>Ga0209341_10002672_pt1 | contig 16868 bp, 16 predicted proteins | sample RifCSP13_2_FD_184020 | JGI IMG/M metagenome (GOLD analysis project Ga0209341, IMG submission 184020) | Soil microbial communities from Rifle, Colorado - Rifle CSP2_sed 13_2 (SPAdes) (version 2) | ecosystem: Environmental > Terrestrial > Deep subsurface > Rock core/Sediment | place: Rifle...
TGGATCGGTGCACCCAACTGGACGGTACTCGAAGAAATGCCCGCAGGTAGAAGGGAGTAGGGTGAAGGCCCCACGAGGCCGAACAAGCGGTCGAGCGGCCCAGGTCGGAACCTTGGTTCGCACGGCCAAGGGTATCCGAGTCCCGACGGTCGCCGCCGCCGCACGCCGAACCACCCGTGAGTGCGACCCCTGCCAGGACGGCATGCCGTCACGCCGCTTCAGTCGGCGGGCCGGTCAAGCCGATACCCCTGAGGCGATGAGAACACGAGCGTTCCCCCTCATGCTGGTCCCCGCGTTGGCCGCCTTGGTGCTCGCGACGCTGCCCGGATCCGCGGCCGCCGGCGGTAGCGGTAGACCCTCCTACCGGCCCGACGCGTGGATCAAGCTCTGCGGTCTTAGCAACGGGTGCAAGATCGACCCACCCCCGCACCCATGGAGGGGGAGGAACATCTACAACGGAACGGCCAGACGCCAGACCGTCGGCGTACGGATGCAGGACGGGGAGGGAGTCCGCTTCTGGCTCGCACTCGAGAACGACGGGACGAAGGCCGACACGCTGATCGTGGAAGGCTGCAAGGGAAACCGCCGGTTCCGCGTGAACAAGGTCCAGATCGGCAAGCACAAGAACCCGGACGCCGGCTCGGTCAAGATCACCAACCGGTTCAAGAACGGTACGGCGAAGTTCTCGTTCCAACCGGCCTCAGAGAAGGAGCGGGTGTTCCTGACCCTGAACATCATCGCGCCGACCACCGCTGAGGGCGTCTCGTACCGGTGTCCGATCACGCTCCGCTCGCAGAGCGCCCCGACCAAGAGGGACACGATCGCAGCGAAGATGACCACCTATTGAGGGGATCGGCACCACGCCAAGCCCGGTCTCGAGACGGCGACCCGCCGCCGTGACCGGCGCGACGGAGGCGCGACCCTGAGCGCGACGGTGAGCGGCGGGCCGTGAGCAAGAACCTCGGGCACCAGCGGCTGGGTCGGCCCGCAAACGCGAGGCAGTCTCCTCGTCACCGAACGACCCGGCCCGGAACATCGAAGGGGGACGTTTGAGGGCGCGCGCGTGAGAAAGAGCGACCGGGCGGGGCCAGACAATGCTTCCTCTACCAGCAGCAAAGCATCCTTCCCGGCCGAACCCCGGCAGGAGGCGAGGGGAGATGCGATTCCCAAACAGCGCCGGACCCCGGCCCTCGACGAGAATGGCCTGCTGGAGGCACGCGCGGGTTATGCCCGGCTCTATTCTCGCTCCGCATCCGAGGCTGAGCGACGGCGAGAGGATGGCCCGATGCGAGCACCTATCTCAGCCCTCCATGGTCACGACGTACTTGCCTCGCGCCTGGCCGGTGCCGAGCAGCTCGAGACCTTCGTGAAGGTCGTGCAGTGAGAACGTCCGCGTCACGGGAACGGTGATGGCCCCCTCGCCGGCGACCTGGAGTAGCCGGGCGAAGTGCGCAGGGTCGGACTGCGCGAACACGTTGGATGCCGTGATGCCACGGCTCGCAAGACCCTCGACGTCGGCCGAGCCCATGGTCGTGGCCAGCCGCCCGCCGTCCTTGACGAGCTCGGCGACCTTCGCGAGCGCCTCGCCGTCGCGGTTCACGAGGTCGATCAGTGCGTCGATCCCGTTGGGGTGGTGCTCGCGGACCCACGCGGCGACTTCACCCGTGTAGTCGACGACCTCGCTCGCCCCGAGCTCGCGGAGCCAGGCCTCGTCCTGGGGTAACCCGGTGGCGATGACCGTGGCGCCGCGGCCAGAGGCGAGCTGCACCGCGTAGGTACCGACTCCCCCGGTTGCCCCGACGACGAGCACGACGTCGCCGTCGGACGGATCGATCGCGTCGACGCTCACCAATGCGGCCAGCCCCGCGAGACCGAGCCCGGCCGCGGCCGCGAAGTCGACGTTCGCCGGCTTGGCCTGGACGAAGCCATCCGCGGGCACGACGACGTACTCGCCGAAGGAGCCGCGCCACAGGAACTGCTCCGTCGGCACGATCCCGACGACCTCGTCGCCCGGCCCGAACCGCGTCACGCCGTCGCCCACGGCATCGACGACCCCGGCGAAGTCCTTGCCCACGACCACGGGGAATCGATGCTCCATCATGTGCTTCGCCATCCCCGTGGCTACGAACACGTCGAAGCCGTTGATCGACGCGGCTCGCACGCGGACCCGCACATCTCCCGGACCGACATCGGGCACCGACACGTCGTGCACGCCCGCCGGCTCCTCGAAGCTTCTCAGCGCGAACGCCTTCATCGTCTGTTCCACGACCCCACTCCTTTCGTCCGGCCGGTTCGTTCCGGCTCCAGCCAACATCTAAACGCCGGTGGGCCACCCGGCGACGGCGGGCACGGGGAATCGCATGGACCGCGCGTGTACACGAAGTCCCCGCCGAACAGGATCCGCCCGACCAACTCGTTGATTCCGGCTGCATCGCTCCTCGGTGTTCTCCCTTCGTCTCGAGCCGATGGACAGGTTACTACGATTTTCGTAGCTACCACATCTTCGACAGCCCAGGCGTTAGAGTTTGTTCCGTGGCCACGAAGAAGAGCCGAGAGCTGAGCTTCTTCGACGAGGCGCTGAGCCGCGTCTTCGGGCTGCTCGGGAAGCGGTGGACCGGCATGATCATCGGCTCGTTGTGTGAGGGCCCATCGCGGTTCGCCGAGATCGCCCGGGGCGTCCCGGGCATCACAGAAGGGATGCTCTCGTCGCGGCTCCAGGAGCTGCAGGACGCAGGCATCGTGGAGCGGGAGGTCCTCGCGGGTCCCCCGCTGGCGACCGTCTACCGTCTCACCGAGCGCGGCCGCGCGCTCGAGCCTGCGCTGCTGGAGCTCGCCCGCTGGGCCGAGACGAACCTCCAGCCGGATGCCGACTCGAGATAGCCCGAGGTAGCAAGTCGCGGACCAACCGGGAACCATTCACGACGGTCGATCTCCGAGGATGATCGTGGGCTGCGACCGCCCCCGTGAGACCGGGTGATTGAAGAGAGCGCTCATCGATCGAGACGCCGACGATCGGAGTGACGACGCGGCCAGCGTCCGCCGCCGAAGGAGGATCTCACTCCTCCCGTCAGTTCCAGGCTCTCTCCGCAAGACCGCCGCGGTCCGCCCCTTTCGCTCCACGTAGACGTTCACCATGACCTCGGTCACGAGGGGATGCTCCGGCTTTCGTCCATCCCTCCCCCAGGGCCTCGGAGCCTCGGCGCCATTAGAGAACCCCCCGGGGCACGGTGCTGGCGCTCCTCGTCGGACTGACAGGATGCGACCGGCGGTCACGCGGCGGCCGACACCACTAGCTAGACTCCGCTCCGTTCAGGGCCGGAAGGTGGTCGGAGCGTGAAGGACCGGTACCAGGTCGTCGTCATCGGCGGCGGGATCGTCGGCTGCAGCGTCCTCTATCACCTCACCCTCCGCGGGATAAGGGACGTGGTGCTGATCGAGCGCGACGAGCTCACCGCCGGCTCGACCTGGCACGCCGCGGGCGGCTTCCACGCGATCAACGCCGACACCAGGATCGCTGCGCTGCAGAAGTACACCATCGGCCTCTACACCCAGGTCGAGCAGGAGAGCGGGCAGAGCATCGGGCTCCACATGTCGGGTGGGATGGAGCTCGCCGGCACCCCCGAGCGGTGGCAGTGGCTGAAGTCCGAGCTCGCCTGGCACCGCACCCAAGACACCGACGCCTACCTCCTCACGCCCGAAGAGGCCGCGCGGATGGTGCCTATCATCGACCCGACCGGCCTGCTCGGCGCACTGTTCGACCCACACGAGGGGAACCTCGACCCCAACGGCGCGACCCACGCTTACGCCGAGGCGGCGAGGAGGCGGAGGGCCGAGGTGGTCCAGCACAACCGCGTGCTGTCCCTCGACCAGCTGCCCAGTGGCGAGTGGCGCCTCGAGACGGAGAGGGGCCCCATCACCGCGGAGCACGTCGTGAACGCGGCCGGCCTGTGGGCGCGCAAGATCGGTCGCATGGTCGGCGTGGATCACCCGCTCGTACCGATGGTGCATCACTACCTGGTCACCGCCGACATACCCGAGGTCGCCGCGATCGAGGGCGACATGCCCGCCGTCACCGACCTCGAGGGCTTCACGTACCTCCAGCGGGAGGGGAATGGCGTGCTCCTGGGCGTCTACGAGCAGAATCCCCGCCACTGGAAGGTTCAGGGCGCCGACTGGGACTTCGGAAGGCAGCTGTTCCCCGAGGAGATCGATCGCATCAAGTCAGAGCTAACGATCGGCTTCCGACGCTTCCCGGTGCTGCAGGACATCGGGATCAAGCGGTGGGTGAACGGCGCGTTCACCTTCACCCCAGACGGCAACCCGCTCGTCGGACCCGTCGCGGGCTTACCGAACTACTGGGCCGCCTGCGGGTGCATGGCCGGATTCTCGCAGGGTGCGGGCATCGGGCTCGCGCTCGCCAACTGGATCGCGGACGGAGACCCCGGCTACGACGTGTTCGGCATGGACGTCGCGCGCTTCGGCTCCTACGCCTCGAACGACCGGTACCTCCGCGACACGACCGCGCAGTTCTACGCGCGCCGGTTCGTGATGGCCTACCCGAACGAGGAGCTCCCCGCGGGACGCCCGCTCAAGACCACCCCTTGCTACAACGAGTTCGTGGCCGCGGGCGCGCGGTTCACGGTGAACTGGGGCCTGGAGGTTCCGATGTACTTCGCGCCCTCGCTCGACTTCGAGGAGAGCTCCACGCTCGGGCGCTCGAACGCCGAGCCGATCGTTGCCGAAGAGGTCGAGGCGGTCCGCACCGCTGCCGGGGCGTATGAGATCGCCCAGTACGCACGGTACGAGGTGACGGGGCGGGTCGCCGAGGCGTGGCTCGACCATTTGCTGTCTTCACGGATCCCGGAGGTCGGGCGGATCCGCCTGGCGCCGATGCTGAGTCCTGCCGGGCGGCTGATGGGCGACCTGTCGGTCACGAGGCTGGACGAGGACCGCTTCTGGCTGACCGGCTCCTACTACCTGCAGGACTGGCACACGCGTTGGTTCCGACGGACCCTGCCGGCAGACGGCGTGGAGCTGCGGAACATCACCGAGGACCGGATGGGCTTCTCGGTCTCCGGGCCTGCGTCGCGCGAGATCCTGGAGCGGCTCGTGCACGACGACGTGTCGAACGAGGCCTTCCCGTTCCTGTCGGTGCACGAGATGGATGTCGGCACGGCGCAGGCCGTGGTCGGGCGCATCTCGCTGACTGGCGAGCTGGGCTACGAGATCGTCGTGCCGGCCAACCTGCACCGGACGCTGCTGCATGAACTGCTGGAGGCCGGGACCGCGAGCCGCCTACGCCAGGTCGGCGACCGGGCCGTGGACGGTTTGCGCCTGGAGAAGGGTTACGGCATCTGGTCGGCCGAGTTCCGGCAGGACTCCACCCCGGGGATGTCTGGCCTAGACCGGTTCGTCGCGTTCGAAAAGGGCGACTTCATCGGCCGCGAAGCTGCTCTGCGCGAGCGCGAGGAGGGCGCCTCGCGGATGCTCGTGCTCCTGGAGGTCGACGCCGCCGATGCGGACGCCGCGCAGGACGACGGGATCTGGATCGAGGGCCGTAGGGTCGGGTTCGTGACCTCGGGGGCCTACGGACACCACGTCGGCAAGAGCCTTGCCCTGGCCTACCTGGACCGGGGCGTGGTCGGGTCCGCACCCGAGCTCATGGTGTTCGTGATCGGCGAGCCGCGGACCGCTCGGATCCTGCCCGAGCCTCCTTACGACCCGAAGGGCACCAGGCTCCGCGAGTTCGCGTGAGCGAGGTATAGGGAGGCCAGAGCCCTACCTGCCCACCGGCCAACGCGGTTAGGGCCTTCATTCGAGCTGCCCCCCTTTCCTCCGGCCGCGCGGCTGCTACCTGAGGGAGGTGGACGGGACCTCCTTCTTCGGGTCGATGAACGGGATCGCCGCGGTCGTGGCGACGAGCATGTGGACTGAGCCCGGCCAACACGCTCGAGTCCTGCATGCGCCTGGCCTCGTCGGAGCTCGTGTTCCGACACGACGCCCTCCCGTTGCAGGAGTAGCGGACCGCCGGCCGAAGGTCCTCATCGAACCGGGTCGGCTGACCTCCGACACCTCCCGCCCAGGTGACAGTCTGGTGCCGATGCCCTCCTAAAAGGGGGATGGAGTCGTGCCGAACATCAAGAACGCGGCGAAGGAGTTCCTAGTCAGGAAGCGGATCGCTGTCACCGGGGTCTCCAGGAACCCGAAGGGTCACGGAAGCAACATCGTGTACCAGCGGTTACGGGACCGGGGCTACGAGGTCTTCGCGGTCAACCCGAACGCCGACGAGGTCGAAGGCGATCCGTGCTACCAGGATCTGGAATCGATCCCCGGCGGCGTCGACGCGGTCGTGATCGGAACCAGGCCCGAGACCGCCGAGGCCACGATGCGGGAGTGCGCGGAGCTCGGCATCAAGCACGTGTGGATGCACCGCTCCTTCGGGACCGGCAGCGTCTCCGACGCGGCTGCCGAATACGGCCGACAGCAGGGCATCACGGTGATCGACGGGGGCTGCCCTTTGATGTTCGATCCCACCGCCGATGTCGGGCACAAGGCGATGCGTTTCGTGTTCACACTGACGGGCAACGTCCCGAAGCAGGTGTGAGTAACCCCGCGAGAGATGTGAAGCAGGCTCCGGCCTTCGTGGGTTCTGGCCGCTAACCCGTCCAGCGTCCTCGCGGCAGCGACGGTCCCCTTGGCGACCGGATCTTCCTGATATCTCGGCACCCGTGGCTAGACTGACGAGCCATGGCGCTCGTCAAGCTGCGCGCCCCCCTCAAGGACCTCGCAGGCGGCAGGAGCGAGGTCCGGCTCCAAGGCGCCTCTTTGACCGAAGTCCTGCGCGCACTCGAGCGAGAGCATCCGCGAACCGCTGGGTGGGTGCTCGACGAGCGCGGGGGAATCCGCCCACACGTAGGCGTCTTCGTGAACGGCGAACGGACCAAGGAGGACGTCCCGGTCGGGCCCGACGACCGGCTGTACGTCCTCCCCTCGATCTCGGGAGGGTGATCGCGTGACCGAGCTCCTCATCGGAACAAGGAAGGGCTTGTTCGTGCTCCGCGGCGACCGGAGCGGGCCTTTCGAGATCGTGCACCGCGCGTTCGAGGGCGTGACGGTCGAGTACGCGATCCGCGACCCCCGAAGCGGTCTGTACCTCGCCTCGGTGACCTCCGGACACTTCGGGCCGCGCGTTTGGACCGCGAACGACCCGACCGGCAAGTGGGAGCAGACGGCCGGCCCAGCCTTCCCCGAAGACGCCGGCGCGACGGTCGAGCGGATCTGGGTCGTCACACCCGCCGAGGAGGACGGGGTGCTCTGGGCCGGCGTCGCCCCGGCCGCCCTGTTCCGCAGCGAGGACGGCGGCGAGACCTGGGAGCTGAACCGAGCCCTGTGGGACCGACCGGAGCGCCCGCGCTGGCAGCCTGGCGCCGGCGGCCTCGCGCTGCACTCGATCTGCCCGATGCCGGGAGACCCCGACCGGCTCACGCTCGCGATCTCGGCGGCTGGCATCTGGCACACCGACGACCGCGGGAAGAGCTGGCGCAAGGGCAACACCGGCCTCGTGCCCTTGTACATCCCTGAGGAGTCGCGCGCCACCAGCGAGGACCTCTGCGTGCACAACGTCCACCGCTCGCCGGCGCGGCCGGAGAGATTGATGCTGCAGTTCCACACCGGCGTCTACCGATCGGACGACGGCGGGGACACCTGGACAGATATCGGCGAGGGTCTGCCCTCGACGTTCGGGTTCCCGATGGCGATCGACCCGGCCGACCCCGACAGCGGCTACGTGATCCCACTGGTGGCGGACCTCGACCGCGTCACGCCCGGGGGGAGCCTCCGCGTGTATGTGACACGCGACGCCGGCAAGTCGTGGACGGCGCGCACCCACGGCCTCCCCCAGCGCGACGCCTACATGACGGTTCTCCGGCAGGCGTTCACGCACGACGGCGGGACACCGCTCTGCCTCTACTTCGGCGCCACATCGGGAGCCGTCTTCGGGTCGGTCGACGCGGGCGCGACCTGGTTCACCGTCGCCGAGCGGCTGGCGCCGGTGACCGCGGTCCGGGTTGCCTGATGCCCCCGCAAAGGCGTACTACTTCACACGGAATCCGAGGCGCGTGACATCGTGACCCTCCCGTTCGGGCCCCCGCTCGCTCCCATGCTCGCGAAGCTCGAGCGTACGATCCCACAGGGGGACGGCTGGGTGTACGAACCCAAGTGGGACGGGTTCCGGGCGATCGTCTTCCGCGAAGGACCCGAGGTCCGACTTCAGAGCCGGGACGGCCGACCTCTCGAGCGCTTCTTCCCGGAGCTCGTGAGCGCGATACGCGAGGCCTTCGAGCCGGACACCGTCGTCGACGGCGAGATCGTACTGGCCGGGCCGGACGGACTCGACTTCGACGCCCTGCAGCTCCGCCTCCACCCGGCGGAGTCCAGGATCCGAAAGCTCGCCGCCGACACCCCGGCATCCTTCGTAGCGTTCGATCTCCCGGCCGAGAACGGCGAGGACCTTCGCACACGCCCGCTCACGGAGCGCAGGGCGCGACTCGTCGGGATCCTCGGTGTGGCCGCCGAGCGTCTTCCCACGGCCACGACGGCCGTCCTCCTCACGCCGCAGACGAACGACCCCGACGAAGCGGCCGGCTGGTTCGAGCGGCTGGAGCGCGTCGGCCTCGACGGGATCGTGGCCAAACGGGCAGATCAGCGGTACGCGCCCGGTCGGCGCGCCATGGTCAAGGTGAAGCACCAACGGACCGGCGACTGCGTCGTCGGAGGCTTCCGGCCGTCGAAGTCCGGGGACGGGGTCGGCTCGCTCCTGCTCGGGTTGTACGACGAGCAGGGCGTCCTTCAGTACGTCGGCCACACGTCCGCCTTCCGAGCGAAGGAACGGCGCGAGCTGCTCGAGCGGCTTCGTCCGTTGGAGGGCGGCCGTAGCTTCGGTGCTGGAAGGGCCCCGGGTGGGCCGAGTCGGTGGTCGGCGGGCAGGGACCACTCCTTCGTCCCCCTCGATCCCGTCCTGGTGTGCGAGGTGACCTACGACCACCTACAGGGCGGCCGGTTCCGCCATGCCGCCGGGTTCGTGCGGTGGCGCGCCGATCGAGACCCGCTGGATTGCACGTTCGACCAGCTCGGCGGCCGGGAGGGTTAGCCCCCGCTGACCGAGACTAGGGCACGGCGCGACGCGCTCCGCATATCGTATCCCTCATGCCTGCGAGCAAGCAGATCCTCGAGGTCGCCGGTCGAGAGGTGACGGTCACCAACCCGGAGAAGGTCTTCTTCCCGAGCACCGGACACACCAAGCTCGACCTGGTCCGCTATTACCTGACCGTGGCCGACGGCGTCCTCCGCGGCGTGGCGGGCAGGCCCATGGCCCTGAAGCGATACGTGCACGGGGCCGAGGACGAGTTCTTCTTCCAGAAGCGGGCGCCGACGTCGCGACCCGAGTGGATCGAGACCGTCGAGCTGAGCTTCCCGTCCGGGCGCAGCGCCCACGAGGTCGTCGTCAGGAACACCGCCCAGCTCGCGTGGGTGGTTAACCTCGGGTGCATCGACCTCAACCCCCACCCCGTGCGAGCTGACGACCTCGACCACCCCGACGAGCTGCGCATCGACCTGGATCCGGTTCCGGGCGTGAGGTGGGCGCAGCTCCGGGAGGTTGCCCTCGTGACCCGGGAAGTCCTCGAGGAATTCGGACTAACGGGATGGCCTAAGACGTCCGGCTCGCGGGGGTTCCACATCTACTGCCGGATCGAGCGACGCTGGATGTTCCAGGAGGTCCGGCGGGCTGCCCTTGCTCTGGCCCGGGAGGTGGAGCGGCGGGTGCCGGACCTGGCAACGAGCAGATGGTGGAAGGAGGAGCGCCACGGCGTATTCCTCGACTACAACCAGAACGCGAAGGATCGCACGGTCGCCTCCGCCTACTCGGTGCGCGCTACTCCCGACGCGCGCGTGTCGACGCCGCTCGGATGGGAGGAGGTATCCGACTGCGAGCCCGAGCGCTTCACGATCGACACCGTCCCCGTGCGGTTCGAGCAGAACGGCGACCCGTCCGCGGGGATCGACGAGTCCACCGGCTCCCTGGAGCTCCTCCTCGATCTGTCCGCGGAGCACGAGTCGGCGGGTTTCGGAGACGCGCCCTGGCCGCCCCACTTCGCCAAGCAGTCGGGCGAGCCGCCCCGAGTACAACCGTCCAAGCGGCGGAGGCCGGACGCAGCGCGAACGGGAACGGTGCCGCCCCCGGCGCCGGGCAAGGCCAAGGGGCCAACGGGTCGCCGCCGGACGACCATGCCGCTCATCGAGATCGCCCGGGCCGCGACCAAGGACGAGGCGATGGAGGGCCTGCGGCGCTGGAGGGCTCGGCACCCAGAGGTCTGGACGTACCTTGCCCCCGCCGACGTGCTGGTGGATTCCATGCGAGGCCGGTACACGACGTGGACCCGGATCCGCCTCAACCTGCGCAGCGTGCCCGAGTCGGAGCGACCGTCGCAGGAGCCGCTCGAGGTCGACTACGACCCGTGGCAGAGATCCGAACCCGACAACCAGGAACCGGATCCTGGGTAAGCGGCTCCTCGATCGCCTGCCGGCGGTCGAAGCGATGGAAACGACCCCGGCCTAGTGCCTGGGCCACTTCTTGCCAGCGCCGAGCACCAGCACGATCGCGGAGAGGATCGCGGGGGAGTACAGCCAGCGGAACAAACGCGACTTCACGTTGCGGTCACCTCCTTCACACGAAGTGCCCTGCCGGGGCACGCACACATCGAAGGGTAGCGGCGGCGAGTGAGCAGGACATCCAGCGATGGACCAGATTCGTCGTCGGTGCATCGGAGCCCGCCGCGATCCGCACGGCCTAGTCCGAACGGCGGGCTAGCAGCTGTCGGTCACGTCTCAGGCGTCCCAGGGACAACTGCCGTCGCCGGCTCCACCCAGGGCGGTGCCGCGGGGAACCAACCTGTGTTCCGCGCGGTCTCCTTGACGTACCCGCCCATCAGGAGGGGCCCATGCGGAGAGCGACCGCCGTGCTGCTGTTCGTCGCGGTCCTGGCAGCGACGCCGACATCGGCCCGAGCGAAGGAGCCGCCGGAGCGCGCGAGGTACGACTCGATCGGACTTAGCGCGTCCTGGCACACCACTCGCGACGTCGACCGTGACACCTATCGAAAGGTCAATTGGTACGTGAGCGCGTACCTCTCCCGGGAGGGGAAGGACAAGCGGCTCTGGTCATCCCTGTACGAGCGGGTCTACCGGTGCGAGCGGGAGAAGGACCGCGACCGGTGCAAGTCCCTCTGGTACGCATTTGGACGGATCCGAGACATCGATGACATCGAGCTCTCGATGGATCCGGGCCTCGAGTCCGCATCCCTCGAAGGAACCTACAGGGTCCGGCGCGTGGAGAAGCGCGAGCGAGTCGGACCGGTGGCCAGGATCCACGTCACGGCCTCGCTAGCCGCTTCGGGCGAGGTATACCGCTCGCGGGGGAGCTACGCCTCGTGGGACGGCAAGTGCCCCCGGGCGCGCTACCGGTACGAGTACTCCTACCGACGAGCGAGGGCCGTCGTCACCCTGGATGGCGACGTCTCCAGCACGCGGATCCGGACGCGAGGGTGGATGAACAAGGAGGAAGGCTTCGTCCTCTACCGGGACTGCGACTAGTCGCCGATCAGAGTAGAGCCACGCGTTCGACCGGAAACGGCGGCTGCGCCAGGGGCCTGACCGCGAGCCTCAGCAGCAACAGCGGGTTGTCGTCCCCGGCCGTGCGATTGAGGTTCAGGGCGTCACAGCCTGTGCAGCGGTGAATGAGCACCCACTCTCCGTCTCCGCGAACTCCGACCGCGATCGGCTCCATGAGCGAACCGCAGTCTGCCGCACGGTCCCCTGGGGTGTCTGCATCGAGATGTACGGGTCCACAGGCAGTTGGGGCAGTGGTTGCTGTGAGCGGTCCCGACGGCATGGATCGACACGTCCAGCCCGCAATGGCGGCAGCGGAACGAGCTCGGCCCATGGCGCTTGTCGCGATGGCGTTGGTCGCGTGACATGGGATCCTCCGGGACGTTGCGGTGGGTAGGCACCGTCGCGCCCTGAGGGGTCCCGCAAGATCAGGAAGAAGCCAGCCAACCCTTGCCGGGGCGCGACGCGACGACCACCGACACAGCGGTCATCGGCCACCTCCTCCTGGTCGGGCCACCTCTTGGTGGCAGGAGCCCAAGGGTACCACCTCGCCCTGAGGGGTCGGAGGCACGATTCGCGCCCGGACCGGGGTCCGAAGTAGATTCGGCCTCTCATGGTTGCCCGCTTCGCCGGCTCGACCGCCCGAAGGGGCGTCTTGGTCGCGTCGCTGGCTGCTGCGCTCGTCCCCCTCACGCCGGTTCCCAGCCGTGGGGTCGCGCCCATCACGGCACATGCCGTTGTGACCAGCCTTGCCTTCCCCGCAGGCTTCACGTTCGCGCCCGACGGGCGCTTCTTCTTCGGCGAGCGCTTCACCGGCAACATCAAGATCTACGATCCCGCGAGCGGGGAGACCACCCTTTTCTACACGGTCCCCGATGTCGTGTCCGGGAGCGAGCGGGGGCTCCTCGGAGTGGCCCTCCACCCGAACTATCCGGCCACACCCCTCGTGTACGTCTACGCCACCAGAACGCTCTCGGGTGTCGGCACGAACCAGATCCTCCGCATCCGAGAGAGAGACGGCATCGGCGTGCGCAAGAAGGCGATCTGGAGCGGCCTGGCGTCGGTCTCGCACAACGGGGGACGCATCCTCTTCGGCCCGGACGGGAAGCTCTACGCGTTCGTAGGCGAGCGGGCCGACCCTCGCAACGCGCAGCTCCTGACGAACGACTACGGCAAGGTCCTACGCATGACCCCACGGGGCAACGTCCCCAGTGACAACCCCTTCGCCGACAGCCTGATCTACTCCTACGGGCATCGGAACTCCTTCGGTTTCGCCTTCGATCCCGAGACCGGTTACCTGTGGGAGACGGAGAACGGCCCCGACTGCAACGACGAGCTCAACCACGTCAAACGTGGCCGCAACCACGGGTGGGGCCCGAACAGGACCTGCGACACTCCCCCGGAGCCTCCGCTCAACACGAACCAGGACGGACCCAACCCGGTGCTGCCGCAGTCCTGGTACACACCAGTGATCGCTCCCACCGGCGCGGCGTTCTGCGACGGCTGCGGGCTCGGCACGGACTACGAGGGGAAGCTCTTCTTCGGGGCATACAACGACGGCCGCATCCGCCTTGTGACGCTATCCGGAGACCGCCGCCGCGTGAAGTCGGAGGTCGCGGCCCACCCACACGGCAGCCCGGTCCTCTCCATGGAGGTCGCTCCGGAGGGGACCATCTACTTCAGCGACCCCTCGGGCATCTACAAGCTGGTGCCGGCGTAGAGCACGCTGGCAGTGGTCCACCTCGCGGAGGGAATCGGAACCCGGTCGGCACCTCGGTTCAGCCGCACTCTCCGGCGTCGTCCACGGCCTGCCCGCATCCTGCGGCCGCGTGCGCACCTTCGGGAAGCTCGGGTAGCGCGAGCCCCTGCGCGAACCGCCGTTTGACGTCCAGGATGAACGTATCGTTCAGCATCTTGATCCGATCTCCTGTGGTCGCGAGATCGCCGTCGAAGACGTTGACGCACACGGTGGCCAGCGCCTCTCCCGCCGTCGCCAGGATGAGCACCGCCGCGAGCGCGGATACGACGATCGATCTCCCCCTCATGTCCCCCTCCTAGTACCTAGACGATCAGTCGAGCCGAAGGAACGTCGGCGGCGGGCGCGCTTGCAGCGTGCAGATGATGGACCGAACCCTAACTTGAGTCATGAATCCCCATCGCCCGGGGGACCATATATCTACCGCGCAAGGCCAATGGGGGTCAAGGGCGGATCCCTCCCGACGATCAACTCAACGGCTCGACCCCCGCCAGGGTGTCGCGGAGCTGCTCGACGGCGCCGGCCGCCGCCGAGAGATCGCCGTCTCCAACGGTGCCCTGAAGCTCCTCGAGTTCGATGTTGATGCGGGTCACGTCGACACCATCCAGAGCGTGAAGTATCCGGTCGCGGATGTAATCGAGGGTGAAGAAGTCGCCGTTCGCCGCCGCCGAGTCGCCCTCCTCGGCGTCGAGAAGTAGCTGAGCCGCCCACAGGTCGAAGCGGGCGATGTCGACCTCGACCGCGGGCCGGTGACGGAGCTGGAGGTCGAGGCTCCACTGAGCCGTGTCGATCGCCGCCTGGCGGGCCTGCGCGCTGTTTCGGGCTCCCACCGCTTGCGCGAGCGCCTCGAGAGCACCGCTCAGCCGCGGCTCGATCATCTTCGGGACTTCACTCGCCCTGTGCGACTCCCAGGCCGCCGTCATCTGATCGATCTCGGCCGAAGCCTTCTTCCACTCGCTGGACCGGGCCGCTTCGTAGACGTCGACCGCACCGTCCTCCAGGGTCGACAGCTCCCCCGGCGGTGGCCCGGCGAGCGAATCGGTCGGCACCGCCATCGCGAGCGCTTCCACGTCGCCTCCGCCGGCCGTGTAGAACTCGCCGTAGCCGGGGGCGAAGGTCTTGTCCTCCGTGGCTCCGTCCATATGAAGCTCCTCGATGACGAGCCCGCCGTCGACGGGCCCAAGCGGGCCCTCGAGCGACCGACCCACCGACGTGACGGTCACCTCCTCGAACACGAAACCGGGGATGTTCTCGGGTCGGTACACGTCGCCGACGGTCGGGGCGGCGGGCATGATCATCGCGGCGGGCCCGTCCTTGCCGGCGATCCAGGTGCCGTGCGTATCGGCGATGACCCCGTCCTTGAAGTTGAACACGTCCTCTCCGAAGTACCAGACGGATCCGTCGTCGGCCTGAGCATAGAAGTCGTACGCGACCTCGTGGATGCGCCCGTCGAGGAAGGCGACGTATTGGGAGACCAGCGTCTCGACCTGCTGGCCCTGCCACTCGATGATCCGGGTGTCGGGCAGCAGCGTGACCTCGGTCCGAAACGCCTTGCCGTCAACGGTGCCGACCATGAGGATCGACTCGACCAGGCCGGTCGGGTGGAGCGGATTGGTGACGTTGGTCGGGTCGGAGAACGTCGGAACGCGGATGTCGACCCGCTGGGCGTCCGGTGCGACCTGGAGGCCGGCGGGAACGACAGGCTGCCCGATGAGCTTCGGCTGATCCACCTGCGGCGGACCTTCTGCGGATGCGCCGCTCGGGCCGCCCTCGCTTGTACATCCACCCAACACCAGCGCGACCGCCAGCCCGATACAGAGCCGTGCCCCGGCAGGGCCGCCTTTTCGTCCGGGCCCACGCGACAGACCTGCTCCGTTGCGGTTCATCTCGCTTCCCTCAATCCGGTCCCCGGCGGGTTCAGTCGCCGTCCTGCCCTTCCCGGTCGCCGGGACCGTCGTCGTCGCCCTCCCGACCTATGACGTTGAAGCCCTCGTCGAGGCCAACCTCGACAACCCTTCCGTCGTCGAGGCGTATCTCGACGCCGTAAGCGGCGCCGTCGTCGCCGACCTCGGTCTCGACGACCGTGCCGCCTCCCGTGTACTCGAGCGCCGCCGCGGCGGCCTTCTCGAGCGTCGAGCCGAAGAGCGGCTCGTCGTCACCGGCGGTCGCGATCGCGATGCCGGTGCCCGCGCCTGCAACCGCAGCGGCCAGCGCCCCCGCGGCGATCCACCTCGTCTTCTTGCCGGTCATTGCTTCTCCTCTCCTCTCCTCTTGCCGCGACCACGATGACCCGGCGGACATGAGAGGATCGTGAGTTGGGAATGAGCGTGGCCGGCCGGCTGACCTAGGCGGGGCGCTCGTCGGTGGAGTCGGTGAAACCGGCGTCGAGGAAGACCCGGTAGGCGAAAAGGATCGGCGGATCGGCCGGCGTCCACGCGACCGGCTCGAGGATGAGGGTCCGGATCTCGAGTACATCCGCCGTCTCGACATCGAAGACGAGCTCCGTCCGCGTTTCTGCCCCTAGATCGGTCGACCGCAGTGCCACAGCGGTCCCCGTCCTGCCGGCTTCATCCGTCGTATCGCCCACGAGCTCTACCCGCGGCAGGCCGGCGGCGACCTCGAACAGCGCGGCCCGGAGCTCGGGCGAGGCATCGGGGAGCCGCAGCAGGTCGGCTACCTGGACGAATACCTGGATGTCAGCCCCTCCGGCGCTCGGCCGGATCGATGCGCGAAGGGTCGCCTCGAGGTCTTCCGGCTCCGTGGGAAGTTCGCTCGGATCGAAGTAGGGAAGACCGGCCGGGCCATACTCCTCGTCGACGACGTTCGCCAACGCGGGCGACCCCCCCGCCTCCCAGCGTTCCCTGTCGCCCGGGCTGGGGAACGTGAGGTGCACCGACGCCTGTAGCTGCCGGCCCGAGCCGTCTGGCGCGACCCAGACCTCGCGGACGAGGTCGACGAGCGCAGACCACACGCCCTGCTCCCCCGTCAAGGTCTGCGTCTCGGCAACCTCGGTCCTAAGGTAGCGGTAGCTGCCCTCCGCCGAAGCCGCCTCCACTTGCCCTGCGACGTCCGCGGTCGCGAGGAGAACCCGCGCCGCGGCGCTCGCGCCGCGACCGCCCTCGGGAAGGATCTGCACGCCGAGGAAGACCCCAGCCCCGACGAGCACCGCGGCCACCGGAACCCACACGCGCCGGCGGGGACGACGCGTCCCGGGCACCACCGGGGCGGGTTCAGCGACGATCCGTTCGAGGAGAGCTCTGGCCCCGGAAGAGCGCACCGCGCCGGAAACCCGTTCGTTGCGCACCGGATTCGCAGCAGCGAGCCGCCGGAGGAGATCGTCGTGTATCACTCGTTCCCCCCATCTTGGGGCTCCGGCGCGCGGCCCTCGAGGTTCGCCAACTCGTTGGCCAGCCGCCGCCTGGCCCTGTGGAGCCGGACCCCGAACGCCT
>Ga0209341_10002676_pt1 | contig 16850 bp, 14 predicted proteins | sample RifCSP13_2_FD_184020 | JGI IMG/M metagenome (GOLD analysis project Ga0209341, IMG submission 184020) | Soil microbial communities from Rifle, Colorado - Rifle CSP2_sed 13_2 (SPAdes) (version 2) | ecosystem: Environmental > Terrestrial > Deep subsurface > Rock core/Sediment | place: Rifle...
GGCGGCCAGGCCCTCGGCGTCAGCCGAGGTGAAGGTCGCCGTCTGGAAGATCGGGACGGAGGTCGGCCGCTGGAGGACCTCCGGGGTCCGCGCGGCGGCCCGAATGGCGCGCGTCGAGTCGCCGAGGCGTGCGCGCGCGGCCGACCGGTCGGGATCGCGGGGGGCGGTCATGGCCCCCGATGCTACACCGGCGGCTCGACCACCTTGGGCCGGGCCGTCCGGCCCTGCCGGCCCTCCTCGGCCATGACCGGGACGCCGCTTCCGCCGGCCCTTGCCTGGGCCGCGGCGGCCTCCTCCGGTGCCCCGACCTCGGATGTCGGACCCGCGACTCGGTTCCGGCCGGCTCGCTTCGAGGCGTACATGGCCCGGTCGGCGCTGATCATGAGGGCGTCGGCCGAGGCACCGTCGCGCGGGAACGCGACGACACCGACCGAGACGGTCGGAGGCTCGACGAGGTCCTCGATGGCCCGACCCGTGACCCCGATTCGGATCTTCTCGGCCAGGACCCAGCCGCCGGTCGGATCGGTCTCCGGGAGGAGTGCCACGAACTCGTCGCCGCCGTAGCGGGCGGCGACGTCGATCCGCCGGATGCCGCCCTGGATCGTGTCGGCGACGGCCCGCAGGGCCGCGTCACCGGCGTGGTGGCCGGCCCGGTCGTTGATCGCCTTGAGCTCGTCGAGGTCGAGCATGAGGAGGCAGAAGCCGCGCCCGGACCGGGCGCTCCGGGCCATCTCCCGCTCGAGGGCGGCGAAGAAGAAGGACCGGTTGAAGAGCCCCGTCAGGGGGTCCACGGCCGAGAGGTGGAGGGCGGCGTCGCGCGAGCGGCGCTGCTCACGGCCGATGACAGAGCCGACGTAGGCGAGGAGGAGCAGGGCGGTCAGATCGATCCCCACCGTCGCCAGCTGGACGGGGGTCGCCGGCCCGCTGCCGAGGCTCGTGGCGACGATATAGCCGATCGCGGCCGCCATCGCCAGGACGAACGTGGCGGTCGGGCGGACGACGAGCGCGGCGGCCCCGACGATGAGCGGGAAGGTGAAGAAGAACGGGCTCTCGTGGCCGCCGGTCAGGAGGACGAGGAGCGTCGCGAACGTCAGGGCGACCGTGCCCTCGAGGATGTACTTGGCCGCTCCGAGGGCGGCCGGCGGCAGGAGGTCGTGGACGAGGAGGACGAAGCCGCCGGCCAGCCCGAGGAGGACGAAGATGGCCGGGGTCGTGGCCGGCCAGAGTCCGCTCGTCCCGACGATGACCGCGGTGGACAGGAGGAAGGCCCAGCTCACGATCCGGACGATCCGGTCGTACGTCGCCCGATCCTCGCCCGGCCGCCCGACGAGGCCGCCGATGAGCGCCGCCTGGTCGATCCGATCGAGCTCGCCGGCATCGTGCTCCGGCTCGCCGACCGACGCGAGCGGGCTTCGTCGGCCGACGAGCGGCGGGATGACGATCGCGCCCATGACCACGACGTTGACCGCGATCAGGGCGGCGATGACGAGCATCACGGCTTCGGAGGGCATGTCTCAGCGGGTCCCGAACTGGTACGTCTGCTTGACCAGGCGCAGATACGTGAACGTCTCGGAATCGCGCACCCCGTCGATGGCCTGGAGCCGGTCGGTCAGGAAGCGGAGGAGGTCCTCGTTGTCCTCGGAGACGGTCTCGATGAGGATGTCGAAGCGGCCGGTCGTGACCACGACGTAGTCGACCTCGGGCAGCTCGGCGAGCGCCTCGGCGACGGCCACGAGGCGACCCGGTTCGCAGCGGATCCCGATCAGGGCCTGCTGGAAGCCGAGCTTGCCCGGATCCGCGACCCCGACGACCTGGAGGATGCCGCGCTCGACGAGCCGGTTCGTGCGGGCGCGGACGGCGGCCTCGGAGACACCCAGCTCGTGGGCGATCTGGGTGAACGGTCGGCGGCCGTCGGCCTGGAGGTGCTCGATGATCCGCTTGTCGAGCGGCGAGAGCTCGTCCTGGCGTCGAGGCCCCGTTCGGCCGTTCGGCATCCTCGTCCTTTCCTCGTCCCGCTCGTCGCGGTCCATGCCGTCCCCTATTCCACCATGTCCGGCGGTCCTGCGATCACGGGCCGCCGCGGTCGAGACGTTCCAGAACGCTCGCGAACGCCTCGATCGATTCGAGGCTGATCGGGTCGAGCACGACCTGGACCTCGGCAAGTCCCTCGCGCGCGTAGGCGCGAAGTTCCTCGGCCATCTCGTCGGGCGTACCGGTCAGGGGCATGAAGCGGGGCTCCGCGTAGGCCCCCTGGACGCGGCCGATGCCGCCGGCGAGCTTCACCTGGACGGCAACGCTCCGCTCGACCGTGGCCGGGTCGCGTCCGACCTCACCGCAGATCCGGTCGACGAGCTCGCGCAGTGACACGACGCCGGCCGGCGAATTTCCCGTGTCGCTGAACCAGACGTTCCAGGCGTCGACGTGGGGCAGCGTGATCCGGAGCATCCGCTCGCCCTTGCTGCCGATGAGGAGCGGCGGCCCGCCGGGCCGCGCGGGCCGTGGCAGGAGCTCGCAGTCGCGGGCCTGGAAGTACTTCCCATCAAAATCGATGGCCCCGTCCCGGAGGAGCGTCCGGATGATCGTGAACGCTTCCTCGAAGCGGTCGACGCGATGGTCGAAGGGGAAGCCGAAGGCCCGGAACTCGGTCTCGTTCCAGCCAGCGCCGAGGCCCAGGACGAGGCGGCCGCCGCTGATCTCGTCGACCGTGGCCGCCATCTTGGCGAGCATCGCCGGGGCGTGGAACGCGGTCGCCGCCACGAGCGGCCCGATCGTGATCCGGGAGGTCTCCGCCGCGATCGCGGCGAGCATCGTCCAGACCTCCCACGGGCCGTGGGTCGAGCCGTCGTCGAAGCGGTACAGCAGATGGTCGCCGAGCCACAGCGAATCGAAGCCGAGCTCCTCGGCCCGGCGCGCCATCGCGATGTACTCCGGCCAGCGGACCTCCCGCTCCACCTCGGGCAGCTGCACGCCCACGCGGAGCGGTCGGCCCCCGATTGCCTCCACCCCGGGAGCGTAGCAGTCGCGGGACACGGCGCGACGATCGTACCCCCGGAGGCCGCAGAATTGGCGGTGCGGCCGGGAACCGATGGATCGGCGCCCGAGCCCATCGAGCATGGCGGTGGCGAACCCGTGGAGCGTCCCCAGCGACTGCGCCGGCTGGTCGAGAGCCTCGCGTTCATCGGTGTCGCGCCGACTGATTCGGACGAGATCCGAGTCCGCAAGGTCAGCCTGACGCTGGCGGCGATCACCGTGACGACGCTGGCCGTGCTCTGGGTCGGGACGTACCTGGCCCTGGGACTGCCGGTCTCGGCGGCGATCCCGTTCAGCTACCAGGTCGTCTCGATCGCGACCCTCGCCTGGTTCGGACGGACGAAAGACTATCGCGTCTTCCGGACCAGCCAGCTCGTCCTGATGCTGCTCCTGCCGTTCCTCCTCCAGTGGAGCCTGGGGGGCTACGTGGCATCCAGCGCGGTCAGCCTGTGGGCGCTCGTCGCCGCTCTCGGGGCGCTCTTCTTCTTCAGCCCCCGCGAGGCGATCCCGTGGTTCGTGGCCTTCATCGCGTTGACGGTCGCGTCGGGCATCGCCGAGCCGCTCGTCTCGCCGCGCGCGGCGGCCATCCCCGGCCCGATCGCGACGGCCTTCTTCGTCCTCAACGTCTCGGGCGTCGCGATCACCTCGTACCTGCTGCTCCAGTACGCGGTTCGCGCCCGCGACGCGGCCATGGCGAGCTCGGAGGCGCTCCTCCTCAACGTCCTGCCGAAATCGATCGCCGAGCGCCTCAAGCGCGAGGCCGGGACGATCGCCGAGAGCCACGAGGAGGTCACCGTCCTGTTTGCCGATGTCGTCGACTTCACGCCGTTCACCCAGCGGACCGCGCCGGAGCGGGTGGTCGGCGTGCTCGACGAGATCTTCAGCGCGTTCGACCGGCTGGCCGAGGCGCACGGCCTCGAGAAGATCAAGACGATCGGCGATGCCTACATGGTCGCCTCCGGCCTGCCCGACCGACGCGAGGACCACGCCGAGGCGGCGGCCGAGATGGCCCTCGAGATGCTGGCCGAGGTCGCCCGGCTGTGCTCGGTCCTGGAGCTCGAGCTCACGATCCGGATCGGGATGGACAGCGGCCCGGTCATCGCCGGGGTCATCGGCCGCCGCAAGTTCATCTACGACCTGTGGGGTGACACGGTGAACACGGCGAGCCGGATGGAATCCCACGGCCTGCCCGGCCGGATCCAGGTCACCCAGGCGACCTACGAACGGCTCCGATCCGCCTATCGCTTCGAGGACCGAGGCGAGGTTGCGATCAAGGGCAAGGGCGCGATGCGGGCCCATCTCCTCCTCGGGCGAGCCGAGGACCGGGCCATGGCGGCCGTCGGTTGACGGTGGGCGGAGGCCCGCGGGCGATCGAGCTCGGGCTGCGGGCCAACCTCGGGCAGTTCACCTTGCTCTTCATCGTCAACGCCCTCGTCGGCGGGATGATCGGGCAGGAGCGGACGGTCCTGCCCCTGCTGGCGCGCGACACGTTCGGCCTCGCCGGGGCAACCTCGGCGCTCACGTTCGTGGCCGCGTTCGGCCTGACGAAGGCGGCGACCAACCTGGTCGCCGGCGCGCTGGCCGATCGATATGGGCGGAAGCGGGTCCTCGTCGCCGGCTGGCTCGTCGGGCTGCCGGTCCCGCTCCTCCTCATCGCGGCGCCGGAGTGGTCGTGGGTCATCGCCGCGAACGTCCTCCTCGGGATCAACCAGGGCCTGACCTGGTCGACCACGGTCATCATGAAGATCGATCTCGTGGGGCCCGTGCGCCGCGGCCTCGCGACGGGCCTCAACGAGGCCGCCGGCTACGGGGCGGTGGCCCTGACTGCCCTGCTGACGGGCTGGCTGGCGGCCGAGGCGGGCCTGCGACCATGGCCATTCCTGGTGGGCCTGGCCTATGCCGTCGTCGGCCTGGCGCTGTCCGTGGGGCTCGTCCGCGAGACGCGGGGTCACGTCGATCACGAGCAGCGCGCCACCCAGGCCGCGCCGACCGACGAACCGGCTACGGGCCCCCGCTGGCGCGAGGTCTTCTGGCGAGCAACGCTCCGCGATCCGACCCTCTCGTCGGCATCGCAGGCGGGCCTGGTGAACAACCTCAACGACGGCATGGCCTGGGGCCTCCTGCCCCTCCACTACGCGGCGGCCGGGCTCTCGATCGCCGAGATCGGGGTCCTTGCGGCGGCCTACCCGGCGGTCTGGGCGGTCGCCCAGATCCCGGCCGGGGCGCTCTCGGACCGGGTGGGCCGGAAGCCGCTGATCGTCGCGGGCATGCTCCTCCAGGCGGCGGCGATCGCCGTCATCGCTGTCGGCGGGTCGTTTACCGTCTGGCTCGCGGCCGCGGGCCTCCTCGGGCTCGGCACCGCGCTCGTCTACCCGACGCTGTTGGCTGCCGTCGCCGACGTCGCCGAACCGTCGTGGCGCGGAGCCGCGATCGGTGTCTATCGCCTCTGGCGCGACCTTGGCTTCGCGGCGGGGGCGATCCTCGCCGGGCTCGTGGCGGATAGCGCCGGGATGCCGGCATCGATCGGCGTCGTCGCCGGCCTCACCGCGGCGTCCGGGTTGATCGTGCTGGTCCGGATGCGCGAGTCCGTCAGAAGGTGATGACCTTGTCGGCCTCGATCGTCCATTCGGCGAGCTGGGTCATCGATGAGCGACTGATGCCGTCGGCGAGATCGGCGTCGGCGTAGCCGCGGGCGTCCATGCACGAGCCGCACGCGCCGATCTGGGCACCTCGCTTCGCCAGGCTCTTCAGCATCCGGCCGATGTTGTAGTAGCCGTCCGGCGTGACCTGGCCGGGCTTCGCGCAGGCGATGGCGTCGGCCATGAGATAGACCCGCACGGACGCGTCGTCGACCGAGGAGATGGCGAGCGCCAGTCGGAGACCGTTGTACGACCGCTCGGTGCCGTAGGGCCCGTCGTTGAGGATGATGAGCGCCTTCATCGGCTGATCGTCGATGCCCGCCTGCGCCGGTTCACGAGCCGGACGGCCTGTCCGCCACGGTCCGCAGGTCCCCGATGATGGGGCCACCGGCGCCGGGCGTGGTCGGGGTGGTCGGACTCGAACCGACGATCTCGTGCTCCCAAAGCACGTGCGTTACCAACTACGCCACACCCCGACGATCGTGCGTGAATATCGCACAATACTCGGCCCTACGGTCAGCCCGGCGTCGAGCAGGGGCCTGGCCCCGACCTCGCCCAAGGCCTCCGCGCCCAAATCGCACGTGCAGGCCGAATCACACGTGCTAGGTGCGTAGATCGACGCGGGCTACTCACCCACGGCGTCGAGGACCTCGCGCGCCACGTACAGCTCGCGCTGACCACGGTGCGGGAATGGCTGCAGGATTCCGATGTCTACCAGTCGGTGTATCTGACGACGGGCGTTGTGGTAAGAGACGCCGAGCACCTGCTCAGCCGACCTTATCGTCACGACGGGTTGCTCCACCAATCGTCCCGCCAAGGCCACCGCACCAGCGGGCGCCTTGGCGGCATAGGCTCGGTCCTGCAGCTCCTGCCGCAGGTCCTGGAGTCGCTTGGCACGCTGGGCGGCATCGACTGCCTGCTCCGCGACGCCCAGCAGGAAGAACATGATCCACTCGCGCCACTCACCTCGCTCCGTGACGCCGCGAAGCCGATCGTAGTACTCGCCTCGGTGCGTCTCAAAGTACGCCGACAGATAAAGCAGGGGGATCGGCAGCAGCTTCCAGTACACCAAGAGGAGCGAGATCAGCAGGCGTCCCACCCGGCCGTTTCCATCGTTGAAGGGATGAATCGCCTCGAACTGGTAATGGATAAGGCCCAATCGCACCAGGCGGTGCAGGGTCGAAGTGTCGTCGCGAATGTAGGTCTCGAGATCGCGGAGCGCATCCTGCATCTGAACGACCGGTGGCGGAATGTAGGTGGCGGACTCGAGGGTCGACCCGGTCGGTCCGATGATGTTCTGTGTCGATCGGAACTCGCCAGGTCGGCGATCTCGACCTCGAACGTTCCTCATGAGGTCCCGGTGCAGATCCTCGAGTAGCCGCAGTGTTACGGGGTACTCGTCCGCAACGACCGCGAGACCCCGGTTCAGGGCGTCGACGTAGTTGAGCACCTCGCGCACGTCCCCGTCTCCATTCGCAACTTGAGTGTCTGATCCCAGTCCCGGGAGTGGCATCTGTGCTGCTTCGAAGGCGTAGAGGTCGGCGATCGTTGCCTGCGTTCCTTCAATTCGGGACGAGAGGACGGCCTCACGCCGCAGAAAGGGCTGCAGAAGAAGGTGGGGATTTGCCAGGTTTCGGCCCGTTCCGGCCAGCTCGCCCAGCGATCCGGCAGCATCTGCGAGCCGCGTCGCCATCTCCGAATCGAAATCGACCGTGGGTGGCAGCGGGTCTGGCACCCACGCCTCGTAGTCGTGCCCATCCTGGGACGCTGAGACGAGGCGGCCGGGGCGGCCGGGGGTGTTGCGCATGGCGGGGGTAGTATACACGACGAAGTTACATCCTAGCCGTCGCGATGTAACTTGACCTAGACCCTGTTACGTGGATGTCAATCCACCTGCGGCCATGTACGCGAGCAGGCCGCGAATGCAAGCATCGCGACCAGGCTCGGGCCCCTGCGATCAGCAGCGTCACGAATGTGGGCTCGATCGCTGCCGAGGAGGCCGATCGAGGGCCAGGGGTGTCCAGTTTCGAGTGACGAGCAGCCGTAGGCGTTCCGCTATCGCAGGATAGTCGGCACCTTCTGCGCTAAGCCGCTCGCACGTAAGGCGGCCCGCCCTTCACCGCTTTCGGCCTGGCGGCTCCCAAAGCACGTGCGTTACCAACTACGCCACACCCCGAGGGCCCTGCCCGGGAACCACGCAGCTCCAAGGCGACGCCTGAAGACTAGCCTACTGCGCCCCCTGGCTCCGCCCGTCCGTCGATGGCTGGCGGTGGCCGGAGCCGCGCCGGCGCGTCCGATGGCGGCGGGGAGGGCGCCCCCGCCACGATACCGGCCCAACGGCACTGGCGGGGTCGATCCACCCCGATCGAGGATGGGACACCTGGCGACCGAGCCGGTATCTCTATGCCATGACGAGCCTCGCCCTCGACAGTGCCGCGACCGCGTCCGCCGTGGAGCGCGCCGTCGCGGGCGACGAGCTCGCCTTCGCCCGGATCGTCGGGGCCTACCACCTCGACCTGGTGCGGGTGGCGTTCGTCATCTGCGGTGACGAGGGACTGGCCGAGGACGCCGCGCAGGCCGCCTGGTGGATCGCATGGCGGAAGCTCTCGTCGCTCCGGGACCCCGACCGCCTCAAGGCCTGGCTCGTCGCGGTCGCCGCGAACGAAGCCCGCAAGCTCGTCCAGCGCGAGCATCGGCAGGCGGTCGTCGAGCTCAAGATCGCGCCCCAACCATCGACGGGGGCCGACTCGTCGCGCGAGATCGACCACGTCGACCTGGCCAATGCGCTCGGCCACCTGAAGCCCGAGGACCGGGTGCTCGTCGCCCTCCGTTACGGGGCCAACCTCGACTCGTTCGAGCTGGCTCCAGCCCTCGGCATCTCCCCGTCGGGGGTCCGGACGCGGCTGTCCCGGTTGCTCGATCGCCTCCGGAAGGAGCTCGGCGATGACTGAGCGCGACGCCTTCGAGATCCGGCTCGCGGCCGCGGTCCACGGCTACGCCGAACGCGTCCGGTCCGACCTCGATCCGGTCGAGCTCGCTCACCGGATCGCCGCCGCGGAACCCCGCAGGCCTGGGCTGTGGGGTGCCTTCGGGTGGCGGCCCGCGGCCATCCCGCGCGTCGCCTGGGCCCTGCTCCTCCTGGCGGCGCTGCTGGTTGCGCTCGCCGGCACGGCGCTCGTCGCGTCGCGCATGCTCGAGATCGTGCCCCGGATCCCTCCCCTCGGCGCAGCGCTGGTGCCGACCGGCATCGAAGTCCTGACCCCCGAGACCGGGGGGTATGCGATGGTGGTCGCGGACGACGACGGCATCCTCTGGGCCCGTGAGCCAAGCGGGCGGCTGGCCCGATTCGATCCCGCGAGCGGCTCCGCGCGGGCCTGGACGATTCGCGACGACGCGGGATTCGGGGTCACCACGTCATCGGGGTTCGACATCGTCCCCGCCGGCGAAGGCGGCGTCTGGCTGGTGGGACAGCGGACGCTGCGCTGGTTCGATGGCACGGACTTCCGCGCCGTGATCGACGCGCCGACCGACATCGGCCTCGCCGTCGAGGCGCCCGATGGCAGCCTGTGGGTGACCACGGAGCCGTGCTGTTTCGGGACGGATGGGGCCGTCCTGCACTGGGATGGATCGTCGTGGACCAGCCTCGCCATCAGTGGCTCGAGCGCGAACGCCACCGTTGGGGCGCTCGCCGTCGATGCGGCCGGACGGCCATGGATCGGCTGGGTCCGGGACCCTGACCCCGCGTCACCGGGGTCCACCTACTCGGGCTCGGTCTGGCGCTGGGAAGGCTCGTCCTGGACGACGTTCGACGGGGATGACGCGGCGGCGCTCGGCGGTGGCGTCTTCACCATCACCCAGCTTCGCGACGGTGCCGTCTGGGTGGCTTCGGCCGCCGGGCTTGCCAGGTTCGACGGGTCGTCCTGGATCGACACCGGTGGGCCGTGGAGCACCTGGGGGGCATCGGTCGCCGATGGGCCGGACGGTACGGTCTGGGTGGCCGTCGGCGATTCCGGGGACGGGGCGGTGACGGTCGCGCACTTCGACGGGCAGTCGTGGGTCTCCTATGGACCCTCGGACGGCCTGCCAGGGCCAAACGCGAGCGGCTACGCCGTCGCGCATGCCGTGCCCACGAACGACGGGGTCTACGTCGGGACCGGCGTCGGCATCTACAGGCTCGCCGATGGCCGCTGGGAGCGGGCATGGCCCACGGATTCCTCCCCGCTGATCGACATCGGCGACGTGCTGGCCGTCTCGCGCGACGAGCTGCTGGCGATCGACCGCGAGGGCGGCCTCTGGCATCTCCAGGGGAGTGCCTGGACTCGGGAATTCTTGGACCCGGGCCATCCCGATGGCGCGGTGAGCGCCCTGACGCTCGCACCTGACGGCACCGTGTGGGCGGCCGGGGCGAACGGCGTCGGCTACCGCCGCGACAGGCACTGGACCCTCGCCGCGGCCGGTGCGGCGAGCGCGATCACGGTTGGCCGGAATGGAACGGTGTGGGTCGGCGGCGGTGACGACTGCCGGGTGTGGACGCTGCGGCTCGAGGGCACGACCTGGGTGAGCAGCCCGATCGCCGCCTGCCCGCCCGAGAGCTTCGGGCTGTCAGCGCTGGCCGTCGATGCGAGCGGCGCCCTGTGGGCCGGTACAGCCGCCGGCTGTGCGTGGGGGATGAGCGCCTGCTCGTCCGGCGGGCTGGCGCGCCTGGACGGAGGGACCTGGGAGGCGATCCGTCAGATCGGCGGCTTCGACCTCACCGCCGCCATGATCGTTGGAACAACGCCGACCGGTGACGTGTGGGTCCTCGACGAACCCGGAGCGGCTCCCGGCGCGGCAGGCGAGCCGGCACCGATCCGGGCCGCCCGCTTCGACGGCACCGACTGGACCGTGGTGGAGCTGCCCAATGACGCCGTGTCCGGCAGCGCGTTGGCGCCCGACGGGTCGCTGTGGGCGTCCGCCTGGTGGGTGCCCGGATCGACAGGAGGTGACCGGGGACCGGCCCGCCACGACGGGACGGCATGGACGTTCCCGTATCACGGCGCCGGGTTGCCGTGGATGAGGCTGGCCGCCATCGCTCCGGATGGCGCCGTGTTTGGCGAGATCGCGTCAAGCGTCTTCCGCTTCCCCGACCAGACGCCGGCACCCTGACACGGCCGGGCCAGGATTGCGTCCCGATAGAAGGGAGAACTGGGTATGAACAGGAAGCTCTGGGCAATCGCGGTGGCCGCGGTGCTCCTTTTCGCGTTCGCCGCACCGGTCGCGGCGGAGGACCCGTCGCGGCCCTTCGGCGGCTGGACGAGCGGCCCCGACACGACTGACGAGAACCCAACCGGCTGTCCCGCCGGCTCGTTCATCCGCTACGGCAACACGGGAACGGGCCAGTTCCTGCATCTGGGCCTCGTCGAGGCCGTCGTGACCCATTGCACGCGGCTCGATGTCGCGACCGGGGCCGGCTGGTTCGACGATGGCACGATCACGATCACGGCGGCCAATGGCGACACCCTGGTCCTCGACCACCAGGGCACGTTCCAGCTGTCGCCGTGGGGAACCCCGCCCCCGTGGACCAGCGACTTCGTCATGACCTGGGACGTCGTCGGTGGGACCGGTCGGTTCGAGAACGCCACCGGGTCCGGCATCGGCGGTGGCTTCGCGGACGGCGTCGGCCTGCCGGGCAGCACGACGACGACCTGGCTCTCGGGCGCGATCGCCTACTGAACTTCGCGGTCCGTGCCCTCGCGCAGGGCCGTACGGGTTCACTGGCACCGGTACATTCGCGGGCGTCCCAGAGGAGATCGGGAATGAACGCGCGCGGCACGGCCGTCCGGCTCGTCGCCGGCCTGGCCCTCACCTTCCTGCTGGGCGGCTGTGCCGCGGGCGCGTCCGGATCGCCGTCGGCAACCCCGGCCGTCACGGCCGGCCCCTCCGTGGCGGTCGCCACGCAGACCCCGCGGCCCGCCCCGACCGTCGTGGTGACCCGCGACATCGCCTACGAATCCTCCAACCCGGTGCTGACGCCAGGCGCGCTCGACGTCTACGCACCGGTCAGAGCCGGTCCATGGCCAGTGGTCGTCATGCTGCCCCCGGGTGACAAGAGCAGATTCACCGAGCACGCGCGCCGCGTGGCGGACCTTGGCTTCGTGGTCTTCTCCGCGACGTGGGACATAACCTCCAGCGCGCCAACGTACGACGAGCTCCTCGCGGCGGTTTCTCAGGCCGCCTGCGCGGTCGAGTTCGCCAGGGCCAAGGCGGCCGGGTACGGCGGCGATCCCGCCACCTTGATCCTCTTTGGACACTCCGCTGGCGCCGGCATCGCCGGGATCGTCGCCTTCCATCGCCCCCAGCCCGCGTCAGGCTGCCTCGGGGGCACGACGCTCGGCGCGATCGACGCCCTGGTCACGTGGGACGGCGAGTGGTTGGCGCAGACGACCTATGCCGGGTGGGACGAGCGGATCGCTGCCGACCCCAGGCTCTTCGATGCCCTCTCGCCATGGGCGTACCTCCCGAGTCACAAGGACCTGAAGGTCGTGATGCTCTCGGAGGCGAAGCCGAACGCGGACTTGAATCTCGATCGCCCGCTGCCCGACGAGGCCGCGATGGACGCATTCTTCGGCCCGCGCGACCCGTCGGGAGCTCTCCGCGCGCAGCTCGAGGCGAACGGGGCGCTCGCCGACGGCGTCCTCGACGCCCTGGAGGCACAGCAGCTCCTGTTCTCAATCCTCAAGGCTCAGGGGAACCCCGTCACCCTCGACCTCATGCCCGACACCAACCACATCTCCATCGGTACCGCCGGCTGGCCCGTCTTCCTGGCGGCCTTCCAGAAGGCGGCGGCGACGGACTGACGGACCCGGTCTGCCGAGGCCCGTCGGCGGTCCTGGCTGCGAGCCTCGTGCAACCCGATCCGGGGCCGGCGTGGGCGCACCCGGAAGCCGCGCTGGGGCATCCTGCCACCTGGCGGGAACCCCGCCGCCGTGCGGCGACGTCATGGAGACGACGCCGGACGGACAGGCAGGCAGAGCGGTCCGTCCGGCGTCTCCACGTCCGCTCGGAGATCGACAGGGGCCATCCGGCCCGAACTGCACCGGACCGTACCGCACTGCATCACACGTTCGTGACGCTGGTAGACTGCCGTCGGACGGTGGTGCCCGGCCGGCCGCACGGACGAACCTCACAGGGGAGCTCGAACGCACGTGCACGCACGTCGGGTGCGGCCGTCGGGTCCGGAGACCCACGCGGCCCGTCGCCCCACACGATCCGTCAGCTCCACGTCCCGCCGCCGCCCGGCCGGCCGCGCCGCGGCCCGCGACGGCACCGTCGTCGCCCCGGACGACATCCGTCGGACCATCGCGGCGTTCGCCTCGGCGATCGTGCCCGGGCTGGGACAGCTCCTCAACGGCCGGCGCCGCCTGGCCCAGTGGTTCGCCCTGCCGGCGCTGCTCCTCCTGGCGATCGGCATTCTCATCGTGGCGACGCGATCGCCGGCTCGCCTCTTCGCCTCGATCGTCTCGCCGACCGTCATGGGCGCCCTGCTGACCCTCAACGTCGTCATCCTCGGCTGGCGCCTGGCGTCGGTCGCCCACGCGTTCTTCGACGGTCGCTACTCGAGCCGCGCCGGGCGCGCCGGCGTGGCCGGGCTCGTGCTCGTCATGGCCGCCGTCGTCGCGCCACACGTGGTCGCGAACTCATGGGGCACCGCCGCCCAGACGACCTTCGCCCAGATCTTCGAGGACGACCGCTCCGGCGGGCCGGGCCAGCCGGCGGCCGCGGAGCACGGGCCGGGTCACGACGAGCGCCTGAACATCCTCGTGGTCGGCATCGACAAGACCCCCTGGCGGACGGCGACCCTGACCGATTCGATGATGGTCGTGTCGATCGATCCCGTAGGTGCGACGGCCACGATCGTGTCGCTGCCGCGGGACCTCGTCCGCGTGCCGCTCGGCGACGGCAACCTCTTCGGGCCCAAGCTCAACTCGCTGATGGCCTACGCCGATCGCCACCCCGAGGACTTCCCGGAAGGCGGCACGCGGGCCCTCGAGGACGCCGTCGGGGCGCTCTTGGGCATCGACATCCACTACTACGCCAGGATCGACTTCTACGGCTTCGTCAAGCTCGTCGATGCCGTCGGCGGGGTCGACGTCAACGTGACGAAGGCCTTCTACGACGAGACCTACGACGGCATCGGCGTCAACCCCAAGGGCGTCAAGGGCTGGGGGGTCGAGGTCGGCCTCAACCACTTCTCGGGCTGGGAGGCCCTGGCCTACTCGCGATCCCGCAAGGCCGACGGCGAATCCGACTTCACCAGGGCCGCCCGCCAGCAGGAGGTCCTCCTCGCGCTCCGCGACAGGGTCATGTCCGACGGCAGCCTGCTTATGAATCTGCCGGCGCTCCTCGCCGCGTTCGGCGATCTCGTGCAAACGGACGTCCCGACGGAACGGCTGCCGGACCTCGCCGCGATCGCCGACGAGATGGCCGACGACGCCATCGTCCGGGTGGTCCTCGTGGAACCGCTTATCGACATCGGCGGCTCCGATCCCGTCTACGGCTCCATCCAGGTCCCCGACTACGAGGCGATCCTGGCCGTCGCGAAGACGCTCTTCCCGCCGCCCGGCCAGATCCCGCAACCCTGGCCGACCCCCGTTCCGACCGCGGCTCCCACGTCGGCCGCGCCGAGCGCCGGGGTGACTCCCGCGCCGTGAGGGAGCGGGCCATCGTCGGCTCGTGGTCGATAGACCAACCGGGCTGTGGGACGAGGGGATCCGGCCGCTAGAACCCGAGGTCGCGGAGGACCGGGGCCATTCGCCGCGCGGCGCGGGCGCGATGCGAGATCGCGTGCTTCTCCTCGCGTGAGTAGAGGCCCAGGGTGCGGCCGCCCGGCGGCTCCGACGCCGGCTCGAAGATCGGGTCGTAGCCGAAGCCGCCGTCGCCCCGGGGCGAGCTCGCGATCCGGCCGCGGCACGTCCCGCGGCGGAGGATCAGCCGGGGGCGGCCAATGGGCCCGCGAGTTCGCGACGACCGCGCCGGCCCCCACGGCTCCGACGGCCCCCACGGCTCGGGCAGGGCCAGGGCGAGGACGCAGACGTAGCGGGCGCCGCGCCGGTCCGGCGGCAACCCGTCGAGCGCGGCGAGGAGCTTCGCATTGTTGCTCGCGTCCGTCGCGCTCGGGCCGGCGTAGCGGCGCGTCCGGACACCCGGGCCGCCGCCGAGGGCGTCGACCTCGATGCCGGAGTCGTCGGCCAGGGACGGCAGCCCCGTCGCCTCCACCGCGAAGCGGGCCTTGATCCGGGCGTTCGCCTCGAACGTCGGGCCGTCCTCCACGGACTCGCCCGGGACGCCCAGGTCGTCGAGGGACAGCAGGACGCCCCGCTCGAGGTGGAGGAGCTCGCCGAGCTCGCGGAGCTTGTGCTCCGAGCGGGTCGCGACGACGAGGCGCGGGCGGTCCGCCTCGGGCCGCGTCGCGTGCCCGCCTGGCACCTCAGCGCCGGACGGTCGCGAGGGCGTTGCCCTGGGCCTCGAACATGCGGGCCAGGCCGAGGTTCGCGAGGTCGAGGAGAGCATCGACCCGAGGCCGGTCGAAGGGCTTGCCCTCGGCCGTCCCCTGGAGCTCGACGTACGTCCCGGCATCGGTGCCGACGACGTTGAAGTCGACCTCGGCCCGGGAGTCCTCGCCGTAGTCGAGGTCGAGCATCGCGAGGCCGTCGATGACGCCGACCGAGACGGCCGCGACCTTGCCGACGATGAGCCGCTCCATGCCGTAGGTCATGAGCGCGGCGGCGAGGGCGACGTAGCCGCCGGTGATCGAGGCGCAGCGGGTTCCGCCGTCCGCCTGGAGGACGTCGCAGTCGACGGTCACCGTCCGCTCGCCGAGCCTCGTGAGGTCCACGACGCCGCGGAGCGAGCGCCCGACGAGGCGTTGGATCTCGTGGGTCCGGCCGCCGAGGCGACCCTTGACGCTCTCGCGCTCGGTCCGCTCGGCGGTCGCCCGCGGCAGCATCGCGTACTCGGCCGTCACCCAGCCGGTGCCCTTGCCCCGGAGGTGGGGCGGGACGCGATCGGCGATCGTGGCCGCGCAGAGGACCTCCGTGTCGCCGACCTTGATCCGGCACGAGCCCTCGGCCCACTTCAGGACGCCCAGGGTCAGGGTCACCGGGCGAAGATCGGACGGCCCCCGGCCGTCGGCCCGGACCGACGGCGGTCGATTCCCGATGCTCATGTCGCTCTCTCCTCGGCGGTTGCCCGGTCCTCGGTGGTTGCCCGCTCCTTGGCAGAGGCCCGCTCCTCGACGGTGGCCCGCTCTTCAGCCTTCGCGGCGTCCCACAGCGAGTCGAGGGTAGCGAAGTCGAGGTCGCGGATGGCGACGCCGCGCTCCGCGACCATCCGCTCGATCCGACGAAACCGGTTCCGGAACTTGTCGTTGGCCGCCCGCAGGGCGCCCTCGGTCTCGATGCCGAGCTTCCGGCCCACATTCACGACGACGAGCAGGAGGTCGCCGAACTCCTCGCGGCGGTCCCGGTCCGTCTCCGCTCGAGCAAGCTCGGCAAGCTCCTCGGCGACCTTGTCGAGGACGCCCTCGACCGACGGCCAGTCGTAGCCGAGGGCGGAGGCCCGCTCCTGCATCTCCTGGCTCGCGGCGAGGGCTGGCAGGGAGCGGCTGATGCCATCGAGGGCACCTTTCAGCGCGGCGTTCTCACGGCTCGCCGGCCCGGCGCTCTCATTGCTCGCCGGCCCAGCGCTCTCATTGCTCGCCGGCCCAGCGCCCGGTCCGGAACCACCTTCATTCCTGATGCCCGTGCCCGCATCAGGGTCGCCCTCGCCCTCGGGGCTGATGCGTACACGGGTATCAGAAACGGACATTGGTTCCGACGCGCCCGGCTCCGGTGCGCCCGACGCGCTCGGCGCGCCCGACGCGCTAGGCGCGCCCGGCTCCGCCGGCGTCGCCGCCTCGGCTCGCTCGACGGCCTTGATCCGCTCCCACTGGCGGTTGACGTCGCTCGCGGTCTCGGCGACCGCGTCGCCGAAGACGTGGGGGTGGCGCCGGACGATCTTTCGGGCGATCGACGCCTGGACGTCGGCGAGATCGAAGACGCCGGCCTCGGCGGCGAGCTGGGCGTGGAGGACGACCTGGAGCAGGAGGTCCCCGAGCTCCTCCGCGAGCGCCGGCGTGGCACCCCGCTCCAGGGCGTCATAGAC
>Ga0209341_10002678_pt1 | contig 16850 bp, 17 predicted proteins | sample RifCSP13_2_FD_184020 | JGI IMG/M metagenome (GOLD analysis project Ga0209341, IMG submission 184020) | Soil microbial communities from Rifle, Colorado - Rifle CSP2_sed 13_2 (SPAdes) (version 2) | ecosystem: Environmental > Terrestrial > Deep subsurface > Rock core/Sediment | place: Rifle...
CCGGAGATGTCATGTTCGCTGCCACAGGTGTGACGGACGGCGACTACCTCAGAGGGGTAAGGTTCTTCGGAGGGGGTGCCGAGACACATTCTGTTGTCATGCGTTCAAAGACCAGGACGATCCGGTATATTACCGCAACGCATTATTTTGACTATAAACCAGCGTACTAACCAATAATCTCCCCTCCCCTGGCGGGAGGGGATGAAGGGGAGGGGGAAACACTGGCGATTACACCCCCACCCTGACCCTCCCCCATCAAGCGGGAGGGAAGAAATGAAAAGGAGGTGCCTTATGTTTGGACTCGGAATGCCGGAATTGGTGATTATCCTTGTTGTGGCCCTGATATTCTTTGGCCCGGGAAAGCTGCCTGAACTTGGTTCTGGCCTTGGCAAGGCCATCAGAAGCTTTAAAAAGGCTTCAGAGGGTGGAGACGAGGAGAAGACTGACAACAAGAAGATAGAGCAGGAAAAGCCTGCGTAAGGAGAGATAAAAAGGTGAATAGGTAAACAGGTGAACAGGTAAATAGGCTTAGTCTCTTGGCCTTTTAGTCTATTAACCTCTTAACCTTTTACCCTTTCACCCTAATCTATGTACGAACCCTTTTTCAATCTGAAGGAAGAGCCTTTCGGGATGACTCCTAATCCCAGGTTTCTCTTTTTGAGCAGGAAGCATGAGGAGGCTCTGGTAAGCCTTTCATACGGGATAGAAAAGAGGAAAGGGTTTATCCTCATAACCGGGGAGATTGGGACCGGAAAGACAACCATCTGCAGGGCGCTGCTTAACAGGTTGAAAGATGTTGACTCTGCCCTGATTCTCAACCCGTCCCTTACTGAGGGCGGGCTTCTTACCTCAATAGTAGACGACTTCGGGCTCACTTCAGGGCGTTCAATAAAGGAGAAGCTGGATACCCTGAACCGTTTCCTTCTGGAGAGGAGAGAGGCGGGAAGGAACGCCGTTGTTATTATTGATGAGTCTCAACACCTTTCCCTCAGGGCTTTGGAGATGGTCAGGCTACTGTCAAACCTTGAGACAGAGAGAGAAAAACTTCTTCAGATAGTGTTCATGGGCCAGCCTGAACTTCGGAAAAAGCTCGAGAGCTATGAACTGAGGCAGTTGAACCAGAGGATCGTCGTCAGGTACCATCTAAATCCTCTTGACTGTGGGGAGACATTTGACTATATTCTCCACAGGCTGAAGGTGGCCGGATGCCCCGAAGGGTCTCTCACCTTTACCGATAGAGCGGTTGACAGGGTATTTAGATATACAGGCGGCTATCCAAGGCTCATAAATATCCTTTGTGACAGGGTACTGACGGCAGCTTATGTCGAAAACAAGAAGGTAGTGGATAAGAAAATGGTCTTGAAGGCTATAAAGGACATTAAAGGGAATGAGCCTTCTGCGCGGAATATCCGGGGATTCCGCAGGTTTTTTGATATTTTCAGGCGTCGAGGTACTGTTACATGAGCATAATCCATGATGCCCTGAAGAAGGTTGAAAAGGAAAGGGCAGATACTCAGGAACCCCGATCTCCGACGCCCCAACTCCCCCGAACCCCCTCTCAATATCAACTCCCCTCCTATCCCCACTTTGGTAAAGAGGGAAAACCGCAAGGCAGCGGAGTTATAAAAGAGGGAGAAGTCTCCTCCACCCCCCTAACAGGAAAGAAGGGAGGCGGGTTTTCATTGCATCTCCCAAGCCTCTCGTTGAGTAAAAATCTTTTAGGGGTTGATATAGGCTCCAGCTCAATAAAACTGGTTCACCTTGCATGCACCGGAGGCGCTTGCCGCCTGAAGGATGTGGGATATCTGAAACTCCCGTACGGAGCAGGTGAAAGCGGCGCAGCGGAGGCATTGAAGACCCTGCTGAATGTTCATGGAATCGGAAAGAGCAGGGTTTCTTCTTCAATACGAAACAAGTCCCTGACCTTCAGCCATATAAAACTGCCGAAGATGCCGAAAGACGACCTGACAGAGGCTGTCCGGTGGGAGGTAAAAAAGGGGATAGATTTCCCTGAAGACGCCATCATTGACTATGTTGTGATAGATGAGTTAATGGAGGAGGGGAGGATAAAGCTGTCCATTATGGCCTTTGCAGTCAGGAAGGACGAGATTATGGGGCATGTAGGGATACTGAAGGAGGCATCACTGATACCCGATGCGATAGATGTGGGTCCTATGGCCCTCCTTTCTGCGTTTGACTTTAATTATGGATGGGAGAAGGACAAGAGGTATGCAGTCCTCGACATAGGCGCATCAAAAGCTACCTTATCCATCATTTCCAACGGTTCTCTCAGGTTCGCCCGTTACATACCCCTGGCTGGAGACGATATAACAAGGATTATTCAGGACGCGGAGGGGACAGACTTTCAGGCTGCTGAGGATAAAAAGCTTCGTTATGCCGGAGTGAACGATGCCCCGGAAGTTGTACAGACCGCTGTGAAATCTTTTACGGAAGGGATATCAATAGAGGCCAGGCGTTCCTTCACTTATTATCAGGCCCATCTTAGGGAAGGGTGGGTGGACAGTCTTTTGTTGTCTGGGGGTAGTGCGAACATAAAGGGTCTGGCGGAAAAAATCGGCAGCGCTGTAGGAGTCCCGACGGCGATATACGACTCTATGAAGGGAGTCGAGGTGAAGAGGGCCCTGCCTCGTGGTACTGATATGACCCTTCTTTCTCCAATCCTTGTCGAGGCCTTTGGCCTTGCCTTAAGAAGGGAGGGGGAGTGATCCAGCGCATAAACCTTCTTCCCAGGGAGTTAAGAACTGCAAATAAGAGAACTTTTTATTTTATCGCCTCCCTTTCAATCATCCTATATCTCTCAACCCTTTACGTTGTTAATAATGCCCAGAGGGCAAGTGTTGGAGCACTTGAGGCAAAAAGGGACTCCTTTCGGCAATCGATAGCTGTGCTTGCCAGGCAGGACGCCAAATACAGAGAGGTCATTGACATGATAAATATGACTGAGGCTAAAAATAAGGATATGGAGGTCAGGGCAGAGCTTGTAAGCAGGATATCCGACGGGAATACCCGGTGGTCTGATCCCCTGTATGAACTTTCAAATATTGTCCCTGCCGGGCTTTGGCTTTCCAGTCTTTCATCATCCGATATTATGGCAGGTGATAAAAAGTTTAAGGGTATCAGGGTGGGCGGGATGGCCTTTTCAAGCAGTCGTATTACAGACTTTATGGCTGCCTTAGAGGCCTCTCCATACTTTGAAGGTGTATCTCTGGCCTATGTGCAGAATACAGAATACATCGGCAGGGAGGCTTTTTCATTTGAGATTACATTTCGTAATACATCTATTACTGATGGCAATACAACTACATCTTACAGTAAATTTACCTTTAATTCCGGCACAAAACATGACCCGAAAGTTGTTGACGGCGGTTCCTCAGCAGGACCAAACCTGGCAACATCGAGGAATATTACAACAAAGGCTGCCGACCTTTCAGCTCCTATCTTAAACTCTCCACCAGATAATGCCCGTGATATTCCGACAACCGGACAGACATTCAGTTGGAGTATTGTACCCGGAGCAACTGATTACAGAGTAGTTGTAGATACAAGTCCCACTTTTTCCAGTTATGATGCATCTAACAGGGTCTGTTCAAATACCGCCAATTGTAAAACATACGTAACTGAAGGCAATACAGCAACATCTTACAGTGGATTTACCTTTAATTCCGGCATAAAGTATTACTGGAAGGTTGTTGCAGGCAACCCCTCAGGGGGACCAAACTGGGCAACACAGAGGAGTTTTATAACCACGGTCGGGGGGACGACAGAATGAATCTGCGAGACCTGAAGATGAAGAAGTTTCCATTGTTGAAGGAAGGTATTGTTCTGACCCTGTTCTTTTTCATGATAACGCTTGTCTTCAATATCTGGTTTTACTCGCCTTCAAAAAAAGAGATAAAGGGACTGAAAGTGGATATGGAGAAGCTTAACAGCAACATAGCCGACTATCAGGCTATTGCATCTTCTGCCGAGAATGAATCCAAAAGGCTAAAGGACGTAGTGAAGGCATATGAAGATATGGAATACAGGCTCCTTTTTTCAAAAGAGCAGATTCCTTCTGAAAAGGAGGTCTCCAATATCCTTAAGGAGCTCTCATCACCACGTCCGGGGCTGACCCTTGTAAACGTACAGACATCTCCTCTTGAGGATAAGGGGGAATACAGCAGGCTGCCTTTAGTGCTGCAGCTCCGGGGAGGCTTCCAGTCTCTTGGGGCTTACCTTGCAAGTCTTGAGAATTCCAGACGGCTGATAGGTGTTGAGAACATAAATCTGGTTAAAGATGACAAGGCCGGGCTATCGATAAGGTTGGAGTTGAGCGCATATCTCATGAAGGAGGGGGCGGTATGAAATGGATGATGGCGGTAAAACCATAAGTAAGAAGACATATATTGAATCCATTGTCATTCCCGAGGGTTCAATCGGGAATCCGGTTTTGATAGAAACCATATCCCCGATAGAAACATTCGGGGATGACAGACGAGTCGTCTTACTTATGACCGTCATAGTAACAGCTATCCTGCTTTGTCTTCCGGCCTATGCCCTTTCTCAGCCTTCACTCCCGGAAGGCAGGGGTGAGGGGACCAGGGTTAAGGTATGGGAAAAGGACCCCTTTGTCCCTCCTTCTGTTCAGGCTGCCCCAGAGGTTACTGGCAGAGAAGTGGCCCCTGACTTAGGTTTATCTACAATTCTTTTCAGCGATGGGCACTCATCCGCAGTTATAAATGGAAAGATTTATCATATAGGGGATGATATATCCGGCCATAAAATCCTTGATATAAAGAGGAGTTATGTTATACTCGGCGGGGGAAAAAAGACATACAAACTGGAGCTGAGGAAATGATAAAAAGAGTGGTCGGGGGTCAGGGGTCAGGGGTCGGTAGAAACAGGCCTTCAGGCCTGTTAACATGGCTAAAGCCATGTTTCTACGTCTTTATGCTGTTCATATTCCTTCCTAATGTTGTCCATGCCCAGGAAGAGGACCGTACATATTCGCTTAACCTTGTTGATGAGGATATAAAGACGGTCATTAAACTCCTGGCAAGCGAGAGCGGCAAGAATTTCATTATCCCGGAAGGGATAGCAGGAAAGGTAACCCTGACCCTGGACAAGATGAAACTTAATGATGCCCTTGACGTTATCCTCAAGTCCCACGGCCTTGGGTATATATCTGAAAAGGGGGTTGTCAGGATTGTAAAGCTCTCCGAGGTCGAGGTGGCAGGGGAGGAGCTCTCAATTGAAGTGTTTACGATGAACTATGCCAGGGCATCGGACCTAGTGGACCAGGTTAAAGGCGTGTTGAGTCCAAGGGGAACGGTGTCCGTCGACGCCAGGACCAATTCTTTTATCATTAAGGATACGAGGATGGGGACTGAAGACGCAATACGGCTCATAGGAAAGCTGGACTCTCGAACACCTCAGATACTTATAGAGGCAAGGATAATCGAGGCAAATAACAACTTTTCTCGAAATCTTGGCATACAGTGGGGCGGGAAATACGCCTCCAGCGGAGATACTATAACTGGCGGGGCCTCTCTGGGAACTGCGCCAAGTGGAAATAATTTTGCCGTCAACCTCCCTGCTTCAGGAGCGACCTCAGGCATCGGAATGTCTGTAGGCAGCCTTAGCAAGAACCTGGTGCTTGATGTTCAGTTGTCTGCCGCGGAAAAGAACGGAGAGATTAAGATAGTCTCGACTCCTAAGGTGACAACCGTGAACAACAGGCCAGCCAAGGTAAGCGGCGGTGAAACGTTCTATGTCAAGAGCATCAGCTCTACTACGGTCGGGACAACAACAGCGCTTACATCTATAACTGCCGTAACCAGTCTTGTAGTTACCCCACAGGTATCGGCCGATGGTAATATTTTACTCGCTGTCGAGACCTCCAGGGATGAGCCGGATTTTGACAAAGTGGTTGACGGTGTGCCTGGTATAATAACAAAAAGCGCCAGCACGACTGTCCTCGTAAAGGACGGAGAGACAACGGTTATAGGCGGTCTATACAAAAATGCAAGGCGTGCGACCGAGACCTCTGTCCCTTTTCTGTCCAAAATTCCGGTCATTGGGTGGTTCTTTAAATCCAAGTCGAAGGTTGAGGAAAACGAGGAGCTCCTTATATTCATAACACCGCGGATAATCAAAAGTCAAAGTATGTAGGTTGGGTTAGGCGTCTTTTTGCCGTAACCCAACAAAAATGGTGGTATAGGCAAAATCGTTGGGTTACGCGATGAAGCTGCTAACCCAACCTACAGTGACTGTTCAGATAGGTGCTATTAGTTAGTTCACCCTCACCCTAACCCTCCCCCGTCAAGGGGGAGGGAACTCTAATAAATCTCCCCTCCCTTGGCGGGAGGGGATTGAGGGGAGGGGGAACGTGTTATATGCCTAAGTAAACCCTATTGCTCTAAGACCAGAATCCATAAGAGCTTTTTCCTAGATTCCGGCTAAAATACTGCCGGAATTACATGAGCCTCTTGCAAAAGTATAAAAAGGTTGTCATTCCCGCATTGTTTAAGCGGGAATCTGGTGTTTTATTAGAGGAAACCATATCCCCGATAGAACATTTCGGGGATGACAGAGAGTTTTGCAAGAGGCTCACTGTGGTGCCTTTCAAATTGCAAGAGGCTTCATATCTCTTGCGATTCAATATTGACTGGATTGCAGGAAAAATAGAGGACAAGGTTATGGGTTGTGATAAACTATCTATGCTTCTATTTCTGATTAATGTATAAGGCAGTACATGAATATTCTTGAGGCAAGAGAGATTACCAAGAGATATACCATTGGCGACCGGCAGGTGCCGGTGCTGGACGGTGTCTCTCTTACAGTTATGAACGGGGAGTTCGTTGTAGTGGAAGGGAGGAGCGGGAGCGGGAAGTCTACTCTCTTAAGCCTCCTCTCAGGCCTCGACAGGCCCACCTACGGGCGGGTCTTCATAGAGGGCCAGGACATCACAGACCTGAGCGAAGACGAGCTTGCGCCGGTGAGAAACGGGACCATAGGATTTGTCTTCCAGTCGTTCCATCTTGTTCCCTCCCTTACAACCCTTGAGAATGTCATCTTTCCTGCTGAGTTGAGGGGCGACCCTGATGCGCTTAAGAAGGGTGAGGAGCTCTTAAGAAGGGTAGGGCTATTGGAAAGGGGAGGGAACTTCCCTCACCAGCTCTCAGGCGGAGAGAAACAGCGCTGCGCCATATGCAGGGCCATGATAAACGATCCGAAGGTCATCTTTGCCGATGAGCCTACTGGAAACCTCGATTCAGAGAACGGCAGGGCAGTCCTCGAACTGCTCCTGAAGCTGAGGGAAGAGCGGAAGACCACACTTGTCCTTGTGACCCACGACATGGAGATATCCAAGATGGCAGACAGGATCGTCACCCTCAAGGACGGGATTATCACCGGAGAGCGGAGACATGCTCAATAGCCGCTTCATAAGGCGCGAGCTTACCTCGTCGCCTCAACAATCTATCATCCTCGTCCTCTGCGTTGCCCTCTCCATGGTGACCCTTGTCTCCCTCGGCGGATTCAGCGAAAGCGTGGACAGCTCCCTCCTCCGGGACGCGAGGGCCCTTCATGCAGGCGACATAATCGTTCATTCGAACTACGATCTATCATCTCCCCTTTCTGAGGCCATATCTTCCCTGAGGCGGAAGGGGATGATAGATGCCGTAAGGGTCTATGAATTCTATTCGCTGGTAAGGGCGCCTGACAGGGAGGGCTCCATCCTTGGGGATCTTAAGGTGGTGGAGACCGGATATCCTTTTTACGGCACTGTGGAGCTAAGGTCAGGAAGGAGTTTCAGGGACACCCTTCAAAAGGGGGGGATCATAGTAGAGGAAAACCTCCTGGGAAGGCTGGGGTTAAAGGTTGGGGACAGGGTGAAGATAGGTAGCGCCACCCTTACCATCCTGGATGTAGTGACAAAGGAACCTGACAGGCCGGTGAACATATTCTCCCTTGGCCCCAGGATATTCATATCAGCCGAAGACCTAAATGAGATTGACCTTGTGAAAAAGGGGAGCAGGGTCATGTACAAGGCTCTGCTGAAGGTCCATGACGAAAGAGACCTTGAAACGGTTGCTGCAGACCTCAGCAAGACGGCTATGAAAGGGCAGGAGCATGTCGAGACTTTCAAGACGTCGGAGTCAAGGATAAAGAGGTTCTTTGATAACCTCCTCTTTTTCATGAGCCTCATAGGGATATTTACCCTCCTTCTTGCCGGGATAGGGATCCAGAGCGCTCTTACCTCTTTTCTTAGGGAGAGGGAAAAGACCGTTGCCATCATGAAGGCGCTGGGGGGAACCGGCAGGTTCATTACCTCAAATTTCGCAGTCATAGTTTCCATTCTCGGGATCACAGGGACCATCCTCGGCCTGCTTATAAGCTTCTCACTCCAGGGTTTCTTTCCTGTCCTTTTCAGGGGAATCCTCCCAGGGGACGTGGTCCCCGTCATATCGTGGAGTGCCGTTCTTCAGGGAATAGCGCTGGGGGTGATGGTTGTGGCCCTCTTCACCTTCCTCCCCCTTTACAGGCTTGAGGATGTCAAGCCTGCATCGATCCTTGGAAGAGAGGAGATAAGGTCAAAGAGGGGGCTCCTGTACTATTCTGTTTTTGCAGCGGCCCTGATCTTATCCACTGTTATGGTGGTATGGAGGTTCGGAGAGGTAAAGACAGGCCTCTACTTTGTTTCAGGGACCATTGCCCTGATTATTATCTCCTCCCTTGGTGCGGAATTTATATTGCTTTTTATGAAGAAGGCAGACGTGAGATCACTGGCCCTGAGGCAGGCGTTCAGGGGTCTTTTCAGGCCCGGGAACTCTACGAGGGCTATAATTATTACCCTGACGGCATCCCTTACGGTCATATCAGCCATATACCTGATAGAGCTGAACCTGGATGCGGATTTCATAAGATCGTATCCGGCAGATGCCCCAAACCTGTTCTTCCTTGATATCCAGCCCTCCCAGAAGGATGAGTTTGCCCGCACCCTTGGTATTAAGACCGAATACTACCCTGTTGTGAGGGCGAGGATAGCCTCAATAAACGGAGAACCCGTAAATCCCCAGGATGAGCAGAGGAGGGTTGGAGACGACCTCACCAGGGAGTTTAACCTCACATACAGGGACTACCTCCTGAGCGATGAGAAGATAATAAAAGGTAAAGGGCTCTACATGGACGGATGGGATGGGCTCCAGGTCTCGGTCCTGGATACTGTGCTGAAAATGAGGGGGCTGAAGATCGGGGACTCGATTACATTCAATATCCAGGGGGTGCCATTGGAGGCCAGGGTATCAAGCATCAGGACCAGGATCAAGGCGTCTATCCAGCCATTTTTCTATTTCGTTTTCCCTGAAAAGAGTTTGATGGATGCGCCCCAGACCATATTTTCGGCTGTCAGGGTCGAAAAGGAGAGGATACCGGGTCTCCAGAACCTGATGGTATCGAGGTTTCCCAATGTGAGCGCCATAGACATGACCGAGATGGTATCCCTTTTCTCAAGGGTCATGGGAAGGCTCTCGGTAATAGCACGCTTTTTCACCCTCTTTGGGGTCGTTGCCGGAGTCCTAATTGTCATAAGCTCGGTCCTTGCAACACGATATGCGCGAATACAGGAGGCGGTCTACTTCAAGATTCTGGGTGCAAGATCAACTTTCGTCCTGACGGTCTTTGCCCTGGAAAATATCATCCTTGGCATTGTAAGCGCCATCTTTGCCCTGATCTTCGCCCAGGTTGCGACCTGGATAGTCTGCAAGAAGGTTCTGGAGATACCCTTCACCCTTTTTACAGGGACCAGCCTGATTATTATCCTTTCGGCCATATTCCTTGCCACAACCACCGGGCTTCTCGCCTCCATATCTGTGCTAAGGCAGAGGCCGGTCATATTTCTCAGGGAGGAGACAAAGGAATGAGGGTCTTTATAAATAGATGCAGAGTTATCTGGCTCTCCTTATTTTTACTGACGCCAATGCTCTTTGCTATGAACGGGTGCCAGAAGAAAGAGTCCAGAAAGGAAAGGCCAAAGTATGACGGGACTATTGTGGCTGCCGGTGACAGTCTGACAGCCGGGCTCTATGTCCTGGAGAATGAGGCGTATCCAGCCCAGCTTGAAAAGAGGCTTCTTGGGGACGGCTACAGGTACAGGGTGATAAACGCCGGGAACAGCGGGGAGACCAGCAGCGGTCTTCTTTCGAGGATGAAGTGGATACTCTCCATGAAACCTGACATAGTCATCATCGAGACAGGCGCCAACGACGGGTTCCGCGGCGTGGACCCGGAGCTTACCAGGAAGAATATCGAAGGGGCTGTGCGGATATTAAAGTCCAGCGGGGTTACGGTGGTCCTGGCAAAGATGCAGATAGTCCAGAACCTGGGAAAGGAGTACACTGAGGCGTTCAAGGCCATATACCCGGCAGTGGCTAAAAAAGAGGGTATAATCATGACCCCCTTCTACCTTGAAGGGGTGGCAGGAAACCCGGATCTCAATGAACCGGATGGCATCCATCCCACCGCGGCAGGATACAGGATCGTAGTGGACAATATCTATTCCAGTGTTATCGAGGCGATAAAGAGGGAGAAGGCGTCTCACCAGCCCCATTCGAACAGTTCAGTACCTGAGTAATCCTTCTGCCGGTTATCTGATATCTCCTTTGAAGAATAGAACGGTCTCTCTTAACCCTTCTTCAAGGGATACAGTTGGTCTCCAGCCAAGGACCTCTCCTGCCTTCCTGTTGTCTACAACGCTCCTCTTCTGCTCCCCTGCCTTAGCCGGCGCATGAATCTCTTGCGCCTTTGTGCCTGTGAGTGTTACAAGCTCTGAAAAAAGCTCGTTTACATCGGTCTCACTTCCTGTGCCGATATTTACAGGGCCGCAATAGTTTCTGACTGTGGCCTGCCAGTTGGCCTCAACCACATCCTTGACGTATACGTAGTCCCTTGTCTGCTTACCATCACCGTTTATAACCGGCTGTTCCCCACTCAACAACTTTGTGGTAAATATGGTTATAACCCCTGCCTCTCTATGGGGGTTCTGTCGTGGTCCATAGACGTTTGCATACCTCAACGCCGTGTAATCCAGGCCATGAACCTCTTTGAAATAAAAGAGGTATTTCTCTCCTGCCAGTTTTGATATCCCGTAGGGGCTTAGAGGGTTTGTCTGATGAGTCTCAGAGGCAGGGAATGTATCCTGCTCCCCGTAAACGGCCCCTCCAGAGGAGGCAAAGACAAACTTTTTGACACCATGATTTGCTGAATTCTGCAAGAGGTTCAGCATCCCGAGTATATTAACGTCCGCATCAAAGACAGGGTCGGATACGGAGCGTCTCACATCCATCTGGGCTGCGTGATGGTTGACTATATCAGGCCTCTCCTTTTCAAAGACCGCAGAGATACCTTTGTCCCTGATATCCATTTTGTAAAACCTGGCCTTTGGATTCAGATTCTCAGCTTTCCCTGAAGACAGGTCATCAACAATTACAACCTCATAACCCTCTGATACATATCTGTCTGCTACATGAGAAGCGATGAATCCAGCCCCTCCGGTTACTAATACCTTTGGCATGCTCTTATTACCCATTATTTTTCAACTACAGTGGCAGACATCCCCTCATTTTTTTCTATTCTTGCTGCCTCCTTGCGGGCATCCTCCTTGCTTGAAAATGTCCCCAGCCTGACCTTGTGCCAGGTCTTCCCTGACGATTCTGAAGAAGCGATATAGGCAGAGTAACCATTTTTTTTGAGCTTTAATACCATCGCATCGGCCAATGAACTGTCTTTCATTGCCCCTACCTGGACAGCATATACCTTTATAGATGACTTATCAATTTTGGTTTCGATTTTAGAATCGCTGTGTGCAGGTTCCTTTCCATTTTTCCCAGGTTTTGCGAGGGTGTCATAAAATGTCATGATCGGTTTTGACGTGGTATTGTTAATGATTGCAGCTTTATCATTATGGTAGGTTGTTCTATCAGAGGGTTGATCCAGTGGAGAGGACTCGATCTTCATCTTTACCACATCGCTCCTAACCTCTCTATCAAGAAGCTTTAAGCCCTCGATATCCCCTTTTCCGACCATGACGCCGAAGATAAATATCAGCAATAGGGTTGTGGCTCCTCCGGTCAGGAGGAGCAGAGCCTGCCATGTGCTGAGAGAAAATTCCATTCTCCTGTCTGACATCATTTCCTCACATTGATTTTGGTGCAGATACTCCGACTAGCCCAAGGGCGTTTCCAATTACAGTCTTCAGGCCCTTGATCATTACCATCCTTGCCTGAGACAATGGGATATCATCAGTTACAACCCTGTTTCCCCTGTAATAGCTGTGGAAATGACCGGCCAGTTCCTGAAGGTAAGCCGTTAGCCTGTGGGGTTCAAAGGATAGGGCGGCCCCTTCCACTACCTCCGGATAGGCTGTAAGCGCCTTTATTATCCTGATCTCTTCGGGGAGTTTTAAAAGTCCAAGATTCACCTTTGATGCAGGGAGGATAGTCAGATTTTTCTCCTCCGCAAACCTCTCTATGTTGCAGGCCCTGGCGTATGCATACTGCATATAGTAAACCGGATTCTCAGACGACTGGCTCTTGACAACCTCCAGATCAAAATCCATCTGGCTGTCAGGTCTGCGGGTAAGGAACGTATACTTCGCGGCATCCGCACCGACCTCATCCATTACCTCTTTAAGAGTTATGAATTCCCCCGACCTCTTAGACATGGTAACAGGCTGGCCGTTCCTCAAAAGGGATACCATCTGCACGAGAAGAACTTTAAGTGATTCCTTGTCATGCCCCAGGGCCTGGACTACGGCCTTCATCCTTGGGATATATCCGTGGTGGTCTGCGCCCCAGATGTTTATGAGGGTGTCAAAACCTCTCTGGAACTTGTCGTGGTGATAGGCTATGTCGGAGGCGAAGTATGTAGGTTCGCCGTTTTCCCTTATAACCACCCTGTCCTTGTCGTCTCCAAAGTCGGTTGACCTGAACCAGAGGGCGCCGTCCTTCTCGTACATCAGCCCATTTTGCTTGAGCAGGTCAATGGCCTTTTGCACCTTGTCGCTGTCATAGAGTGATTTCTCGCTGAACCATTTATCAAAGGTAACGTTGAACCCTTCGAGATCCCTTCTAAGCCAGCCGAGGATTTCATTAAGGGCATATGGGCCAGCCTGTTCAACTATGACCTTCCCGCCCTTTTCCAGAAACTCCTGGGCAAGGTCATTTACATATTCACCCTTGTAAAGGTTCTCTGACCACTCAACCTCTTCGCCATTTATCTCACGGCACCTCAGGAGAACCGACAGGGCCAGGTTCTGAACCTGGGAGCCTGCATCATTGATATAAAATTCTGTCGCTACATTGTATCCTGCCGCCCTTAATACCCTTGAGAGGGAGTCGCCGAGGGCAGCTCCCCGTCCGTGCCCTATATGAAGGGGACCTGTGGGGTTTGCGCTAACATATTCGAGAAGGACCTTTTGACCGTTACCTATGCTGCATTTACCATAATTCTCGCCAAGGGTCTCTATCTCTGAAAGGGTCTTCAGCCAGTATTCGTTGCTCATAAAGAAATTGATAAAACCCGGCCCTGCAATCTCAGCCTTATCTATTATTGGATGCCCGGTGATCTTCTTTATGATGGTTTCAGCGATCTTTCTCGGAGGCTTTCCCTCTGTTTGGGCCATCTTCATGGCAATGTTAACTGCAAAGTCACCGTGTTCGGGGTTCTTAGGCGCCTCCAGATACAGGGGAGGAAGCTCTTTTGTCTTTATCTCTCCCGCGGTTTGAGCGTCAATAATGGCGTTCCTGATTATCTCTATTAGGGTTTCTTTCATTTCTTTTCCTTCACCTCTACATCTTCTTTTTCTGGTCTTTCTTTTATTGTGACATCCCTGCTGTAGTCCGGACAATGGAGGGCATCTTGAGAGAGCGAAAACTTCTTCTGGCACGTTCCGCGCCATGCGCATATCCCGCATAATTTTGCGTAATCTAATGTCATTCAACCTCCAGTATTAGATGTCAGACGTTAGATTTTAGAATTTAAATCTAACACCTAAGACTAATGTCTGACACTAACTATTTCCCCGTACATCTCCGGCCTTCTGTCTTTCAAGAAGCCCCATTCTTTACGCACTCTGTCAACCATCTTGAGGTCTACCGAACAGAGTATGACCCCTTCCTGGCTTCCGCTGGGGCTTCCCACCATGTCCCCTTCCGGGTTAACACAGAAGCTGCCGCCATAGAACTCCTGTCTTTTCTCTTTACCGACCCTGTTTACCCTGAATATATATATCCCGTTCGCTATGGCATTTGCTGATATGGACTTTTCCCAGGTTGGCCGTGATGCTGTCGAAGCAGCAGCAGTCGGCGATAATATTATCTGTGCCCCTTTAAGCGCCAGTATCCGCGCCCCTTCAGGAAAGAGGTTGTCCCAGCCGAGCTGGATGCCTATTTTTGCCATGCCGATATCGAATACAGGGAATCCAAGGTTTCCGGGAGTGAAGTAGTGTCTTTCCTCATAAAGCGGTATCCGGGGGATATGCGCCTTCCTGTAAACCCCAATAAGCTCTCCATCTGAGCCGATTGCAGCAGCCGAATTATAAAAGGTGTCAGCATTCCTCTCAAAGAAGGGGGCAATGACTGCTGTGCCGGACTCTTTTGCAGCCTTTCTCATAGCCAATATAGTCTGGCCGTCTATATCCTCAGCCAGTTGCAGGTGAGTGTCGTTTATCTCGAAAGGGAACCAACGGGTATTGAATAGTTCCTGCAGGCAGACGATCTTAGCCCCTTTTTCAGACGCCACCCCGATCATCCTTGCGGCATTTTCAATATTCCTGTTTTTATCCAGCGAGGCATCCATCTGGATACCAGCGATCTTGAGCATAATCGTCTCCAATAGTGGCTTTTAGAAGTGGCTAAACTATCATACGAATGGGTTTTCCGCAACCCCCATAATATGAAAGGGAGCATTACGGGCACTTTCCTAATTATAAACAAACAGACCGGATTGCATTAATAGGGGAAGGGAACGGCGACTTGAACTATTCCTTTTTCATCTCAGAACGCACTTCTATGCCACTCTTCAGCATCTTGTGGATAGGGCAGAGGCGGGATATCTGAAAGAGTTTCTGCTTCTGCTCAGCGGTGAGATTGCCAAGGAAGCGAAGCTCCATGGTTATCTGTTCTCTATATTCTTTGACTTTCTCGCAGTTCTCACAGTCCTTCTTATAATCCCTTTCATAATCAAGCTCTACCTGGACCTCTTTCAGGTCAAGGCCGTGGTTCATAGCATAAACAAGGAGGATATCGGTCGTGCAGGAACCCAAACCGGCCAGCAGCAACCCGTAAGCATTCAAGGCATGAGAGATATTCACTGGCGTCAGCTTGCCGGATTCCTCATCCTGTGACCATAACGACATCTCAAATCTGTTGTTTTTATGTAGGACGATCCTTTCAGACATATTTGACACCTCCACCCTGTTTCTGCGATTAATATAAGTATAATGCAGCTAAGGGTGTTGTCAAGAACCCGTATGCATTTTCTGTTTTTTCCTCAACTCCACGAACTCCTCTATCATCCCCACTCTCTCCTTGACATTTGCAATCCTTAAAATACAATGTAGCGCATAATAATGCCTTAAATACCAAGTAAGCTTTCATTAGTCTCGACAGTAGATGCTTGTAAGCAACTTGGTATAAATCATGGGGGTGAAATGAAGATTCTTAAAGAAAAAGAGTACAAGGTCCCTGGTTTTCTTGTCTCTGCGATAAGGTGCGGGATAAAGAAGAAGGCTGGCGCAAAAGACCTGGCCCTTATATACTCCGAGTTTCCCGCATCAGCCGCTGCCGTATTTACCAAGAATGCAGTAAAGGCCGCCCCTGTCATTCTTGATATGGAAAGGATCAAGTCAGGGAAGGGGAGGGCGGTCATAGTGAACAGCGGCAACGCCAACGCCTGTACAGGGGATGACGGCCTCAGGAAGGCAAAGGAGATGGCAAAGGGAATCGCAAAGGCCCTTAAGATAAAAGAGGATACGGTATATGTATCTTCCACCGGCGTAATTGGCGAGCCTCTTCCGGTAGAGAGGATAACATCTTCTATTCCTGAGCTTGTTAAAGGGCTCAGGGCAGATGGGTGGATGGAGACCGAGGCAGCAATAATGACAACGGATGCATTCCCAAAGATGGCGGGAGTAAGGCTTGAGATTGGCGGGAAGGAAGTGACTCTTCTTGGCATTGCTAAGGGCGCAGGGATGATACATCCAAATATGGCCACCATGCTTTGCTATATTGCAACAGACTGTGCCATCTCGCCCGGCCTTCTCGATAAGGCTTTAAGAAAGGCCGTTGACCTTTCATTTAACAGCATCACCGTTGACGGTGACACATCCACCAACGATACAGTCCTTGTTCTTGCCAACGGTGCAGCAGGGAACAGGCCGCTGACTCCAAGGTCAAAGGATATGGAGGGTTTCCAGTCTGCCCTTAATCACGTGACTCTCGAACTGGCAAAGATGATAGTCAGGGACGGTGAGGGGGCTACAAAGGTTATTGAAATAAAAATCAAGGGCGCCACCAGCGTGGCTGCCGCCAAAAAGGTTGCCAATGCCATAGGGAGGTCAAACCTCGTAAAAACAGCCTTTTTCGGCATGGACCCCAACTGGGGGAGGATTGCCGCTGCCGCAGGATACTCCGGGGTCAAGGTTTCGCCGGAAAAGATGGATATATATTTTAACGATGTTCAGGTAGTAAAAAAAGGCCTCTGTGTTGGAGGGGACTGGGAGACACGTGCAAGGGAGGAAATGAAAGGGGCGGAGGTCAGGGTCACGGTTGATCTGAAGCTGGGAAAGGCAG
>Ga0209341_10002679_pt1 | contig 16850 bp, 20 predicted proteins | sample RifCSP13_2_FD_184020 | JGI IMG/M metagenome (GOLD analysis project Ga0209341, IMG submission 184020) | Soil microbial communities from Rifle, Colorado - Rifle CSP2_sed 13_2 (SPAdes) (version 2) | ecosystem: Environmental > Terrestrial > Deep subsurface > Rock core/Sediment | place: Rifle...
GCTGGCACCGAGGGGTGAACCGAACGTATCGATTGACCAGGTCCGGCAGAAGCTTGCTGAATTGGACAAGCCGCCGGAGCCGAAGCCATTCGACAAGCATTCGCTAAAATTGGCAAAGCAGGTGGCCTCTGGCTGGATTACATTGACTGATAAGTCAGAGGAGCGAAGGCTGCTGACTGGCTTGCTGGAGCACATGGAGAAGGGGTGAAGTATGTACGGGTTGACAGACGATTTAGCTGAGCAGGATCTTGAGATCAAGGAACTCGAGAGGCAAAACAGCAAACAGGCCGCTGCAATTGATCTGGCGTTGGGTGCCTTGGCAGAGATCGCATTCAACGAGGACATATCGCTAGAAGTGGCCAGGCGGAAAGCAGGGAGAATCTATAACGATATTCGCATTGCACTGGGGAAGCAAGGTGCCCGATAAGCAGCCGACTGCCTGGTCCCTGAAAGAATCCCCCGTACCGGACGATTGCCTAGCGTGTCGGCGGTGTGGCAGTAAATCGGAAATGTACTGCGAGGAACCTGTGCTCGGCGACTGGCATGGCCGAGGTCGTGTCGTACGCATTGGTTGCACATGTGACGACTGTATGGAAGAATTCGAGAAGGCACGCGAGCCATTCTCTGCTGAGGTGCAAGACGATGGAACATTTCACGTGGAAGTATCTGAGAAGGAAGTCGACGCCTATTTCGAGGCAGAAGCGGAGCTTCGCACTGACTTTCTACCGCCGCTAGAAGCGATCGCACAATGGAATAGGATGCAGCAGCAGCAATGACAGAATTTCGCCACACAACTGTCTATCGTGAGCCAGGCGTATTCGCAGGTTGGCCAGCCAACCATGGACTCTGGCAGCGTGACGGCCGTATCCTCGTTGGGTTTGAGACTGGTGCGATGGATGTGCAGGGCGGATTCCATGCGATTGATCGTCGCTCGCCAGTGAGGGTTATGATCGCCGATACGGATGATGGTGGCGAGGAGTGGGATTGCTGGGAAGCGATCGGCAAACTAGAGTTGCGAGACAATCGTCTCGGTATCACGCAGCAGGACACTGATGCCGCAGAGAAAGACTGCGAGTACAGTTACGTTGGCGGGTCGCCAGGAGAGTTTCATCGAGGCTTGTTCAAGGCCAGAATGCTGGATATCAATCGAGGGCAATCCTACTGGAACATATCCTACGACAGGGGTCTTTCGTGGCAAGGCCCCTATGCTTTCCCAGACATCATCTATGACCAACCGATTGTTGGCAGAGTAGGTTTCTCGGCTCGTACGAGCTATCTTACATATGCCAATGATCCTAAACGGTGCCTGGCATTCATGTCAGCAAGCAAGTCGTCCGATAACCGCGAAGGGCAGCCGTTCTGTATTGAGACAAGAAGCGGTGGCTACACCTGGGAATTTGTCTCTTGGATTGACGACGTCCCGAAGCATTGTTTCGGGATCATGCCGTCGGTTGTGCGACTGCAGAATGGCTCAGTGATCTGCGCTGTCCGCTGGCGGGAGCGAGACTTCGAGCACAAGTATGGCACCGAGGACGATCCGTTTGAGGCAGGGATCGTGGTGTATCGGTCCGATGATGAATGCCGGATGTGGCAGATGATTTCCGTGCCTGTAAAGGGGCTAATGCGGTCTGGGAACCCACCGGATCTTGTGCAGTTGCAGGATGGCACACTCATATTGGTTTACGGCTGGCGTGGTGCGATCAGGGGAAGCCAGACTGCTGGACGAGACTTGAAGTACGGAATCCTTTATCAGGTGAGCATTGACGAAGGCAAGACGTGGAGCGAGCCGCAGCCAATTCGGCAAGGTGCTGGTTGTGCGGACATGGGCTATACGAGATCGGCGGTGCGGCAGGATGGCAAGATCGTGAGTGCGTACTATTGGAATGACAGCCGGGATTCTGAGCGGTACATAGCAGCCACAATTTGGGAGCCGAATTGATGACAGAATCTTGTGGTGTTACGGCACGGATAGTCAGTGAAGGCAAAACCCTCGCGATGACTAGGAAGGCTCTTGTTGATGTGATGATTCACGTGCCGACATTCTTGGAAGAGTACAAGAAGCACAAGAGTGAAGGTGGAATGCGTACTCAGTTGGAACGAGAACTGGTGCATATTGCTTGTGTAGTGGATTTGCCTGCTAGAATTGTGAGTCAGTAGTGGAGCCATGAGCATCCTATCCGAAATTGATCGCAGGTTTTCGCGTCAACGTGGCCGTAATCGGTTGATCATGAAGGCGGCTGCTGTCTTTGCTGGTTACGGGTTCGGCGAACCAGACGACGAGCATCTTTGCCTCGAGGAATGCGGAATAAACTTCGGCGACTGGACTTTGTGGTGCGAGGATGTTGGACATGAGAACGTGAATCTCCAGGTCTGGGCCATGACAAACGATGGTGAAGAAGAGATACTGGTTGCTAAACGAGTGACATTTCCGGCAGTTGCGAGAGGCTTAACTCGATTGAAGGAAATGGGGTGGCCATGATCGCATTATCGGAGGTGGCCAGTGGCGCGGGTGCCTAGCTCTCAAGATATGCTGGGCATGGTAGCCGAGCTGAACGTCCGGCGGATCGCAATGGTTATGAACCAGCGGTACAAGCGGCTTGGCGGCGTGCTCATGCTGACTGAGCGGCAATCGGCACTGCTGCTGACTGCCAGAAAATTGCACCATCGTTATCTGCAGGACCACTACCAGCACGACGAGAGCGAGCAGTGTGCCATCCGCGATCTAGCCTACTGGCTGATCGAAGAGCACAAGCTGAATATTGGGAACAAGGAGCCGACTACCTTTGAATTCGACATGCGGAGACAAGTTGCCAAGCAGCAGCCAGCAGCAGGAAGCTATCGTGTCATGCTTGACAGAGTATTTCAAACCTGAAATCAAGGAATCGCCTCCGGATGAATGTGTCGTGCTGTTGGTAGCCACCCTTGACAAGGCCGCTGAGGCGATTCTTGAGCTGGAACAGTGCTTCCGACAAGCGGTGGTCAATCGGGAGACTGGCGTCTGCGTGCTTGACTTGCGCATCGAGCGCGGCTTGGTCAAGGAGAGTTACTTCCAGTGGCGGAGGAAGTTCTGACGATATGGGCACGCGGTCTGCAGAATCCTGGTTCCAGCTCAGCCTTAAGTCCAGTCTGTACAACGAGTTGGATACCGGTGAGACAGCCGCCATAAAGGCTGTCAAGTTGCTGCTGAGCGAGCTGATAGCTGATGGGATCGACGCGAGCCAGGCGAACCGGGCCATGGTGTCGCTCAACCGGGAGATCGCCCCGGGCAACACGGACGAGATCGATCTTCACGACTGGGAATCGGTCAACGTGGGTCTGGGCTTCGGGAAGGACTTGCTGGGCCAGGCGGCCGTTTTTGAGCAAGTGGTGCTGATTGCGATCCGGAATGCCAGTGGCGGCGGGTTGCTGGAGGTGCTGTCGTCAGTGCCGGCCGCGGCTGTTGAGTGGTGCCCCCACCTGACACAGTCGGCCGGAAATGCCCTGAAAACAGGGGGAATCCTCTGTCTGTACCAGCCTGCGGCTGATGCTCTGGACGTCGAGGACGGCGTGAGCCACCGGTTGCGTGTGTCGGCCGTGGACGACTTTGTCTACTGGGATATCTTCGTACTGGGCCGGCATGACGATGAGGAATCCAGTTCCAGCAGTTGACAGAGCCGGGCTAAGCAATCTAGAATGAATGGCAGAGTAGAGGAACGCGGGTAAAAAGGCGATTGTCCCAATAGCCCCGTCTCGAGATGACATATCCATGTCGTCTTTTGAGGCGGGGCTTTTTCGTTGGTGCGGAGCGAAGAATCATATGGCGACGCTGATGACTTTCGGCATCAGGCAGGCCCCTGCCGCGACGACGTCCAGAACGATCGCCATCTGGAACAAGACGACTGAGCCATTTGACCTCATCACGTCCCAGGCAATAAGTGTATCTGCGACTGAATTTGCAATTCGTCTGCCAGACAACATTCCTATCCTCGTGACGCTAACAGATGTTGCTGGGCAGAACCAGTATGTAAGCAGATGCCATACTGACACCATCGCGCCAGCGATCGACGTCTTCTCCGGCAGGCTCTGTGTGCTCTGGTATGACGAGGAGACGACAAGCTCAACAGCGTCCAGTTCTACATCCTCGTCTTCGACAGCCGCAGCCGAGACATCACAATCTAGCAGCTCGTCGCTTTCATCTTCTTCGTCGAGCAGCCTCTCGAGTTCGTCGTCGACTTCGACATCGTCTACGTCAGTATCCACACCGTCTTCTTCGTCTTCATCTTCCACGTCTTCGTCTTCCACGAGTAGCAGCGTATCGACAAGTTCCGAGAGCTGCGAAACCGAGCCTTCAGCCAGTTCGCAAAGTTCGTCCTCGAGTACCTCATCATCGTCGACAAGTTCTCTGAGCAGCAGTTCGCAGAGCAGTAAATCGTCTTCTTCCTCATCCTCGACTTCTTCGGTGTCGTCTTCTTCCTCTTCATCGTCTTCAACTTCCTCTTCGAGTACGGTGGCCAGCGTTACTAGCAGCTCGTCGTCGCAGTCTTCATCTTCATCATCTTCGAGCTCCACGTCATCCACGGTGGCAGGAGAAACTAGCAGCTCATCATCGCAGAGTTCTTCATCTTCCTCTTCGACTTCATCTTCGTCCTCTTCCTCGCAGAGTTCTTCCTCATCGAGTAGCCAGTCTTCGAGTTCGTCGTCGTCTTCCTCGACATCGTCTACTAGCACGGCTGGTATGACGACGAGCAGTACTGCTGGAGAGACGACTTCGCAATCCCTGAGTTCGTCTAGCTCCTCATCTACTTCATCGACTTCGTCTACCGTTGAATCGCTGACGACATCGAGCAGCACATCGTCCAGTACGCAGCCCGAGATGACTTCAAGCACTCAGAGCGACTAAGGAACACAACGTGGCAACAGCACAACAGCCAGTCACGAAACTGCCGCAAAGGCGCAAGCCTAAAGCGCCGAGTGTTGACGGCGGTAAGTCAGTCGTTATCCCCAAGAAGACGCCTGGCAAATCCTATTTCAGCATTGACGTTGAGCATGCGCTGCAATGGATAGCGTGGGTTGACAAGCCGGAACATTGCTACAGCTTCGATGGGTATTGGGAACTTGTCAATGCACGGATCAAGCAACTGGGATTCCGTCCGGACAAGAGTGTACTCAAGGCTCTTCCGGAGGTTGTCGGTTCCCCATCGTTCAACACAGGTGCCTTGGGGGCTTGGATTTCTTCTGCCGACGCCGATCAGATCGATGCGTTGCAGAAAGTATACGCAGCTATGCGGTTGCGATACCGACATGCTAATTGGTTGAAACGCAAGAGAGGCTGATATGCCGAAGCCAAAACCAGGTCAATCTCAAGACGACTTCGTGGCCATGTGTGTGCCGATGGTGCTTGATGAAGGTACGGCAAAAGACCAGGACCAAGCCGTGGCTATATGCAATTCAATGTATGAAGAGCACGGCAAGCAGGCTCATGCGATGGGGCCAGGTGACGACGAATCTGAGTCCGACTGGATGGGGCGATGTGTATCGGAGATGGAGTCCGAAGGCAAAGACAAGGATGAGGCACAGTCTGCTTGCGAGACGATGTGGCAGCACCATCAGGAACGATCTGCCATGGTTCCAAGCCGGAAAGAAGAATTGCATGTCAACGAAGGAGAGAGCCAGTCTGAGTTTATCGATCGATGCGTCGCCAAACAGGACGGCATGGACGAAAGCGAAGCTCGGGCTGCTTGCCAGAAGATATGGGAGCACCGCAACCAATCGGAGCAAAGGCCTGAAGCTTCAATGCACGAATCATTTGTCGCCAGGATAAAGGGCCGTCGCAATTCCATATCTCGTTTTGGATACGGTATCACGACGGCAGAGCCATACGTCCGTGCTTTGCTGCAAATGGAAGAGTCTGGTTGCTCGACGGGCCGCACTTGCTCCGTTGAATCACTTCTCAAGGAGGCTCAATCACGTCTCTGTTGTTCAACGCCCCATATGACCCTAGAGAGTATCGCGACAGCCAAAGACCTTTCCTTAGGGCGGCTGGACGGCATCGGCGTCTCTGGCCTTGAGCCTCCCCCCAAGACGCTGATGCTGCTCCGCCACGTAGTCACGACTGACAAGCAGGACCGAGACGGCGACGTACTGGAGACTGCTGGGTTCGAGTTGGACCCAGCGGCACCGCTGTTGTGGCAGCACCAGCCGTTTCTGCCGATCGGCAAGGTGCTGCGAGAGGTGGAGCACACGGCACACAAGCTGACGGTGATCTCGGCACTACTGGACATGAACGAGTTGACACATGATGCGGCAGTGCTGTTTGAGGCAGACGCACTGCGGTTTAGCCATGGTTTCCGCGTCCTGGACTACGATGCCATGATGGACGAGAAAGGCGCGGAGACTGGCTCATTCCGGATCAAGAGAGCCGAGGGCCTTGAAGTCTCTGGCGTAAGCGTGCCGAGCAATACCGATGCTGTGGTGGAGTTGTGGAGCCGCGGCAAGTTCGAGTCAGACGTCGTGCGCTCGTACGCCAAGCATTACGCGAGCAAGCGGCCTGTGCAGGTGCGAGGTATCGACATCAGGACGAAGCATGTGCAGCCGTTCAACATGAAGAAGATACAGTCGGAGTTTCACCCTGAGCACCAGCGAGCATATGCAGCTGTACCAGTGCACGACTGGGCATCGCAATGGTTGGAGTGCGAAGTCAAGGACTTGTACATTACCAGCACGTTCGCGCCATATTTCGCGATGGGAAACTTCCTGTCTGCCATGAAGATAGCGATGGACTCGGCCAATCTTCGCGACACGAGGAACCTGGATGACTACGGCCACGATTGGCCGATCAAACGAGAAACAGTGCAGTTGAACTCCAAGAAGTCTGACACCTTCATTGTGAATGGCTTTCAATTCTGGACTTGTGACAATCATAAGTGTTGCCTCGACTTGCAGAGATATCACGACGGATTGGAAATCAGACGCTACGACGTGGACGACCGCGGCGTTAAGTTCTTTGAGGATTGCTGGGAGTGGGTGCGCGAGAACAATTACCTCAAGGGCGAGGCATTCCGACTGGGCGGCGGGTTTATTGAACGCAAAGGCCAGTCGCTAGACGAAATCTTTTTGGTTGACGGCAACAAGATCGCACTCAAACGCGCTGTCAAGTTGGCCAGCAGCGGAACCCAATTCGCCAGCCGAGGCATGATCTTTCTTGGGCCTCCAGGCACTGGCAAGACACTCTCGGCCAGGGCATTGCTTAACAACACGGATGCTACATTCATCTGGGTCAGTGCTAAGGATATGTATGGCGCCTCGAGCATCAGCATGGCGTTCAAGATTGCAGGTGAGCTCGCGCCGTCGATTATCTGCTTCGAGGACATTGATTCGTTCTTCAGTGATTATGCTTTCGATCTGCTGAAGACGGAGCTTGATGGACTCGACAAACGCACCGGTGTTTTGACGCTCCTCACTACGAACTATCCAGCCATGCTTCCCGAGACTTTGATCGACAGGCCAGGCAGGTTCCACGACGTGCTGCAATTCGACTTGCCGGACGAGCATTGCAGACGGGACATGTTCCGTGTGTGGTCTGCCTCTGCATCCAACAATCTCATTGAGGACATGGTGAAGCGGACAGCTGGGTTCAGCGGCGCCCACATCAAGGACCTCTGTTCGTTCGCGGACGTGCTGAGGCGCGACGACGACATGCAGATCGATGAAGCGCTCGAGAAGGCCTACGGAAAAGTCTCTGAGCAGCGACGTCTGGTGAGAGGCCTGTCGTCGCAGCAAAGAATGCGGCGAGACTATTCCAAAATGGACATCGCTGTGTCAGTATTGGAGAAGATTTGTCCTGCCTGTGCCAAGAGGGCCAGGGCCAAAGGGTTCAAGTCTGTCAAGCTCGACAAAGCTGTGAGTGCAGAGATGGTTGCCGGGCTATGTGACGCAGTTGGTAGCGATCCTGGATTTTTCAGCAACTGCATGGAATTCGACTTCGGCGAGTTCGAGGGGGAGATCGGGAGCAAAGAGGGCTTTTGCAATTGGCTGCATGAGACGTGCGGTTTCGGATACCCAGGGGAACACGAATCAGCCGTTGTGCGGATCAAAGCCGGCCGCGTGATATCGCAGAAGAACATGGACCTGCTGGGTGAAGTGCGAGCTGACTTGGAGGAGCTTTCTGGCATGGAAATGGCGAGAGCTGCCAAGGCTTTGTGTGAACGATGCGCGAGCAAAGTGCAGAGCGTAATTGAATCGGCAAAGCCGGCGGAAGAGCCGGAAGGCAAGAGCGTCTGTATGGGCCACGTCCACATGACAGTAGACGACATGGAGCCGCTCATTACCGATGTGATCAAGAAAGAGGTTGCTGCTAAGCAACCCGATCTAACCGATGTGGTCAACTTCGTCCTTGGTGCAAGTCAAGACGATCTGGCCCGCGTTAAACATACGTTGGACTTGGTGGTCGACCTCACGGCGTACAACGCCGCTGCGGAAGAGTACCGGGCCTTCGAAAGATCGATTGATTTGTAACCAATAGGAGTAGTTTATATGTTGAAACTGACCGACAATTTGAAGTCTTGGCTTCGTCAAAACAAGGGCGTAGCTGAGGATGCAGATGATGCTAGTTACACCAAAGCTGTGGCAGAAGGGATTTGCGACGGTAGCATCACGCCTCAGCAGGTCACTGAGCTAACCAAGGACCCGGACGCCGACAAGGCCAGTGTACTTACCAAGACGTTGACGTCTATGCAGGATGCCATGGCGGCAATGGCCAACCAAGTTGCGACGCTGTCAAAGCCAGCGGATCAGAAGGCCAGACCGACAAGCAATGTCACGACGAGCATGATCGTGAGTGCGGACCCTGTCACTGGCGGTGAGCCGAATATCCGCCACATCACGGCGGACAAGCAGTACTCGACGACCAAGACGGCTTTGACGTTTCCGCTCAAGGAAGCCAACGGACGAAGTCACCCGAAGGCCAACCAGCGAGTCATGGATATTGGCCGATACATTGATGAACCGAGCGAGTTGGATCGTGCCGTGAATGGGGCCTATGGGAAGATGATGATCTTCGGACCGCTCATTGCCAGAGGCATCATGCCGAAGTCAATCATTACTGATCACGACAAAGAGTTGATCCAATATGCGGCGAGGAACATGAATTGGATCGGCTGCATCCGCGAGGTCGGCGATGACGAGCTTTACGGCGGCAAGGATGTCTACAACCGTCGACTCACCGAGTGGGAAGTTAAGCAGGTGCTAGACGAGAGCGGCGCCAGCCAAGGTTTGGAGATCGTGCCAATCGTATTCGACGACTCGATCTTAACTCAGCCATTGCTCCACTCAGAACTTTATCCTCGTGTCGAGGTGGTGAACATTCCTCGGGGACGCCGGATTGAAGGTGGGGTCGTCGCGAATCCTACGATCACTTGGGCGGATACCGAGGCAACGCAGGTTCCACTCGTGACGACGACTGCGTTCGTGGGAGCGTTCGACACCAACATCCATGTCGTGCAAAGTGCGATCCTGCTTGGATTGGACTTCCTGTCTGACACGCCGATCGCATTTGGCGACTTGCTGACACGGAATTACGGAGAAGTGCTGCTGCACGACCTTGACCGCGTGATCGCGGTTGGCAACGGCACGACGGAGCCTGATGGCGTGTACAACGCCAGCGGCTCGACGAATGTCACTGTCGATGCAGGTTCGTGGACGACAGGCAAGCTGATGGAGCTGATGTTTGGCGTGCCCAAGGAGTACAGGACAGGAGACAGAAACCGAATTTGTTATGCCGCCAATGAGACTACTTACCGCCGGATTCGGCAAATTGCCACTGGCGTCACTGGTGACGATCGATTCCTGTTTGGCAACGACGTCGAGACCTACACGCTTCTTGGCCACCCATTTTTGATCCAGGGTGACTTTGGTAATGCACAGGCAGTGTTCTGCAACTTTGCGCATTATCGCATGTACAAGAGGCTTGGGCTGCAGATCAAGTCGACTACCGAGGGCCAGACGCTCGTACGGAACAACCATATGCTCGTGTGTGCACGTGCGAGGTACGGCGGCCAGTTGGCACAGCCTGCTATTGGTGGAACACCTTCTACTGGCATGTACGTGGCCCATACGGCCAACGGGCAAGTGTAGTTTCTCACCTGTCGTAGCTTATGCGGCGGGCCCGCTTCGGCCGGCCTGCCGCGAATTTGTCCGAGCAATGAAATCTTTATCGTGGAGACCAGAAGATGTCCGAGCAAACAGCGGTGGCGGCACCCACCAAGACGAAAGTCAATGTGCCAGAGTTTGAGATTGAGTTCGGCGACGACAGCAGCAATACCATCAGAGTGACAACGCTGGGGTTGAGCTTCCGCGGAAAGTGGTCCAGATACAAGCTTGACGGCAATGAAGTATCGCTCAGTGGTGTCATGACCATGATGCCGGACGTCCCTGGCTTGCACATGCGAGTCGTCCAGAAGGAGTCCAAGGTTGTCGTGACTGATCCGCTGGAGAAGAATCCTCAGCTATGCAGGCAGATCAGCCATATCCTTTCGCAAAAGATCGTCGGATTCGATCGAGAAATAACACACGTGAATCCAACAACGACGGTCTTGGATGAGGATCGATTCAAGACCCTGCTGTACGAGCTGCGTGGTGCCATGCACTCGCCGCAGCCAACCTTTGAGGTTGTGTCTGGCCAGTTCCCGAGTGAGGAGCAGATTGATTCTCTTCCGGGGCGGGAACTGAATGACGTCGGCAACGACAGCAAGCGTAAGGCTAAATACAAAGATGACGCTGAGCCGTGGGTTGCGATTCTGGAGGCTATGCGGCAAAGCGGGGCGCTGCGAATGATGACCGGAGCTAATTAACGAGTGAGGAACAAGAAGCGGCACGTAGGATAACTGGGCGAAATGCTCGGACGGGGGCCGGCGTGCCAGGTTTGTTGTGACCTACACCCGGCCCTTTTTGATATAGAGGAGGCAGCAATGCTCAATAGCAGAATCAAGGCACAGAGACCATCCCGAATTGGCGAAGGTGGCGATTGTGTTTACTGCAATGGCGTTGGCCGAATACGAATGAAGATTGCCGGGGGAGATCGCGGTAGGAGCAATCGTGCAAAGCAGACAAAAGTGTGTGCTTACTGTCGTGGGACTGGTAAGGCAACGAAAGGATATTTGACAAAGTGATAGCCAACCAGGACGACATCAAGTTGCTACTGGGGTTGTCCTCGTCCATTACGGATGAGGAGCAGGGGTTTCTGTCGTTGGTGCATCCATTGGCTGAAGGACTCGTCAAGCAATACCTCAAATACGATCCGGAGCAGAAGTCGCACACCGAATACTTTCCGAGGCACCTGCGGAGCGGCGGGCCAGGATACGATTACGAGGGGCGCTGGACGTCACGTAGTGGCCTGGCGATATGGGAATCGCGAGATAGCGACAACACGCTGCAGCTGACACATCTGCCATTGCGGCGCATCACTAGTGTGCGAATTGATACGGCAGCCAAGCATGGCGATGCTGCCAATAGCTTCGACTTAGACACAGTGCGCACCCAAGGCATAGATTATTGGGGCGATTGGGATCAGACGAACGTGGGCTACAGCGGTGAGCTTTACTCATATGGCTCATGGCCGAGCGAGCCCGGAACAGTCAAGGTCGTGTACCGAGCGGGCTACTCGCCGGCTGAATTGCTGGGCACGGCGACTGAGGATGCACTGGTAGGCGATGTGATCACGACTGCCGGTGTGGACGGATCGGGAATAACGCGGGCTGTCCATATCACGGTGATCTCGCAGTTTCTAAAAAATATGGCATTGAAGAAGAAGGATATCGCCGGCTTCACACCTGGAGCACTGCTTGGCGAGCGATTGGGCGACTATAGCTATCAGGTTGACAGGGGGACATTTGGGGCAGCAGGTCTTGCCGTCTCGCTGCCGGATGAGGCCAAGGAGCAACTCGAGGCATATAGACACTGGGGGCTCGCGAGACTATGAGCCTGTTGGAAAAACTTCCGCACACGGTAAGCCACCTGCGCAAGACATACGCGAGGGACCAGTACATCGGCAACACGACGGACACAGAGGAGTTGGCCACGAGCGTGCGTTGCTGGATCCAGACAGTCGGACAGTCGGAGGTGCAGCAGTATGAGAAGGCGGACCAGTTGATCACGCACAAGGTGTACTACAAAACGCAGCCGACATTGCGTCCTGGAGACCTGATTCGCGTGACGGCCGGGCCAAGCTATGTCGGAAAAGACTTCAACTTTGAATCACTTGCTGATGCATCTGCCGGTTTAGGGAAGTTATTCAAGGTGATGGTGAACGAAGAGAATAACGTACCAGTTACGTTTGCAGGATAATGGCCATGCCGCGTTTTACCGTCGGAGGAGCAGTTACCGAGGGGATAGTGAAGGCCGGAGGAGTGCACTCGGCCGAAGCGTTGGGCATCCATTTGGAGCCACGCCTGGTAGGAGGAGTGACACTCGGAGCAGAGCGAGGAATTTCTAAAGGCACATTCCGAAGCGTGAAATCGGCTGTGTCGCGGATGTCCAAGATACGCACTGGCAAAACAGAAGCCACTGTCGTCTGGAACGGCGAGAAGCTCGAGAAAATCCTAGAACTTGAATTCTCTAAGCGGATCAAGCTTGCTACGCAGCTGGTCAAGGACCAAGTAAAGCTGAATCTCAACAGGTCGGTGTTGAAGTATAAGGGGCCTATAAGCAAGAAGATACGAGTATTGCCAGAAAGCCGCTCGAGACCAGGCGAGTTTCCGCGAAAAGAGACTGGCGATTTGCAGAAGAATATCTTCGGCGAGACGCCACGTCCCGACTGGGGTGTTGTAGGGACAACGTATGGTTATGGCTTGTTGCTTGAGACGCAGATGAATAGATCGTACCTACGTCGGACGCTGCTTGAGATGCAGCCGAAGATCAGGCAGATACTGGTGAAGGCAGTTTCACTTTGAAATGATACACCCAGTTGTCAAAGTATGGCAACATAGTATGGAGCAGGCGAGCAAAGACGAGCAGGAGCAGTCTATGGCCAAAAACACATGTGTTCGGTGTGGCAGGCCGGTAATCGGCATAGCGAGTACGCAGAACATCTTGTGCCGCGCCTGTGCAAGGGACTTGTTCGGTGATGACTGATGGCTACGGAGGCAGGTACGTGGCGACTGGACGAGGCGATCGCGGCACACTGGGAATCAAGAGGGCTCGACACCGACTTCCGCGCCGAATGGCTCGATCCGACTGCGATGGAGTACGAGCCGCTGCACGACGGGATGGCCAGACCGGAGCCGCCAGGTCCGTACTGCGTGTACGAGAAAGACGAGCCGGAGATACTGGCGAGGATGACAGGGATTGACAACAGCGGAGACGATAGGGAGTTGCAACGGTGGACGTTTCGATTCAAGGTGCACGCACAGGATACGAGCAGCGAGAGCGCGAAGAGCATTGCTCAACGGCTGGCGAAGAAGATCGCTGCCGCCTTCGACCCCCACAATGCTATCCAATTCGATGGCGTTGCGCATGTCGTGACGGAGCGGGGCCCGGATTGGCACGACCAGGAGGGGGAACAAGAGGCGTCGTGGACGCTGCAGTTCTCGATTCTGGTGGACGCGACAGTGGGGGCCTTTGGCGGCGAGGCCGAGTTCAGTTCGAGCAGCAGCTTCTCCGAGACGTCGACCACATCAATGTCGTCATCCTCAAGTTGTTCGAGTGTTACGGAGCCTATTGCTGAGGAGGACGACGTGCTGGATTTCGGCGACATCGGCGGAGTATACGACAGCCAGGCGGCGGCCGTGGCCAACAGGGCAGCACTGATCGCATATCTTGCCACCCGTGTCAACGAGCCTGTCGAGCTGGGGTTCCGCGGACCTGTGGATTATCTCGACAGCAAACGTCAGCCGGCCAATGTCTACCTGGACCTGTCAGCTGGGGCGATCGCGATCACGGTGGGCGGGGCCGGAAATATGTCGCACCTGACGTTCTTCGGTGGCTCGAAGATCTTCGGCGTGAATGCGGCCACGCCGGCAACGCCGATCTTCCAGATCACGCGCGGGTCGGGGCAGATGCCTCGTGTTGTGATTCGAGGCCTGGCTTTCGAGTCCGATGGGTCCGTGATCAAGTTCGTCTACGGGGGATCGGGTGTCGTGCTGGAGGATGTCAAGATCGATGACTTCACTGGGGCTGGGTCAATCGACCACGAGGACTGGACCGACGTGGAGGCCGAGACCTGCAGCTACGGCGTCTGGCTGGAGGATGCCGACGGGGCCCGGATCCAGAACCTGCAGATCAAGCAGGGTAGCGGCCACGGGATCGTGGCCACCAGGCTGCATGCCGGGGACGTCGATGCCCGGATTCAGTTGTGTGAGGGTGCCGGATTCAAACTGCAGCAGTTCAACGGCAATCGTGCTCACCTCTGGGCCGAATCCTGCAATGGCTACGGGCTTCTGGCCCGTGACTGCGGCGGCGACCGGCGGAGCGGAGGTGTCAAGGTCGCGAACGATGGGGCGCCGAATGACTGGAGGGCATGGTTTGAGGCCAACAACGGGCGAGGCACGAGCCACGGGGCCAGCGGCTACAGGTTCTCCCAGTTTAAACTGGCCAACTGCACGAGGATCAAGATGGCTGGCCACAGCGGCTGGCGGGACAATCAGGCGAGGCTCGACAGAATATCTCGGTTGCGGAATGAGTTCGTCGAGGACTACTACCTAGACCCGAGCGTGGATCCTGACTTGTATTTGGTAGGTGCAGCCGGGGCCGGCGACGAATACCTAGTCAACGTCGCGAACATCACGCTGCCGCCGGCTGGGTTCGGCAACGCGAGTTGCACGAACTGGGACACGGTTTGGACAGACCCCGGCGACAGGCCGACAGCGACGATCGTTGGGAGCGGGACGGCGAGCGACCCGGAGCGGATTCGGATCACTTGGCCCGGCGGCTGCTTCGACGCCACGAGTGGGACAGACACAGCCTACTGGAGACCGTTCTGGGCCGTGGCCTTGAGCTCGCCTGGAAGCTATTTTTTCACTGCTCAAATCAAGGCAACGACATCCGTCGCAGGGACATATTGTGCATCTCGGGAAAGCTTATCGGTGGCGAATCGCCAGACGAACTCGCTTGGCAGCTTCTCGATTGCACCAGTGTCTGGGGCCATCACGGGGCTGACGCTTTGGGACACGCACAGCCGTTGGCTCAGCGGTTCATTTACGGTGGACGATATCCGGTCTGACATCTCGCCACAATTTGCCGCTTGGGATAACGGCATGCAAGATCTGGACGGGGACGCCAGTCAAGACACCGAAATTATTGTGGATATTTACCAACTGAGGCTTTACAAGTTTGTGTGACCATGGCTATCCCAAACACCAGAGGAAGCTGGACGCTTGACGGAGCCATCAACCAGCGGTGGGACGACGCCGGCCTGGACACGACGATCAAGCTGGAGTGGCCTGCAGCGGACAGATTGATTGACAAGTACCAGGCGTTGAACGACGGGTTTGCGAGGCCTACACCTCCAGGCCCGTACGTAGTGTACGAAAAGTCGATCCCGGTCGTGATGGCCCACATGAGCGGCCACACTGCGGCGCAGCGGGAAGACCAGTTGCAGCAGATACTCGTGGCGTTCCGGATTCACGCCAAAAGTACTGCGGCCGAGTCTGCCAAGTCGATCTGCATCAGACTTGCGAAAGAGGTAGCCGAGGCATTTGATCCAAATACGGCACCTTGGGAGATGACAGACGACAAGATAGTGATCGTGAAGCGAGGACCTGACTTCCACGCGAGAGAAGACGACGATGAATGGGTGTGGGTGCTGCAGTATGACGTACTGATTGACGCGGAGTATCTGCAGGCGTGACAAATGGCCAACCGTTCGGCGGAGAGCGATATCCAGCTTCTGGTCAAGTCGACCATGATGCTCACTGTCGACGATGGATGGCGGACGAGCGTAAAGGTGGGCGGCTGGGTGTTGAAGCAGCATTTGCTGACTGGAGTGGAATCCGATCAGGCGAATCGAGGTTGGGGGTACGAGGGTACGATAGCGAGCGGGAATGTGGTTGACTTAGACCTCTACGACATGGCTGGACTGAACACCGGCGGCGGGGCTGGCCGTGATGGGCTCGGCCAGGCTCTGGCCATGGAGGAGATCGTATCTCTGGGGATCGCGAAGATTTCCGGTAGCGGGCAATTGGAGGTCATGCCTACACAGCCAGCCAACTATCTGACATGGGTACCGCCACTCACGGTCGCGGATGGAAATGCCCTGAAGACTGACGGCGTGGCGCTCATGCATCAGTCGCACACAGATGCGTTTGATGTCGAGGATGGCTCGAGTCACGTTTTGCGTCTGGGTGCCAACGGCGGCGACGTGACATACCGTGTCTACCTAATCGGCCGCCATGACGACCAGTTGTCCTCCAGCAGCACGCTGTCGACATCTTCACTCAGTTCCATGACGACATCTGTCTCTGGTAGCTCTGTCAGCAGCTCGAGCTCTCTCTCCGTGTCGTCCTCGAGTTCGTCACTCTCGATATCGTCGTCGTCCTCATCACTGTCTGTATCTTCATCCTCGAGCTCGCTATCTGTGAGTTCCTCGAGCAGCAGCCTGTCGGTGTCGTCAAGCTCCTCGAGTTCGCAGTCTATCTCTTCCGTGACCATAACGTCCTCGTCACAGAGCGAGAGCTCGTCCACATGGTCCAGCTTCAGCTCGAGCCTGAACTCGTCATGCAGCACGATCGCTAGGACCAGCTCTTCAACGTCGAAGAGTTGTTCAAGTCAAACAATGTCTACATCGAGCTCGATGGAATCCGGTGTTACGTCCTCGTCCAGCAGCACGGCTGGGAGAACTACGTCTAGTACAGTCGGCCAGTCGACAACGTCTGTCTCGAGCA
>Ga0209341_10002680_pt1 | contig 16844 bp, 13 predicted proteins | sample RifCSP13_2_FD_184020 | JGI IMG/M metagenome (GOLD analysis project Ga0209341, IMG submission 184020) | Soil microbial communities from Rifle, Colorado - Rifle CSP2_sed 13_2 (SPAdes) (version 2) | ecosystem: Environmental > Terrestrial > Deep subsurface > Rock core/Sediment | place: Rifle...
ACTGACATATTGTCCATGGAAAGTGACCTGACGCCATCGGTGCCTGGCATTCTGCTCGTTTCGGCTATAGAGCTTTGAACGAGAGCGTTTCACGAAAGCGAGATTATTAAATGGTAGGAATTTGCTTTTGAGCCATGGCCACCGAGAACCTTAGAATTGTCCCCACGACCACGTGCCTCTCTGCCGTGCCGGCATAGGCAGGCGCCCCGGCAGGCGGGCCGGCCAGAGGCAGGGCTGGACATTTCCTCGGCCTTGGAGTATGGAGGCTAAATGACCTAGCAGAAAGATGGGTCAACAGTGAAGGCAAAGGGCATGGCATAGACATTGCCCCCGCTAAGGGTCAGACTTTGCTGGAGAATTAAAAGTGAAAGAGGTTAAGGCCGATAGATAAGGATAGGCTGGAAGCTTTTCTTATTAATCCTGGCAAGGATAGCTTTGGTGCAACTCGTAGTAAGACGGTGATCAAGGCGCCGGCTCACTCCCTGCGGCAGGCTCTTCCGGCTCTTAAGCCCCAGCTGGCAGGTGGTCGGTAGAGCGATTTCACAGTTCTCGCCGACCGTGCGTGAAAACCAATTTCCTATCGTTCAAAAATTAATGAAAAGCTATAAAAGAATATTAAAGGCCTTTACGACTTCTTATGGTAACAATATAGGGGAAATAGTACCAAATGATTGTAATCTCGCCGGAATAATTTCGCAAAGACCGGATAAATAGGAGTAGCGATGTATGAAAGGGACAGAATTAAGGCTGTTCAATATGGTTCCGGACCCATCGGACTCACAGTAGTTAGATTTGCGTCTGAATGTCCAGAGATCGAACTGGTTGGCGCTATTGATATTACAAATGTAGGCTGCGAATTAGGGGAGATGGCAGGTCTTCAGAAAAGGTTGGGGGTATTTATTTCCAATGACCCTGATGCTGTTCTATCAAAAAGCAAGCCAGACATCGTTTTCCACAACACAAGCTCTTCCCTGAAGGATGTTTATCCGCAAATAGAAAAATGCATAAAGGCTGGTGCCAATGTTATATCATCCACAGAAGAACTGTCTTATCCATTTAAGAAACAATTTGACTTAGCGAATGCAATTGACAATTTGGCCAGGCAATTTCAAGTCACAGTTCTAGGAACCGGGGTCAATCCTGGCTACCTTATGGATAGTTGGCCTCTGTTCATGACAGGAATATGTCGGAGCGTCGATCGAATCAGAATCAATAGGATTCAGGATGCTTCCGAAAGGCGAATCTCGTTCCAGAAGAAAATTGGGGCTGGGTGCACACTCGAAGAGTTCCAGAAGCTGGCACGGGCCGGAGCTGTAAGGCACGTTGGTTTGGAAGAATCTATAGGAATGATTGCTGACGGTTTAGGATGGGAACTGGAAAGAATTACTGAGGACTTAGGACCAATCGTTGCTGACGCAGAGGTATGGAGTGATTTCTTAACAGTCAAAAAAGGACACGCGGCTGGTGTGAAACAAGTCGGGCATGGCTTTATGAAGGGTGAAGAAGTAATAACATTGGATTTCCAGGCCTATATAGGAGCAAAGGAATCGTATGATGCTGTGTACATAACGGGAATTCCAGACCTGGAGGTAACAATAAAAGGCGGGGCACAGGGTGATATAGCCACAGGAGCAATCATTATCAATTCCATTCATCGTGTAATTGAGGCTCCACCGGGACTCATGACAATGAAAGACTTACCAATTATTACGGCGCGGAGACACGTTGTTTGACGGGCAGGGAAAAGTTGAAACATCCAAAGGACTATGGAGGCTAAAGCTTATTGGAAATTATGATGTAGTCAAGGCTGTATTTTTTACGGCGTCGGCATACCGAGGCGATTTCCGACAATACATATTGACAAAGAGGCTCAAAATAGCAGGATAACAACAGGGTATAGCATAGCCAAAGGAGGGAGCATGGTTTCAACTCAATCAGAGACACAGGAAGGAATTGTTTATCTTAACGGTGACTTTGTAGACGAAAGTCAGGCAAAGATATCTATTCTCGATCGGGGCTTCCTATTTGGGGATGCGGCATATGATATTGGTAGAACCCTAAGACATCAACCTTACAAATGGGAAGAGCATATCGATAGATTATTTTGCTCATTACGTTATATTCAAATCAACATACAGATAGGGCCAGAGGAATTATATCGTATAACGGAGGAGGTTCTTGATAGAAATAAAGGACGGTTGGCCCCGAATGATGAATTTGCGGTCAATTGGCGAATTTCTCGCGGGGCCGGGGCAAACTGGAGCGAAATCACCACGCCTACGATTACGGTTTACTGTTCAAAAATACCGTTCGCTGCTTTTGCCAGAAAATATGTAGAAGGGGCAAATCTAATCATTACATCGACCCGGCGAATACCGCCCCAGTGTTTAGATCCCAAAGCTAAGCTCCAAAACAAACTCAATCATATTATTGCTGAATTGGAGGCCAGGAGTATCGATCCCGGTGCTTACGTTTTGATGCCAGACATAACCGGTAAACTTTCTGAGTGTAGTGCTCAAAACTTCTTCATGGTAAGGCAAGGGAAGTTGTTCACCTCTAAGCGAGATAACATCTTGGAGGGCATCACTCGAAAGGAAGTTATGGAATTGGCTAGGGAGTTGAATATTGAGTGCATCGAAACAGACCTGTATGCGTACGACTTACATAATGCTGACGAAATCTTCGTTACCGCCAACAGTATCTGCATGATCCCCGTTTCGAAGTTAAATTGCAGACCCATAGGGAAACCGATTCCCGGACCAATCACGCAGAAACTCCTTTCAACCTGGAGCGAAAAAGTAGAGGTCGACATCGTCGCTTTAGCTTTGACTCATATTAAACAGTAGATAGCGTCAGTTTAAAGGAAAGAAAGTCAAATGTAGCATTCTATAAACTCTGTTTCGAGGTTGGGTAAACCAAACAGGAGGGCATATCCATGGCTTGGGGTTCGGAAGTTAAAAAGGAGGTCCAGATCATGAATGGTATCGGGGGTTTTTGGACAAATTTATTGCTAAGAAAAGGAGATCTAAGTATGAAGAACATAAGATATTACTTTATTAAGGTATTAGTACTGTGTCTTGTGTTTATTGTCTGCTTAGTTGATTATGCTAAGGCAGCTTCACCGGCACTGAAGTACAAAGGGACGATGACGATTCACGTGATACAATCCCTGACTGGTGCCTCCGGTGCCATAAGCACGTTGTATTTTCAAGGTTTCGAAGCCTTAAGAAGGTATACCAACGAGGAGCTGGGTGGTATCAATGGCTGGAAGGTGGAGTATAAATGGGCCGATGACGGCTCTACAGTGCCCCGAGCCCTCACTATATATAAGAATTTCCGGCAGGATAAACCGCTTCTGGTAATTCTCCCAACTTCTTTGGGAGGGGAGGCCCTAAAACCTCAGCTTGCAGCGGATAAAATACCAGGTTGGAATGTTTTCCCCAGTGGAGGTCAGATATTCCCATTGACCTCGGTATATATCTTTGGGGTCCCCTACGAAGAACAAACAGCTGCTTTCATAAAATACGTAGTGAAACAACGGTCGCCACAACGTCCCAAGATAGCGCTTATTACCCATGAAGTTGGTTGGGGTAAGGCCATGGTTGATACGCTTGAAAATTTGGCACCGAAGATGGGGGCAGATTTCTCAGACCATGAGTTTGTCGGGTTCGGAACTGTTGATATGTCGACCGTCATGAAGCGCTTTGAGGCTAAAGGGGTAACGGACCTGTATGTGGCAACATATTCTGCATCCACAGGGGTACCGGTCACGAACTGGCACGACCTGGGGCTCAAGGGCAAGATGACCCTCACTATTATTAGCGTCGATCCTCCAGATCTTACTATAGTTCTTGCGAAAGAAAAAGCTGAGGGTGTTAGGTTTTGGAGTCAGTTCCGCCTCCCTTCGGAGGCCAAAACGGATCCGAACATCAAGAAGGTGATTGATTTTTGGAATACAATACATGCTATGCCAATAGCCGACGCTTCTTTTGGGGGGTGGATGGCGATGGAGGTTGTGTATGAAGCTATAAGGCTAGCTTTGAAAACAGTGAACAACAATGCGACCAAGCTCACGGGTGTTCTGGTAGCGAAAGCTTTTGATTCTGTAAAGGACTTTAAAGGGACCCTTCACCCTAAGGTGACTCTTGGACCAGGGGTGCGTAGCACATTTAACGGGTTTAGGATGGTCGAGGTTCAAAAAGACCCAGCAACTGGTAAGCTGGCCGGAGTGCCTATAACCGATTGGGTAGAAGTAGGTATGTTACCTCGTGTACAAGGACAGGCTAACGTAGATTTTCGGGTCTATAAACCATAATCTGCGTGCGCAGTTTTGACATTTTGGTGAGCTTAGAAACCTAAGGTTTTTGGGAGAAGGTACCGAAAGTGAAATAAGTTCCCATCCCTGGATGGGGAGACCATGCTAAAGGTAAACAACGTTGAGGTCATATATGCTAACGTCATCGTGGCTGTGAGGGGCATATCATTAGTAGTTCCCACCGGTCGCATTGTTTGTCTATTGGGTGCGAATGGCGCCGGGAAAAGCACCACCCTCAAAGCGATCTCAGGCCTTTTGTATTCGGAGACTGGGAGCATAACTGAAGGTAATATCGAGTTTAACGGAAATTGTATCGACAAGTTGTCTCCTCAGGACATAGTTAAACTGGGGATCGTTCAGGTAATGGAGGGAAGTCAAATCCTAAAGCGATTGACAGTTTATGAAAATCTCAGAGCTGGTGCCTATATCGCCGCCAGCAAGGGATCTCGCCTAAGAAGGGATTTTGATATGGTCTATGAGTACTTTCCTAGACTGAAGGAGTTGATAAATGTGGTCAGCGGTTATTGCTCAGGAGGGGAACGCCAGATGTTGGTCATGGCGCGTGCTCTAATGAGTCACCCTAAAGTAATGCTTCTCGATGAGCCTTCCCTGGGCCTGAGCCCGATGTTAGTGCAGGAGATTTTTGAAATCATCAAGAACATTAATACGGAGGAAAAGAGTAGCATCCTCCTTGTCGAACAGAACGCGGCAGCAGCACTGCAAATCGCCGAATATGGCTACGTCATGGAGAACGGGAGAGTGGTCCTCAGTGGCGCTGCTGCTGACTTGAGGGAAAATGAAGACGTGAAGGAATTTTACCTTGGACTCAGTCGGTTAGGCGAAAGGAAGAGCTACCGAGAAGTAAAATACTACACAAGAAGAAAGAGATGGCTCGGGTGAGGAACGACAGAGAACACCCAGGTCAGACGTTTAAACTATTAAGTGCCCGGATACACAACTTGATTGCGACGAAACGAGTAATTCCCCTAGGGGGAAAAGGGAGGTTATGAGAAATGGTTTTTAGAGGAGAGTACCCAATAACCGACGAAGAGCTATACCATTACCATGAGCCGGGGGATCTTTATCCACGAGAGGAGGAGATAATAAAAATGGTTCGGGAAGCCTTCTATGATGACAAGGCTGGCGTTGATCGTTCCCTTTTTCTCCCCCTAAAACCTGAAAAGACAGCTCTTTTGTTGGTCGATCTCCAGAACGATATCATCAGACCCGATGCTTCCCTCTTTTGTCCGGATGGACATCGAATGATCCCAAGGGTCAAGAAGGTCTTAGACCGATGTAGACAAGTTGGCATAAGACCCGTCTTTACGGAGCACTGCCACGACCCCAGGGTAGGAGGAAAATACTGGGATCTTGGCCATCGAAAGTATTTTCCCCGCTTTGTAGACCGTTATATCTTTAAGAAACACGTAATGTACGGAACTGAGGAGATCGAAACATTCCCCGCAATAGCACCATTGCCAGAAGAGAAAGTTGTTTATAAACATCGATGGGATGGTTTTATAGGGACCGATCTGGACGTCACCCTGAGAGGTATGGAGGCAGATACTCTAATTTTCAGCGGAGTTTTCGCTGAGCAATGCGTTGAGTCAACTGCTCGACATGCGGCTGAGCTTGAATACAAAGTTATGTATGTTAGCGACTTAGTCGCAAGCCACCTGCCTGAGCAACATAAGGCTGTTCTTGGAAGGATAAGGGCCATCATTGGTCTGGTGATAAGTTCGGAAGAACTCTTAGCTGAACTAGCCAAGCTACCCCCTGTGAAAAAGGAATAACACTATGGCTGGCTGAAGTGAGATTGGCAGGATTAAAAGAAATAGACCCCAGTCCAGTGCTTGAAAGGACCTTGTGGAAAGGAAAAATCGGCCATGAAGAAGTACGGAGGCGTTCGAGAGCACTCACTAGAACATATTCAAGAGGCCCGAGATCTTTACGGAAAGATTATAGACAAATTTCCTCCTTTTGATCCCACGGAAAAAGTTGCTCACCTTTTACAAGGGGCCGTCGATACTCATTTCCATGGCGCGCCTTGCCCAACGGCTACTCGCCGAGGTGAGATTGATTATGCCATAAGAGCTACTGAGTTAGGCATGCAGGCTATATGCAACAAGAGCGTTACGGGTGCTACGGCTCGCTCATGCAGAATTATCCAAGAAGTAGTTAACCAGTGGGCGAAGGAGCACAATAAAAAACCCTGCAAGATGGTGGGGGGTGTCGTGTTATGTCCTCAAATTGGGGGAATCAATGTGGAAGCAGTAGTGAACTGTGCACAATTGGGTGGTAAATTTGTATGGACACCCGTTTTAGAGTCCTCTCATCACCGTATGCTTATGGGGATTTCAGAAACATTGGGACATGGGATCGATGTGGTCGACCAGAATGATGAGGTTGTCCCAGAACTCAAAGATATTTTTAAGGTCATTGCAGAATATGATCTGGTCCTAGCTTGCGCTCACCAAAGCACTAGGGAACGTTTAATCATGGTTGATACCGCTCGGGAACTGGGGGTTAAGAGAATCCTTCTTTGTCATGTATTTCAGCCCACCACAAGATTGGACATTGAGCAGATGAAAATGTTTGTTGCCAAAGGATGTTATTTGGAACACCCCTTTTATGATCTAACTCCAATGGCCTGGCCATGGGATGAGACTCTTGAGGCTATTGAAGAAATAGGCGCTGACCATTTTGTCATTGCCTCGGATTGTGGAAACTGGAGGAAACCCGATCCGATAGATTTTTATAAAATTACAATAGGTTTGTTACTTGAGTGTGGTATCCTTGAATCTGATTTGAGTAAAATGGTGCGACTTAATGCCGAAAAACTCATATGGGGAGAGCCTTAGCCATATCACAGACAAAGGACGAAGCGGAACCCCAAATAAATTGCTTTGAAAGATTACCTTGTCCAAGTCCAACTATCCTTTTGTCAGCCTGTGGAGAGTACGTCGGCCGCCTCATGCCAAGCGCGCCTAACAATAACCTCGCCTAGGTCTAAGACGGCGATGACTCGACATTCGTAAGGGGTCAAGATGGCATGTCTGGAACTCACCCTAAAGTGAACAAACGGTGAAAAAACGATGAGTACTGAGAGTTTGGGGAGCACGATTAAGCTAAGGATTGAGAATGTTAACCTATCTTTTGGGGGACTCAAGGCCTTAAAAGATATAAATCTGGAGGTTCGAGAAGGGGAAATACTTGCCATTATAGGACCTAATGGAGCGGGCAAGACATGCATCCTTAATTGCATAAATGGATTTTACCATCCCGACACTGGAAGAATCGTATTCGAGAATCAAGATATTACTCCTCTTCCCCCTCACAAGATAGCGCAACTTGGGATTTCCAGAACCTTCCAGAACATCGAGCTTTACGCTGGTATGACCACCTTGGAAAACCTACTAGCTGCGAGACATATTTATTTTAGGCGCGGTTTTCTTTGGCAAGCTTTACGGTATGGACCGGCATTAGACGAGGAAATTCATCACCGAGAGATAGTTGAGGAAATTCTCAGTTTTCTAGGGATGACCGCAATAAGAAAGAAGAAAGTAGAGACCCTGCCTTATGGACTCCGAAGGAGAGTGGAGCTAGGAAGAGCATTAGCTCTAGAGCCCAAGATATTGCTGTTGGACGAACCAATGAGCGGTATGAACTTAGAGGAAAAGAGGATGATGGTTCGGAATATTTTAGATATCCTATATTTGAAAGAAATACCGATTGTTCTCGTGGAGCACGATATGGGAGTGGTTATGGACATTGCCGATAGAATAATTGTACTTGATTTTGGACAACAGATAGCGATGGGGAGACCCGATGAAATAAGCGTTCACCCTAAAGTGATAAAAGCTTACTTAGGAACAGTTGAAGAAACTGCTTACACCACCTGAAAGTATCTAGAAAGTGTGTTAAGGCATGGCTAGGGGAGATACGCTTCCTAAAATCCTGAAGCTACAAAACGAGAGGTATGGTGACAAAAAAGTTGCCATGCGTAAGAAGCATCTGGGCATCTGGAAGGAATACACCTGGAAGGATGTCTACGAGAATGTGAAATCGGTTTCGCTTGGTTTAGTAAGCTTAGGTTTGATGCGCGGAGACAACATAGCAATTATTGGTGATAGCGATCCTCAATGGTATTGGGCAGAGTATGCTGCCCAGGCAGCTGGAGGAACTGCGACCGGAATATACGTTGATGCCCGCTCAAGGGAACTTCTGCATTTCATTAAGGATTGCGATGCCAAGTTCGCTTTTGTCAAAGGACAGGAGCAAGTGGACAATATCAGCGAGATTAAGGATCAGCTACCTAGGCTGAAGAAGATTTTTTATTGGGTTGGCATGGGGTTACAGCAGTATAGGGATCCATTGCTTATGACCTATAAGGAATTGCAAGACTTAGGGACAATTTGCGAGAAAAAGCATCCCGGGCTTTTTGAGAACAACATTCGTAGAGGCAAAGAAGAAGAAGAGGCGGTTATTTGCTACACACAAGGCACGGCAGGTGCCTTGCCAAAAGGGATAGCGTTGAGTCACAAGTACCTGATCAAGAATTGTGATCTGTGGTTTCGATACGACCCTTGGTCTGACACCGGCATCCTTGTCAGTTATGTCCCTCCCATTTCAGCTTTGGATCAAATACTCGGCGTGGCTGGGGTTCTAATCGCTGCGGTCGAGGTCGGTTTCCCCGAGGAACCGGACACCTTTAATAACGATATACGGGAAATGGGTCCTCACTATTTTTATTCCGGCGCCTCTTTTTGGGAAGGCTTAGTCTCGTCAATCCAAGTTAACATGAATAAGGCGAGTTACCTAAAAAAAGCCCTGTATGATTTCTTTCTCCCGATAGGGTATGAAGTTGCTGATTTACACTTTCTAGGAAAGAAGCCCGCTCTGATACAGAGGTTCGCTTGGGTTCTTGCCAATCTTCTCGTTTTCAGACCTTTGCGGAATAACCTGGGGTTATCAAGGATTCGATCGGCATACCAGGGAGGAGCCTTCCTGAGCCCCGACTGCATTCGTTTTCTCCACGCCATCGGGGTAAACCTGAAGCAGACGTACGCGCTTGCCGAAAGTGGTCTGATAACTATGCATCGGGCCGGTGATATGAAAGCGGCAACCGTGGGTCCACCAGTAGAAGAGGGAACCATAAGAATAAGCGAAAACGGAGAAATACTTTTCAGGAGTGACCAAAGACCGATTGGCCAATACAAACATTCGGATGCCGACAACGAAGTCGCCGACGTTCAGGGATGGATACATACGGGAGATGTAGGCTTTCTCGATAAGGATGGAAACCTTATTATTTTGGGGAGTAGGAATGAAATTTTGTGCTCTAAGAAGGGTAACTTGGTTTCTCCCGAAAGCATAGAGGCCAAGCTCAGGTTTAGTCCGTACATCAAACATGCGATGTTAATAGGAGGGAATGAACGAGATTTTGTATCCGCAATAATTTGCATAAGTTATGAGAACGTAGGGGAATGGGCTAAGAGCCATCACATTACATATGCTACCTTCTTGGATTTATCCCAGACTACTCAGGCCTATGATCTCGTACAGGAAGCCCTTGTGCAAGTCAACAAAGACCTTCCCGGGGATACTAAGATTAGAACGTTCCTAAATCTTCACAAGGAGCTTGATGCTGATGATGGTGAACTAACGAGGACCGGGAAGTTGAGAAGAAAGTTTATGGAAGAACATTATAAGGACATGATTGATGCTATCTATAAGGGTAAAGAGGAGTACCTTGCAGAAACAGAGGTTAGATATCGTGATGGCAGAATTGGGATAGTAAAGAAGGGCATACAAATCAGATCATTGGGAGCGTGAATAACATAAGGGGTGATATCGCTGGAGGAGCACACAAGGGTAAACACTATGGATATATAGGAATAATTTAGCATTAGTATTATTCTGTAAAAACTATGGGAAGTTAAGGATGGAAGTTTTGGCCCAAACTGTGGCTATGGGCTTTTTGATGGGTGGCTTGTACGCCCTCCTGGCAATAGCCATCGTACTTATTTTTAAAGCGACCAAAGTATTTAACCTTGGTACAGGCGGCTTGCTAATGGCTGGAGCATATATCTTCTACTTTTTCTTTGCCCAGTTAAGGCTGCCCATCTGGCTTTGTTTAAGCTTCCTTCTCACCATCTCCATCGTATTAGGGCTGGCGATAGAACGCCTCACAATGCGTCCATTCATCGGACACCCTGATCCATTAGCTCCAGTTATGGTGACCCTAGCTCTCTGGGTTTTGCTGGAAGGATTAATAGTTACGGTCTGGGGCGGTGGGATTAAGTCTTACCCATCCGGTCTTCCCACAGGTGTTTTGTCAATGGGAAAAGCCGTAGTGCCGGAAATACTTTTTATTGGGTTTGTCATTACTGTGGTGTTGGTTATTAGCTTGGCTGCGTTCTTCCAATACCACCCGCTGGGGCTTGCCATGAAGGTCACTGCTGAGAGCCATCAGATAGCCCAGAGTTTAGGGATAGATGTTAAAGTGGTATTCGCCATCTCTTGGGCCATAGCCACCGGCTTGAGTATGCTAACGGGCACTATCTTGGCCGTTCACATGGGATTAAGTGAGGTATTGCCAAATATCGCCCTCAAAGCTCTTTCTGTCGTGCTAGTGGGTGGTTTGAATTCACTCATAGGGGCTTTCTTAGGGGGATTCATCGTGGGGATTATTGAAGCCTTGTTCACTAGTTACCTTACTCCGTATATAGGAAGAGGGGTCGGGGAACTGGCCCCTTATCTTATTCTTCTTGTGATACTACTCGTAAGGCCCCATGGCCTTTTCGGCATTAAAGAAGTGGAAAGGATATAGGATGCAGCCTTGTGGTACATTTAATACTAGCTACCGACAGGACATGGTGCTTGTCCGTACTCCTTTACAATGGGGAATGCTCATTGGCTTCTTCGTCTTCCTCGTTCTTTTGCCTGTGATTACTCCTATTAAATTGGGCAAACTACAGCTCGGATTAATTTTCTTTATTTTTACCGGAATCAATATCATAACTCTCCATGGCCTAAACATCGTCATGGGTTTCGCTGGGCAATTGAGTTTGGGACAGTCAGCATTCATGGCAGTGGGAGCTTTCGCCGTCAGTAATCTGGTGGTCAAGCTGAATGTTCCCTTTATAGTGGCATTGCCCCTGGGTGGGTTGATTGCAGCCTTTGTAGGTATGGTCTTCGGCACCCCTTCTCTGCGGATAAAGGGATTGTACTTGCTGATGGCCACTGTGGCAGCTCATTTTATCATTGCTTTTACAATTATCCGATTACCTGCAATTGGAGGTACTTTGGGGCTGATAGTCTCTCCACCATCTATTTTTGGTTTCGAACTTAATACGGATACCCGATACTACTATATCGTCATGATGGTTACAATAATTATGACCATATTGGCCATAAACCTTACACGAGGCTCAGTAGGGAGGGCCTTCATGGCGATCCGGGATGACGAAGTCGCTGCCAGGGTTATGGGCATTAATACCTTCGTCTACAAAGCTCTTGCCTTTGGTATATCTGCTTTCTTTGCCGGCATTGCGGGTGCGTTGCTTGCCTTCTATCTCGGTATGGCGACCGTGGACCACTTCACTCTCATACATGCTATCTGGTTAATGGGGATGCTGGCAGTCGGGGGAATGGCCTCCACTAGGGGCGTTATCTTCGGGTCTATCTTCTTTAATATCATTGATACGGTCACTACGATTGTCGGACCTATCATTCAATCTGCCCTGCCATTTTTCGGGCATGAACATGTCGCAGGCATAGCCATGGCTCTTTGGGCACTTGTAATCATTATTTTCCTTATATTCGAACCCAGAGGGATAAATCATCGATGGGAAACTATAAAAGCCTCATATCGACTTCACCCCTTCTCTTACACTCGTGAATAAATGATAAATGAAATGACAGGAATTTGGTTTTGAGCCATGGCCACCGAGAACCTTAGAATTGTCCCCACGGCCACGTGCCAGCCTGCGATCGGGAGAGGGAAACGGCTTACGGAAAGCGTCGGCTCGCCCGGTTCAACGTTTTGGGCAGAGAGTAGCCGATAATGTACTTTCATGTCAACCTCGGGGCGCTTTCCAGATAGACCTGTCTGCCTGCCCGCGCTCCGGCGGGCGGGCCGGCCACAGGCTGGGCTGCACATTTCGTCGCCGTTGGAGCCTGTCTGCGTGCAACGCACAGACATATGCAGGCTATATTACCTGGAAGAAAGATGGGTCAAAAGTGATCTTTCGCTTTCCTGGGTCTATCTCCGAGGGCTTTAGGGCACGCCTACGTTCGAAAAGGCAACCCGTCGTTATCGATCAGACAGCGGTCTTAAGGGCAGTCACTTCAAAGGGAGATTCGTCAAAGAACTAGTTCTCTGACCCCATTCACTGAGCCTCAACCAGTCCTGTCAGGCGGCATGTTGCCGGGCCGCCCTCTACCACTGCCTGATCTCTATGGTGATGCCGTTGGGGTCCTTGATCTCCGCCCGCTTGGACTTTCCCAGGAGCATGGGCGGGCGTGCTATTTCGACACCCTTGCCCTTGAGATACTCCATGGCTTTGTCCATATCGTCCACTTCGAGAGCCATCATGCGGTAGCCCACCTGCTCCGAAGCAGTGGACAGGGGTGCCGGGTTGGCCGCCTCCAGCACCTCAATCATGGAGTCGTTGAGCGTGAGGTAGACGATTTCCTTCCACGGGCTGCCCGGGCGCCCGGGCTGCCTCTGCTTGACCTTGAAACCTAGCACGTCCGTATAAAAGTCCAGAGTTTTGCCCAGATCCTTGGGCACGATCTCGACGTGGTCTATTCTCTTGAACACCTGGTTGCCTCCTGACGAGTTGTAGGTCAATGGCTCCGGTCAAGGAAGACATTGCCGCTGCCCGCGATGGCCTGCTTGTACTTCAGTCCTGTGGGGCTGTCAAGCTAGCCTCAGCCCCCGATCCAACGGACTCACTGCCAACCGCTCACTGCTTACTGCTTCCTGCCTACTATGCTCTCTCTACTCTTTTCCCCGACTTACGGAGGATAGACATCCCTCAGAGTAGATAGTAAGATAATTTTTCACGCGGCTTATGGGCCAGGAAGACTATCAAGAAGTAGCCACCTTTGTGGACCGCCTCATCCGCCGCCTCAAGTGGCTGCGAGGCCTGGAGGGCCTGTGCCTGTCCGCGATCTGCCTCCTGCTCCTCTTCTCCCTCGGCCTCGGAGTTAAAGAGATCAAGGTCGTTTTCCCTTACGCGCCGGCGCTCTACAGTGCGGTGGCCGTCGCCCTCGTGCTCCTCCTCGCCGCCCGCGTCCTTTACCAGTGCCTGGGCCGAATCCCCCGTGAGTGGGCCGCCTTGTATATCGAGAAGCGCCATCCCCATCTCAGAAACAACCTGATCAACTCGCTCCAACTCTATCCTCAGGTGGCGGGGGAGGAACCTTCCCCGGGGCTTTCCACCTCCATGGTCTTGGCCCTGCTGCGCTCGACGCGAAAGGAGCTTCAGGCCCTGCGAGTCGAAGAGCTGATTCCTACGACCAGGATCCAAGCGAGCCTGCGCCTTCTCGGGATTGTATTTGTTCCCGTTCTGGCGGTGGTCCTGTTCAATCCCTCTTCCGTGGGCGAGACTTTCAGCCTGCTCGTCCGGCCGCTCAAGGACCTCCCGCCCTCCGAAACTACGATCGATGTCATGCCGAAAGGCGCCCGCGTCGTTCGGGGCGCGATACTAACCGTCGCGGCCAAGGCCTCAGGGGCCATTCCGAAATCCATGGAACTCATCTTTTGGTCGGAGGCTTCCGGCGGCCAGGAAAAGGCCGCCGTAGAAAGACTCCCCATGGAAGCGCTGGGGGAGGGAAAATTTTCGGCGACCATCCGAGAAATTCAAAAAAGCCTCCGCTACCGAGTCGCCACCGGCCCCTTCTCCTCGCCCACGTATTTCCTCGAGGCGGTCGAGCGGCCTGAGATCGCCAACTTAAAGCTTACCCTTTATCCCCCGCATTATACCGGGCTACCGGCGCAAACCATCCACGGCGGAAACGCCGAGGGGATCAGGGGCTCCACAGTGCGACTGGAGGCGGTCTCAACCAAAGAGGTTGTCAAGGCCAAGATCGTGCTCGATCAGGGGAGAGAGGTGCCCCTCAGAATCGATGGGAGACGGCTTCAAGGCAACCTGGTTTTGTTCCAACCGCAAAGATATCAGCTTTGGGTGGCGGACGCGCTTGGCTTTCAGAACTCACCCATTTCCTACCAGCTTCAGCTCAGACCGGACGGTTTTCCCGTCGTGGAGTTTCTCAGCCCGACCGGAGACCTCGAAGTCAACGGAGACGAAATCCTGCCTTTGGAATTCACTGCCCGGGATGACTTTGGCATTCAAGAGATCGCTTTGATCATCGACTTCGGCGAGCGCCAAGAAAAGCTCCCCGTTCCGATCGAAGAGAGAAAAAAGTTCATCGTCAGGGAGCGCTTTAACTGGGACCTGGGCAAGCTGGGGCTGCGGGAAGGGATCGACGTAAACTACCGCCTGGCGGTGTGGGACAACGATACCATTTCCGGGCCGAAGATGGGCACTTCGCAGGTCTTGAGGCTCCGGCTGCGGGACCTCAAGGGAGAGCACCAGAAGATCTCGGACATGATCCGTGGCCTCTCGGAGCGGATGTTGGATCTCCTGGCACAGCATCTCGAACGACCTGCCGACAAGGCAACAGAACAAGCGAAGGCAGCGACCCCAGACCAGAGCCTGGATAGAAAGATCGAGGAGGCGTTGAAGCATATCGACCAGGTGATGCAGCGCACGGAAAAAGACCGCCTGAGCGACTTTGCCACCTACTCGGACTTAGACGCGCTGAAGCGCAATCTTCGGTTCACGCAGGAGGAGCTGCTCAAGCAAAGAGCCGAGTCGGCCGCGCCGGAGGAAATGGCCAGGCTGGATGACGAGATCGCCTCGGAGTTCGAGAGGATGTCTCTGCTTACCGAGGAGATGGGGAAAAGGCTCAAGGCGCAAGAGCTGGCCTCCACGGCCCAGGACTTGATCAAAAGCCAGGAGCGCCTTTTGGATTCCCTAGAGCGACTGAAAAGCGGCGACAAGGCGCTGGATGCGGTTTTGAAAGAGCTCGCACAACTGGCCAAGCAGCTGGAGTCCCTGCAACAAGCCCTTTCCCAGTTCGCCTCGCAACTGCCTGACGAGTTCGCCAACAGCGACGCCGTGCGCGGGCTCAGCTTTTCGGACATGCTTTCATCTTTGGAGCAGATCCGCCAAAAGCTCATGCAGGGAGACCTGGAAGCCGCCCGGCAGTTGGCGCGGGAGCTTTTCAGCCAGATGGCCTCCATGCTCGCGGCGCTCCAGAGCGCTCAGCAGATGGCCATGTCCTCCAGCATGGGCCGAATGCAAGGAGAAATGACGCGCTCGACCAGCGAGTTGCAGCAGATCCTGCGGGAGCAGCAGGAAATCCTGGTCGACACCGAGGGGATCAACAAGCAGAAGCTTAGTGAACGAGAGGCGGTCCTCACTGAGAAGCTGGCGCAATTCCAGGCGCGAGCCGAAAAGGACCTCGCCGAGCTGGCCGAGCTCTTCCCGGATGAGGAAAGGGAAGGAACGAATAGCGCCATCCCGCAGGGAGAATTCCTCGACGACGGTACGCTCAATAATCTGATCAAGGAGATGATCTCGCGGCTTTTGAAGAAGGACTTTCCTGGCTTCTCCGAGATCATGGAAATGGCCCGGCAAGAACTCGGAAAAAAGCGGGCGCCCGAGCAGGAGGGCAAAGCTCGCAGGGCTGAGGCTCGTCTGCGCGATCTCGGTGCCGGTCTCCAAGCTCTCCTGGAGCCGCCGGCCGCGGCGCTCAAAGACGAAGAGAAGACCACGCTCCGGGATCTCTCTCACCGGCAGGGAATCCTCAAGGAGCGAACCCGGGAGCTGAATGAGAAATTGACCTCGCTTTTTCAACTTTTCCCTTCCCTTGATCCCCAGATCCCGAAGGACATCGGGGAGGCCTCGAAGTCCATGGGGGCGGCGCAAAACCGCCTGAGCGATCTCGACGCCAAGGGGGCCGTCCCGCCGGAGCGCGCGGCCCTGGAGCGACTGGCCCGCACGCAGCAGCAGATGCAGAACTCCATGCAGCAGCTCGCGCAGCGCGGCCAGCTCGGCCGCCTGCCGATGACGTATCTTTTCCGGCGCGGCCGCTATCTGCCTTCAGGCATCATGGTCCCCCTTCCCGGCATGCCCGATTTTCCGCCTTTTGATGTTCAGGGAGGCATCGCCGGGCTGGATACGGAGAAATTTCACCTGCCGGGAAAAGAGGATTACAAGGCGCCTCGCAGCTTTCGCGAAGAGATCCTTGAGTCCTTGAAGCAGGCCATTCCTCCCCAATTCAAAGAGCAGATCGAAAGCTACTTTAAAAATTTGTCAGAGTAGTATCGCCTTGAAGCCAAGACGCATTTTCACGCTAACGATTGTCGCGGTTCTCACCTTCCTTCTCAGTTCCGCGTCGGCGGATGTCAATCCTGCGCTCGAAGAAGCGGCGGGCTACCTGGAGGCCTGGC
>Ga0209341_10002683_pt1 | contig 16838 bp, 17 predicted proteins | sample RifCSP13_2_FD_184020 | JGI IMG/M metagenome (GOLD analysis project Ga0209341, IMG submission 184020) | Soil microbial communities from Rifle, Colorado - Rifle CSP2_sed 13_2 (SPAdes) (version 2) | ecosystem: Environmental > Terrestrial > Deep subsurface > Rock core/Sediment | place: Rifle...
CCCTCACGCCGGGCGGCCTGGGCATCGTGGAGGCGGGTATCGTGGGCATCCTGACCGGGATCTACGGCGTGCCGCTGACCGAGGCGACCGCGATCGCCCTCGTCGACCGCGCCATCAGCGTCCTGTCGATCATCGTCCTGGGTGGCATCGCCTACGTGCTCTCGCCGAAGACCAAGGGGCTGCGGGAGGCCGAGCCGCGCTCCGAGGGCGCGGGCGCCTGAGGGAAGCCCCGCCTGCCGCCGACGCCGAGCGGTGCCCGGCAGACAAAAGTCGAACGCCGGTCCCCAGTGACCGGCGTTCGACCATTTCCCCGAGACCCGGCGGTGAGGCGGGTCGGACGATGTGCTAGTTGCCTTCGGGAAGCGCACCAGGGGTGCGGTGCCCGGCCGGGCGGCGGCGCCGGACATGGGCCGCGCCGCCAGGCGGCGCATGCGCACGGCGAGGTAGTACTCCATGACCTGGCGGACCTGCGCCTCGCTCAGGTACTCGTCGGCGCGCAGCGAGTACTCGACGCGCGCTGTGGGGTTCGTGGCGGTGGAGGCGACGAGGCCGAAGTACTGCGGCGTGTCCGCCTCGTCGTGGATCTCGCGCAGGCCGCGGGCCAGCTTCGTGGCCGTGCCCAGCGAGGGGGTGCGGTCGCCGCGGATCAGTCGTGAGATGGTCGAGTGATCGACGCCCGACTGCTGCGCCAGCTGGCGCTGGGACATCTTCTTGGCCTTGAGCTGCGAGCGCAGCCACTCGTTGAAGGCGCGGCCGTTCTGGACACTCATCTGCTGGCCTGCCTGACCTCAGCGTGAAGGGTTCCCGATGCGGGAATCATCCGAGGGGCGGCTCCGGCTCGATATAGGCCCTTCGTACCGTGGGCCCCGGACTTCGGGCCTCAGCGGTCCTCACAGGACCGCACCGCAGCGGCCTGCCACGGTGCCGCGCGCCACCGGGGCCTTGGCTCAGCCGCCCCCGGCGGGCGCGGCGCGGGCGCGACTGCCCTTGAGGTTCAGCGCCGTGGGTGCCAGGTCGGGCAGCGGCTCGCCTGCGAGGAGGGATCGGACGCGCTCCATGTTCAGCGCGTCGTAGCCGTCTTCCATGCCTGGCGTCTCGAGGAAGAACGGGACGCCGGCCAGGCGCGGGTGGCCCAGCAGGTGGCGGAGTCCGTGGGGGCCGATGTTGCCCCCGCCGATGTGCTGGTGGCGGTCGAGATGCGAGCCGCAGGCGGCCTTGGAGTCGTTGAGGTGGATCATGGCCAGGCGTCGTGCGGTGAGGCGTCGGTCGAACTCCTCGAGGAGGGCGTCGAGGACCTCCGGGCGGCTGATCTCGTGGCCGGCCCCCCAGAGGTGCGCGGTGTCGAGGCAGAAGGCGACGCGCTCCGCGTCGGCGCCGGCGACCGCGATGGCCTCCAGGATCGCCTCCAGCTCGTCGACCGTCGCGCCCATGCCGTCCCCGCCACCGGCCGAGTTCTCCAGCACCAGCAGCGGCGCACCGACTCCCCCGGGCGCCTCATCGAGGACGCGGCGAAGCCCGGCCGCGAGGCGCCGCCGGCCCTCCTCGAGGCCTGTCCCGCGGTGCGAGCCGATGTGCACGTTGACGAACGCCGCCCCGTAGCGGGCGCCCATGCGCAGCTCGGCGGCCAGGACGCCGATCGAACGCTCCCAGAACGTCACGTCGGGGCCGGCGAGATTGACCAGGTAGGCGGCGTGCGTGGCCAGCGGCGTGATATCGAGCGCGGCGAGGCGGGCCCGGAACGCGTCCAGCTCGGCCGGTGGCTCGCTCCGGCGGCGCCAGGCCGTGGGGTTGTCGGCGAAGACCTGGATGGCCGTGGCGCCGATCTCCCGCGCCCGCTGCGCGGCCTTGACCATGCCCCCGCCGAGCGGCAGGTGCGCGCCGATGCGACGGCCGCCCAGGGCCGCCAGGGGGTCGGGGATCATCGGCGGATGGTAGCCGAGGTGCCGCCCGGAGGCGCCCGGGCGGCGCTGGCGTGGCCCGACCCGCCGGTTCGGACCCTCCTCATTCACCGGTCTGGACGCTCCAGCTCGCCGGCCCCGAGCTGCTTGTTTCTCCGTGAACACCAAAACGCCCCTTGCCGGACATCGGAGCGCCCTGTCGGAGGTCGAGCGAGCGTGGCGCGGGGCCCTCTGGATGAACGCGGCCGCTCAGGGCCCCGTCGGCGACTGGATTCGTGCGGTTTGGTGCCCCACCAACAACGCCGGCCCGTCGGATTCGCTTCCGGCGTCGGTTCGATCGCCGGGAGTGATGGGGATCGAGGTAACGACCGCCGCGGGAGTCGCCCCGCCCGCTTTGGCGTCGGTTCGATGACGGTGAGCGATGGATCGGGCGGTCGAGGGGGCCGTGAGGTCGCCTATCGGCCCATTAGGTCGTTTCCTATGCCTGGGGGCGATGGCGCCCGGCCCCCATGGGGCGCCCCCCTGGCGCGCCGCCCTGATGCCGGTCGTGCCCGCCGCGTCCGCGGCGGGCGCTCAGCGCCGCGGGCCCGTCCCGTCGTTCGAGCTGCGCCCCGCCGAGTACCCGCCGCCGACGGTCGGCTCGATGAGGCCGTAGTCGCCGTCACGGCGCCGGTAGAGGACGGCCACGCGCTCGTTCTCGGCGTTGACGAAGACGAAGAAGCTGTGGCCGAGCTCCTCCATGCGGCTGACCGCGTCCTCCTCGAACATCGGCTCGATGGCGAAGCGCTTGATCTTGACCACCCTCGGCAGCGGAGGCTCGCGGTCGGCGGTCCCGTCGGCGATCGCGCGCAGTAGGACCTTCTCCTCCGCCGGCCGCACACGCCGCTGGGGCTTCTTGGTGTGATCCACGGCCCGCCGCTCGAGCTTGTCCACGACCGTGTCCACGGCCGCGCGGTGGTTCGGAGCGCGGGCGACGCCGCGCAGCGGGCGCCCGTCGATGACCAGCGTGACCTCCACGATGTGGGAGTCCTCGATGCTCTTGTGGCGCTCGACGGAGAGTTCGACGAGTGCGTCGGAACGATCATCGAGGAGTCGCTCCAGGCGGTGCAACTTCTGCTCCGTGTAGCGGCGATCGGCCTCGGGGACGTCGAAGTTCTTGCCCTTGACGATGGTTCGCACAGGCACGCCTCCTGGCCCGATTCTACGCCCGGACAGTGCGGTGGGACCTATCGCTCGCGGGCGACGGCGAGCCCCGAGACGACCTCAGCTCCGGCTCCGAGGAGCGCACCCGCGCAGGCCGACAGCGTGGCGCCGGTGGTGACCACGTCGTCCACCAGCACCACCCAGCGCCCGCGCACCGCCGCCGTGGCACGAGGCTCGATGGCGAACGCGGCACCGACGTTGGCGCTGCGCGCGCCGCGGCCGAGCGCATGCTGGGCGGTCGTCGCGCGGCCGCGCCCGAGAGCCGGCACGACCGGCAGCCCGAGCGCGGCCCCTGTGGCCTCGGCGAGCAGGACCGCCTGGTCGTAGCCGCGCTGCCGCAGTCGATCGGAGTGGACCGGAACCGGCACGAGCAGCTCACCGCCGACCCCGGCGCGCCGCCAGCGTGCCGCCAGAAGCTCGCCGAGCGGCTGCGCCAGCCGCCGATTCGCGGCGTACTTCAACTCGTGGAGGGCGGCGCGCGTAGGGCCCGTGAACGGCGCGCACCACTCGAGTTGGGCGACGCCGTCCGGCAGGCCGCCGGGCAGGCCGATGGGGGCGCCGGGCGGCTCGTCGAGGCGCGCCGAGAGGTGCCGGCGACAGTCGGTGCAGATGAGCGTGCCTTCCTGCCCGCAACCGGGGCAGGTCGGGGGCAGCAGGAGGTCGAGGAGCGCGGCCATGCGGGAAGCCTGACCGGTGCCGCTCTCCCGGCACTCCACCGCCCGATGGCGGCCGCTCATCCGGCCCTGCCCGGCGCGTATCCTTCGCCTCGATGCCGACGCCCCAACGCCGCGAGGCCGCGATCGCCACGCTCCTCGGGTTGGTCGGGCTGGCTGCCCTCGTCGCAGCCTGGGCTGCGCTCCGCGAGAGCGTCGGCCATGACTACGACCTGGCCGCCTATCTCGGGGCGGCGGCACGGGTCGCCGCCGGTGGCACGCCCTATCAGCCTGAGACGCTTGGCGGCCCCTTCCGACCGGGGCCCGCCGAGTTGTACCTCTATCCGCCGGGGCTCGCGGTGTTGCTCGCCCCATTCGCCGGCCTGCCGGGGAGCCTCGTGTCCGCCGGCTGGTTCGCGCTGCGGGTCGGCGCGCTCGCCGCGGGCTGCGCGCTCATGCCCGTGCGCCCGTGGATCCGCGGCACATCGCTCCTCGTCGCCGCCGCCAGCTACCCCGTCCTCCTTGACGTCAACCTCGGCAACGTCAGCGTCGTCGTCTTCGCCCTCACCGCCGCTGCGTGGCGCTTCCTGGACCGTCCGTTCGGCTCGATCGCCGTGGCCGCCGCCCTGGCGCTGCGCCCGCCGCTCGTCGTCGTCGTCGCCTGGTGGGCGCTGCGGCGACGGTGGCGGCCGATCGCCTGGGCGCTCGGAGCCGCCGTCGTCCTCGCGGCGCTGGCGCTGCCCTTCGTCGGGCTCGCCGGCTACACCGACTACCTGGTGGTCGTCCGGAACCTGACGGGGATGCAGGGCGTGCCCCGCAACGCGGACTTCGGGTCGCTGGCCCTGGCCGCCGGCCTGCCCCCGCCGCTGCCGACACTGGCGTTCATCGGCGGCGCGCTGGCCGGCCTCGGCATCATGCTGGCCGGGCTTCGGCGTGACCGCGACGTGGCGTTCGTGACGGCGGTCGGGGCATCACTCCTGCTCGCGCCGCTGCTCTGGGTCCACTACCTCGTGGCACTCATCCTGCCCGCGGCGCTTCTCGCCGACCGCGGTCGTCGCTGGGCGATCCTGTTGCCGCTCCTAGGCTGGCTGCCCGAGCCGTTCCTGCCCTTCGTGGCCATGATCGGGGCCCTGGCACCGCTACTCGCCGCTCCGCCGGGCGTCGACGAACGCCAGCCGGTCGCCGACCTGCGTTCCTGAGCGCTCCAGGGTCCCCGGCGCCAGCTCCAGCACGCCCCGCGCGCCACGCACGGTCCACACCAGCCCGATCCAGGCCGGCAGGCGGTGGCGCACCGCGATCACCGGACGCGTCCCGTCAGGCGCCTCGCTGCCGAGGAAGGCGCAGTCGATGGGGAAGCGCATGAAGAACATGTGGATGCTCGTCACGCCCGGCATCCAGAGGCCCTCGTCGGGGTCGATGGACGCCCGCCCCATGAGGCCCCGGAAGCTCGTCCAGAAGTTGCCCGCGGACGTGACACGACCCGCGACGGTCGTGTCACGGGTCGTGTTGCGGATCGCGAGGGGGTGGCCCGGCACGTGATCCTATTGGGCCTTCCCGATGTTGAGCACGATGAGGATGACGGCCGGCCCGAGGATGACGATGAACAGGGACGGGAAGATGCAGCCGACCAGCGGGAAGAGCATCTTGATGGGCGCCTTGGCGGCCATCTCCTCGGCCCGCTGGCGGCGCTCGATGCGCAGCTGCTCGGACTGGACCTGGAGCACCTTGCTGATCGAGACGCCCAGCTGCTCGGCCTGGATGATCGCGCCGATGAAGTTGGCCAGGGCGGGGACCTCGGTTCGGGCGACGATGTCGCGCAGCGCCTCGCGGCGCGACTTGCCCACGCGGATCTCGGCCAGCCCGCGGCGGAACTCGTCGGACAGCGGGCCGACCGTCTTCTCGACGACCTTGCCCAGCGCGGCGTCGAAGCCAAGGCCGGCGCGGACGGAGATGGTCAGCAGGTCGAGGGTGTCGGGGATGGCCAGCAGGATCGCCTTGCGGCGCGCCTTGATGCGACGGCCCAGCCAGAACTCGGGCAGGAGGTAGCCGACCACGGCACCGACGAGGGCCATGAGCACGCCGAAGACGGCGTTGTTCCCCAGCAGGCCGAGCAGGACGAAGGCGATGATGGCGGCCACGATGGCGGCCACCGCCTTGAGGCCCAGGAAGTCGGTCGTCTTGAGGTCCGCCGGGTTGCCGGCCTGGGCCAGGCGTCGCTCGGTGCGGCTCGTCTGGCGCGGGCTGGTCACCCGCTGCACGGCCCCGGAGAGCCGCAGCGCGAGCGGACGCACCGTGCGCTCGAAGAACGGCTGCTGGAGCTCCAGCTCCTCGAGGGTCCTGGCCTGCATCGAGCCGAGCTGCGTGAGGCGGGCCTGGACGGGATCGACCGGCCGCGAGCCGGCCAGGCCGAAGAAGATGAAGAGGATCGCCAGCGCCGCGATGCCGGCGATGATCAGCGGAAGGGCCATCGTCTAGACCTCGATGTCCACGATCTTGCGGATGGCCATGAAGCCGAGGAACATGAAGAACCCACCGAAGAAGAGGATGACCAGGCCGAGCGGGAGCCCGAGCACATCCGGCGGCTTCAGGAACATCGGGTCCATGAAGCCGGGGGCGATGACGAAGAGGGAGCCGGCCAGGCCGATGGGCAGGAAGCCCACCACGTAGCCCGACATGCGCTGCTGCGCGGTGAGGGTCTTGATCTCGCCCTTGATGCGCACCCGCTCGCGGATGGTGTAGGCGATCGAGTCGAGGATCTCGGCCAGGTTGCCGCCGACCTGGTGCTGGATGGTGATGGCCGTGGCCATCAGCTCCAGGTCGTCCGAGCGGACGCGGCGCACCATGTTGGCCAGGGCGTCGTCGAAGGGCAGGCCGAGGTTCACCTCGCGGATGACCCGGCCGAACTCGGTCGAGACGGGCGGCTGCGTCTCGCGCACGACCATCTCGATGGCCTGCAGGAAGGAGGAGCCCGCGCGCAGCGCGTTGGCGATGAGCATGATCGTGTCGGACAGCCGGGAGTTGAAGGCCTTCAGGCGCGCTCCCTTGCGGTGGCCGACCCAGAGGCGCGGCAGGAAGAAGCCGACGATGCCGCCGACGACGAGCGCGATGGGGTTGCCCAGCGTGGGCAGGATCGGGCTCGCGATGAACATCGCGGCCGGGACCCCGGCGGTGAGGCCGGCCCAGATCATGAGGTACTCGGAGACCTTGAGGCGCAGGTCGGCACGGGCCAGCTCGCGCTGGATGTTCGCGCCGAAGTCGCGCTGCTCGACCACCCTGTTGAGGTTGGCCAGCGCGGCGCTGTTGGCGAGCAGGTCGCTGATGGGTCCCTGGCTGGCCTTCTTCTCGGCCTCCGCCTTGGGGCCCGCGGCGTAGCGCTCGAGGCGCGAGGTCAGGCCGGAGCCCCGCCCGCCCGCGGCGATGCCCAGGAAGATGAGCAGGATGGCCAGCCCGGCGACGGCCGCGACGATGAGGGTCAGTGATCCCACGGCGACCTCCTTTCGCGTCCGCTAGTAGGTGAAGCCGAAGAGGCCCGGCGGCAGATGGATGCCCATCACCTCGAACTTCTCGACGAACTTGGGCCGGATGCCGGTCGGCTTGAGGCGTCCCTCGATCTTGCCGTCAAGGACGCCCGTCTGCTCGAAGACGAAGACGTCCTGCATGACGATGACGTCGCCCTCCATGCCCTGGACCTCGGTGATGTGGGTGACCTTGCGGGTCCCGTCCTTGAGGCGGGACTGGTGCACGATGAGGTCCACGGCTGAGGCGATCTGCTCGCGGATGGCCCGCAGCGGGAGGTCCACTCCGGCCATCAGCACCATCGTCTCGAGGCGCGAGAGCATGTCGCGCGGGCTGTTGGCGTGGCCGGTGGACATGGAGCCGTCGTGGCCGGTGTTCATGGCCTGCAGCATGTCCAGCGCCTCGCCCCCACGGCACTCGCCGACGATGACCCGGTCGGGCCGCATGCGCAGCGAGTTGCGCACGAGCTCCCGGATGGGGATGGCGCCCTTGCCCTCGATGTTCGGCGGACGGGACTCCAGGGTGACCACGTGCTCCTGGCGGAGCTGCAGCTCGGCGGCGTCCTCGATGGTCACGATGCGCTCGTCGTTGGGGATGAACGAGGAGAGCACGTTGAGCGTCGTCGTCTTGCCCGAGCCGGTGCCGCCCGAGACGAAGACGTTGAGGCGCGCCTCGACGCAGGCCTTGAGGAAGTCGAACATCTCCGGCGTCGCGGTCCCGAAGCGGATCAGGTCGTCCACCGTGAAGGGGGAGGCGGAGAACTTCCGGACCGTGATGACGGGACCGACGAGGGACAGCGGCGGGATGATGGCGTTGACGCGGGAGCCGTCGGTGAGGCGGGCGTCCACCATCGGGCTCGACTCGTCCACGCGACGGCCGATGGGCGCGATGATGCGGTCGATGATGCGCATGACGTGGTCGTCGTTCTGGAAGACGACGTTGGTCAGCTCAAGCTTGCCCGAGCGCTCGATGTAGACCTGGCGCGGGCCGTTGACCATCACCTCGGTGATGCTCTCGTCGCGCAGGAGCGGCTCCAGCGGGCCGAGACCGATGATCTCGTCCGTGATCTGCTCGAGCATGCGCACGCGCTCGGCGCGCGTGAGGGCCAGGCCCTCCTCGTCGATGACGCGACCGAAGATCTCCTCGATCTGGCGCCGCACCTCGACCTGGTTGGACAGGTCGAGCTTGGGGTCCAGGTCCTGGATGACCCGGTTCTGGATGCGGAACTTGACGTCGCGGAACGACTCGCGCACGGGCGCCTGTGAGAGCATCCGCGACGGCGTCGCCGGGAGTGACCCGCCGGGCCCCCCGGCGGCCGGTGCCCCGGGCGCGACGGGCGCTTCCGGCCCGGCCCCGGGCCGAGCACTTTCGATCCGCTTCAGCAGCGACATCGGTTGACTTCCCCTTCCGCCCTCGCGGGCCGTTGCACGGTCATCCTACCGCCGCGCGAACAAAGACTTCTTCTGGGCCGGCTTCGCATCCCGTGACGCGAACCCGTCCGACTCGGCGGTCAGCTTGCGCGCGAGTCGAAGGATGTCCTGGCTGACCTGGGCATCCCGGTTGCTGATCACGAACGGCACGCCGCGATTGAGAGCGTAGACCACGCTGCGGCCGTCGCTCACGATGGTCTCGTCGATCCTCCGGCCGATGGAGTGCTCGACGTCCGAGACCCGGATGCCGAGCGCCGCGTCGGCGCGGTTGAGCACCAGCCGGACCTTGTCGCTCGCGTAGCCGAGCTGTTCGGCGACCTCGAGGAAGAGGCGCACGTTCTTGATGTTGGTGATCTCGAGCGTCATGAGCACGACGATCTCGTCGGAGAGATCGAGCAGGTTGAGGGTGGTCTCGTGGAACCACGGCCAGGTATCGACGATGACCAGGTCGTGGGTCGCGCGCAGCGCCTCGAGGATCTGCTTCACGGCCCCCGAAGTGATGAGCTCCGCCATCTCGGGGCTCGACGGGGCGAGCAGCACGCGCGCCCCGGAGCTGTGGTTGACGATGACCGACTCGAGCGACTCCAGGTCCACCACGCCGTCGGCGATGATGTCGGCGATCGACTTGTTCTTGGGGTTCATGTTGAGCATCACGCCCACGTCGCCGAACTGGAAGCTCGCGTCCACGATGCACACGCGCTTGCCCAGGTCGGCGGCAGCCGCCACGCCGAGGTTGACGGCCACCGTCGTGCGGCCGACCCCGCCCTTCGGGGAGAAGATGGTCACGATCCTGCCGGCCTCGTGCGTCTCTGCCCTCGACTCGGCGTGCGGGCCGGCGGGGGTCGGCCGCTCGGCGATGCGGCCCAGCTTCTCCTGCTCCCGCAGGAAGACCTGGCGGATCGACGTCACCAGCTCGTCGGCGCTGAAGGGCTTGACCAGGAACTCCCGCGCCCCGGCCAGCATCGAGCGGCGGAGGTAGTCCGCCTCGCCCTGGACGCTCATCATCACGATGGACGCGGTCGGCAGGCGGGCCGACAGCTGCTCCGCCGTGGCGATGCCGTCCATGCCCGGCATGTTGATGTCCATGAGCACGACCGCCGGCTGCAGGCTGGCCGCCAGCTCGAGCGCTTCGGCGCCGGAGGCGGCCGCGCCCACGACCTCGATGTCGCTCTCGAATCCGAGCAGCTTCGTGAGGTGTTCGCGGGTCTCCGGGATGTCGTCGACGATGAGGACTCGGATGCGCTCTGCCATCTGCTTCCGTCTGCGTTTCGGGCCGGGCCCGATTCATCGGTGGGGCGCGCGACCCGTTCGGGCCGGTCGCCGAAGGTGCCGTGGGCGCTCGGTCCGGTCCGGTCCGCGCGCCCGACGGCCTGCTGTCAGGGTCCCCGGCGAGGGGGGACGGTGCTACTTCGGTGGCGGCGGTACCTGGATGGTGAGGTTGCCCGGCAGGACGCCCCACTTCTCGACGAGCTCGAAGAGGGTGATGCCGGTGGTGACGTCGGGCGGCGCGTCCTTGTCGCCGGTCGCCCGCAGCACGAGGGAGAGGTTCCCGTCGAGCTGCGCGAAGCGGACCAGCTCGACCTGCTGCGCCGTGAGCTGCAGGATGACGATCTGCTGCTGCCCGGTGAGGGCGACCTCGCCGCTGCTCGACTCGGGCGCCGGGCTCGCCTGCTGGCCGGTCTGCTCGGGCGGGGGCGGCAGCAGCGTGCCCAGGACCTTGGAGTTCTGGACCAGCACCTTGATGGACGTGTTGTTGAGGGTGTCGTCGATTACCTTGAAGTTGCGAACGTCCTGGAGCGGCACGCCCTCGCGCGTGGTCGGTCCCTCGGCGACGACGGGGAACTTGGCGTCCGTGTCCTCGAAGGCGATGACCACGTCGACGCGGTCACCCGGCTGGATGATCGTCCCGACGCCGGTCACCTGGTCCACCTGGACGGCCATGGCCCGGAAGCCCGGCTCGAGGTTCTTGAGGATCTCCACGCTGGACGAAACGCCGGCCGCGGAGAACATCGAGGTCTGCATGACCTGGCCGGCGTAGACGGTCTGGCGGACCGGCACGCCGACGATGCTCTTCGGCTCGGTCACGGCGTTCACCGGCACGAGGTCGGAGTTCTCATCCTTGGTCGAGAGCATGTCGGCCGAGACGACCGTGCCCAGCGCGATGTCGACCTTGGACGTGACGACCTTGACGGTCGGTGGAGGCGTCGCCCCCCCGCCGCCGGTGCCACCCCCACCGGAACCCAGGATGAGGACGCCGACGAACGCGACGACGGCCAGGAGGATGCCGATCAGGATGATCAGCCGGTTCGATCGTTTCAAGGTTCGGACTCCCCACGCGGTGTGACAGCTTGCACCACTCTAGCACCGGTCCGAGGCGCGGCCACCGTACAAAAGGGCTAGGACCGTGGTGAAGACCGGTATGGTCGGTGAAAACCGAGAGCGGTGTCGGACCGGTCGCCCGGTCCGACACCGCTCGGGTGCGACACAAGGGTTGGCGCTAGATCGCGTTGCCGATGGTCGAGAGGATCGTGCTGATCTGTGTGCCCAGGAAGAGCAGCGCGATGATGGCCACGATCGCGATGAGGGCGAGGATGAGAGCGTACTCGGCCAGGCCCTGGCCCTCTTCACGATGGAACAGGGACACAAGGAAGCTGTGGATGAGCATCATGTAGGGAATCACCTCCTTTCCTCCGTTCTCCGCCCCCGCGGGACGGGTCTCCGCGCGAGGATGATGCAGGCCCCGAACCCATCCAATAGGAAAGCGGTACTGCCCGCATCCCCGGCTCGCCAGGGCGCGCGGACGTGCCGGGGGCGGCAACGTAGCCCGAGTCGGCATCTCCGTCAAGTGCAGCAGGGCCCGGGCGTGGCGTGTCCGTTGTCATGAGACACCGGGAATCGCGAACGCCGGCCGTCGGGCCGGCGTTCGCTGTGAGGTCAGGGCGCGCGACTACAGCGCGTTGCCGATGGTCGAGAGGATCGTGCTGATCTGCGTGCCCAGGAAGAGCAGGGCGATGATGGCCACGATCGCGATGAGGGCGAGGATGAGGGCGTACTCGGCGAGGCCCTGGCCCTCTTCGCGATGGGTCAGGGATGCGAGCCAGTTCCGGATGAGCGTCATGTAGGGATTACCTCCTTTCCGTCGAAGCTCCGTCCGCCACGGACGGGCGCCGGGCTCGTCGGCCGCTGCTGGAGCGGGCCCGGGAGCAGGACCATAGGTGAAGGAGGCGGCCGCGTCAACCGACGACGGCCGCTCCGGATCAGACAGCGTTGCCGATGGTCGACAGAATCGAGCTGATCTGCGTGCCCAGGAAGAGCAGGGCGATGATGGCCACGATGGCGATCAGCGCGAGGATGAGGGCGTATTCGGCCAGGCCCTGGCCCTCCTCGTGGCGGAGCCACTTGAGCGGCAGGATTGACATGTGGCGACCTCCCGTTGTGTTGCTCGGACCAGCCCGAGCGTTGTCGGCAACGATAGGTCCGGGCGCGGTCACGACGATAGGGGCACTTTGGTCAGGGGGACACGCCGTTCGGCCCAGTGCGGCGGCGCACCGGCGCGGCGGGTCAGGCTGGGTACGCGGCCTCGGCGGCAAGCTCGGCGCCATCCTCGGAGAGCGCCACGGAGATGCCCGCCGCATGGGCCCGCTGCCCCACGGCCTTCCAGGTTCCCGCCGGCAGCTCGCCGGCGCGGGCGACGGCCTCGGCGGCCGCGGCGGCCGTCGCGTCCGCCTCCGCGCCGCGCTCCCGGATCATCGCCGCGAGTGCCGGCGGCAGGTCCTTGCCCTGGGCGGCGCGCCCCAGGGCGGCGCGCCGGTGGTCCGGCTCGGGCGCGCCCGTGACGCCGGGCGGCATGGCCAGCAGCGTCTCCTCGTTGCGCACGCCGCGCACGGCGGCGCGCAATGACGTGTCGCCCCAGTCGAGGCGCACGGCCACGCGCGCCGGCGTCGTCGAGAGGAAGCCGGCGATGGCGTCGTCGATGACCCGGAAGAGGCCGCTCTCGAGGTCCGAGCCGAGCCGCCGGTCCTGGCCGACCGAGTCGAACTCGACCGGTATCTGCGCCACCCGGCCGCGATCGCGGGCCGCGCGCCGCAGCGTGGGCACGATCCCCAGGTCATCGAGGACCATCGGCCGGACGTCGAAGATGAACGTCTTCGTGGCCTCCAGCGTGTGCTGGACCATGGCCACCAGCTCGTGCACCTCGCGCGCGGCGCGCTCCGGGTCGCGCACGATCAGCCGCTCCACGATCTGCGCCTGGAGGGCGATGTTCGTGAGGCTCTGGGCCGGGCCATCGTGCATCGCCCGCGAGATGTCGCGGCGGAGCACCTCCTGGGCGTCGAGGATCGCGCGCGAGAAGGAAGGAGCCCCCTCCTCGACCTCGGCGGCTCCGGTCGTCAAGGCGCCCGCGGGCAGGGCGGCGAGCGCGTCGGCGTAGTGCTGCAGCCGGTCGCGGAAGCGGACCAGCACGCGCTGCTTGCCTTCCAGCACGTCGATCTGCGTCTCCATCAGCGAGGCCCGCCGGGTCGCCGTCACAAGTTGATTCGTCGCCTCGATCAGCTCCTCGGGCGACGACCGGCCGCCGGACAGCTGCGCCATGCGCTCCTGCGATTGGGTTCGCTTGGCCTCGTGCCGGCTCGACTCATTGCGGGCCTGCTGGATGAGCAGGTCGATCTCCGCGAGCTCCTGCTCGAGGCGCGCGACCTCCTCGGCGGCCTCGCGGGCAAGCTCGGCCGCGGTGTGCGCATGGGCCGCCATCAATCCTCCGGGATGCGGATCCAGCCCTGCTTCATGGCGTAGACCACGGCCTGCGTCCGGTCGTTCACCGAGAGCTTGCGGAGGATCGAGCTCATGTGGTTCTTGACCGTCTGCTCGCTGATGGTCAGGGCGTAGGCGACCTGCTTGTTGGTCATGCCCTGCGCGATGTTGTCGAGGATCTCGACCTCGCGCGGCGAGAGCGGGGCGAAGATGGGCGCCGCCTCCTGGCCGAAGACGGCCAGCTCGCGGAACTCCTTGAGGACGCGGCTGGCCACCGACGGCCTGGCGAAGACCTTGTCGTTGATGAGGTACTCGCCCGCGCCGACACGACGGATGATCGTGACCAGGTCGTCGGGGCCGACGTCCTTGAGGATGAAGGCGGCCGCCCCGGCGCGGATGGCGTCGAAGAGCTGGTCCTCGTCCTCGGTGACCGCGAGGCAGATGATGGCCGCGCTGGGCACCTCGCGCTTGATGCGCTGGGTCGCCTCGATGCCTCCTGGCGCGGGCAGGGAGAGATCCATGAGCACGATGTCCGGCGAGTGCTGCTGCGCCAGGTCGAACGCGCCGCGCGGATCCTCGGCCTCGCCGATGATCTCGAAGTCGGGCTCGCGCTCGAGGATGTTGCGGATGCCGACCCGGAAGAGGGCGTGGTCGTCCACGATGAGGATCTTCCGTCGCAGTTCCGGATTGCGCCGATCCGGTCCCCCACGCCGCCGCTCCGAGCCCGAGTAGTCCGTCATGAGCTTCTCCCTTCGAGTGTGCGCATGGTAAGGCGTACGGTCGTCCCCGTCGCCGGACGAGTCTCGACGGCCAGGTCGGCGCCGACGGCGACGGCGCGGTCGCGCATGAAGCGCAGGCCGAAGCGGCGCCGGCCCGTGCCGACCCGCGCCTCGGCCTCGTCGAAGCCGCGCCCATCGTCCTCCACCCGGAGGACCCAGGACGTGCCGGCGGCGCCGGGTCCGGCCGGCTCGAGGCGCGTGCTCACGTGGACCTTCGTCGCCCCGGCGTGCTTGTGGACATTGCGCAGCGCCTCCTGGGCGATGCGCAGGGCGACCGTCTGCTGTGCCTCGTTGAGCATGTCGTCCGGCGCCTGGAGATCCGTTTCGACGTGCACCTGGCCACCCGCCGCGACCTGCGCCGCGGCGTCGCGGACGGCGCCGTCGAGGCCGAGCTGGTCGAGGAGAGGCGGCCGCAGCTGGTTGACGAAGCCGCGCATCTCGTCGAGCTCGTGCTGCAGGATGCCGCGCAACGAGCGCAGCTCGTCGCGAGCGGCCTCCGTGTCGTGGTCCATGGTGCGATCGATGATGTCGACGAGAAAGGCCGCGTTGGCCAGGGCCTGGGCGGGGCCGTCGTGGAGCTCCTGCGAGAGCCGCGCGCGTTCCGCCTCCTGTGCCTCGAGGACGCGCATCTGGAGCTCCGGGCCGAGGCCGGCGTCGTCGGCCGGCGTCGCCCATCCCGCCGTGCCGCGCTCGAGGAAGAGCCAGTCGTGCTCGAGGCTCTGGACGGCCAGCTCGAGGCGGTGGAGCTCCGCCCGCTCGTGGACCAGGTCGGCCTCGTCGGGTTCCAGGCGATCGGCCGGATCGAGGGCGCCGTGCGCCTCGCCGTGCACTTCGCGGGCGCGCTCGGTCAGGGCGCGAACATGGTTCGCCGCGTAGCTGAGGGCCTGCTTGGCCTCCGCGTAGAGCGCCTCGAAGCGTGCACGCCGGCGCTCGGATCGCGGGCCCGTCTCCATCGTTTCGCGAGTATAGGGGTTCATGTCGGCGGCTCGGGGCCGGCGCGCCGGAAGAGCCGGATCAGCCCTCCGACGAGGACGACGGCGAGCCCGACCATGGGCAGCGGATCGAGGCGCGCCTCGATCGCCAGCCAGGCTCCAAGGCCGGCAGGGCGCGGGAGGCGGACGGGTGCCGGCGCCGGGCGCTCGCCGTCGGAGGCGAGCAGCGCCGGCAGCGCCAGAACCAGGTAGATGAACCAGACCGACGTCGCCAGGAGCGGTGCCCCGGCGAGCGCCACCGCGAACCCGAGCCGCTCGCGCCGGGGGTCGCGACGGACGGCCCAACCGGCCAGCACGGCCACGGCTACGGCCGTGAAGGGGAGTGCGTACCGCAACTGGGTGGCACCGATGGCGTCGGGAAGGATGTTCGAGCCCGAGGCCGGGATGCCCGCCCCGATGGCGCGCAGCACGCCCACGAACTCGATCCACTCGGCACCCAGCCACGGCCAGGTGACAGCGCCCACGATAGCGAAGGCGGCGGCGACCCACGCGACGATTCGCCAGCGGCCGGCCAGCAGGAGGAAGCCGACGAGTGCCAGGGGCAGGAGCTTCAGGCCGATGGCGACGGCGAATAAGAGGCCAGCGATGACCGGCCGATCACGCCGATGCCAGGCCAGCAGGCAGACGGCCAGCGTCACGAGGTTGAGGTTGCCGAAGCGCAGCTCCGAGAGGAGCGGCAGGTACGCGAGGTATGCGGCGGCCGCCCAGTCCCGTCGCTCCGGCGGCAGGGGTCGAACGAGCGTGAACCCCACCAGGATGGCGACCGCGATGAGGATCCCGAACCACACAAGATGCGCGACATCCGTGGGCAGCTGTGCCAGCGGCACGAAGGCGAGCGCCGTCACCGGCGGGTAGGGATAGAGCCCGAACGGTCCCGGCGTGAGGGTGCCGCCAGGCTCGATAGCCGGATACGGTGATTCGCCGGCCATGACGGCCCGGGCCGCGCCGATGTACGCGTCCACGTCGTACCCGAACTCGGCGTCGGCGGGGGCGTTCGCGAGCAGCGCCAGGGCGAAGGCGCCGGAAAGGACGAGGGCCAGCCGGCCGGCCAGGCGCCGCGCGCGCGGGCTCACGGGCGTGCTCCTGCTCGAGCGAGCAGCACGCCGACGACGTCACGCTCCAGCTCCCGCCACCCGCCGGACTCGAGGAGTGCGGTTGGCAGCGGCGCGTCGGCCTTTACCAGCACGAGGTCGACGCCGAGGTCGTCGAGCGTGGCGGCGGCGTCGGCGCCTCCGTCAGCGATCTCGGCGTAGCGGGCGAGCTGCGCGTCGCCATAGACCTCGGAGCGGCCGTCGATGAAGACGCGGACATCGGGCCGGGCCGCGATGAGGAAGCCGCCCCAGGTGTACTCGTTGAAGAGGTGCGGGTCCGGGTCGGCGGTCACGGCCTCGTCGAGCGCGGAGAGGAGCCCCGTGGGGTAGCGCGCGTCGGTCGCCCTCCGCTGTGCATCGGGGCCGACCATCACGAGGCCGCCGATGGCCAGCGCGGCGGACACGGCGAAGAGGACGAGGGCGTTCACAAGATCACGACCCTGAGGGTCGATCGGGCGGTGGGGTCGCTCGGGCGCCAGAGTCGGTCGGACACGGCGGACGAGCGGGGTGGCCCGAGCTCCCAGCGC
>Ga0209341_10002689_pt1 | contig 16818 bp, 16 predicted proteins | sample RifCSP13_2_FD_184020 | JGI IMG/M metagenome (GOLD analysis project Ga0209341, IMG submission 184020) | Soil microbial communities from Rifle, Colorado - Rifle CSP2_sed 13_2 (SPAdes) (version 2) | ecosystem: Environmental > Terrestrial > Deep subsurface > Rock core/Sediment | place: Rifle...
TGAGTTCACTCATCAGAGCTTGCTTCGCACCGATCGACAGCTCATCGTGTGTGACCTTTCGGGTCAGCGCGTTCCACAGTTTCGAGACAGGCGAGAAGGGGCCGGTCTGGTGTAGCCACTCCCCCGCCGCAGTGTGCTGGCGCAGGGCCACACCGATCGGGCTATCGGGTGGGAGAGCTAAGACTTCCTTCTCTGGCACCCGCTTCACGCGGTAGGACGGATTGATCTTCAGCAGCTCACGCTCAAGAGCCACCACGCGCTGAATCTCAGCCTGGGGCAAGCGATTGAGCCCCGGCGAGAGGCGCACCGGACGCAGGAAATCGTCGGTAGTCAGCGCCTCATCAATCGAGCGACCGATTGCCGGGTCCGCGCCTGTCTTGGCGTCATGGGCCTCCATCCGCGCAGCAGCGATCGCATTGTCCTCGTCAAGAAGGCCATCGAGTTCGCGTTGAAGAACGCTACGGTTTCCTTGAGAACGGACATATTCAATCCGACCATCTTCTAGTGTCCGTTGCACCCAGCCACCGGATAGCAACTGCGGCTTGACCACGTTATTGAAACGGGCAAGCATTACCCGGTCCTGCGGAATAGACGGATCAATCACTACGCGACGAACGGCACTCTGCCAAGTCGCTTGGTCATTCAGAACTCCGATAAACTCTCCGCTCCCCGACCTGAACGCAAGTTCCGACCCTGGCTTGGATAGATCCGCCACGCCCTGAAGTTCGGCGGTATCAAACTCAAGCAGTACGCCTCGATTGGCTCCCTGTCCCAAGGCCATCTCTGGCGTTTCGGCTAGATGGATGTCGCGCTTTAGCCCCTCATCCCCAACGGTACGGTCCAGAAACGAGATCGACCGTTCCAAGCTTGTCTCTCGATACATCGTCGGGGCGTATTTGCTGAGTAAACGACGATAGTTGTCGGACATCTTCATCTTCGCGCGGTCGATCAGACTGGGCGATGCCTTCATTGCGTTCGGTTCGTTTAGCCGCGCTCGCAGTTCCTCGATCCGCTGGGCGCGGGACACCCGAGTCGTCGGCTCGATGTCAGCAGGCGCGCGCTTCTCCCAGACAGCCAACTCAGCCGTATAGTCCTCAATCTTGACGGAGTCACGGCGCAGGCGGGTCAGGCGCCGACTGATCGAGTCCCAGGAGGGAGCCTTTGCGTCAGGAGCACCAAACTGCGCCCAATAACCCTTGTTGTCGAGCGCGTTGATGTTCGGGTGGTCGGTCAGCACATCAAGGATCGCCGAGACTTCGACGCGGGACTTGCCAGCCTCGTCCGTAAAACGGGCCAGCTTCAGAACGTCATGGGCGGCAGTCACCTGCTCGGTGAATATCACGTCGCCACGCAGCCCCCAGATTGCCTCGCCAGTATCGCGTAGAACCGGATCAACAACCTCGCGCACCGGCTCGAAGGCTCGCCAGCGTCGAGCGGATCGGGCAGGGTCAAACGGATTGGCGATGCCCTTGCCCTCAAAGCCCGCTTCCTTGGCGTCCCACTGCTTCCACTTGGCGTCCAGCATCTCGCCCGTGATCCAGCCCTTGCGTTGTGCGATGGCGGCTACACGCTCAAGTGCCTGCTGCTCAACGCGTCGGCGCAGGGCAGCGTCACCGATACTCCGAATACTGGCGACCTCCCTGGGGCTGATCCACCTCTCGTCACGAACGATCTGCTTCACAAGGAAGTCACGCACCTGGCGCTCGCCTGCGATGTCGCCAAACTCCTCACGGAACTTCACCTTGCCGCCAAACGAGGCGTGCAGCGGAGCCATGTCCCCCACTCCGAACACCCGAGCACGGGCGCCGCGCTGGGCCTCGACCACGTTCCGCGCATAGCGCCCGTAGGGGAAGGTCGCGGCACTCAGGAGCATGAAGGCCGCGTTGCCGCTCATCGGGCGGCGCTCCTCGACCGCCTTGGTGAACTCCTCGATCTCGGCTTGGAACGGAAGCACATCATCGGGGAGGACGCTGGTCAGACGGTTGATCGCAAAGTTACCAACCGACGTGCCGATCGCCAGTTTGCGGTAGCCCTTCAGGAAGCGGGCCATACCTGCAAGGGTGGCCGCCGCTCGGTTGCCCTGTGTGATGGCCTCTGCCGCAACCACGGCGCGCGGCGCCTTCGCGGCAAGTTGACCAGCGCGGATCAGGCGAGCGGCGGGGAGCAGTTTGGCTCCGAGTGAGCCTAACTTTGCAAGGTTGGCACCAGGAATAAAGAACAGGGCATTGCTCGGGTCGGTGGTGATACGAGTCACCAGATCCACCAGCGCGTTGTCATTGACCGCTCGGTTGCCAAAGTCCAGAGCAGACTTATGACCAAAGCGGATGTCATCAGCCAGCTGCACGGGATCAATCGGAGTCCCGGTCGTCGGGTCAACGAAGAAGCCGCGCTTGGTCAGTTCGGCACGCAGCTCCCCCACCGTTTTGTTACGACCGAACAGGTTGCCAATGAACGGCAGACCGCCGATCAGACCCCCCTCCGTCTTTTCGGTGAAATCGGTCACGTTACGGAACAGGCCTGTTCGACCCAACTGATCCTGAACCAAACCATTCGTGATCTCGGTATCGTCCGGCAGGCCCGCCACAGCCGACCAGATCGTCGCGTCCTGGTTGTTGATGAGCGCGGGAGTAATACTTCCTGCCCGTTCAATGACTCCACCGAGGAACCCGCCTACGGCGCCCAGCGGTGTCTTGCCGATCTCCTCGACGGGCGAAAACCCAAGCGTCCGCTTGGCAGCCACATCGGCCAACGATACCGGGGTTTCGTAGATGCGTGACGGAAGCTGACCAAGTGTGCCGAACAACCCGGCGGCTTGCTGGCTCTTGACATCGGGGTTCAGGTTCGTCAGGCCAGCCCACCAGTCGTTCACATTGATCCGCTCAAGACCGCTTCTCGTGCTTGCAGACCGCCCAGACGAGGGCAGCCGAAAACTGGAACTCGATAGAGGAGAAGCAAGCCGTGGCGCGGTCGCCGCACTATTGATCCCAAGCAGGAAGTCAGTCTGCCTACCCATTACAGCGGCACAATCTTGCCAGCGTACTGACTGCTCGTGAGCTTCGTAGTCGTCGGAGCGACCAACTTCGGCTGCGAGATGGCCGCTGGCGTCGGCAGCGTGATCTTAGGCAAGGTGATCTTCGGAGACTCAAGCGGTACCTGATGTGGCACGACGAACGGCTTAGGCGTGGTCGAGGGAGCGTCGAACGACCGGACCCCCAACTGAGCCCCGAACGCCTTGAGCGCCTGCGAAATGAACGGCGCATTGCCAAGCTGACCGAGCGCGCCCCGAGACTGCTTGAACCCCTCGGCAGCCTGATCCTTCGCCTGGCGCTGCTCTAAGGTCTTAGCTTGGGTATACCAGTCACTTTCAGAAGTAGCCCGCCCTCGAAGCCCCCTCAGTGTGGGATCAATCGTGGGCTTGAAGTAGGAGGTTCCCTTGGGGTCGATCCCCAACCGATCGGCCTCTCGTTGCGCCAGCCGGGAGTCCGTCCCAATGAACGGCCTCGGAACACCACCGTACTTCGTCACCTTGTTCTTGAACCACAGATCACGAGCGGTATCGAAGAACCAAGTCTGATCTGCCTGCCCATTACGACCAGGGATAAGCATTCGACCGTACTGCTGCAAGACCGGAGTCGAGGCATATCCATTGGTAGCCAGCCAAGCGGCGTCACTGGTAGAAAGCCTGTTGGTTCGAGGATCGGGCTGACTGTGCTGAAAGACTGCGATGTATGCGGAGGACGAAACAAACCGTCCGTCCACAACGTAAGCCGGCGCCACGACACCGAAAACGGACTGGGCGCGACCGCCGATCTGTACCATGACATCGACCAGTTGCTCACCCACGCTCTCGTTGAAGATCGGATCACCATTGGCAAAGACCGGAACAGGAACGGGTATCGTTTGAGGCAATCCATTAGGGCCGATCTCCTGCGCATAAGAGGGCGCCATCGGCGCATAGACCAGCCCCTCGCCTGGCACATAGGCCCGAGCGTACTTACCCTGCGGGATTCCGACCACAAGGTCGATGACTGACGCCACGAGCTTCATCGCGTCGCTTGACCCGACCGCCTCGGGTCGCAGATCAACCGGCGACGTGACGCTCTTAGGCGGCGCCAACCCCTCGTAGGCGGCTGCCGCAGCGGCGCTATCTCCATTGGCGACGGCGATGGCAAAGTCTCGCAGGCTAGCAACCTGAAGATCAGCGAAGTCACCCGTCGTCCGGTTCTCAAGAGGATTCTCGGCAACAGTCGTTGTCGCTTCACCCTTGTCGGGGATCTTCTTGCCGGCATATCGCCCCGTGTCGGACAGCGTGATCGTCTTGTTGAGGCGACTGCTCCAGCTATCAACGCGGCTAGCCCACGCCCGAACGGCGTTCCAAGCTAGCACCGGATCATCACTGTCCGCAGCCTGATCGACCAATGAAAGACCAGTCTGGAGAAGTTCAGCGGCCTGCTGAGAAGGACCGACCGTGTTACGTGGCTGGATGTGGTCGGTGATGTAGTCCCCCAGACGATTGCTGACCTGACCAGCGGCGGAACGGTCCCCCTTCTCGATGTACGCCTGCTGAAGTTGGCCCAAGGTTTCAAGCATCTGGCTATCGAGCGACCGCATCCCCGCAGACGGCGTACCGTCAGGGTTGGTGAGCAGGACTTCCTCGGTAGAGAGCGTGCCGTCAGCGTTCTCGACGGTGATGGCACCGACCTTCACTCCATCTTCGTACTGCTCGGACAGGGAACCGATCTGAGCCTCCATACCCTGCAAGGAGTCGATCAGTTGGTTGAGCGGAGCGGCCGACGATCCGCGCCCGCTCCCTGAGCCGCCGGCATAGAATCCCGCGTAGCGTTCAAGGCTGAGAGCCTGCTGAAGGATCTGGTAATAGCGTGCGGGATCGTTGACTCGGTACTGCTCGGCCATGCTGCGGAGTTGCGCGCCAGCCGCCTTGCCGCTGATCTGGTTCCCCTCGAACTGGTACTGCACACGCTCAAACTCGCCTGCGATCTGGTTGTCGCGGATTCGGTCGTTCACCTGTTCGATCTGCTTCTGAAGATCCTCGTAAAGCGGATCGGAGGGTCGCAGCGACTTCTGAGCGTTCTGGTAGAAGGCCAACAGATCGGCCCAGGTCTTTGTCCCCGCCTCAATCTGGTTCACCAGATCCTCAGCGGTGTCGCTGACCTCCTCAGTCAGGATTGACTTCTCGGTGTCCCGCTGCACGCGCTTCCAGTAGACGTTGCGCGTCGGGTCCTCGGCGGTCGCGGCAACGCGCTCGGCAACATAGGCAAGGAACTCCTCGTCGGTCATCTCGCCCTGCTGCCAGCGGTCGATCGTATCGTTGTCGGTGGCGGCCTGCTCCTCCTCGGCACGACGGGAGGCTTGCAGCGTATTGGACTCTAGCCGATCAGCGTACTGAGCGTAAAACGACGCGAATACGGAACTGAGGTCCTGGCTTCCGCCGAACGAACTGCGTGGCATCTACAGTTGCCGACTTATCGCAAGTTGATTGAGCGTCGTGCCCTGACCCTGCGGGTTCGCCCGCACAAGCGTTGTCTGGTCGATGCCAGCCGGCGGCGGCACGCCGCCCTGTCCGGTCGCCGGCTGGTTCTCAGCCTCGGTCACGGTCGGCATGGCGCGCTGCGCCTGAGCCTTCACGTTGTTACCGCCCGTTCTGTTCTGCGCTGCCTGCAACGCAGTCTCAGATGAGCCTTGCAGACCCGACATCTGGGCCAGTTGCTCCTGCTGAATCTGGAGCTGCTGGATCGCTGCCCAGACTGCGATCTGCTGCTGGACGAAGCCAGGATTGATCCCGATGTTGCTGCGCTCCTCGGAAATCAACTTCAACTCGTCCTGTGGCGAGTCAACGCCAATCTCATCCATCCCATGCTTCTGGCTCAGGAGCCCGGCGTTGACCTTGTTGATCGTGTTGGTCGTGTGCTCGGCCACGTCCCGCGGAGTGATCTCGGGGGCGATGAACTGCCAGCGGCGGAAGCCCTTTACGAACTTCGCCAAGCCAACCTTCTTGCCCTCTGGACCTATCGCCATCTTCGGGTCCAGCTTCTCGATCATGTAGGTCCAGAAGATGAGCAGTTCTTTCAGCCCGCCGTAAAGCAGGGACCGCTTGGGGTCGATACGGTTGATGGCGCCTTCGATCTGCACTGCCAAAGCGCGGCCGGACACTTGCGAACCACCGGGATTGCCAAACGCGATCTCAGGGATGCCGCTGGTGCGATGAATCTGGTTCCAGAACGCAGCGTGCAGTTGTTCGATCGGGAAGGTCGTGACCGGCTTCTCGAAGGCGCCGACCTCTGCGCCTTCACCAATCGGCAACATCTGACCGGCCTTGGGAGTGAGGCCGCCCGGCACCGAGTCCTGATTGACCCACCACGCCGGATCGGTTTCATCGTTGATGATCTGCGCCCAGTGGCTCATCTCGCGGTTCATCTCGATCTGAAGGTCGATCAGCGGCGCGACCGTGCTCAACCCCTCGGGCGAGCCAGGTTCGTGATCGTTCTCGATCGGGATATACGGAATGTCCGGCAGGTAGTCATGAAGCATCGGCGGAACGGCATGGTACCGCTGCTGAAGGATGACGCAGTTGTAGACATCCTTATCGCGCTTGTACCAGTAGTCCCAGACCTTGACTTGCTTCTTCTCATAGTCGGACGGCGAGTAGTTCAGGGTCGGATCAGGGACCGTCCGGTTCTGCGCCAGCGGGTCATCGTGCGAGCCAACGTACTTAGGCATGATGACCAACGGCTCATCGTTGGGGGCCGGGATAACCATGACATCCGGCCAGCGGCGCATGACCTCCTGCGGCGAGAGGCTGTATTCGTACAACGCCCAATCCATGACCCGGAAGTCGCTCGAACCCCAGCCGATACGGAGGTTGCCGGGATTCTCGATGACCGTCACGTCCGGGCGCCTTTCCTCCGTGTTCCAGAACGGCTTGAGGACGCCCTTCGAGTAGATGGCGCGACCGCGACAGAACGGGTGCAGCCAACTCTCCCAGCCGGAAGCCTCCAGGTACTCGACCATCAGCTTCTCGGCCAGTTCGGCCCGGGCACGCTCGGCCTCACTCAGGTCAGACGGAACCAGCACCAATCGAGGCAACTTAGCTTGCAACCGCGCCTCGATGTCAACCACCGGCTTGACGATGTTGGTGGTGATGTGCAGCTTGCCGGGACGCCGAGCGGCATCTTCCGGCCAGTGGTCATCGTTTCGCGGAGCGTACCAATGGTGGTACTTCAGGTATTTTGCGACCAGCCCCATCTGGTAGGACTCAGTGGCCGTGTAGCGTTCATTCGCCTCCACGACAGCCGAAGCTTCCTCGAAATAGCCGGGCACGTCGTCCATGCGATCCTCTACCGCCACATTGACCTCGCAACGCTGGCGCCAGGATCGAAGGCAGCCATTGTCTTACCGGAGAATCCCTTGGACGCGAGCCAAGCGGCCCCGGCCAGCGCCAACACACGGTCCTGTTGGATGTCCTTGTCAGCGAGCCGATAGTTCAGGATTTCACGCTTCAAGCCCACCAGCTCCTCGGGAATCTCTAGTTGGGTGTTGCCGTCCTTATCGGGAAGCAACGCAGCCTTGAGGTTCATCAGTACATCGAGTTTCGTCTTGCTCGTTCCAGAGAAGTCAAGTCCCCGCTTGGGTGACATCCCCATGAGCAACTGACCGATGATCTTTCCTCCAAACCCGGTTTCGTCGTAGCCAGTCAGAACCTTGGACTGACCCATGAACTCGTTTTCGGCAGTCCCGTAAATCTGGTGCTGACCGATCATCTCAGGGACCAGCGAGTTGATCCCGCGCGGGGTGTGGTAGTAAACCTCGCGGATGACGCGCCACCGCTTGCCCGTTACGTCCAGAACATAGCCAGCGGACGGGTCCATCGCCACGGAGGGGTCCCAAAAGATGATGTAGACGTGCCCTGGTGCTGGCGTGCCTTCAAGCGACATCCCCGTCTTGAACGACTTGAGGATGTCCTGTGTCGGCAGGAAGAAAGCATCGGACGGCTCAAGGAACGCACCCCGGAGCTGCTGTTCCTTGGTCGCAGGATCAAGGTCGCGCTCCATGCGCTCGATCTCGATGGATTCGAGGCCAAAGCCTTCGTTGTCCGAAACGACCGACTGCACGAGCGCCCAGCCATCGTGGCTAACCCAGACCATGCCATCCGTATCCGGCACAGCCTCGGCTCGCAACCGGATATTCTCGACCAGTTCGTAGTAGGCGTTCATACCATCCGGCGTCGAAACGATGACGAGCGGGCCGCCCGTTGAGATCAGCCGCATCATCAGCGCCTCGTTGATAACAGCGGTTAGATGGTCCTCGAACGCAGCCTCGTCAAATGTGATCCAAGCGGCACGCCGACCTTGAAGCGAGGCCGCCTTGTCAGCGGTAGTACGAAACTGCGCCGTGGCGCCCGCGATGGTGGTGAAGCCGTCGTAGTAGTGCTCGTGCTTCTCGAACCGGATCAGCGATTCGGGGAACCGACACTTGAGGCCAAACTTCTTGGAACCAATCTCCTGCGCCAGATGGGCACCTTTGACAAGTTGGCGAATGTCCCCGAGCGGGATGTACGCCTGCTGCTGCTCTGGAGCAACGTGGTACCCGTCGTACGGAGCCTCAAACCACTTCTGCGGGTCGTCGGTCGGTACGCCGATCTTGAACACGCACGCCCAGAGGATCAGGATGGCGACCCCGAGTGACTTCCCAGTCTGGTTGGCGCTGACGTGGACGGACAGTTTGGCGAGCCACTGGTCGCCCTTCGTGATGGTCCGCAGCCATCGCCGCTGGGCACGGTTGACCTTGACGCCAAGGATCTCCTCGGCGAAGAAAACTACATCGAATCGCGCAATCTCAAGGAGCGCACCGATGTCCTTAGTAGTCACGGGCCGCAGCCAACGCAGCAGCCAGATCGTCAATCTGGGCCTGAAGGTCGTACTGCTGCGCCTCGGTCAGCCCCGGTTCAGCCAGAATCTCAGGATCGAACTGAGGAAAGGCGTTGTCCGGCCCCTACGGAGGGTGAGCCAACGACAATGGCACTCCGTAGGCAAACGTGCCACCGGAGAAAACGCCAGAGCGGGCCACCCTCTCAGGGTACCTCCACATCTAGATCATTGGAAGATTCAAGGTAGGCAGCAGCAAGGTGGATCAAGTCAGCATCGTCATCGAGCAGACCAATGGCAATGTTGCAATGCGAACAAAGCAGACCACGGACAACTCCGGACTCGTGGTCATGGTCAACACTCAAGATCCTCGCTACCCCGTTCTTACCCGTCGTCGTTTCTGGACGATGACAAATAGCACACGCGCCACCTTGTCCGTCATACAAGGCGTCATAGTCCTCAACCGTGATGCCATACATCGTCTGGATACGCTTCGGACGAAGATTCACGAGGTACTGTTTGTTAGATGACTTACGTTTCTGCGCGAGATTCCGTTCTCGGTTCTTTCTCTCCCAGTCACGCTTCGCGGCGTTCACGCGATCTGGGTGCGCTGCCTTGTATCGCTCGTACCTCTCGCGCCTCGTAAGTGGCCGATCAGGAAGAATGCGAGCTGGCACTAGGCTTCACAATCAAGTCCTTGACATTCTCGTACCACTGCACAGCGGCCTGCATCGGACCCAGCTTGAAGGCAAGGTAGGCCGGATCAGACTCGATCTCGGACGAGTGGCGATGCTCCCGCTCCAACTCACGCCAGCCCTGTTCCTGCGATGAGCGGGCCTTGTAGATCATCCTGCCGGTCGGCATGTACCCAAACCCCGGTCGCTCAGGATGCTTGGGGTGCGGCACGAAGATCGAGAAGCAGGCGATCTCCGCGATCTGCACGGGCGCGCCTTGGTACTCAATCTCCTGCGCCGGCTGAAGATGCGTGAGAAAGGTCGCGTTCTCGGGAAGCTGCGGGAACTCGCGCCTGAGCCGTTGTTCGATCTTAGCTAGCCGTGCCTCCGAGATAAGCGGCTCGAAGTCGCTAGGCAACGGCACCCTAGCCTCGGGCTGCGCTTTCAGGCGCAGCTCTACACTTAGAGTCCCCCAAGTTACTCATGTCAAGACCGCAGTTGCCGCACACGCCATCGGCGTTCTCGACATGAGGGCTCGCGCCCTCTGGTGCAGCCTCGGGCTCGGAGGCTGGAGCAGAACGAAACGGCCAGAACATTCGTGCCTCCTATCGACCGAAGAACGAATGGGCGGCAACCGGAGCAAGCTGCTCCGGAACAGGAGCCTCATCAACCTCGGGAATATCGAACTCCACGCCCAACGTCATCTTGGCCCCAGCACGCGCCTTCTCAGCCAGCACGAGTTGATCCGGCTCGAAAGTCTTGAGCACCCCGGCCTCGTCGTCCCAGATGGCGAAGCCATCGGTGGCACCCATCAAGGTTTCGGTAATCGCGGCGTAGCGCGGGAAGTCGTTGTCCACATACCCCTGCCGGAACCACTTGCGGTTCTTGTCAAGGTACAGCCAGTCGATGCGCAACTTATTGCCCTGCTCATCCTCGTGGAACTCGCCGGTCGGGTCGTGCAGATCATTGATGGTGGCTTGGTGAATATGCCTAAGCAGTCGGAGCAAGTTGCTCTACCTCCTGGGCTGCCGATGGCAGCTCCGTATAGGTTCCGTCGATCTCGTCCCCTGCCAGTTGCAGCGGGCGTTTCCCCATCAAAGTCAGAATCAGAACACTCCAGGCGTCGCCGCCCTTGTCCTTCCGTGACTCAAGTACCTGTGAGGCACGGATCGACTGGTCGATCGTCACGTCGTCGGGGTTCTCCTCGACACGCTTGGCGCCAGCCGCGACGACGGATTCAAGGAACTCGGTGTGCGACACGCGCCGAATGACGGGGTTCTTTCGAGCCTGTTCAACAAAGGTCGTCTTGGGGTCGGTAATGTGCTTCTTGTGTTTGATAACCGTAGGCTTGCTGACCGAGAAGCCTTTAGTCTTGCCCCACGCGATGATCGTCGGAATGGACTCGTGCCGGACGAGGCGCTTGTTGATCTCGGCCTTCAGGGAACTATCACAAATCCGGCAGTACCCACTCTGGCCGTACCCGGCCATGCTGACCGTCATTTAGGCGTCAGCGCGGCGCACCGCAAACCGACTCTGGGCCACCGACTCGACAGTACCAGTCCCAATGAAGCGATACAGCCATTCACCGGCCGTCGGGAGCGAAACGTCCTTGTAGTAGACGCCCGCGCTTGAGCGAATGATCTGGGCTGCCGCGTAGGTATACGTCGTCGCTGCCCCAGCGGGATCGGTCACAGTGAGCGAGATGGTAGACGGATCAGTCGGCACGTCGCCGAGCAGAAAAGTCGTGCCCAGCCGGATGGCATCGCCGATGTCCTTCTCAGTCAGGTTGCTCATTCTTCGCTCGCCTCAGAATCAAAACCACCACCAGATATACGAGTGCGCCCGCCCAGAGTCATGCTGCCTGATGCTCTAGCCTCGCCTGGGGGGGCCGCACCCGAACCAGAACCGGAACCCACCACAGATCCGCCACCCGACACCGTACCGGAACCGAATCGAGCCGAGAGGGCGGCGTAGACCAGAATCCCACCACCATCCACTGTGCCCGACCCAAAACGATCTTCTGGCTGGTCATCCAGCGCAAAGCCGAGCATTTGCGCCAGACTGAGGGATGCCCTTCCTAGGCGACTCACTACCACCCCGCCGCGCGAGAAATGGATGTGAAACTCTGATGCAGAAGTTTCGGCGAATAGGTAGACGGTGGGGCGGCACCGTAGGCAACCTCCAGAACCACTCCGTCCCAATACGGAGCATCAGTCACGTCGGTCGAGTAGCCCCATCGCACCTTGAGCGCATTCAGCTTCGCCTCTGTCCAGGTGCCGCCAGATGGCGGCACGGCCACAACATCCTCGGCGAACACCACCGTCGTTTGAGATACGTCCATCAGGTTATCGCCGGCATCATCAAGACACTGACGCAGGCTGCCACCATCGTTCAACACCAACCCGCAAGTGTCCGCCGCCGTTCCTGCTGCATGAAAGGCCGCAACGACGGCAACAGCTTGGGCATCCCATCCGAACGGTGCAGCCCCGAAGCCGACCTCGACGTATCCGTTGGCATTGATGGCCTTCTGCCGAATGAAGTCCACGATGTCATCAAGTGGAGGAATCACGTAGCCCCATACATCCGTTGCGCCGATGTCCACGTCGCCGCCCGCAGCGTCGAAGCCAAAGTCGCCCGCTATGAACGAGTGAGTGCCATCGACGTTTGGACTAAGGGGCTGGACGCTGCCTTCACCAAATGGATAGTCGCCCGCTGAATCACCGAGGATCAAATCATCGACGCGGGCATCGTAGGTGTCGGCCGACGCAGTACCGGGTCGAAACTGTGTGATGTTGACGCTAGCCTGAGCGTTCGTGGCCTCAACCTCAGAGCCGCCATCGACCATGACTTTGAGCGTGGCGGGGTTGGCAGAGGAGTCAGCCAACCAATCAATCCGGTACTGGACCCCCGTCGTCAACGTAGCAATCGTAGCTGACCGAGTACCGGCCCCAACGATCGCCGTCAACGCCCCGGTTTCATCACAGTCAATGTTGAGATTACCGTTGGCATTGACATGGCGGAACAATGAGGACTGGCCGGTCGGCAGACTGGCAAAGTAGACATAGATCCGACCCGGCACGACGTTCTGAGCAAGGATCTTTTGAGCATTCTGGCTGGCACCTGCCGGGTTTAGGCGTAAAGATGCCGCACCAGATCGCTTGATTGCTGTGTCAATGGTTGGCGTACCGACCACCGCGTCCCAATGGCGCTGGTCAGGCACGGGGGCGGCCCCTCCTGCTGCGATGCGGCACTCCCAGCCGCACGCAAAGATGACCGCCATTTAGGTCGGATTCGGCCAGGATGGGTTCGGCGCCGCGTAGCCCTGCCCGTTGTAGAAACTGCCCGTACCGTTCGTGAAGTTGTCCTTGAGGGTCTGGTCGATTGAATCCACCACGGTCGGCCCGGCCGCCGCCACCACGGCCGCTGCCAGCGAGTCGTTCATGGTATCCACGGTGACATTGTTGGGGCCACCGTTGTAGGCCGATGAACGCTGCATCGTCCCGAAATCGAAGGTCGGCGTAAAGCTGCCACCCGCTGCGGTGCGATAGATGTTCCCATCCCACCAGACAGAGTTTGCAAACTCGGGGATGCCGCCATCGGGGAACCATAGCCGCGAGGTCGTGGTTTCCGGCCCCTTCTTGAAGCAGTTGCCGATCACGTTACAACCGCGCGGGTTGCTCTCGCCCGCGAAGGTGCCGAAGTTGTAGACCACGTTGTTCACGTAGTCGATCAGATCGGCCCGCTCAGGCTTCACATTACGTCGCAGGTTATGGAGGATCAGGTTACGGTAGAACGTAATGCGCCGCCCGTAATCGGTGTTCGGCTGCGGGTTGCCGTTGATGACGGTCACGTTCGCGCCGTAGCCGTTTGGGCTGGACGGGTTTGATCCCTCCACCAGGCCGCAGCCAACGATTGAGTGCTGGATCGTGATGTTCTCGCAGTGGTTGAGGATGGCGAGCACCACGTCATTGCTCCACAGGACTGAGCAGTGGTCGATCACGATGCGATCGAGTGAGGCACCCCAGTTACCTCCCGAAACGGGGTTGATGGTAATGACATCAGCCTCACCCGTGTCAATCATCTGGTCCCCAGCTCGCAGTCGCAGGTTAGTCAGGATGTGATTGCCTGAGCGGAAGCGCAGGTTGAGGCGCTTGAACGAGCCGGTGAAGTTCACCCCGTCGATCGTCATATTGGGGTTGCTGACGTTGAGGGTTTCCCCGCCCCCGTCAAAGTTAGCGTTTCCACCGGGTCGGATGACGCGCTTACCCGACGCTTGGATGGCGTTCTTGAAGGCGGCGTAGGTGGTGGGTGTATAGAGCGTCACGCCTGAGTCGCCGACATTGCCACCGCCAGTGGTGGTGCTGCCCCAACCAGAGATCACAAGGCCAGCGGGCGGCGCGGCAGCGGTAGTGAAGCTCCACGGGTAGTCGGCGGCCATCGCCTTGCCACCAACGTTCTTGACGCCAGAGGAAAGACCGAACACCTTTGCGCTGTAGACCTCACCCTGACTCAGGTCAGAGTTGGGAGCCAACGTAGCTCGGCGTGTGCCGGAACTGTAACTCACTGTGGCTGGTACCAAAGCCCCGCCAGAGTCGCGCAGAGTAAAGGTATCCGTATCAATCGTGGAAGGATTCATCGCCTGGTCGAAGGTGGCTGTCACGTCAGCGGTAACTGCTACACTTGTCGCACCAGCAGTCGGTGAAACGGCGGTGATCCTCGGACGCTGCTGTCGAGAAGGACGGCTCATCAGCCTCACATGCGCTCCCACTTGAGGGTGGCCCGCGCGTTGACATTCGCGGGCGCGGTGATGCGTATACAGAAACCGCTCGACCCAACGCAATCGGGCGTGCGCCCGAGTGGGATCGGATAGATTACTCCCGCCTGCGGGTGAATGAGGGTCGAGAAGATGACGGACAGAGCGGTCGGCTCGGCCGTCCAAGTGTGTGCGGCGGTACAGCCGTGCGCGATGACCAGCCCGTACTCTTGCACGATGTTGGCCGCCGCATCAGTCGAGTTAGTGCCCGGTGCATTGGTGGCAAAGGTGGCGCGGCACACCTCGACCGTGATCGGTTCGTTACCGGCCGCCACACCATCAAACGACACCGACGCCTCTTGCAGATCAAGCCCGAAGGTTGACCCCGCACGAACGCCAAGAATCGTCTTGGCAGTAGCGGCCGTGAGCGCCACGTCCGCTAGCGTAGGGAGAGTGTAGCCGGCCTTAGCCATCTTTCTCCTTAGAGATTGACATTGAGATCCACGTCCGTAAGCTGATAGGTTCCAGCCCCACTAAACACTTCGTTAGCCACGTCAAACCAAGCCAGAAACTTAGGGGTACCTTCACCGCTCCAGAAGCCTGCGAAATCAACGGTCGATCCAGCTCCCACGCTGAAAGTCGGCTGATTCGTAATGTCAATACTGCCGGCCAGCTCCGCATTAGCCGCCGAAACCGTCACGGCCTGGCGGGCGTAGCCGCCCCCACTCAACTCATTGGCACCCGAATCACCTGGGGCGCCGGAATGTAGGCTGGCGGTCGCAATGCCCCGGTTGGCGGCTGGATTACCCCCCCGCAGGGCGTCAAGCAGAAGCGTCTTGCCGTCTGCGGTGTAAGGCACCCATTCTCCTATTCATCGGGTTCTTGACCCGCCACTTGTTGTACCCAATGCGTCGTACCCTGCCAGTTCGCGCAGAATCGCCTTGCGGACACCACCAGGAAACTCTTGGTCGATCGTCGGAGTGAAAATCTGGCCGCCGCCTAGGAGCCCCAGGACAAGACTGAGGTTGATCTGCGGGGCGAAGGTCTGCCCCGGCCCCAGCAGTCCAAGTGCGACACTGAGGTCAACCTGTGGGGCAAAGACCTGTCCGGGGCCGAGAAGCGTCGGGCTGACATTGACGTTCCCCGGCAGCACGGTCGGGCTGAAGATCGAGCCGGGACCAAGTAGACCGGGCTCAACCGTCTGTGCCCCACCAGTAAGAATGACCTCTGGCGCAAAGACCGATCCCGGACCAAGCAGACCAACGGCGATCGCAAGGTTGATCTGCGGGGCAAAGACTTGTCCCGGACCCAACAGACCAACATCAACAGACTGGTTGATCTGTGGAGCAAAGATCGAACCGGGACCAAGAAGTCCAACCGCAATCGACTGGTCAATCTGTGGCGCAAAGACCTGTCCTGGCCCTAGCAACCCCGGCGTGACGCTTAGGTTGACTTGTGGAGCAAAGACTTGCCCGCCGCCGAGTAAGCCAAGGTCTACACTGAGGTTGACCTGTGGGGCAAAGACTTGCCCGACACCCAATAAACCGGGGCTGACATTGACGTTCCCCGGCAGCACGGTCGGAGCAAAGGTCTGCCCGCCACCAAGAAGCCCCAGCACGACCGCAAGGTTGACTTGCGGGGCGAATACCTGTCCCCCGCCGAGGAGTCCGGGGGTGACATTGACGTTCCCCGGAAGGATCGTCGGTGCAAAGATCGAACCGGGACCAAGCAATCCAGGCGCGACACCAAGATTGACTTGAGGCGCGAAAAGCTGGCCGCCACCAAGTAGACCAGGAGCGACGCTGAGATTGATCTGCGGAGCAAAGACTTGCCCCGGACCCAACAGGCCGGGATCAACAGTCTGGGCGCCGGTCCCTGCTGGCTTGAGAGGCTGGAACCACCAGGACAACTCAGTGGCTCCTCTTTAGGTCGCTGTTCTAATCGACCATGCGATGCTTCTATCGGTGCCGGCCAGTTTCGTGACGCTGAAGTCCCACTTGTGCATGAGAATCGCGGCGGGGGTCAGCCAGTTCGGCTCTGATTGGGCGTGGCTGATAGTCCACTCATGTGTGATCCGAGCAGTTCCCGCCGAACTCACCGATTCCCAAAGCCGGACGCGGTACTCGTCGCCATTGGCGAGGTTGTTCATCTCCAGAAGAAGCTGCACCATCATGTCGGTAGACTGCCCGCTGCCCTGGGTGGTGCTGTTGGCGGCCAAGAAGAACTCGGTCGTACCGATGGTGGCCGAGTTCTGGAAGGATTCAGCGATCGCCATTGCTAATAGCACCCATAGAGCGCAGGTGTCTGAAGGCCCGACGAGGAGCCCGATGCCTGTGCCCGCAGTTGCAGCGCCGTGCCGCTGGGGATGTCGCACCAAAAGCCGTAGGAATCATGCGTCCCGTTGGACTCCCCACCGTGGTCGCGGGTCAGGAAGTTCTCCATGCCCTGATACACCGCGCCACCGACACCGATGTCCCACGCGTTCGTGCCAGCTATCAGGGTCGTGTCT
>Ga0209341_10002691_pt1 | contig 16817 bp, 15 predicted proteins | sample RifCSP13_2_FD_184020 | JGI IMG/M metagenome (GOLD analysis project Ga0209341, IMG submission 184020) | Soil microbial communities from Rifle, Colorado - Rifle CSP2_sed 13_2 (SPAdes) (version 2) | ecosystem: Environmental > Terrestrial > Deep subsurface > Rock core/Sediment | place: Rifle...
TGCGGTCCACTTGCCCCGGACGCACACCTGCACCTGCAGCGCACTGCACACCTGCACCTGCGACGCACCGCAGGTGCGGTGCAGGTGGGTGCGGTGCAGGTGAGTGCCGGGGTCCGCGGTGAATGCTTTTTCCCCAGGACTAGAGCGCCCTTTGGCGCTCCAGACGGAGGCGCGATAATCCTCCCGCCATGAGCTCAGTTCCGGGGATGGGTGGGGAGATCGGGCGCTTCCAGATCGAGGCCGAGGTCGGCCACGGGGGCATGGGTGTCGTCTATCGGGCCCTCGATCCGACGCTAGGCCGTCGCGTCGCCATCAAGCTGATCGCCCCACATCTCGCCGAGGATGAGCAAGCTCTCGCCCGCTTCCGGCGCGAGGCGACTGCGGCCGCCGGGCTGCACCATCCCGGGATCGCCACGGTTTACGAATTCGGCGAGCAGGAAGGAGCCCCCTTCATCATCTTTGAGTGGGTCGAGGGCAGGACGCTGAAGGCCGTTCTTGCCGAGGATGGCCCCCTGCCCCTCGAGCGCGTCCTGGCCATTTTTGATCAACTCAGCGCCGCCCTCGGCCATGCTCACGGCCGCGGCGTCGTCCATCGCGACATCAAGCCGGCCAACGTGATCATCGGCCCCGACGGCCGCGCCACGATCGTTGATTTCGGCCTCGCCTGGCTCGCCAGCGCCCCTGGTATCACCACCACCGGCACGTTCTTCGGCACTCCGGCCTACATGTCACCGGAGCAGATCCAGGGCCTGACGCTCGACGGCCGCTCCGATCTCTACAGCCTGGCGGTCCTCCTGTATGAGATGCTCGCCGGCCGCCCGCCCTTCGACGCCCCCTCGACCGCCGCCCTTCTCCACAAACAGCTCCACGTCCCCCCTCCCCCCATTGCCGAGTTTCGCCGTGGCCTTCCACCGCCGATCGGCCGCGCTTTGAAGCGCGCCCTGTCCAAAGAGGCCGGCAGCCGCTTCCCCACCGCGCAGGAATTCGCTCAGGTCTTGCACGGTGAGGCCCCCACGCCTCCACAACATGCTCAGAGGAAACTTCGGCTGCCGGCCTTCCTCAGGAAGAAGCCTTGGATTGGAGGCGGCCTGCTCGCCGTATTGGGCCTTGGAGTCTTGGGAGTCGCGCTGATCTCTCGCTTCTCCCCGGAGCCCGTGCCTCCACCGACTCCCAAACCCTCCACCCCAAGCCAGGCTCCCTCCGAAGAGCCTCCTCCCACGCAACCGCCCCCTCCTCTCGAGGGTGGTCTGTGGCCATCGCCCGCCGGCGGCCCCGCGCAGACTGGCCTCGTCGGCGAGGGCATCCCGGCGGTGGATCCGGCCCCGCGTTGGTTCCATGAGGAGAGACAGGCCCACACAGGCCTGGCGGTTGGCAACGGCGTGGTGATCTATGGCATCGACAGCGCAGATGGCAGCGGGATCCTTCGTGCCCTCGACTGGGACAGCGGTGAGCTGGCATGGGAGGTGGCCCTCCGCGGCCACCTGACCTCTTCGCCCGTGATCCATCCATCGCTCGGCTTGGTCTTTGCAGCGACCGATGCCGGCGAGCTCTACGCCTTCGAGCTCACAGGCGAGTGGCGCTGGGTGCGAACGGTCGAGGAGATGCTCGGTGTTGTTTGGGGCGGGGTCACGGTTGCCCCGGATGGCTCGCTCAACGCGGCCACCGACACCGGCTGGATCCATACACTCGAGCCCTCCACCGGTGAGTCCTACGGCGCTGTGGACCTGAGCGCAAGCGATCTCTTCGTTCGACGCCCGGCCGTGATCGGATCTTTCGTCCTCGCTGCCGGTTCGGGCGGTTCACTTCAGGCCCTCGACCGCGCCAGCCTGCAGAGCGCCTGGACGGCGTGGTTGCCCAGCCATGCAACAACGCCACCGGTCGTCCTGGAAGACGCCGGTCTCCTCTTCGTGGGCGAGCAGAATGGGACGGTGCAGGCTTTCACGCTCGCCACGGGCGGCGAGGTCTGGGCGTGGCAAGACGGATCGACGGTATCCGGGCTGGCCAGCGATGGCTGGCACGTCTACGTCGCGTTGGCCTCCGGGCAACTGGTGGCTCTCGATCCATGGAGCGGCGACGAGGCCTGGCGGGCTGAGATGGGTGGGGCTCTCCCGGCGGGCCCGCTCACGGACGGAAGCTTCGTGCTCGTGGCCACGGAAGCCGGGGAGGCCCGCTATCTTCTGGCGGAGACGGGGAAGGAAATCGTCGAGATGCGGCTCTCGTTGGGCGAGCCGATCTTCAGCGCGCCGGCTCCGGCCGGCGGATGGCTGTTTGTCAGCAGCGCCTTCGGGGTCTGGGCTTTCGGCCCGTCCCCCTAGATCGCCGCCGTGGGGGCGGCGTTGGTCGCGGCCCTTGCAAGAGAGATCCCAGGGACAACAACGCGGGGCGGGACTAGTCCCGCCCCGCGCCGTGCAAGAACGTTTGGTGATGGCACCTGCGATGCGCGATCTGTGCCATCAGCCTCCGTCGGGGCGTTCCATGGAATGCCCCGACCATCCGACAGGGGCTCAGTGCGGGCCGGCTACGCGGATCTGGCCTCGGATCTCCCCGCCGGGGAAGTCGCCCGGGCCTGTGTTGGTCGGGGCGACGCCGTCGTTGGTGTGGACGTTCACGTAGGCGCGCCCAGCCATGATCGCGGCTGCCACGTTGCCCAGGGTGGCCCAGCCACAGGCATTCCCGGCATCCGGCGCCGTCGCGGCTCCCTGAGCGAGAATGCCGTCGAACCGCCCAGTGCCCGCGGGGCCTATGAACAGCGTGACGCCCACTGACGCGTTCTCGCTCGCCGGGCCGCAGTGGATATGGGACGCGACCACATTCTCGATGTTGGCGACGATCAGCATGTAGGTGAGCTCACCCGCCTCCTCGTCCCAGGTGAAGAGCGCAACACCTCTAGCGTTGGTATCCCGGGCGGGGACCTCATTACGCCCGCTGAGGGGCGCTACGAACTTGGTGAAGTCGGGCGGAATGGCCGCGGCTGCGGTTGCAGCCAAGAGGCCAACGAACATGGTGAGTACCAGCAGATACCGCTTCTTCACTTCTCAGCCTCCTTCGTTACCAGCACGCGATTTCCCAATGCGACGCGCCGGGCCTTTGACCGTCTCGCATCACCTCCCTTCCCGCGAACGTGGCCGGTTTCACTTTCCGACTAGGAAGCGTCCGCCACACTCTGTAACGGGTGTGGCGGCCAGGCTATCGCCTCGCGGCCTTTGCCTGCCGGTCCCGCAGACGAGGTCGACAGTTCCCCCTCTACTCTTACGTGCGACAACCCGAATTCGGATCCAACAAGCGGGACTTCCCGGACTCATAACTCGGGTGCCCACAATGCCCTATGGCGCGGATTCGATCCCGTTGTTGGGGAAGGGCGTTGACGAGGATGAGAACGGCGCCTGGCAGCGGGCCGTTCGTGATTTCAGGAACAACGACGAGACGGCTTTGGCCTGAAGGATGGGGCTACCTGCGTCGGAGCACCTGGGTAGCTCAGAGGAGGAGCAGGCGGAGTTCGTGCGCAACATGTTGCAGGCGTGGCGGACGCACGGAGGGCAGATCCCTTCGTCGACCTCTTCCTACTCAACGGCCTGACGGGGAAATCTACGGCTAGATGCAGGGCTACTACGGCCTGCACGACGGTCGCTTCGAAGCATTCCAGTGCACGTTGGGGTAACGCCACTCAGACGGGGAGCCCAAAGAGGGCCGGGAGGCGTTCGTCGAGGCGGCCGGACTGAAGCGGGGGCGTGCTGCGTTGTGCCGCCGGCTTAGGCAGCCCGGTTTGGGGAACCGAACAAAGCCGTTTCCGTCAATTCCCGTCTGATGCGTCGTGCCGACACCCGATTTAGGGGACTGGTATCCGAAGCCGCTACGAACTCTCACCGCGGTACTTGATCATATCATTGGAAATCTCTACCCTGTCGAACATGCGAAGGGTCTCAATGAAGCCACCCAGAGTTACTCCAGGCCCCAGCAAAGTGCTTCTCCTACGATTGAGCTCTTCGAGAGGGATACCCTCCTCGCGAAGACGCAGCTCAACATCCCTCAATGACTGTGAGAAGACCTCGGGGCTAAACATCGGCGTGACTCCTTCGTGCGGACTCGTTGTGCAAATACACGGGGAGATTACTGGGGTATTGTCGTCGATTTCAGCGTGGAGGCAAGCTGCGCCTCGACCCACTCACGAGTGTCTATAGTCTTCCCTGTCATTGTTGTCTTGCCTGCGTGAGTGTACCACGCGTTCAGAGGCGTCGTGGTTCGTATCTTCATCTCGAGAAAGCGTTGTAGCTCCCTCAGGCCAAGAAGCTTGGCAGCTTCTTTGTCTTGCCCGAAGCCGTCCCTTAGCTTCTCATCCAGATCGCCGATGACGAGCATGAAGTGTTCTGTGCCGCCCTCACTCCTCCAAGACTGGATGATGTCCTTCTCCCACTGGTACTTGAGTGCTCTCACGCGAGGAAGGATATGCGCGGGATCCAACTGCAGGTTGTGCTTCTGGCAGAAAGCAGCATACTCTTCGTCCCTCTTAAACAACGACGTAAAGAGTCCTCGCGCCTCGACATGCGGCACAAACAGAAGGCTGTCACCATCGTCGTCCCACTGCTTGGAGTAACCTAAGCGCATCATCTGGTCTAGCCAGGCGTCGTCAAACTCTGTGAGAAGTTGCCTCTTCAGCTTGGCAAGCTTTAGATCGCGGGAGATAATCTGGAGTTGGGCGGGCGAAAGCAGGGTGAGTAAAGCTTCCAGGCTCTTGAAGAAGGGATCAAGCGTGCCATCCTCCATTGAGTGGTATATCAGCCTCTCCAGCAATTCATCGAAAAGATGGACTTTGTGGTGGGCGGTTATGTACTTGTAGTCCTGGAATCTCTCGAATAGAAGCTTCTCCCCTTCCGATGATGATCTCTTTGCGGGCCCAGGTAGGTATCGGACCATGCCCACGGCGCTGTCCTCACGCTCTATCAATTCATACGTGCTAAACAGTCTTCCATAGTCCACTGAGCTTGTGAGAAGGCCGGAGACCAGTGTGTCTCGCCTGACGAAGTCTATCCTATCGGCATCGAGGATCCCGGAGATGAGTGATCGCGTGATGGGCATGAGTGCATCGTGCAGCACTGTGTTGGCGGCGCGTGCGAGCGCCGCCGCCTGCGATACGGACAGGGCAACGCTCTCTCCGTGAACGTAACTCACTGCGAGGTCGTCAGCTAGAACAGACACAAAACTCTCGCCGAGTACCTCATGGACCTTCTGACTCTGCGGGGGATTTGTGACTTGCGTCGAAGGGGCTTCGCCGCCGCGGAGTAAGCGACGTAGGGCCGCAAGGCGATCCTCGGAAGTGTTAGAGGTCTTCCCGGGGATGCCGAAATTCAGAAAACTCTCCAATGCAGACTCAAACACGTGACTGTATGGAAGATGCCCAATGTCGTGGACGAGCGCGGCGACGCGGACTACGGCCAGGAGCAGAGACCATTCCGTTGAACATGGGACTACGCGGGACACTGTCGCAGCGATCTGCTTGCCACCGATATCCCCAGTGGCCCGGAATGCGCCAAGAGCGTGCTCTTGCTCCTGGCGGAGTTGCTCCCGGGCATGGGGACCACTGTTGATGACCACGTTGACGAACATCTGGGTTGCAGCATGCATGACGCCGACGCTATGTGAGAATCTGGAATACTTCAGCCCCGGATAGACTCTGAAGGCACAGGAATTCTGGACTACATTATGGAGACGGTTAAGAAGGTAATGGTTGAGGATCTCCTTCTCCCACTCAAAGATCTCAACATTTCCCCAGACAGGGTCTTTGATGAACCTGCGCTTGTCCATGTTGCGGTTGTACCCCCTCTGTGCGCTTGGGGATCGTCGGCTCGTTGTTGCCCCCCTAGTCCGAATTGATATGCTCACAATTGATGAGACAAGGCCCTTAGGTATGTCCACGCTGCCACCCCGCGAGGGTTATCACCGCTCGTGATGGCTCTGGTGGGGAGAACCCCCCGGTCTCATGTTCGGGCAGAGCTAGATTGCCCCTTTAGAGACGTATCCTTCAAGCTGGAAAACGTCAATGACGTCTGGGAGCACGTGCACTAGCTCGTCCCGGCAGCCCACATCAGGCTGCTGCAGCTTGAGGTGCGAGACAACTTCCCCAAGTACGGCCTTGGAGAGGTCATCCCGGGTTAGAATCCTGGTCGAGGGCGCAAGTCCCTCCCCTCCAGAGGGGAATCGCACTATGCTCCGTTCGTAGTAGGCAATGGAGGACGGCGCGCGAGGATCAAATACCAACATGAAATCCGAAAGCTTCTCTGTATCCAGGGCCTTCTTCATGAGCACATCATACCGTTGTGTTTCCCCGAGAAGCAGGGCTGTCCCCCTCAGCGCCACATCCAATGGGAGCTTCAGTGCCAGCTCGAAAGCGTCAAGGTCCGACCACGGGAGTTTTCCTACTACATCGTACCCCAGCCGGCGCACATAGCTGATGAAGAGGGCACCAAGGTCATTAAAGGACATACGCCCCAAGCGGGCATCGAGTTGGTGTCGGATCGCTGACAGACCTTCAAGGAGATCATCGCGCGAGCAAGGCAACTCTAGATCTAGGTTAGAACTGAATTCGGCCGCGAGGTCCGGTATCGTAAGGTTCCAATCGCCGTTTAGCGAGAACACCTCGGGAAGAATGTCCTGCGCGAGAGGGCGTTGGATGACGAGCCACCTGGGGCCGTCTCCACTGGCAAGAAGGTCAAGGATCTTGTCCACAACGTCAGCAATAGGCCCATCCGCGTCCGCTTCGACGATCAACTCCCCGCGGTTGGCGAGGAATTTCATGCCGTCTTGGTATTTCTCCCTCGTCCATCGCAAGTTCGTTTCGAAAAGCTCCTTGTCTTCAGGCCGCCTCCGCATCCGCTCGTAGCAAGTCTTTGTGCTCGCGTTGAGAAAGATTGTGAGGTCCGGTCTCCTCGCGTGGCTATTGAGAAGCATGACCTCCTGGAGGCTTAGGTCATCACTGGTTTGGTACACCAGAGACGAAAGGTAATACCTGTCGCAGACAACAATGCGGCGGGGGTTCGCCCGCAGGAACGGGTTGACTACTCGATCGCAGTGATCGGCCCTGTTCGCCGCGAAGGCGAGTGCCAGTGTCCTCAACGGCACGGAAGCGATGCTCCTGTTGAGGACCTGCCTGATGAATAGGCCCGCGCAGGAAGGATCGTGGGGTTCAAAGGTCAGGGTGACGTCGTCACCATGGGTCTGCCTCAGCACATGTGCTACACGCCGAGCAACCTCGGTCTTACCTGACCCATCAAGGCCTTCAATGACGAAGAAGAAACCGTCGTTCTGCATCACCTAACCTTCACGTGAAGCTGACGAAAGGATTGCGATGGCCATCACCCATCCTTTGGGGCACCCTTGCCGTGGGACATGCTTGGGGTGGATCTGGCCTCGATTCGGGGACGAGGCGTTGCCTTGGAGTCTGCCCCTAGTATAGAGCAGCTTTCCCAGCAAGGGTACCCTGTAGATTCCCTCCGTATGCCAACGAGGTCTGCCCAGGGCACCTGCCGTGTCAAGCGCACGCGGTGACGGCCGTGAGCCGCACCAATGGGGCACCATGCCCCTCTGGCCAGAGACCGGCTTGCACGGCTCACAGCAAAATCACCTCGCTTCCCCCACCCACCACGGCCCGCACTGACCCTCGTTACATGACATTTATGCCTTCGCTCCTATTGAGTCGCCTGATTAGCGGTCGGTGGCTCTGCTATGCCGCCGGCTTGGGCAGCCGGGCCTCCACGAGCTGGCGGATCTCCGTCTGGAGCGTCTCGGCGCCTTTGTGCGCGTCGAGCACCATCCAGCGCTGGGGCTCGGCCGCGGCTAGCTCCAGATACCCTTGGCGTACGCGCTGGTGGAAATCGAGATTGTAGGCATCGAGGCGACTCGAACCGCCGTGCTTCTTGCGCCGCATCAGGCCTTCCTCCGCCGGCAGGTCGAGCAGGAACGTGAGATCGGGGACAAGCCCGCCGGTGGCGAAGGTGGTGATGCTGCGCAGCGCCGCAAGGTCCAGCCGATGGCCATACCCCTGATAGGCCAGAGTGGCGTCGAAGAAGCGATCGGAGACGACGGTCCCCCCCGATTGAAGATGAGGGCGGATCACCTCGTGGACGAGCTGGGCGCGCGAGGCAGAGAAGAGCAGGATCTCGGTGCGCGGATGCATCGGCGTATTGGCCAGATCGGTGAGCACGCGGCGGATCTGCTCGCCGATGGCCGTCCCGCCCGGCTCGCGCGTCAGCAGGACCTCAAGGCCCTGCGACTGAAGGTGCTCGACAAGGAGATGGGCCTGGGTGGTCTTGCCACCCCCATCGGGGCCTTCGAAGGTGACGAACAGGCTCAATCGCGGAATATCCTTACCCGGCGGCGCGGCTCTTTCCCGTACGAATGGGAGACCAGGTTGGATTGGCGCGCCATCTGGTGCTGCAGCCTCCGGATGTAGGCCGAGGCCGGCGTCAGGTCCACCGACCGGGCTCCGTCGAGAACGGATTGGATGGCCTGCTGGGTTTCCTGCATGGCGCCTTCGAGAGAGGGATCGCTCACCGGGGCAGCCTGCAGCTCGAAGAGGTCGGTAAGGAAGCTCTCCATCTGGCCGACGGTGTTGGCGCGCAGGACGTAGACCGGCATGCGGCGGGCCTCGGCGTCGGTGATCATCTTCTGGTTGCGGCGGTAGTAGGCGCGCAGCGTGACGAGGGCGTCGGCGGAGGTGAGATCGTCGGCGATCAGCGCCGGGACGCGCAGGCGTTTGGCCGCCTGGCGAAGCCGGTTGCGTGCCACGCCGTAGGCATAGAGCCGCCGGGGCGTGAGCGGTGAGCCGGGCAGGTGTGGCGGGGTGGGCGAGAAGGGCAGGCTGCCCGCCTCGGCGAGCGGAGCGGTCGGCAGGGCGGCCTGACGGCGGTAGCCCTCCTCCCGTTCGCGCCGCCTGGAGGGCGGCGCCGGCGGCGCCTCGAGGTGGACTTTTCCTTCGGCGTCCACCGAGCGCAGCTCGGGCGGGCCCGGCCGCCCGCGCAACATCACGTCGACGGCGAGGGAGACGTCGTGGTGAACCGCCAGGCGCTCGCGGTCCTGAATCTCGATCAAGACGTCGAACGTCGGCGCCGCACGCCGCTCAAGCACCGTCTTCTGAGTGCCGCGGCGACGTGCCTCTTCGTCGGACAGAGTGACCGATTCGATGCCTCCGATCAGGTCGGAGAGAGTGGGGTTTAAGAGAAGGTTCTCCAGCGTGTTGCCGTGGGCCGTGGCAATCAGCTGCACCCCGCGCTCGGCGATCGTGCGGGCGGCGACGGCTTCCAGCTCGCGTCCGATCTCGTCGATGACGATCACCTCGGGGTTGTGATTCTCCACCGCCTCGATCATCACTTCGTGCTGCAGGACCGGCTCGCGCACCTGCATCCGCCGGGCCCGGCCGATCGCCGGATGGGGGACGTCGCCGTCGCCGCCGATCTCGTTGGAAGTGTCGACGATGACCACGCGCTTGCCCTCGGCCAGGATGCGGGCCGCCTCGCGCAGCATCGTCGTCTTACCCACGCCGGGGCGGCCGAGGAGGAGCACGCTCTTGCCGCTGGTGATGATGTCTTGGATGATGTCGATGGTGCCGTACACCGCCCGGCCCACCCGGCAGGTGAGGCCGACGATGTGACCGTGGCGGTTGCGGATGGCTGAGATCCGGTGGAGCGTGCGCTCCATCCCCGCCCGATTGTCGGCGTCGAAGTCGCTGATGCGCTCGACGACGTAGTCGATGTCTTCCCTGAGCATGTCCCGATCACTCAGGGAGACCTCGCGGTCGACGTAGCGGGCCGTGGGAACGCGTCCCAGGTCGAGAATCACTTCCAGCAGGTCGTCCTGGCGATTGATCTCCACCAGGGCGCTGGCGATCCTGGGCGGCAGAACCCCCAGCATGACGTCGAGGTCGTCCGTGATTCGTCTTCCGGTCATGCGCTCCGCTCGGTCGATTGGGCCGAAGGGCTCCTCTCCAAGTTGGCGATCGGTGTGGTGGTCTTGGCCCGAGTCCTTTCCATGGCCGGGAGAGGCGCCAGCGCCGGGCGGCGTACCCCGATGGCCAGCCGCTTGACCATCACGGCCTGGGCGCTGAGGCGCTCAAAGCCTGCCCTCTCGAGCGGGCCATTGAGCCAGCTCTGATACGAGCGGACGCAGATGAAGAGGGGCTGCTCGCGCTTGGGGAGGATCCGGGCGAGGAATCCAGCCAGAAGCTCGTCGGGCTTCTCCGCCGCGGGGTGGAAGTAGGGCTGAGTCCAGACTCCAAGCGGGCCGCGGGCGATTTCCAGGTAGCCGAGCAGCTCGCCCTCTCGATAGTGCACCAGGCCCCGGCCCCGGCCGGGTGGCGGCTCAATCTGCTGCACGAGGGCGGGCACGACATTGAGGTGCAAGAGACGGATCACCGGGGAGTCGCCCGCCGTCTCGGGCCGCCACTTGGCGCCGACCTCACCGCCCGCGGGAAGCGAGGGCCGTCCGGCGAGCCGCCAGATGTGCTGGCGGGCGTAGATGGCGAAGCCTGCTTCGCGGAGGCTGAGGAAGGCCGGGTGGTCCTCGTCGACGTCGGCCACCAGGTTGCGGCCGCCGTGGGCGCCGGCTGCTTGGCAAAGCCCCTCCAGCAGGCTCACTCCGGTGGGCTGGGCGAGGATATCGGCCGGGCTGATGTAGCTCAGGCGAAGCAGAGCGTCGCCGTTGCGCTGCAAGAGCTGGCCAACCGCCGGGGCCTCGCCCGCCTCCCGCGGGCGCGCCACCAGGGTGAAGGCTGTACCGCCGGGGGCGAGCGCTCCGAGAAGGGCATACTGGAGCGCGTGTGAGCCATGGCTGTAGGCCTGCTGCGAATCCAGGCAGAGACCGCGATCGCGCAGGCGATGAAGCAGGCTGAGGTCTCGCCAATCAAAGGGGCGGATCATGGCGCGGCGGGCTCGACCAGGGAGAGGAAGTAACGATGGAAACGCGTGTCGTTGGTGAGCTCCGGGTGAAAGGCGGTGGCGAGCAGGTTCCCCTGGCGGGCGGCCACGATCCGCTCGCCACCCGAGGGTCGGGGGCCGTTGGCCGGCAGGCGGGCCAGCACCTCGACCCCTTTCCCGACCTTCTCGATTAGCGGCGCCCGGATGAACACCGCCCGGAAGGGGCGCTCCGGCTCGAGGCCCAACGCGGGAATGGGCAGATCGGCGATAAAGCTATCGACCTGGCGCCCGAAGGCATTGCGCTCGACGGTGAGATCCATCAGCTCGAGGAGGGGTTGCTGGCGGCCGACGTCGCGCGAGAGGAAGATCGCCCCGGCGCAGGTGCCCCAGATCGGTTTCTCCCGGCCAAACCGGCGTAGAGGCTCGATGAGGCCGTAGGTCGTGGCAAGCTTGCCGATCGTCGTTGACTCACCGCCGGGAATGATGAGCCCCGCCAGGCCTTCCAAGTCATTCGGGAGCCGGACCTCCACGGGCTCGGCCCCAAGGCGCCGCAGTACGGCCTCATGCTCGGCGAAATCGCCCTGAAGGGCGAGCACACCGATTCTCACTCTGGCGCCACCTTCTGCTTTCCGCTCCACGCCTCGATCTCGATGGCGAAGACTGAGGTGCGGGCCATCTCTTGTTCGGTGATCGGGCGGTAGTCCCGTCCCGGAGCTAAAGCCGGGAAGTATTTGTCGAGCAATCCTTGCAGCCCTCGGCGCTTCTCTTCCTGGTCTTCCACAATCCGTGCGCGGCCGAAGGCGATTACGCTGGCGTACTCGTTCGAGAATTCCAGCGCCGTGTCGGCTGGAAGGAGCCGGCCGATCTCGGCGATGCCGAAGCAGACACGCGGATTGGCGAGCACATTATCGCGCGTCCGGCCATCGCGGGCCGTATGGAAAAACAGGCGCTGGGCCGCGGGGTCATACCAGAAGAGTCCCACGTGGAGGAATGGCTGGTTGTCGATCGAGGTGGCGGTGTAGCCGAACGGGGCCCGCTGAAAAAGCGCCTCGATCTCGGCCGGGCTTTGGATGGCCCGATCGGTCCGCCGCGGCCGCGCCCAGTCCTCGGCCATCATCGCCGCCCGCCGGCGAAGCGCGTCGGCCGCCTCACCACCCCCGGACCGCCAGGCGTTCGGCGTCGGCCAGTTCGCTCACTCCGATCCCGACCATCGGCTCGCCCAGGCCCTTGCTCACCTCGGCGATGATGTTGGGGTCGTTGTAGTGGGTCGTGGCTTCCACGATCGCCTTGGCCCGCCGCGCCGGGTCGCCCGATTTGAAGATTCCGGAGCCGACGAAGACCCCGTCCACCCCAAGCTGCATCATCAGAGCAGCGTCGGCGGGGGTGGCGATGCCGCCGGCGGCGAAGTTGACTACGGGCAGCCGGCCGAGCTCGCGGGTCTGCCTGACCAATTCGAAAGGCGCGCCGATCTCTTTGGCAAAGGCCATCAACTCATCGTCGGGCAAGTTTTGCAGGCGGCGGATCTCGCCGAGCACGGCGCGGGCGTGCCGCACCGCCTCCACGACGTCGCCCGTGCCGGCCTCACCCTTGGTGCGGATCATGGCCGCCCCTTCGCCGATGCGCCGGAGGGCCTCGCCCAGGTTGCGGCATCCGCAGACGAAGGGCACCTTGAAGGGATGCTTGTCGATGTGGTGCTCCTCATCGGCGGGGGTGAGCACTTCCGACTCGTCGATGTAGTCCACGCCCAGCGCCTCGAGCACCTGAGCCTCGACGAAGTGGCCGATGCGGCACTTGGCCATCATGGGGATGGTGACGGCCTCCATGATCTGCAGGATCAAAGCGGGGTCGCTCATGCGGGCGACGCCGCCATGCGAGCGGATGTCGGCGGGCACGCGCTCGAGCGCCATCACCGCCACCGCCCCCGCTTCCTCGGCGATGCGTGCGTGCTCCGGCGTGACCACGTCCATGATCACACCGCCCTTGAGCATCTGGGCCAGGCCCTTCTTCACCGCGAAGGTCCCCACGAGCGTTTCCACACCAGCCTCCTGCAAATCGGTCTTTCGAATTCATTCTACCACGCAGGAAAAGAGCCGGCCGCGATGCGGGATCCAGGAGTATCGGAGGCCGAATCTACTCCGTCTGAAGCCGGGTTGTGGGCGCTCGGATGACGGGTCTTGACACGGCGCGATCCAGGTATACAATTAGTACAAAGAGACAATAAGACAATCAGACAATTCATTCATGGCGCCCCGACCGGAATCTTGCGGTGGAGTTGCACAACCGAGGCAAACATGAAGCCCGAGCCCTCATCAGAGGAACGCTTGATGGCTGCTATAACGCACGCCCCGTGGTCCTTAGCAACCGGCACGCGACGAAGACGCGCCTCCGCTGATCTTCTGGGCTGGCGTGACGTCGATGGCCACCCCGCTGGTCGCGATGGTGCTCTGGGGATGGCAGGGGCTCTGGGGCGCGCGGAAATGCTGGCGGGGTGACGGCTGCGGTCAAGCGCTTCTGCTGGCCCAGCCGAGGGAGCCGGACAGCGGTCAGTGGGATTGCGCCGCAAACAGGGATGCGAGGATGGAGACCGGATGAACGTTGAGGTCGATTTCCGGAGTCACATTCCCATTTATCTGCAGATCCTCTCGCAAATCAAAGAGAAGGTGGCGACCGGCGCCTTGCAGCCCGGGAACCAGCTGCCCACCGTCCGGCAGATGGCGGCAGACCTTCGGGTGAATTTCAACACCGTGGCCCGTGCCTACCGTATTCTGGACGAGGCGGGCTTCATTTCCACTCAGCAAGGCCGCGGGACTTACGTGGTCGAGCCGCCGGACCGGGAGCAGGTGGAGGGGCTGCGGAAAGCCAGCCTTCGCGGGCTGGCCCGGACCTTTCTGGCCGACGCAGCCCGGATGGGCTTGGGACCCGATGAAGTCGGACCGATGGTCGAGAAGCTGCTTTCCCGCTGGCGAGCGACCGGATCGCCGCCGGACGACAATGAGACGGACTGACGGGGGGCTTGCCCCCCATCCAAGAATGAGGAGGACCTATGGTCAAGCGTAGCAAGGCTGTGCCCCTGGAAGTGCGCGCCGCGATCCAGCTCAGGATCCCGGGCATAGCGGTGGGGGCGTGGGCGATTCTCGAAGCCGCGGGCGCGCTCGTCGCCGTCTGGCTGGATTCACAAGGGGTGGCGGATCTGGGGGTGGGTGTCACGTTCACGCTGATCCTGTTGCTCAGCCTGTATGTCCTGTTTGGTTTGAAAGTGGCCGATCAATGGGAGAAGGCCATCGTGCTTCGCTTGGGGCGTTTCCGCGGGCTGCGCGGTCCGGGGATGTTCTGGGTGATCCCGATTGTCGACCGGATCCCGATCTGGATCGATCACCGCGTGATGGTGACGCCCTTCAGTGCCGAGAAGACACTCACCATGGACACCGTCCCCGTGGATGTCGACGCGGTGCTCTTCTGGCTCGTCTGGGATGCCGAGAAGGCGGCCCTCGAAGTGGAGGACTACCGGGCGGCCATCGCCTGGGCGGCGCAGACGGCGCTGCGCGAGGTGATCGGCCAGATGAGCCTGGCGGATATCCTCGTCGGCCGGGCGCGGATGGACCAGGATCTGCAAAAGATCATCGACGAGCGCACGACGCCCTGGGGCGTCACCGTTCAATCGGTGGAGATCCGTGACGTGGTCATCCCGCAGGATCTCGAAGACGCGATGAGCCGCCAGGCGCAGGCCGAGCGCGAGCGCCAGGCGAGGGTGATCCTGGGCGAATCGGAGAAGCAAATCGCCCAGTCGTTCGCCGACGCCTCACAGGCCTACCGTGACAACCCGACGGCCCTTCACCTGCGGGCGATGAACATGCTCTTTGAGGGCCTGAAGGAGAAGGGCGCCCTGGTGATCGTCCCCTCCAGCGCGGTGGATACCATGAACCTGGGCGGTCTGAGCGGCATGGTCGCCCTGGGGCGAAGCGCCCCTCCGAAGGAGGGATAAGCCATGACCGAGGCGCCGCAGTGGGAGTATCGGGTGCAGACCTTCGGCTCGGGCCTGCGAGGCCCGAAGGATGACGCCGTCGAGGGGGAGTTGAACGGCTGGGGTGAAGAGGGCTGGGAGGTCGTGGCGGTCCGCAGCCATGAGAACTCCTACAAGATGACTATCGTTGCCAAGCGCGCCCTCACGGCAGCGGAGCGCCGGCGGCGAACCCTGCCGGAAGGAAGCTGGTAGAAGAAGCAGGGTCCGTGGGCCCAGGGTGATGCAGATCGTGAACCGCCCTTGTTTGCGAGCAGCGGAGGGTGCAGTCGAATGATCGAGGTGATGGGCCTTGTCAAGCACTTCGGCCCGGTCCGGGCTGTGGACGGCATCTCGTTCAGCGCCAGGGATGGCGAGGTGCTCGGCCTGCTGGGCCCCAACGGGGCGGGGAAGTCGACAACGTTGCGCATGCTCTCAACGGTGCTGCATCCCAGTGCGGGCACGGCGCGGGTGAACGGTCACGACCTGATCCGTGAGCCTGCGGCGGTCCGGGCGGCGCTGGGCGTGCTCCCCGAATACTGGGGCCTGTATGGCCGCCTGACGCCGCGCGAACACTTGCGCTACTTTGGGCGGCTGTATGGCCTGGACGGGAGCCGGCTCGAGCGCCGCATCGAGGAGGTGATTGCCCTGTTCGCAATCGGGGAGTACGCCGACCGGCGCTGCGAGCCGTTCTCCAAGGGCATGAAGCAGAAGGTGGCCCTCGGGCGGGCGCTGATTCACGACCCCCGCCATCTCTTGCTCGACGAGCCCACGGCGGGCCTGGATGTAATGAGCGCCCGAGGGGTGCGGGAGGTAATCGCGCGCCTGCGCGACGAGGGCCGCTGCGTCATCCTCTCTACCCACATCCTGGGCGAGGCTGAGCGCCTCTGTGACCGGCTGGAGCTGATCCATCACGGGCGCATCGTGGCCAACGGGACTCCGGATGAGGTCCGGAACCAAGCCGGGGTCGAGACCCTGGAAGAGGCCTTTGTGGCGCTCGTCGGCGAGCCTACGGCCGAGGAGGCGGCATGACCATCCGGGTGATCTGGTTCAAGGAGATGCTCGATACCCTACGGGACCGGCGAACGCTCTGGGCCATGATCCTCGGCCCGGTGCTCATCATGCCGATCTTCGTCCTTCTGCCGCAGAAGCTGATTCAGCGCCAGATGGAGACGCAGGAGGCGGAGGTCGTGCGGCTGGCGATTGCGGGGGCGGAAAACGCTCCCGGGCTGATCGCCTATATGGAGGCGAGCGGTGAGGTAGTGCTGATCGAAACGGCCGACCCGGCGGAGGCGGTGCGCAGCGAGGAGGCGGCCGTAGGGCTGGTGCTGGAGGAAGGCTTCGAGGCCGCCGTACAAGAGGAGCGCCCCGCCGGGATGCAGATCCTGGCCGATGAATCGGAATTGACGGGCGGGGTGCAGGTGGGAAGAATTCAAGACCTGCTGGCCGCCTATGGGCAGTCGGTGGTCGAGGAGCGGCTCGCATCGCGGGGGATCGATCCGGCGCTGGTGGTACCCTTTTCGATCGAGTCGGTCAACGTGGCCACGCCTCAAGAGATGAGCGGAGCTTTCCTGGGGATGATGCTCCCGATGTTCATTGTCTTGTGGGCGCTGGTGGGAGGCATGTACACGGCCATCGACGTAACGGCGGGCGAGAAGGAGCGCCTGACGCTGGAACCCCTGCTGACGACGCCCGCCGGACGGGCGCACCTGGTTCTGGGAAAGCTTGCAGCGGTGGTGACGACGTCGCTCGTGGCGCTGGCCCTCTCGGTGACGAGCATGCTGGTAGCCTTCGCCCTGGTGCCGCTGGGCGATGTGGAGGGCGAGGCGCTGCGCCTGCAAGTGGAGCCGCAAACCGCGCTTCTGCTGGTGCTGGCGGCGTTGCCGGTGGTCCTGATGTTCAGCGCTCTGGAGATGGCC
>Ga0209341_10002694_pt1 | contig 16812 bp, 7 predicted proteins | sample RifCSP13_2_FD_184020 | JGI IMG/M metagenome (GOLD analysis project Ga0209341, IMG submission 184020) | Soil microbial communities from Rifle, Colorado - Rifle CSP2_sed 13_2 (SPAdes) (version 2) | ecosystem: Environmental > Terrestrial > Deep subsurface > Rock core/Sediment | place: Rifle...
AGAGGGGCCGCGTCGGCTTCCCCACCACGCGCTCCGAAGCCTCCCGGACCAGCTCCCCGAGCGCCAGCGTGCGGTCCTCGTGGAGCTCCCGGTCGTAGATCTGGAGCACGGACTGCGTCACGGGATGGGCCATCTCCTTGTCCCCGACGACGATGACGAAGCCCACCCAGTCCGCCTTGGCGTCGCGCACCTTCCTCGAGACGCCCTCGCTCCGGTCGTCGATGCCGCACCGGAGGTTCGAACGCCGCAAGATCTCCGCGAGCTCCCGGCACCGTGGCAGGTGTTTCTCGCTCACGGGGAGGAGGCGCACCTGCTCGGGGTTCAGCCACAGGGGGAGGGTCCCCGGCCGTTCCTCCGTCTCGCGCCGCACCGCGCTGTCGAAGACGAGGTAGAGGTAGCGCTCGATGCTGCCGATCACCGCCGTGTGCAGGATTATGGGGCGCCGCTCCTTCCCCTGCTCGTCCACGTACTTGATTCCGAAGCGCTCCGCATTCCCGACGTCGATCTGGACGGTGGCGATCTCCTTGGAATGGTTCATCGCGTCGTGGATCATGTACTCCACGTTCACCGTCCAGTAGAAGTTGATCCCCTCGGGGTAGAAGTGGAGGAGCGCGGGCTTGTTCTCGCGGCGGCAGAGCTCGAGGATGAGGTCCTTGTTCTCCTCGTAGGCCCGCTGCGAGGACACGTTGACGAGGAGGTCGTAGTCCCGCCCGAGCCGCTTCGCCTCCGCCACGATCCGGTCGTGGATGTTCAGGAACCAGTCGTTCGCCATCGCGAGGTCCGCGCAGAGCACGTGGAGGTCGGGCATGTTCAGGCGGCGCACGCGGAAGAGGAGCGTGGTCTCCCCGGACTGCTCGAGGCGGTAGGCGTCGGCGATCTCCAGGGCGCCGAGGGGGAGCTGCTTGTAGGAGATCGTCCAGTCACGCATCATGGAGAACTGCTCGTGGCACGCCGCGTAGCGCAGGACGAACTTCCCGCGGTCCGTCTCCACGGAGTAGAGGCGGTCCCCGAAGAGGTCGGCGTGCTCCTTCACCGCCTTCTCGCGGAGGTTGAACATGTTCGTGCCCTTCACGACCATCACGCCGAGGCCGAGGGACTGGACCACCGCCTGCGCGTAGTCGGCGACGAGGTCGAACATGAGCGCGCCCTTCGGGTTGTAGCGCATGTGCCCCGCGTCGCTCATCCCCTCCCACTCGATGCCGAACTTCTTGCAGAGGCGGAGGTAGGCAGGTTCACCGCTAGACGGGTACTCCTCCTTGAGGGCCTCCTTCTTCAGCATCACCTGGAAGGACTCCCCGCCGCCGCGGAACTCCTTCACCGCGTGCTCCTTCCCGTCGACGTCGAGGACGAGGTGGCGGTCTTGGCCCACGGGCCTCGGCTTCGCCGCCGTCTCCGCGGTGATCTCCCGCGAGAGCTCGCTCAGGGGATGGCCCTTGCAGACGAGGGTGAAGCTCTTGTACCACCCGAAGGGGCTGCGGTGGACCTCGAAGCCCTTCTCCTTGAGGAGCAACTCCACCTCGTCGAGGATCTCCCTGGAGGGCTGGGGCTGCGCTAGGCTGGAGGACAGGTGCGCGTAGGGGTAGAGGACGACGCGTTTGGCCTGGACCATGTTCGCGACCTCGAGGATGTTCGCCGCGGCGGCGCGCCCGACCTCGGGAATCGAGGGCTCGTCGCGCTCCTCCATGGTCAGGAAGCAGACGAGGGCTTCCTCGACGGCGGCGTGCTTTCGCTCCTCGGGGACGTCCTCGGCGACGCGGCTCCGCTCCCGGGCCGTGTACTCGAAGCGGTCCGCGTGGATGAAGAGGGCGCGCATGGCGTGGCGGGATGGGGGGCGACCTAATGAACTCAGGGGCAAGTGGGCCTGAACCTGAGGGCATCGCCGTGTCGCGGTTCGCGTCAATCCCGATGCGCTCCGGCCGAGGGCCACGATCCCGGAGCAGTCCGGTCGCCCGCGGAGTTAAGAGCGGCTCGCCGTTCCCGGGAGCGTGCAAGACCGCGAGGAGTCCAACCCCTTTGGCGGCCTCCTGCCCGCACCCCCTGACCCCCGGGACATCGAGGACCGTCCCCTGACCCTCCGCCACCGCGGCGGCGTGATGACCTTCGAGCGCACCCGGGTCATGGGCGCCCTCAACGTGACCCCGGACTCCTTCTCCGACGGCGGCCGGTTCCTCGACCCCGCGACGGCGGTGGAGGAGGCGGTGCGGATGGCTCGGGAGGGCGCGGACGTGATCGACATCGGCGGGGAGTCCACGCGGCCGGGTTCCGCGGAGGTGACCGCGGCGGAGGAGTGGAGCCGCATCGAGCCCGTCCTCCGCGGCCTGGCGGGGAGACTCACCGTCCCGCTCAGCATCGACACCGTGAAGCCCGAGGTCGCCGCGAAGGCGATCGCCGCCGGGGCGCAGATGGTGAACGACGTCACCGGCCTCCGGGACCCCGCCATGCGGCAGCTCGTCGCCCGCGAGGGCGTCGCCGCGGTGATCATGCACATGCAGGGCGAGCCACGCACGATGCAGGAGAACCCCCAGTACGAGGACGTCATCGACGAGATCCACGAGTTCTTCGAGACGCGCCTGGAGGACTGCGAGCGCGACGGCATCCCCGAGGACCGCCTGCTGATTGACCCCGGCATCGGCTTCGGGAAGACGGTCCAGCACAACCTGGAGATTCTGAAGCGCCTGGAGGAGTTCGGGGACCTCGACCGCCCCATCCTCCTGGGCACCTCCCGGAAGTCCTTCATCGGGAAGCTCGTCGGCGGGGAGCCCCGGGAGCGGCTGGAGGGCAGCCTCGCGAGCGCCGTCTTCGCCGTCCTCGCCGGGGCGAACATGGTGCGCGTCCACGACGTGGCGGCCCACGTCCGCGCGCTGCGCCTCGTCGACGCGATCCTGGACGCGTGACTACTCCAAGACCCGCTTCTTCCGCTTCGGGGTCGTCTCGTCGCCTTGCGCCGCCGTGGACCCCGCTGACGTTTCGCCCAGGGCCTCCTTCCGCTTCGTCTCGTACTCCTCGGGGGAGAGGAGGCCGCGGTCGGTGAGCTCCTTCAGCTTGGCGAGGCGGCGCTCCGTGTCCGAGGGGGCCGCGGCCTCGGCCACAGCAGGCTTCGCGGGCTCCAACGGCATCGTGGTCGGCAGGGTCGTCGGCTGCGCCGGCATCATGGACGGCTCCGCCCCCTTCTCGGGTTCGGCGGCGCCCGGCTCCGACGGTCCCTCGGGCGCCTCCCTCTGGAGGATGGACTGCCCGGGCACGGTCGCCCCGGCGACCGCGAGCCCCTCGCCGCCCTTCCGGCGCTTCAGGAACATCCCGAGGAAGAGTCCGAGGAGGAGGCCGACGATGAGGAGAACGACGGCCGCGATCCAGGGGCCGAGGTCCGCGGGGGTCGCCCCGCCCGTCGTCGGCGGCGTCAGCGCCACGAACATGCCCGCGGTCTCCCCGGCGGTCACCGTCAACCCCGAGGTGGCTGCGGTGAACCCGCTCGCGGACACCATGAGGCTGTGCGCGCCGGGCGCCACGCCGGAGAAGGTGGTCGTCCCGTTCGCGTCCGTGGGGACCCCGCCACCGCCGTCGAGGGACACGCTCGCCCCCGGGAGCGCCTGGCCGTTCTGGTCCGTGACGCGGACGGTGATGGAACCGGTCGTGGGCGGCGTCGCGAAGAGGACGACGGTGATCGTCGTCGTGGCCTCGGGGAGGATGCTGATCCCCGTCCTCGTCGCGGTCTGATACCCGGCGAGGGTGACGCTGACGTCGTACGTCCCCTGGGTGACGCCGGGGAACGTGACGAGCCCGACCGAGTTCGTCGGGCCCTGGAGGCTCGTCGTGAGGATGGAGACCGAGGCCCCGGGGAGCGCGTTCCCGAGGAAGTCCGTCACGATGACCTGGAGGTTCCCCGTCGTCGACGTCGTCGGCCGCAGGACGAGGCCGACGCTGCTCCTCTGGCCCGCGGTGACGACGACCCCGTTCGCCAGCGCGGGGAAGTAGCCGTTCGCGGAGGCGCGCACGTCGTACGTCCCGGGCGCGAGGTTCGGGAAGTCGAAGTTCCCGTTCGCCAGCGTCGTCGTGTTCAGGCCCGTGCCCACGAGCTCCACGAGCGCCCCGGCCACCAAGGTCCCGTTCGTGTCCGTCACGGTGCCGCCGAGGACGCCGACGGTCTGCGCGATGCCCAGGATGAGGTTCACGTAGGTCGTCGAGCCCGCCTGCACGGACACGGCGGTGAGGGAGGCATCCTGGTAGCCTGTGAGGTTCGCGAGGAGGTCGTACTGCCCGGGGTTCAGGTTCGTGAAGGTGAACTGCCCTGCCGGGTTCGTGCTCGTCGTGCCGCCGGGGGTCAGGGTGACGAGCACCCCCTGGAGGGGGTTTCCGTCCTTGTCCGTGACCGTCCCCGCGGTCACACCGAGGGTCTGGAGGGGGATGAGGACGAGCGAGACCTGCGCGGTCTGCCCGCTCACGACGAGGACCCCCGTCACCGTGGCGTTCTGGTACCCGCTAAGGTTCGCGGTGACGCTGTAGGTCCCGGGGACCAGGCCGGCCAGGGTGAAGTCCCCTGCCGCGGCCGTCGTCGTGGTATTCCCTCCGGGGGAGACGACGAGGAGGACGCCGTTGATCCCGGCCCCTGTCGGGTCGGTCACGCGTCCCGCGATGGCCCCCGTGCCGGCACTGATCGCGGTCACTTGGAAGCTGTGGAAGCTCGTCGGCGCGCCCGCGGGGTGCCACGCGTTGTTCACGGTGTCCCTCGCCTGGACGTAGTAGTCCACAGTTCCCGCCGCGGTCTGCGCAGGGATGAAGCCCCGCCAGTCCCCGTTGAGCGCGGTGCCCGGAGGGACGAGGGTCATCAGGGACTCCACCCAGGTCGGCGAGCCGACGTCCTGGTACCAGATCGTCGCGGACTGGACGCCGAGGTCGTCCGTGATCGTCGCGAGGACCTCGACCGCGTCGCCGACGAACGCCCCGCTCACGGGCGTGTGCGCGATTGCGGGCGGGTTCGTGTCCGAGATCCCGGTGGTGTCCACGATAGTGTACGCGTCCGGCGTCGCGGGGGCGGCCTCGACGTTCCCGCGGGTGTCGTCCGCGATCGTGTAGAACTCGTAGAATCCGTCCCCCGGCGCGGTGAACGCGACGGGGCTCGATCCGAACGGCCCGCCCCCGAAGAGTTGGAACGCCCCGCCGTTCAGGCGGTAGTAGAGGTCGACGACGGGCGTCCCGAGGTTGTCCGTCGCGGTGAAGGGCACGGGGAACGTCGCGGTGGTCGTGAGGTAGGGGAGCGTGTTGACGGAGGAGGCCGGCGGGGTGAGGTCCGCCACGACGATGCTCCCCGTCGGCGTTCCGGAGAGGACGGCGGTGTCCGGGAAGATGGGCTGCACGGCGGTGACGGTCACGTCCAACTGGACGCTGAGCTGCGCCGTCGGCGCGATGTTCACGGTGACGAGGAAGTTCGCCGCGTTCGGCGGGGCGAGTGGCGTGAGGAACGCGACGAGGACGAAGGCGGCCGGGGCGAAGTCGAAGCGTCTTCCCTGCCGGGCCTGGCGCCGCGGGACCGTGGACGGCCGGGCGTCCCACTCCATCTCGACCGTCATCGATTCGCCCGGCGGCAACGGCCGGGGGAGCGGGAACCGAGTCGAGCCAGAGGTCGCCCCCGTCCACCGCGCTGTTGTTGTTCGCGTCGAGCCACAGGTTCACCTGGGCGAAGTCCGCGAGGGACCCCGTGGAGGCCGCCTGGAGGTTCAGCTGCGCGATCCGGCCGAAACCCGTCGGCAGGACTTCCACCTGGAGCACCTCCACGTCCGTGGCCCCGGGCTCGAAGGGGCTCAGGAAGTTGAGGGGGGTCGCCACCGCGGGAAACGCGTCCACAGTGTCCAGGATGACAAGGCCGTAGGTGGCCAGGGTCCCCGCCGACCAGAAGAGGTCGGGCCACTCGACCCAGCCCCCCGAGTCGTCCCACACCTCGAGGCCGAAACCGAAGGTGTCGCCCGGGGAGAGGCCGAGGAGGGCGAGCGGGATCTGGCACTCGTACATCCGGTGGTTCGCTCCGGAGTTCGGGCTGCTCCCGAAGCCGATGGCGCACGCGAGGCCGGCGTGGTTCGGCAGCCCCGTGTCGAAGTTGTCCTCGAGCGACCACCAGCCGCCGACGGGGCTGTACGCCCAATGACCCCGCCAGCCGCTCGCTTCCGCCTCGAACCAAGAGTCGGGCACATCCCGGGTGCCGACCACGCCGGTGTCCGCCGCGAAGAAGACGCCGTCGTAGGTGTCCGGCGTGGGGTCGCCGATGGAGTCGACGCCGACGTAGAGGTACGTCGAGTCCGCCTGCACGTAGAGGAGGGCGCTGAGGGAGCTGGACTGGACAAGGCCGAGGTCGGCCTGCTCCGATCCCCACTGCAGGGTGATCGTCCCGTCGACGGTGGGCGAGTTGAGGGGGGCCACGATGAAGGCCTGGACCCGGGTCCGGAAGGCGACGGAGTCGGTCGCGGCAGCATCCGCGACGGAGACGCCCGACACCGTGGCGATGTCCACGTCTCCGGGCGCGGCCCAGCTCGGGATGGAAACCCAGGCCTCGAACGCGAAACTTTGGGCGGGGGCGAGCAGGCCCGTGTCCGGGTTGAAGTCTCCGTTCGTGTCCGCGATTGGGAGGAGGGTGCCCGCGTCGAGGAGGGTCGTCGGCCAGTACTGAGGCCCCGTGCTCAAGGAGAGTTCGATGGTGTCCGGGTTGTTCCCCCGGTTCACCGCCAAGCCGGAGTAGGCGACCACATCGCCGGCCCTCCCGGAACGCGCGTCGTTGTTCTGGAGGTCGACCCCGTAGGGGAGCTCGACGGGACTGAACTCGAAGTCGTCGATGTACCAGCCGGCGGCGACGGACGGCGCGGGCCAGGTGTTCCCGTCGTCGGAGAAGAGGAACCGCAGGGCGACCGGGCCGCCGAGGAAGCCGCTCAGGTCGATCGTGCTCTGCACCCATCCGTTGGAGTCACCTCCGAAGACCTCCCACCCGTCCCAGTCCCTCTCGTTGTAGGGCGCCCCCGCGGTGACCGGGACCCAATCCCAGATCAGGCCGTCGGCGGAGGCCTCGACCCGGCCACCGTCCTCGTAGCTGGAGGGCGGGCTCGTCCCCACGGCGGCGAACCAGTGCCAGAAGGAGACCTCGGCCTGGTCCGCGGTGCGGAGGTCGAACCAGGGTGTCTGGAGCCATCCGTCGTGGTCGAGGTCGTAGGTGCCGTCGAGGTCCGTGCCCCAGCACCTCGGGGGGCTCATGCAGTACAGCGGACCGTCCACGTAATTCACCTGCCCCCACTCCCACTCGTTCACGGCGCCCGCTGTCGTCCAAGCCGAGGGCGGGAACGTGAAGGACTCGAGGTAGGGCTGGCTGATCCCTACGAAGACCCGGAGGAGGACCGCGTCCATGGCGGAACCGTTCGCGACGGAGATTCCCGTCACGGTCACGTCGTCGGAATCCCCCGGCATGGCGAGCGCGGAGATGGCGACGTCCGCGCGGATGTCCACGGACGCCCCCGCCGCCAGGGGTCCCGCGTCCGGGATCGTGTCCCCGTCCGTGTCCGTGAGCGGCGCGCCCCCGGCGTCGAACAGGGTGACGGGCCAGACCCCGCCCGCGATCACGTCGACCGTGTCCGTGGACACACCGATGTTCTGCACGGAGATTGAGAGGGACACGGTCTCCCCGGGTTGGCCCACGGCGACCTGTCCCTCGGGTTCCAGGTCCGCTCCCTGGGCGAAGCCGTAGAGCTGGACCTCGTCGAGGTACCAGCCCGCGTACTGGGTCCAGGTGTTGTCCCAGAGGCGCCACCGTACCTGGACGACCCCGCCCGTGAACGCGGTGAGATCCACCACGCTCTCCACCCATCCCCCGGACTGCCCCGCGAAGACGGGGCCGTAGGGGTTGACCGGCGCGTTTTGGACCCGGTCGTTGTACAGGGACCCCGCGGTCGGGGCCAACTTCGTCCAGGGCCCGCCCCCGGCGCGCGCCTCCAGCCAGCCCCCGTCCTGGTAGGACGTCGGCGGGAAGTCCCCCTCGATGTCGAACCAGTGCCAGAAGCGGAGCTCGGCCTGGCTGAACCCGGAGAGGTCCACCGGGGGCGAGGAGAGCCAGCCGTCGTGGCTCGGGTCGTAGGTGTCGTCGAGGTCGACGCCCCAGCAACTCGTGCCGCTCAGGCAGGACAGGGGGCCGTCCGTAGGCGTGCCCCACTCCCACTCGTTGGGTGCGCCCGGCGTCCCCGCACCGGCCTCCCACTTGACGCTGGCGCTCTCGAACGTCTCCCAGAGGCCCGGGGAGCACAGGACGTAGATCTTGATCTGTGTCGTGTCCGAGACGCTGATGTCGTCGGTCGATTCCGCCAGGATGGTCATCGCGTCCGCGCTGCACACGGGGGCGGTCGCCCACAGGGTCACGTCCACGAAGATGGGGACCGACGCCCCGGGCGCCACGCTGCCCACATCGTTGAGGAAGTCCGCGTTCGAGTCGGTCAGGGGCGTCACTCCGTCAGGTCCGTAGAAGATCACGCTCCAGAACGGCGAGAAGCCGGTCTCGTAGACGTTCACGATGTCCGAGTCCCCGCCGCGGTTCGTCACGTTGAACGGGAAGCGGAACGAGTCCCCGGGGTCGCCGAAGCCCGTCCATCGGTCGGGGACCTCCGTGGGCAGGCTCGGGCGGATGTCGACGGAATCCACAGGGACGTAGAACGTGACGTTGTCGATGTACCAGCCGTTGCTCCAGCCCCACCAGGCACCCCAGAGGCGGAAGCGGCTGTGGAGGACGCCGCCGACCCACGGCGTGAGGTCGATCTCGCTGTACACCCACCCCGGGCAGCAACCGACGAACACCCGCCCTCCCGGGTAGGGGCTTGCCGTGGAGGTGGTCATGATCCCGTTGTAGTCGAACCCCGAGGCAATCGGGGCCTTCTCCCACGTCACCCCGTCCGCCGAGACCTCGACGAAGGCCCCGTCCGCGGGGGGGCCGGAGACGTCGACCCAGTGGTAGAAGCCGAGGCGGGCGCTCGGGGCGCTCTGTAGGTCCACCGCGGGGGCCTCGACCCAGCCATCGTGCGTGTTCTCGTAGACGTCATCGAGGTCGACGCCCCAGCACGTGGACCCGTCGTAGCAGCCGAAGATGTCGGTCGGCGTGCCCATCTCCCACTCGTTGGTGAAGCCGGCCGGGCCGCCGGGCTGCCAGAGGCTCGCGTTCCCGCCCGCCTCGAAGCCCTCGAGGTAGGGGAGGACGAGGGGCACCAGCGTCGGCACGACCACGCTGTCCTGGGCGCTCCCGTTGTTCGTCGAGACGCCGATGGCGGTGACGGCGTCCAGGGTCCCTGGGAGTGCGGTCGGGTCCGCGGTGACGTCGAGGAGGACGATGCGCCCCTCGCCGGGGAGGAGGTAGTTGGTGTCCGGCCACGTGTCCAGGTCGCTGTCGTGCAGCGCGCTCCCGGCCCCGTCCAGCCAGGTGTAGGTCCAGCCGGGCAGCGTCCCGTTGAGGAAAAGGTCGATGATGTCCGAACTGATGCCGACGTTCGTGACGGAGAGCGCGTGCCGCGCCGTGCCGCCGGCGACTGCGGTCAGCTGCGGGGGATCCTCGGGGAGGAAGCGGACGCCCTCGACGAGCCCGACGAGCTCCACGTCGTCGATGTACCAGCCGGCGCCCTGGCTGCCCCACGGGTCGCTCCAGAGCCACCAGCGCACCTGGACGACGCTGCCCGCGTACGCGCTCAGGTCGAACTCGGACTGCACCCAGCCGTTCGACATCCCGGCGAACACGGGTCCGCCCGCGTCGGAGGGCGCGTTCCAGCTGATCGTCTCGTTGTAGAGGAACCCCGAGGTCGGCGCCATCTTCGTCCAGCTCCCTCCGTCGACGCTGATCTCGACCCAGCCCCCGTCGTCGTAGGAGGCGGGCGGCCAGGGCGCCTCGATGTCGAACCAGTGCCAGAAGCGGAGGTACGCGGCGTTGAAGATTCCAAGGTCCACCGCGGGGCTAAGGAGCCAGCCATTGTGATCGATGTCGTACGTCCCGTTGAGGTCCGTGCCCCAGCAGGTCAGGCCGGTGTGGCACCCTATGGGGCCGTCGAGGGGCGTCCCGAGCTGCCACTCGTCGGGGCTCGCGTGCTGGTGGGTGAAGGCGGTTGGGGACTCGAAGCCCGCGACGAGGTTGCCGGCCCACGGGGTGTGCGGCCTCAGGTTGGCGGTGGCGACGGCGGTGGGGTCCCCCTCGGAAGTGGCGGTAACGGTGATGCTGTCGAAGACGCCGAGCCCGGAGGGGGGGATGTCCACCTTCACCAAGATTGCCAGATTGTCCCCCAGATTGTACCGGCTGGCGAGGACTCCGGTGTCCGGCAGGCTGTTGAAGTTCGTGTCCGCGAGCGGGCTCGTGCCGCCCGCGTTCCAGAAGGAGGTGCTCCAGCTCCCCGTGGCCTGCAGGTCGATGGTGTCCGGAAGGACGCCGGTGTTCCAGACGGTCAAGGGGAAGGCCACGGTGTCTCCCCCATAGCCCCAGGCGCTGAGGGACGTCTGGTTGAACGCGGGCCAGTAGTTGGGAGAATCCCACCGGACCGCCGTCCCCGCGACGATGTCGTTCGTGCCCATGCGCCACTGGTTCCCGATCTGGCTGTTCCAGTTCTCGAGGCCGGCCACGTACGTTGGCGGTGACGCGGGGTAGGTCATGACGTTGTACTGGAACCAGAACTCCCCGGTCTCGTTGATGACCAGTTCGAAGTTCACGTCGCCGCCGGCGCCGCCCTCGTACGTCGCGCGCCACTCGATGACGAACTGCTGGCTCCCCGGGCTCCCCACAGTCACGGTCCAGATGCCGTACGTGGCGTTGGAACCCGCGGGGATGTCGAGGGACGACAGAAAGGGCATCATCGCGTCGCCGGCGTTGGGGATGGGGAGCGGGCCGACGGACGTGTCGTCGCAGGGGGTGTCGTAGCCCTGCGGGGCGACGCAGCCGTCCACGTAGACGAACATGCCGCCCGGGAGCGATCCGTAGTAGTTCCATATGCCCCAGGGCGTGCTCACGTAGGTCACGAGCCCGTCGGTCTGGTCCGTCGACAGGATCTTCGTCCCGGACTGGGCGTCGATCCAGTTGTACGGGACCGTGGGCGCGGGCGGAAGGCTGTCCACCCACTGGTAGCCCCAGCCGTCCGGGAGGCCCCGGTCGGCGGGCGCCGGCTCCGCGGTGAAGAGGAAAGCAGCGTTCAGCGATGCGAGCACGGTCAGCGCGACGACGAGCAGTCGAACACTCTTGGAAGACCTCGACATGGGTACCCCTACCTACCGCTAGGCCTGCGGACCGGCCTCCATCCAGGGAAGCCCTTATAACGATAACTGAGCGGTCTTGGAATCCTCCGCGCCCCAGGGCCGCGCGAAACCCTTAAGGGCCGCAGGCGATGGTCCCGCATGGCGTCGCGGCGGCGGGCGAAGGGAGTCCTCGACGCCCTCGGGGACTACAAGGACATCACGGTCGCCACGGTGTGCTCGCATTCCTCCCTGCAGATCTTCCACGGCGCCCGTCAAGAGGGCTTCAAGACCCTCGGCATCGCCATCAAGAAGCGCCCCAAGTTCTACGACGCCTTCCCCCTCGCGAAACCCGACGAGTTCCTCGTCGTGGACTCGTACGAGGAGATCCTGGACCGCGCGGACGACCTCGTCGCGAAGCAGGTGGTCGCGGTGCCCCACGGGTCCTTCGTCGAGTACATGGGCGCCGAGGCGTTCCTGAAGCTTCGCGTCCCCACGTTCGGCAACCGCGCGGTGCTGTCCTGGGAGGCCGACCGCGAGAAGCAGCGCGCGTGGCTCCTCTCCGCCGGCGTCGACATGCCGCGGAAGATCGCGTCCTCGGACGACATCGACCGCCCCGTGTTCGTGAAGTACTACGGGGCCAAGGGCGGGAAGGGCGCCTTCATCGCGAAGAACCAGGAGGAGTTCTACGCGGGGATCAAGAGCGGCCAGAGCTTCACGATCCAGGAGTACATCGTGGGCACGCGGTACTACGTGCACTTCTTCTATTCGCCGATTGCGAAGAAGGGGTACGCCCTCAGCAAGGGCGCGCTGGAGCTCCTCGGCATCGACCGCCGCGACGAGGCGAACATCGACGAGATGTACAAGCTCGGGGCGCAGGAGACCCTGCGGCACTACGGGCTGTACCCGACCTTCGTGGTCACGGGCAACGTCCCCGTCGTCCTCCGCGAGTCCCTCCTCCCGATCCTCTTCGACCTGGGCGAGCGCGTCGTCGAACGCTCCTTCGACCTCTTCGGCGGGATGATCGGGCCGTTCTGCCTCGAGGGCATCGTGGACGACGAGCTGAAGTTCAAGGTCTTCGAGATCAGCACACGGATTGTCGCGGGGACGAACCTGTTCATCCAGGGAAGTCCCTACAGCGACCTCATCGAGCCGGGGATGTCCACGGGGCGGCGCATCGCACGGGAGATCCGTGTCGCGCAGAAGGCCGGCCGGCTGGACGAGATCATGTCCTGAGGGCCCGGCTGATACCCACCGCCAAAGGATTTTATCCGCGACGCGGGGTAGGCCGGGGCATGGCGGAGTTCGGCCCCTTCGAGGCCGCCCTCGTCCTCGGCTTGGTCGCCGGCGTCTCCATCCTCATCTGGTACGAGCTTCGAGTGATGCGAAGGCGGCGCGCCGCCCTCGCCGAGCGCGGCGACCTGCCGGAGCGCTCGCACAACGCCCTGGTCACGACGCGGGCCATCCGCGACGCCATCGGCCGCGGCGACGTGAAGAGCCCGGACGCGGACATCCTCATCCTGAGAGCGGAGGGGGCGCACGACCGCCGGGCCTACCAGGAGTGCATCGAGCTCTGCGGGAAGGCCCGAGAGGCCCTGGTACGGCAGAAGGCCCGTGCCCAGGCGGAGGGCGACCTCGCGAAGCTGGCGAAGGTCCAGGGCACCCCAGACGAGACCCCGCACGAGAAGCTGGTCAAGGAGACGCCCCCGAACTACCTCCAGGCGAAGTTCACGCTGAACCTCGCGCAGGACTCGATCGAGGTCGGTCGGAAGCGGGGGAGGGACGTGTCCGCCGCGGAGGCCCTGCTCCGGACCTCCCGGGCCTCCTTCGACGCCGAGGATTACACCGCCGCGCTGGCCCAGGCCCTCCAGGCGAAGCGCGCCGCCGAGGAGGCCCTGCCGCCGAACGTCCAGGTCGTCGTGGAGGGGTCCCCTGCCGCGGTGGCCCCGGTGATGGCGGTGATCCAGGGGACCGGCCCGCGGTGTGCCTTCTGCGGCGCGGAGCTGCGGGCGGACGACGAGTTCTGCCGCAAGTGCGGGGCGCGCGTGGCGCGGCCGCGCGCCTGCGGCGAGTGCGGGGCGCCGCTGAAGGAAGGGGACACGTTCTGCCGGAAGTGCGGCGCGAAGGTCTAGCGGCAAGGCCGGGCTCGCCCGTAGGCGATCACTCCGCAGGGGGAGGCCTGTGCGTACGAAATGTTTATCCGCGTTTCCACACGTGCGCACGGGAGGGAGACGGGTGACGCGTCGCGAGACCGCGGGGGGCTCCGTATTGCTCCTTGTCATCGTGCTCTCGGCTCCGCTCGTCGTGGGGTACGCCTCGACCCCGGCCCTCGCCTTGGAGGTTCCTTCCGAGCCTGCGGTGTTGGGCTCCGGGATGGGGCCCCAGCCCCTGTCGCACATCGGCAACGAATGGACGGCGATGAGCCCGGCCCCCAGGCCCCAGGCCCGCAACGGCCCCGCCATGGCGTACGACGGGGAATCCGACCGGACGGTGCTCTTTGGGGGTCACCTGGGGAGCATGATCCGGAGCGACGAGACCTGGGTCTACGACCTGGAGGCCGACAACTGGACCGAGATGAACCCTCCCCTGGCGCCGCAGCCGACCGCCTTCGTGAGCATGGCCTACGACTCCGGATCGGACCAGACCGTCCTCTTCGGGGGTTATGCCGGTGTCGACCGGTCTGAGACCTGGGCGTACGATGTCGAGGCCAATACGTGGGTTGACCGGAATCCGGCGACGCGCCCCTCCTCGCGCGACGGTCACGGGATGGCCTACGATTCCGAGTCGGATCGTATCGTCCTCTTCGGGGGATGGAACCGCGCGGGATACGCCGACAGCAACGAGACGTGGGCCTACGACTACGAGACGAATCAGTGGACGAACATGAACCCGCCCGTTGCACCGCCCGCACGGCACTATGTCGGGATGGCCTACGACGCAGGCTCCGACCTTGTCGTGCTCTTCGGCGGCTACGTCGGGGGACCTATCGCGACGAGGCTCGGGGACACGTGGACCTACGACCTCAACACGAACACATGGGCGGAGGTCACCCCGGCGACGAGCCCCAGCCCCCGCGGTGAGCACAACATGGCCTACGATGTCCAGTCCGACCTCGTCGTCCTCTTCGGGGTCTCTGCGGAGACGTGGATCTACGACACCGAGGCGAACACGTGGCAGCGGATGACGCCCGCCTCGAGCCCCTCGGCCCGCCAGGCGTTCGGGTTCGCCTACGATACGCAGTCGGACCGCGTCGTGCTCTTTGGGGGATGGACGTTGTCGCCGTTCGTCGCGAACGCCGAAACCTGGGTCTACGACGCGCCGCCCTACGAGCCGATGAACCCCGTGAACCTCACCGCGGTCGCCGGCGACGGGCAGGTGGCGCTGTCCTGGCAACCCCCCACCTGGGACGGCGGGGAGCCGCTGGCGGGCTACTCCCTCTATCGCGGGACGACGTCCGGAGGCGAGACGTTCCTCGCCGCGGTCGGGAACGTGACGCTGTACGCCGACCTCGCGGTGACGAACGGCCAGACCTACTACTACCAGGTCACCGCGGTGAACGCGGTCGGGGAGAGCCTCCCCTCGAACGAGGTGTCCGCCACGCCCTTGGGGGTCCCCGGCGCCCCGCGGAACCTCACCGCGATCCCCGGCGCGGGGCAGGTGACGCTGACCTGGGAATCACCGGGCTTCCCGGTGCTGAACTACACAATCTACCGCGGCCTCTCCCTGGGCGGGGAGGTCTACCTGGTCACGCTGGGGGACGTGCTCATCTACTTGGACACCGGTCTCGTGAACGGCCAGACGTACTTCTACCGCGTGACCGCGACAAACGGGACCGGAGAAGGTCCGCCCTCGAACGAGGCCTGGGCCACCCCCGCGACGATCCCCGGCCCCCCCAGGAACCTCGTCGCGAGCGCGGGTGCGGCGCAGATTGCCCTGTCGTGGCAGCCGCCGACCGACGACGGAGGGTCCGCGGTGACGAACTACACGATCTACCGAGGGCTCGCTCCCGGCACCGCAATCTATCTGGTGCGCATCGGGAATTCGCTCGTGTACGTCGATGGCGGCGTCGGCCCCGGTCAGACCTACTACTATCAGGTGACGGCGGTGAACGACCAGGGGGAGGGCCCACCGTCGAACGAGACCTCGGCCTACGTCGACGCGCCGCCGACGGCCGCGTTCCTCCTCTCGCCCACCAGCGGGAGCCTTCTGACGAACTTCTCCGTGGACGCGTCCCCCAGCAGCGATCTCGAGGACCCACCCTCCGCCCTCGAGGTCCGGTGGGACTGGGAGGACGACGGTGCGTGGGACAGCGCATGGTCGACCACGAGGACCGCCGCCCACAGGTATGCCGCCCTCGGGTCCTACGTGGTTCGGCTCGAGGTGCGGGACACCTTCGGCTCGTCCGCGACGGCGACCGAGGCCCTCTGGGTCAACAACACCGCCCCAATCGCCGCATTCCTGGTGGCCCCCATTGTCGGGGGCCTCACGACGGCTTTCACCGTGGACGCGTCCCCTTCGTCCGACTTGGAAGACCCCGTATCCGCCATCGAGGTTCGCTGGGACTGGGAGGACGATGGCGCCTGGGACACCGCCTGGTCGACGACCCCCGTCGCGCAGCACCTCTATTCGAGCCTAGGGGATCACACCATCCGCCTCGAGGTCAGGGACACCGCCAGCCTTGCCGCGACCCTAACGCAGACCGTCGAGGTCATCGACGATACGTCGCCCACCGTGTCGTTCACGTCCCCCGCCGACGGGAGCGTCCTCGCGTCAGGCACCGTCGTCGTCACCGGGACGGCATCGGACGCGGGCGGCAGCGGCCTGGAACGCGTCGATGTCCGCCTCAACGGTGGCCCATGGCGCACTGCTGCGGGCGCCGGGTCGTGGAACCTCTCCCTCAACCTGACCGCTGGGGTCAACCTCCTCGAGGCCCAAGCCTGGGACAACGCCGGCAACCCGTCGCCGCTCGTGGCTCGCAACCTCACGTTCGATGGAGTGAGGCCTGCGGTCACCGAGTGCGCCGTCAGCCCATCGCCGGCGGAGGTTGGGGGAACTGTCACCGTCTCCGCCGCGGCGACGGACCTTGGCGCCGGAATCCGGTCCTACACGATTGTGCTGCGGCGCGACGGCGCGACGGTGCGGCTCTTCGACCCGAGCAACGGAACGGAGATCACGATTGTCGACGAGCCTGGCGACTATGAGGCCGTGTGCACCGCCGCCGACCGTGCCGGGCTTGTGTCCGAACCGACCACCGCATCCTTCAGGGTCAACGCACGCCCCATCGGGAATCCGTGGGTCAGTCAGTGGGTGCCCCTCGTTGCCATCCTCGTCGCGGGAGTGGCCCTCGGCCTCATCCTCTTCCTGGTTCTCCGGCGACGGAAGCGACGTGCGGAGCCTCCACCCGTCGACGATGCGCCGCCGCCCTCCGAGGAGTCGCCCCCTCCCCCGCCGCCACCGCCCTAGCCCTCACGCGAGACCGGTTCCCCGAGGTCATTCGTGGCACACCTCCATGGGCACAGCGCAAAGACTTATCCCCGCCACGGGCGTTCGCCGTCCCTATGATACCCTCACAGGAGATTGAGGAGGCCGTGGTCCAGT
>Ga0209341_10002697_pt1 | contig 16804 bp, 17 predicted proteins | sample RifCSP13_2_FD_184020 | JGI IMG/M metagenome (GOLD analysis project Ga0209341, IMG submission 184020) | Soil microbial communities from Rifle, Colorado - Rifle CSP2_sed 13_2 (SPAdes) (version 2) | ecosystem: Environmental > Terrestrial > Deep subsurface > Rock core/Sediment | place: Rifle...
CATCGCTGGGACCTAGAAACCCCGATCGAGGAGACCCTCGAAGCGCTGCATGATGTGGTGAAGTCTGGCAAGGCGCGTTACATCGGGGCCTCCAGCATGTATGCCTGGCAGTTTGCCAAGGCCCTCTACCTTGCCGGCCTGCGTGGCTGGACACGTTTCATATCGATGCAGAACCACTACAACCTGGTGTACCGCGAGGAAGAGCGAGAGATGATGCCCTTGTGCCTGGATCAGGGAATCGGGGTCATCCCGTGGAGCCCGCTGGCGCGCGGCTTCTTGGCCGGCAACCGTAGCCGCGAGCAATGGGGCGCGACGATTCGGGCCAAGACCGACGACTTTGCTCACAACCTCTACTATCAGGACTCGGATTTCACGGTGGCGGATCGAGCGGCGGAATTGGCCAAGGCCCGCGGCCTGACGCCGGCCCAGATCGCATTGATCTGGCTGCTGCGCAAGCCTGGCATCACCGCGCCGATTATTGGAGCAAGCAAGATGTTCCAGCTCGAAGAGGCCCTTGCCGCTCTGGAAACCACGCTTTCGGAGAAGGAATCTAGGTTTCTCGAGGAGCCCTACCAGCCTCATCCCGTGTTGGGGCACAGTTAGTCGATCTTCACACCTCGGAGGCTCGGCGGCCCGGCCACGGCCGCCCAGCGCCACGTTGGAACCCAAGACAAGTGCGCTGCACCAGTGAGGCCTCCCCTGAGGGCGCCGGGACAGTGCGGCGGCCCGCCGGCATAGCCCGCCACACCGTCCCGGTGTCCTTCGGGAGGGCAAATGTGGGTTCCGGGCAAGTGCGTCGTTCGGAGGACTACGGGCTAGGCCGGACGCGCGCAAGACATGTTATCCTGGGACGTTGAGCGGCAGCGCTGGGATCGGATCCGCAGCCCGGGTGGAGGCCGGCCGTTTCCGGCCCAACGTCTGGTGATTGGAATCCTAGGGTGCGCGCGGCATTGCGGGATCGTATGCAGCTTGCGGCCCTGCAATCCATGGACTCGTGGGATTTGGAGAGGGCACAAAAATGAAATCGGTGCATGGATTTCTGGTCCTGATCGTGCTGTTGGCGGTCTCGAGTGGGCGGGTGCAGCGAAACCCGGTTTCATCGCCTGAGATCCCCGCGGCTCAAACGGCCGACCCGGTCCTGTTGGCCGCGGGCGACATCGCCAACTGTGGTCGGACCCAGGACGAATCGACCGCGCAACTTCTCGACGGCATCGCCGGCACGGTCGTCACGTTGGGGGACAATGCCTATCCGGACGGTACATTGGACCAATTCAATAACTGCTTCGGGCCGACCTGGGGCCGCCACAGGGATCGCACCCGCCCCTCGCCGGGTAACCACGACTACCATACCGCCGGCGGGGCCGGCTACTACACCTACTTTGGCGCGGCGGCTTCCCCACTGGACGTCAACTGCACCTCGGATTGCAGGGGCTACTACTCCTACGATCTGGGCGGCTGGCACATCATCGCCCTCGACAGCGAGATCGAGCGTGGTGCCGGCTCAGTCCAGGAGCAGTGGCTGCGGGCCGACCTGGCCGCGAATCAAAGTGTGTGCACCCTGGCCTATTGGCATAAGCCACTATACAGCTCCGGCCAGCATGGCAACAATTCCAGCGTTCAGGCGTTCTGGCAGGCTCTCTACGACTACGGGGCCGATGTTGTCTTGAACGGGCACGACCATACCTACGAGCGATTCGCGCCGCAGAATCCAGCCGGGCAAGCGGATCCGGCGCGGGGGATCCGCGAATTCGTCGTGGGCACGGGCGGAGCGAGCCTATACTCCTTTATCGCAATCCAGCCCCACAGCGAGGTGCGCAACAACACCTCCTGGGGAGTGCTGAGGCTTAGCCTCCATCCGACCAGTTACGACTGGGAGTTCGTGCCGGTGGCCGGCCAGACCTTCACCGACATGGGCAGCGCCGGCTGCTCGGGCGCCGGGCCGACTCCCACACCTACCGATACGGCAAACCCCACGGACACATCGACGCCCCCGGCCACCCCAACCGACACCGGCACGCCCGCACCCAGCCCGATCCCGAGCGATACCCCGACACCCAATTCATCGCCCACCGTCACCGCGCAACCTTCCACAGGCGAGATCTATGTCAGTTCCACGTCGGGCGGGACCGCCGGAGGGTCTTCCTTCGCCGATGAGGACATCCTTCGGCTCAACACCGCCACTGGGGGTTGGTCGATGTACCTCGACGGCTCCGATATCGGCCTGGGTGCGACTGACGTTGACGCCTTCGACCTCCAGTCCGACGGAAGCATCCTGCTCAGCCTGGCCGCCTCCGACTTCCCTCTGTCGGGGTTTGGGACGGTGGACGACAGTGACATCCTCCGGTTCACCCCCACATCCCTCGGGACCTCCACGGCTGGCTCATTCTCGTGGTACTTCGACGGCTCCGACGTGGGCCTCGCGTCGAGCGGCGAGGATATCGACGCCATCGCCTTTGGGCCGGATGGAAGGCTGCTGATCAGCACTGGGGGCTCGTTCAGCGGCACCGGGGGTTCAGGCGCCGACGAGGACCTGTTTGCGTTCACAGGGACGACCGGCGCCGCCACAAGCGGGACTTTCGGCCTGTACTTCGACGGATCGGATGTGGGGCTGAACACTGCTTCATCGGAGGATGTCAATGGGGTTTGGGTGGATGTGTCAACGGGGAGGATCTACTTGACAACGCTTGGGTCGTTTTCCGTCAGCGGCCTTAGCGGGGACGGTTCGGATATCTTCGTCTGTGTCCCGGCTTCGACAGGAGGATACACCCTGTGCAGCTTCGGCCCCGGGCTCTATTGGGACGGCTCGGCGAACGGTTTTGGGGGCGAGGTGACCGATGGCATCGACATCGCAATGCCGGCTGCGCTCTCGGGCGGCGGATCCTGAGCGTGAAAGGAAGTGCGCTCGCCCGTGGCAGATCTGGGTAGGTGTGCCGCGAGCGTAGCGAACGGGGCGTTTCGCGGCCCGAACGGTTGATGTTTCATCCCCAAGATCCGTTGGCAGAGATCACGATCATCGGGGACGTCGGAACGAGAGGGGCCGACCTGACTGGCGAAGTGCGCGACAAACCTGCGGCGGGAGGGCTCAGCCAGAGTTCCCCTGGCTTTCTCCACTTTGCCGGGTTCCGCTATTGGACTGCTTCACTGCTTCCGGCGCTCATGGGTACGACTCTTCCGTTTTGGCTGCGCCCACCGGGCTTTTCGTTCCGGTGGCTCGGTGCCCTCGAGTTTCTCATCGCCACTCTGCTGTTCCACGCCGGCTTCTCGTTCCTGCAGGCTCGGTTCGACCACAGGTCGAACGCCTACCAGCCCGGGGTTCGACTCCTCGGGATTGCGGGCGTGTGCATCGTCGCAGCTTGCCTCCTGGGTCTGCACCTGAACAATGGTCTGACTTTGCACAACGGTGTTCCCCGAGGCATCTTCATTCTTTACGGGCTATCTGCGCTCTTCGTGGGCGTGCTCTACGTCGCGCCACCGTTCAGCTTCGGTCGGAGGGTGGGCGGCGAGGTCTTCCTCTTCGAAGGCCTTGGCCTGGTGCCTATTCTCGGAGCCTACCTCGTCCAGGTCGGCGACCTCACCCGCACGGTCTACTTGGCTTCGTCGCCGCTTGTCGTCGCAACCGCTCTGTGGGTCTGGATCGATGAGCTCACCACCAGGATGGACGACGAAAAGGCGGGGCGCCAAACGATGGTTATCCTCTTCGGCCCCCGCTTCTCGGGGCGATTCGTCGTGCTCGCGCTTTCGGTGCTCTTCTACATGGCGCTCTTCCTGGCCGTCTTCACTTCTTCGATAAAGCCTTGGGCGCTGGGTGTAGTCCTCTCCTTCGGGCTCGTGCGGACGATGGCGGCCGTCTGCTGGAAGGATTACGCCAGCTCAACGCCGATGCTCGAGGCACGCCGGAGCGCGTTCACGCTGCACCTCGTCACGGGCATCATCATCGCCGCATCATCACTGGTGCCGCTTCGCAGCTAGTCCCTATGACGGACCGCAGTTCTCTTCAGGGTGGGGCACCGCTGTTCCTCCGCGACCTAGGTACAGTTCAATGCCAAGGAGAGAGGTAGCAAGAAGAAGGCAGGTTCCGCTCGTCGGCTGTCGTCCTGGGGGGGGAGTCGAACCGTCGGCTACGTTCGAAGCGGTTTCCCGCACTGCGGGCACGTGGCCGAGCCACGCGGGACGACGTAGCCGCAGTGGGGGCAGGCTTCCGGCTGCTCCGGCCCCAGGGGCGCGCCACACGCGAGGCAACGAAATCCGCCCACCGGGTTTGCGGTGAGGCAGTAGCCGCAGGTGAGGCGGCGGAGCCGTTCGGAGATCTCATGCGAGGCGCCGAGGCTTTCGGCGGTGCGCTGCACGGTCTGCCAGACGCGATCGGTGAGCTGCAGGGAAGAGATGTCCTGGGCGAGGTCGTCCAGCCGGCCGAGGAGAGTGAGCGGGTTGCGAAGCGCGGCCAGGGCCGTCGCGCCCAGGCTCGCCGCCACGCCCAGCCACTCTTGTTGCCCGAGACGGGCGAGCACGCCGTCCTCCACGGGCGAGAGGTGGATGGAAAGAGCCGTCTCGCCGCCCGATGCGCGCAGCTCGCGGCTGCCGATCTGGACGATCAATGTCCCGGCGTGGCTCACGGCTTGAGCGCGCAAGTTGCCGCGATCGAATTCGGCGATGAGCGCCGCGGCCAGGTCTTCCGGCGTGATCGGCCCATGAAAAGTGCGCTGCTCCATATCCACCGCCTCGCCGCCGTGGTCCGGCGGCTCGCGCGTGTAGTATAATGCCGGCCTGCGCTCCAGGCAATTACGCGAAACATGACAACGATTCGAAAGCGCGCGCTGGCCGCCTCGTCGGCCGCCATTATGCTTCTCGTCCTGGCGCCTCGTGCCGCTGTGGCGAATGCGTCCTTGCAGGCGACAGCGATTCCCACGGTCACCGGCACGCCCCCGGGGCCGATGGTCATGGCGATCGAGCAGGTCAATGTTCGCGACGGCCCGGGAGTGCTCTACAACCCCGTCGGCGTCCTCATCGCCGGTCAGCGGGTGCCGGCTTTGGGCCGCTCCCCGGGCGGTGATTGGATCGAGATCAGCTACCCCGGCGCGCCCGGCGGCGTGGGATGGGTCTACTCCTACAACGTCACTCTGGAGGCGGGGGCGTTTCCGCTGCGCATCGTCGAGCCGCCGCCGACTCCCACGCCTCGGATCACCTCGACGATCGACCCCACGCTGGCGGCCCAGTTTCCGGCCCTGGGTCAACCTGCGGCCACGCGGCTTCCCACCTTCACCCCCGCTGCACCGGTCGTCCAACCCACCTTCGCTTCGAATGCCGAAGGCGGGGGCGGGCGGGGGTTCCCTCCGGTCTTGGCCATCTTCGGCCTTCTGGTTGTGGGATCGTTCGGGATGGTGATCTCGATCCTGCGCGGCCAGTAGTCCCCTGCAGTCTTCTTCGAGCCAACAGCTTCACCGCGGAGATCGCGGAGAACGCGGAGACCTACAAGTGGGATCCGCGACGATTCAGGCTATCTGAACCAGGGGCCTCTCGTCAAATGGGAGGTCGTGCCTTCATTGGCGCGTGAAGTGTCTCCCGTGGCGCCCAGTTATGTGACATAGCTCTGCGATCTCTGCGTTCTCGGCGGCGAGAAGCCCGAGACCTACAGGGGTTTCCGGGCAGCGTAGCCCGTGTCGATCTCGTGCCAGTGGCCCACGCGCGGTTCCCCGTGTCGCCAGCAAAGGAAGACCACGCGGCCTTCGCGCTCCGACGGGAAGTCGAGCAAGCCGAGCTGAAGATCCTTCATCAGGACCCCATAGCTGTTGATCTGCTCGATGGTGCGACGCATTTGCTGGAGCAGGTCGAGCGCCTCGCCAGCGGCCTGGCCGCCGCCGTTACCGAGGGCCTTCTCCAGGACCGGCTCCAACGTCGGCTGCAAGCGAACGACTTGCTCTCGCGCCGCGAGCAGGGAGGAGACGAGGGGACGCACCTCCTCCAGGAGGTCGTTGGCTTCTTCGGGCGTGAACAGTCGGGAGAATCCCTCAGACATCTGGATGGGATGGCCGCCTAAGGAAATGGCGTGGGAACCGAGTCCCCACGCCATGAGCCGCTCATTCCTGGATCCGTCCCCATGCCGGCAAGACGCGCAGGCCCTACCCGCTCAGTGGCAGCTGCAGCCAGCGTCCTGGGAGGCGGCCGCTCCTTCGGTTCGGAAGGAATGACCACAGCCGCAGGTGGCCACCGCATTCGGGTTCTCGATGCGGAAGCCGCCGCCCATCAAGTCGTCGTGGTAATCGATCGTCACGCCCGCCAGGTAGCCGATCGAGAGCGGGTCGACGACGACGTCCACATCCTTGAAGGAGAAGCGCCGATCTGTCTCGCGCGGGGAACCCTCGAGCGCCATGCCATACTGCATCCCGGAGCAGCCGCCGCCGGATACGAACACCCGCAGCGCGTAGCCCTTCAGACTGCGCTCCTCGATCAGCCGCCGCACGCGGCTGACCGCGGCCTGGGTGAGCGTGAGCTCCTCTTTGACTACCTGTTCCTGAACGTCCATGTCACCTCTCTGTTGAGGCATCGCCTCATCCCCAATCTTTGGGGCCGAGTCTACCAATCTCGCGGCGTTCTGTCAAAACCCTTCTGGGTGGATCTCCACAGTGCAGGCCGGCTCGTTCTCCACAATCCGGCCGACGATCTCCACCCGGGTGGCGAGTAGCCCTTCAAGGAGGGCCCGGTCGAACTGACAGACGATCGGCCAACCTTCGGCCACCTCGCGATAAGGGCAGTGCAGCAGCGTCAGCCGCGCGCTATCGGAGCTCGCCTCGGGGTAGTAGCCCCGGCTCTCCAGGAAGGCATTCGCCCGCTGCATCCGACGCTGCAATCGGGCTTTCGGCCCGAGCCCCTGGCTCTCGCCCAGCCGGCGGCCAGCGCGCTGCATCACCTCGCTCACCTGCTCCGGCGTCAACGCCTCCGATAGCGCCTCCACCAGGCAACTGCAAAGCTCGTGGTAGTTCCGAGGCAGGCTTTCGACGGCCTTCGGCGTGAGAGCATAGGTCAGCTCCGGGCGCCCGGGCCCCCGGTGGGGCCGCCGGGAGGGCTCAGCCACGATTTCGTTATCCATCAGCCCTTCGAGATGGTGGCGAATCGTCACCGTCGTCAGGCCAAGGCCGCGGCTGAGCTCCCCCACCGACATGGGCGAGCTCCTCTTCAGGAGATCAACGATGCGTCGCCGCGTCTCGACCAATGCGCCCTTCCCGATAGGGCTATTGTAGCTGGGGTCGGGGCATTTTGTCAAATGGTATCTGAGAAATTGGCTCGTCCTTGACAGGCCCCTCCCCCAGAGTATAATTCTCCAAATGCCGCCGGCCCCCCGAAAGGGCCCACCGGCCACACGTGGCTTCCGCAAGGAGGCCGGGGCCGAGCCCCAGCCGGTAATCCATCCGGAAACCGCGAAAGGCCGGCCCGAACGGCCCGGGCCTTGCGCGGCCGATCGAGGAGGGTGGTTTTCGGGGAGGGGTGGCAAGCCCCTCCGCCGCGTAGGGCAATGGCCGTGAGCTCGGAGGCAAGGCCGGCAACGCACCCCATCGCTCCTACTCGTAGGGGCGAGATGTCGGAGGGAAAAGGTCGGATGTCTGAAGGGCTCGCTTCCCCCGGTTTTCAGATACCAGCCGAGCTCACCGGCCAGGTGACGATCACCACCCTGGACCGCATCTACAACTGGGGTCGCCGGTCTTCGGTGTGGCCGATGTTCTTCGGCCTGGCGTGCTGCGCCATCGAGATGATCTGCACCGCGGCCAGCCGGTTCGATTTGGCGCGCTTCGGGATGGAAATCATGCGCCCGAGCCCACGCCAGACGGACCTCATGATCGTCTCCGGCACGGTGACGAAGAAGATGATCCCCCAGATCGTCCGCCTCTACAACCAGATGCCCGAGCCGAAGTACGTGCTCGCGATGGGCGCCTGCGCTTCCGGTGGCGGCCCGTTCAAAGAGGGGTACAACGTCGTCTCGGGTGTGGATCAATTCGTCCCGGTGGACGTCTACGTCCCCGGATGCCCGCCGACGCCGCAGGCGCTGCTTCACGGCCTGATGACCGTGCAGAAGAAGATCGAGAGCGAATCGCTGCGCACCGTGCGCTGGTATCGCAAGGAAGCGGCCCAGGCGATCCCGATCCCGATCCTCGGCCCCGACCTGATCGATCCCCGCAACCTCCCTCGGCCGCAGCGGGAAGAGCCCGAGAGCGAGGCGGCCCCGGCGGGCAGCTAAACGCGGCGCGGAGAACAGAAGCCACCATGGCACAGGCAACGCAGACGGTCGATGTGGAAGACCTCAAGCCCAGGTTCGGTGAGGCGCTCCGCAAGGACGAACGCCCCGGGTATGAGGGCTACCTCATCGCCCCTGATCGACTCACGGAATTCGCCATGGCGCTGCGCGACGAATTGAAATACGACCTGCTGTCTTCGGTGACCGGTGTGGACTACCTGCCCGAGGACATGATGGAGGTCGTCTACCACGCCCTGCGGACCTCCGGCGGGGGCCCGTTGGCCTTCAAGGCCCAGGTTCCCCGCGCGAATCCCGTGGTGCCTTCCCTTGTCCCGGTCTATCCGGGCGCGGATTTTCAGGAGCGAGAGGCCTGGGATCTCTTCGGCATCCGCTTCGAAGGGCATCCCGACCTGCGGCGCATCCTGATGTGGGAAGGCTTCGAGGGCCATCCCATGCGGAAAGACTGGCACGAAGCGTACTACGAGGAGGAAGGCAAGCCCTTCAAGAATCGGTGGCCCGAAGGAAAGGTCTACCGGATTGAAGACAAGGTCCCCTACGGCCACAACGTGGCCTTCCCGCCCGAATTCTCTGTGGAAGGGTGGACGCCCGAAGGCGATACGGCGCTCTATGCCGGCCTGGGCAAGATCACGTCCAAGGACAACGGGCACGAAGAAGGGCTCGACACCGACGAGATCGTGGTCAATCTCGGCCCTCAACACCCCTCCACCCACGGCGTGTTCCGGATGGTTGCCAAGCTTTCCGGGGAGACGATCGTCGATCTCAAGCCGGTGATGGGCTACCTGCACCGCAACCATGAGAAGATCGGCGAGCGCAACACCTACCTGATGAACATGCCGTTCACCGACCGCCTCGACTACTTCTCCTCGATGAGCAACAACTTCGGGTATGCCCTGGCGGTGGAGAAGCTGATGGGCATCAAGCCCCCAGAGCGGGCCGAGTACATCCGCGTGATGATGGCCGAGCTCACCCGCATCGCCAACCACCTGGCCGCGATCGGGTTTCTGCTCAACGACCTGGGCGCCTACTTCACGCCGGTGCTGTATGCCCTCGAGGAGCGGGAGCTGATCCTCGACGTCTTTGAAGCGACTTCCGGCTCGCGCATGATGTGCAACTACTACCGCTTCGGGGGCGTGGCGCGAGATCTGCCGGAGGGCGTCCTGGAGAAGGTGCGGGCGCTGGTCTTCGAACGCCTGCCTCGGCGGATCGACGATCTGGATCGCTACCTGAGCGGGAATGAGATCGTCCAGGTGCGCGGGTTCGGGGTGGGCGTGCTCACGCCCGAGAAGGCGATCGCCTATTCGGCCACCGGCCCGCTTCTGCGCGCCTCGGGCGTCCCCTACGACATCCGCCGGGCGGAGCCCTACTCGATCTACGACCGTTTCGAGTTCGATGTCGCCGTGCGCTACCACGGCGATGTCTACGACCGCTATCTGATCCGGATGGACGAAATGCGTCAGAGCCTGCGGATCTTGCAGCAGGTCGTTCGGGATATCCCCGGCGGCGAGATCCAGACGGGAAAGCCGCAGTATCAGGTGCGGGTGCCCGCCGGCGAGTCCTACGGGCGCGTCGAAGGCCCGAAGGGCGAGCTGGGTTACTACCTGGTCTCGAACGGAAAACCGAATCCCTGGCGCTATCACGTGCGGGCGCCGTCGTTCATCAATCTCACATCGCTGGGAGAGCTCTGCCGCGGCAACAAGGTGGCCGACACGGTGGTGATCCTGGGCTCGATCGACATTGTGCTGGGAGAGGTGGATCGCTGACGAGGGGACGCCGGCAGCGCCGGGCGCTCGGACGCGGAGAAACCGATGTTTGGAACCGGAATTCTGAAAGGCCTGGGCGTAACGCTCAAACACTTCGTGGGCAGCTACGTCGATGACATTCGTTGGCTGGGCCGCCGCTACTTCAACGACGAAGCGCTCAAGGTGCGCCAGGGGCCGAAGGGCACCGGCGTTTTTACGGTGCAATACCCTGAGGAGAAGCTCCCCGTCCCGGAGGAGTTCCGCTTCATCCCCTTCCTGGTCTACGACGAGGGAGCCGAGGGCCAGCGTGAGATCCGCTGCACGTCGTGCGGAATTTGCGCCAAGGTGTGCCCGCCGCAGTGCATTTGGATCGAGCGCTCGAACGATCCTCAGTCGGGCCGGCCGATCCCGACGCCGAAGGAGTTCTTCATCGATATCGATATCTGCATGAACTGCGGCCTGTGCTCGGAGTATTGCCCATTCGACGCCATTAAGATGGACCATGATTACGAGCTGGCGTCGTTCCATCGGCATGCCGAGCATATCTTCAATATGGATCGACTGTTGCAGCCCGCCTCCTACTACGCTTCGATACGCCCGACCAACTATGCACGCGAGGAGGCCGCCCGGGCGGAGAAGGAAGCGGCCAAGGCAGCGCGCAAGCACGAAGCCTGACCCGGCCGCCCATATCTTCACGCCCGAAGGAGAGGCCAGGTGTACCAGCGGGATACGGAGATGCTCTTCCCCATGCGGGTGGCGCCTGTCCTGCGCGACCTGAGGGGTTCCGCATGGCGACAGCTTGTCGACCGATGCCTCATGACTCCGGAGGCATCCCTGGATGAGCTGGCCTTCAGCCTGATGATGATTCGCCTGGCCAGCTGTCTCACCTGTCACACGGATTCCTTCCGGGCCATGCGCGGCTGCACCAATTGCGCCACCCAGGTGATCCGGCGCTTCCGCGGAGATGACTCAGAGCTCATCGAGTGCTTTGAGCGGGCGCGCGAGGACGTCAGGTCACACTTGAGGACCGCAAGCATGCAGGTATCGCTCGAAGACAGCGTCGAGGCATGAGATGAGTCGTGATACGGCCGTGAAGGCCGAAGCGGTGATGGAAGCCCTGAGCAAAGTCCAGGAGCCCGAGCTAGGGCGAGACCTGGTGAGCCTGGGCATGATCAAGGACTTGAAGCTCGACGACGGCCAGGTGACATTTGCCATCGAGCTCACCACGCCCGCCTGCCCGATGCGGAACCGCATCGAGCGGGAAGCCCGCGAGGCGGTGGCCGCCCTGCCGGGAGTGAGGGGGGTGAACGTTCACCTCTCCTCGAATGTCCCCTCCGACGGGAGAAACCGCGGGACATTCCGTCTCCCCATCCGCAACGCGATCGCTGTGGCCTCCGGGAAGGGGGGCGTGGGCAAGACCACCGTGGCGGTCAACGTCGCCGTCTCCCTGGCGGCCGCCGGTGCCCGGGTGGGGCTGCTCGACGCGGACATCTACGGGCCGAATGTTCCGATCATGATGGGGCTCGATCGAATGCCGGCGCCGGAGGGAGGCCGCCTCATCCCGGCCGAGGCCCACGGAGTCCGGGTGATGTCGATCGGTTTCCTTGTGCCCCCCGGCCAACCGCTCATCTGGAGAGGGCCCATGCTCCACTCGGCCATCCGCCAGTTCATCGGCGACGTCGAGTGGGGCGAGCTCGACTATCTGGTGGTGGATCTTCCTCCTGGGACGGGCGATGCTCAGCTGAGCCTCACCCAATCGCTGCCGCTCAGCGGTGGGCTGATCGTTACGCTTCCACAGCAGGTGTCGCTGGAAGACGCCCGGCGAGGGCTCGAGATGTTCCGCACGATGGACGTGCCGATCCTGGGCGTGGTCGAGAACATGAGCTTTCTCGAGCTCCCGGATGGAACGAAGATGGATATCTTCGGCCAGGGCGGGGGCGAGCGCCTGGCTGCCCAGGCCGGTGTCCCCTTCCTGGGCGCGCTGCCCATCGACCCGGCCGTGCGGGAAAGCGGCGATCGGGGCATCCCCGTCGTCATCAGCCGGCCAAGCTCGGTCGTGGCGCGGGCGCTCACCGCCCTCTCCGAATCTGTGGCCGCCCGGGTGAGCGTCTTGGCTGTCCGCTCGGCGAACGTCATCCCCATCCAGATGATCGATTGACGGGCGAACTGCGCCGGGTCTGGCGATGCGCGGCCCTCCTTGGCCATTCCGTAGCGAGATGACCGCCATCAGAGCCTGTGAGTTGACCCCGGATCAACTCGTCAGGCTCTTCTCTGCCGCCGGGGCATCATGAATCGCCCCCACCCCTGCCTCCTTAGAACCTCTTCCCCCTCTCCGCTTTCGCACCACGCGCCGGAGGAATCCTGAAAAGCGGAGAGGGGGTTGGGGGGCCGTCCGCCCCGGCTGGCTGCGCCCGCCAGGGCGCGGCCCGAACGGGGTGAGGCGCAAGGGTATAAGACATTCGGGGCGCTGGAGCTGTGCACATGAACGAGAAGGATACTTGCGCACGTCCTCGTCCAGTTCATTCACAGCCTCTCTGGATGACGTTTGAGGGATTGGGCGGCGCCCTGAACGGAGGCCGCGCTTCAACTGCACAAGCAAGGAACTATGTTGCGGCCGCAGTTGAAGGGCGTGGATGGGCCAATCCCGACTGATGCGGGCGTCAGCGCCCCGAGCGAAGGCCGCCCTTCAACCACGCCAGCATGGATCCACCCTGCGGCCGAAGTCGAAGGGCGATAAAGGTACCGGGCCCCTGGCAGATGGCCGCAGAATGGGCTAAGATGCAGGTGTGCACGGACTTGGCGCAGGTGTGGATCCGTGAGGTGACGATGTGACTGAGATGATCCGAACCCAACGCGTTGTGGGCGTCCGGTTCCAGAAGCTGGGAAAGCTGTATCATTTCGATTCCTCTACCGTCGCCGACCTTCAAGTAGGCGACTACGCGCTCGTCTCCACAAGCCGCGGTCGCGAGCTCGGGCACGTGGTGGGGTTCGTCGAGGATCCCGGTTCCCCGCCGGAGGGAGCCTGGAAGCCGATTGAGCGGCGGGCCACGCCGCGCGAACTGGTCATGCGCAAGATGTGGGCCTCGCGCGAGGTGGAGGCCATGATCGAAGCCCGGGCCAAAGCCTCGGAGCTCGGCCTATCAACGATCAAGATCGTCAAGGCCGAGTTTTCTTTTGACGGCTCCCGCCTGGCCATCATCTACACCAGCGAGGAAGAAGATAAGACCGACCTCAAGGACCTGCGGGGCGAGCTGCAGCGCATCTACCGCAAGTCCCGCATCGAGACGCGCCACGTGGGGCCCCGCGATGTGGCCCGCCACCTGGCCGGCATGGGCGCCTGCGGCCTCGAGGTGCGCTGCTGCTCGATGTTCCTGACGGAATTCAGCCCCGTCTCGATCAAGATGGCCAAGGCCCAGGGGATCTCCCTCAACCCTCAGGAGATCACCGGGATGTGCGGACGCCTGAGATGCTGCCTGGTGTACGAATATGAGCAGTACGCCGAGGCCCGCAAGACCCTGCCGAAGAAGAACAAGCGGGTGATCACGCCTCTGGGCGAAGGGCGCGTCTTCGATGTGCTCCCGCTCAAGGAGGCGGTGGTTGTTGCCTTCGAAGACGGCAAGCGGGCCGAGTTCCTCAAGCACGAGATTCATCCCTATGACGAGATGAAAGCCCTGGAGCAGAAATCTCAAGAGCCCTGCGATCGCCATGAAAATGGCGGCTGCAACTGCGGGAAGGGAGGCGACGCCGGCCCGCAAGAGGGTGGGGGATGACTTCGCCTTCGCCGGAAGACGGGGCGGGTGAACGTGTCCTCGTCGTCCTGGCCCACCCGGACGACCCCGAGTTCTACTGCGGGGGTACGGTCGCTCGCTGGAGCGCGGAGGGGAGGGAAGTGCGCTACTGCCTGCTCACGCGGGGCGACAAGGGCGCCGACGGATCGGACGCCGATCCGGAGGAGATGGCCCGGACCCGTGAGAAAGAGCAGCGGGCGGCGGCCGAAGTGCTCGGCGTGCGCGACGTGGAATTCCTGAACTACCCTGATGGCTACCTGGTCCCCGACTTGAAGCTGCGCAAAGACGTCACGGCTGTCATTCGCCGCCTCCAGCCTTCCATTGTCGTCACCTGCGATCCGACCAACTTCTTCCCCAGTACGACTTACATCAACCATCCCGATCATCGCGCCGCCGGCCAGGCGACGCTCGATGCGGTCTCTCCGGCGGCCGGCTCCGGGATGTTCTTCCCGGAGCTCGAGCTGGTGGAGGGGTTGAGGCCGCACAAGGTGCGGCAGGTCTACGTCGCCGGAGCCGCCCATCCCAACACGGCCGTGGACGTGACGGCCTACCTCGAGCGGAAGATCGCCGCCCTGCGCGAGCACAAGAGCCAGATCCGCGAGCCGGGCTCACTCGAAGGCCGTATCCGGCAATGGCTCCTCGATCCGAACAGCCCGCCCGACGCGCCTCGCTACGTGGAGCGGTTCCAGCGAATTGACCTCGGCTGACCCACGGCCGCCGCGCCGGAGGTCAACGGCCCTTCGAGAAAAGCCCATGGCGCCCAGGGCCTCACCCGCCGAGCTGGGAGTGATCCGTGAGTGAGAGGGAGCGCCTCTTCCGACGGCGAGGCGGCGCGGGTTGGATCGTACTGGCGGAGTCGCTGCCGGAGATCGGAGGCTCGCTTCGAAGTCTGGGGGAACGTCTCCTTGAGCGGATCGATCTCTCTCGTCGGCCGATCTGTGTGGCGTCGGCCGCATCGGATCCCGGAGTGGTCGAGGGCTTCACAGAAGATTTCGAAGTGTGGCTCAGTGTTGAGGTCGCAGTTCTGAGACCCGAAGAGATAGCCGCCCTGGATTGGAAAGAGGCCGGCCTCGTCGTCCTCGCCGGCGGGCCTCCGACCGTATGGGTGGCGGCGCTCGCGGATTCGGTTCTCGCAGGCGCAGACGAAGGCACTCTCGTGTACGCGGCGGGTGAGGCGGCCGAGGCGCTGGGATCCTGGATCATGAATCCAGGTGGAGATCACGTGCCAGGGACCGGGTGGCTGGCGGGCTCCGTAATCCTGCCGGGCTGCGCCGATCCAGCCGCCGTGCGTGGAGTGACGGAATTGCTCGCCGCTGAAGATCACTCGTACGCTGTCGGTTTGGGAGAAGGCTCCGTTCTGGCGTTGGGGCCGAGGGGTGAGGTGGAAGTCTGGGGAGAAGCCCGGCCGACGATCACCCTCGGCCGCGGATGGAGGTGAGTCGTGGGCGGGGGCAATGGACACTCGGCGATTCTCACATTCACCCGGCCGCCAAGCCGCGTGGTGAGCCTGGTGCCCTCGATGACGGAAAGCCTCTTCGACCTGGGCGCCGGGGAGGCCCTTGTCGGCGTGACCGACTACTGTCGTCCTCCGGAGGAGGCCGAGGCGAGCCTGAAGCGGGTGGGCGGAACGAAGTCGCCGCGCGTGGCGGAGATCCTTGCCCTCAAGCCAGATCTGGTGATCGCCAATCAAGAGGAAAACAGCCGGGAGGCGGTCGAGGCGCTCGAGGCCGGTGGCGCGAAGGTGTGGGTGACCTTTCCTCGCAGCGTGGATGAGGCGATCGCCATCCTGTGGGTGCTGATCCGTCTCTTCGACATTCCCAATGCCGGATCGAAAGTGCGCACCCTGGAAGTGACTCTCGATTGGCAGATGCGCGCCGCGCAAGCCGCCGACCCCGTGCGCGTCTTCTGCCCGATCTGGCAGGGCGTCACCGGGAAGGGCGTGCTGTGGTGGATGACTTTCAACAGCGAGACCTACGCCCATGATGTGCTGGCGCGCTGCGGCGGGATGAACATCTTCGCGCAGCGGGCGCGCCGCTACCCCCTCGAGGCCGATCTGGGGGAGGGCGAGGCCGAGGATTCGGGTGGGCGCGACACGCGCTACCCCAGGCTGACGCCCGAGGAAGTGGCCGACGCCGCGCCGGAAGTCGTCCTCATCCCCGACGAGCCCTTCGCGTTCAGCCAAGACGATGAGATGCGCCTGCGGAGCCTCCTGGCCGAGACTCCGGCGGCCCAGGCCAATCGGGTCCACCGGCTCGACGGCAGCCTGCTCACCTGGCACGGCACTCGCCTTGCCCGCGCCCTGGCCGAAGTTCCCAACTGCCTGCATGCCCCGGCGCAGGCGGGGTGAGAGCGCTAGACCTGACAGGTCTCGTAGACCTGTCAGGTCTGCCCGAGTCACGCTAGGCCTGTCCCTTGCCCCTGCGCCAGTTCACCTCGGCTGAGCTTCGACGGTATGACGGCGAACGAGGACGCCCCGCGTATGTGGCCTACCGCGGGGTGGTGTATGACGTCTCGGCGATGCGCCGTTGGCGAGGCGGCTTTCACGAGGGGCTCCACTTCGCGGGCCAAGATCTCACGCGCTATTTCGGGGACGCTCCCCACGGCGAAGAGGTGTTTCAGCGATCGGGTGTCGTCGTCGTGGGCAAGCTGACCGGTGATCGGTGAACAGTGATCGGCAGGGGCGCCAGGGCACCCGGGGATCAGGCGCCCGGCTGCCGATCAACGAGTAACCGATCACCCATCTTTGTATTCCAGGCTCCGGGAGCCTGGCTAGGCAGCGCTCGGGTTGTGGACGAAGGTTGGGCCCGGCGTGAACGCACGGGTGGGGGATTCGGGCGGCGAGCGAGGGGCCGCGACTACGCTCGCAGAGGCTGGGGGAACGGCCGCCGGCGGTGTAGAAAAAGAGAAAACGCGTGTCTTGACGCGCTTCAGTCAGGGCCATAGAATGACACGGTTCGCCCATCGAGGAGATCATGTGGCCTGAGTGGAAGAAGGTGATTGGGATCACAGCCGCAACGACGGTGGCTGGAGCG
>Ga0209341_10002702_pt1 | contig 16794 bp, 18 predicted proteins | sample RifCSP13_2_FD_184020 | JGI IMG/M metagenome (GOLD analysis project Ga0209341, IMG submission 184020) | Soil microbial communities from Rifle, Colorado - Rifle CSP2_sed 13_2 (SPAdes) (version 2) | ecosystem: Environmental > Terrestrial > Deep subsurface > Rock core/Sediment | place: Rifle...
GTCCCTCCTTCCGAAGGCGTTCGACATGGGGGAGCGCGTCGTGGAGCGGTCGATCGATCTCTTTGGCGGCATGATCGGGCCATTCTGTTTGGAGACGATCGTCACGGACAAGCTGCAGTTCAAGGTCTTCGAGATTTCCACGCGAATCGTGGCGGGGACGAACCTGTTCATCGCCGGGTCGCCGTACTCGGACCTCGCGGAGCCTGGGATGAGCACCGGACGCCGGATTGCGCGCGAGATCCGCGTCGCACAGAAGAAGGGGCGCCTCCTGGAGATCCTCACCTAGCGCCCTTGAGAATCCGGCGAAAACTATTATACCGAGGCGCCGGGGTGGCTTCGCCGTGGCGGACGGCATCGACGGGAACACGCTCCTGATCATCGGGATGCTCCTCGCCCTCGCCGGCCTCCTCTTCCTCGAGCTCCGGTTCCTGAGGAAGCGTCGCGCCCGGAAGGAGAAGGAGACGGACCTGCCGGACCGCGCCCACAACGCGCTCCTCACGACGAAGGCGATCCGGGACACGGTCGCGCGGGGCGGCGTGCGGAGCGCGGAGGCGGAGGAGGCGATCCGTGAGGCGGACGTCGCGTACCGGGACCGCCACTACCGCGTGGCCCTCGACCTCGCGGACAAGGGGAAGGCCCTCCTCCGGACCGCGAAGCTCCAGCACGAGAAGCGCGGGGAGGTCGCGAAACTCGACGCGATCGCGTCGAAGAAGTCCGGCACCCGCGAGGACGAGGTCACGGAGAAGGAACGCCTGATGAAGGAGCTGCCGAAGAACTACATGTCCTCGAAGTTCTCCATGGGCCTCGCGGGCGACGACATCGCCGCCGCGAAGGGGCAAGGGCAGAGTACCACGGAAGCGGAGGGGCTCCTCTCGGAGGCGCAGGCAGCGTTCGATCGCGAGGACTACGATGCCGCCCTCGCGCAGGCCGTGCGCGCGAGGCGTTCGCTTGAGTCGCCCGCGGTCGCACCCGCTTCCGATGTCGTCGCGGAACCGCCAAACGCCCCGTCGCGAACCTGCACGAGCTGCGGCGCTCCGGTCGCCGCGGACGACACGTTCTGCCGGAAATGCGGCGTGAAGTTCGTCGGGCCGCCGACGTGCCCGTCGTGCGGCACGGAGCGCGCGGCGGGCGACGCGTTCTGTCGGAAGTGCGGCACGCATTTCTCCTAGCCAAAGCGTTTTAACGGACCCGGTTCATCCCTTGACGCCATGGCGGCGCCCACGCGAGACATCGACGATGCGCTCACGATGCTCTATGGGGAGGACACCGTGGCGGCAATCATCCAGCTCAAGGTCGACACGAAGGAGGCGGACCGGATCGCCTCGCAGGTCGCGAAGTTCGACGTCGTCCAGGACGTGTTCCTCGTGACGGGCGACACGGACATCATCGCGAAGGCGCGGTTCGCGAACTACAAGGGGCTGAAGGAGTTCGTGATGAAGTCCCTCGCGCCGATCATGGGCGTGAAGGACACGAAAACGTTAATGGTCGTGACGACGTACAAGGAGAGCGGAGCGGTCAAGGAGCCCGGTTGAGGACGATGGTTCGGGGGTGGTACGATGGACGTGGAACTGAAGCTGCGACAGATCATGGACGTGCTCGACCAACTGGCCGAGGACACGTCCGTCCCCCGGAACATCCGGCGGGGGGCGACGGACGCTAAGGGAATGCTGACGAAGGCGGGCATGGCGCTCGACGTGCGGGTCGCGAGCGCGGTCCACCTCCTCGACGACCTCGCGAACGACCCGAACATCCCGCTCCACGGGCGGACGCAGATCTGGAACATCATCTCCCAGCTCGAGACGGTCAAGCCGACGTGAGCGGTGTAACGTTTAAGTCGCGTCCCCGCCTCTCCCGAGGTTGCGCGAGCGTAGTCTAATGGTAGGACAGAAGCTTCCCAAGCTTCTAACGCGGGTTCGATTCCCGCCGCTCGCATGGAGCGCCGGTTGTCGTTCAACTCGCTTCTCGCACGGAAGGCCGTGAACGCAGCAGTAGCGCGGATTCCCGCTTGAGCCGCTCCGCCGCGTCCGGCGCCTCGAGGAGCCCCTGCCGTTCCGCGGGCGTCACCGCCACGATCTCCGCGAGACGGTAAGAAAGCGCGACGGGCTCCTCGGGAAACGCCTCCGCGTCCGGGAGGAGTCCGAGGACCGTCCGCCGCCAATCCTCCGCGTCGCCGGCGTCCTCGCGAAGCCACTCGACCTCCCCTTCGTGGTACGATTTCCCGGGGATCGTGCGCAGGAGTCGGAACCGCCGGCGCCCTTCGACGAGGACGTTCGCCCGTCCGTCCGGCAGGTCCTCCACCGCCACGATCGCGGCCTCCGTGCCGATGTCGAACGGGACCGCGGGGCCGCCGACCTCGTGCCCTGCGCGAATCAACGCGATGCCGAACGTCTCCCCGCTGTGGCGGCAGCGCTTGAGCAATTCCCGGTACCGCGGCTCGAAGACGTGGAGCGAGAGCGTCGCGCCGGGGAACAAGACCGTCTGCATGGGAAACAGCGGGACGATCATCCGGGCTTGCCGCCCTCCTTCTCCGGCACCATCTTCAAGTCCACGACCCACAGCGTGCGGCATCCGGGGCAGTGGACCGCCTTCCGCAGCCCCTGCCGCGTCTCCACGACGCGGAAGTTGAAGAACAGCGGGTTGCCACATTCCGGGCAAATGTACGTCAGCCCGCCGGTGCCCATGGCCCGCCGTACGCGGGTGGGCTACATCTCCCTTTGCTCATCGGGACCGCGCGAACCTTTAATGCCGTCCCACCATCCCCGCGGCCGTGGACGTCGAGATCTTCTCGGTCCCCCCGCTCGAGAACAACGTATACCTCCTCTCCGACGACGCGACGAAGGAGGCGGTGCTGGTCGACACCGCGCTCAGCGCCGCCAAGGTCGTCCCCCGGATCCGCGAGCTCCGGCTCTCCCTGAAGTTCATCCTGAACACGCACGGACACCCGGACCACGTTGCGGACAACGCCCCGATCGCGAAGGAGACGGGCGCGAAGATCGGGATCCACGAGGCGGACGCGTATCGACTCGAGAAGGTCGCGCGCGAGTCGAGCCCGTACCTGCCGTCGCCGCCGCCCGCGTCGAAGGCGGACGTGCTCCTCAAGGAGGGGACCGTCGTGAAGGTCGGGGCGGACGAAGTCCGCGTGATCCACACGCCGGGCCACACGGAGGGATCCGTGACGTTCCATGTGCCTTCGCTCGGCACGGTGTTCACGGGCGACACGCTCCTCGCCGGTTCCTTCGGGGGCGCGAACGCCCCGGGGGCGAGCCCCGCGAACCTGTGGCGGTCCCTCCGCCGGCTGTACGCGTTCCCGCCGGAGACGAACGTCCTCCCCGGGCACGGGCCGACGACCCGGATCGGGGACGAGGCGTGGATTGCGAACGTGCGCTACGCGTCCCCGCATTAGGGACTCGGGGCGGCCCCGCGCATCCGTTATATACGGCCCACCGATAGCGCGCGCGGATGGGCGAACCGTGGCACGCGATGCGGGCCGAGGAGGCCCTCGACCGTTTGGATTCCTCGCCCCTCGGGCTGGAGGCGGAGGAGGCGAAACGTCGGCTCGCCCGCCACGGGCCGAACGAGCTCGTCCAGATCCGCCGAATCTCGCCGCTCAAGATCTTCCTCGGGCAGTTCATCGAGCCGCTCGTCCTCGTCCTGATTGTGGCGGCGGCGATCAGCGCGGGCATCGGGTTCGCGCGCGGGACGGTCGAGGAGCTGTACGACGCGGTCGTGATCCTCGTCATCGTCGGGTTCAACGCGACGTTCGGCTTCTTCCAGGAGTACCGCGCGGAGAAGGCGATCCAGGCGCTCAAGGCGCTCGCGGCCCCGCAGGCGACGGTCGTGCGCGACGGCCAGCCGCACCTCGTGCCCTCCCGTGAGGTCGTCCCGGGCGACGTCGTCCTGCTCAATGCGGGCGACAAGGTCCCCGCGGACGTCCGCGTCCTCGAGGTCGCGATCCTCCGCGTGAACGAGGCGCCGCTCACGGGCGAGAGCGTCGCGGTGAACAAACGGACGGACCCGCTCGCGGTGTCCACGATCCTCCCGGACCGGAAGAACATGGCGTACGCGGGGTGCGTCGTGGAGGCCGGCCGCGGGCGCGGCCTCGTCGTCGCGACGGGGATGCAGACGGAGCTCGGGCGAATCGCCGGGCTCGTCCAGGTCCAGGAGTCGGAGGAGACGCCGCTCCAGCGACAGCTCGACCGCCTCGGGAAGCAGCTCGGCCTCGTCATCCTCGTGATCGTCGGCGTGATCTTCGCGATCGAGTACTTCCGGAGCGCGGGGGAGCTCGTTGAGCTGTTCCTGACGTCCGTGAGCCTGGCGGTGGCGGCGATCCCCGAGGGCCTCCCGGCGGTCGTCACCATCACGCTCGCGCTCGGGCTGCAACGGATGGCGCGGCGCGCGGCGCTGATCCGGAAGCTCCCTGCGGTCGAGGCGCTCGGGAGCGCGACGGTCATCTGTTCCGACAAGACGGGCACCCTCACCCTCGGCGAGATGAACGCGCGGACGGTGCTTGCGGGCGGTCGTTACTACGAGGCGCAGGGCGTCGGGTTCTCGCCGGAGGGACGCGTTCTCCTAGACGGGCAGCCGGTTCCGGCGGACGCGGACCCCGCTCTCTCCCGGATGATCGCCTGCGGCGTCCTGAACAACGACGCGGTGCTAAAGGAGACGGAGAAGGGGTGGAAGGTCCAGGGCGACTCGACGGAAGGCGCCCTCCTCGTGCTCGGCCGCCGGGCCGGAGTGTCGAGGGAGGAGCTCGAGGGAGAACGCCCCCGGATCGCGGAGATTCCGTTCACGTCCGAACGGAAGATGATGACGACGATCCACGCGCCGTTGCGCGCGGAGGACGTCGCCCGACTCCCCCAGATGTCCGAGGCCGAGCGGGCGGCATTCATCGCGTCGCTCCCGGACCGGGTTGCGTACGTGAAGGGAGCTCCCGAGGTCCTCCTCGAGTGGTGCACGCACATCCTGCGGGATGGCCAAGTCCGTGTGTTGGCGAAACCGGAGCGAGACGACCTGATCACAGAGAACATGGACCTCGCGCTCAAGGGACTGCGCGTCCTCGCATTCGCGTACCGGGACCTCCCCGCCGGGCTCCGCGACCTGTCGGAGGACTCCGTGGAGACGGACCTCGTGTTCCTCGGCCTCGTGGGGATGATCGACGCGCCACGGGAGGACGCGATCCGCGCGATCGAGGCGTGCAAGGACGCGGGGATCGAGGTCGTCATGATCACTGGCGACCAGAAGCTCACGGCGATTGCCGTCGCGAAGGAGATGGGAATCCTCGGGGAAGGCGAGGCCGCGCTCACCGGGGAGGAGCTCGACGCCCTGGACCCGCAGGAATTCGAGGAGGAGGTCGAGCGCGTCCGCGTGTACGCGCGCGTGAACCCGGAGCACAAGCTGAAGATCGTGGGGGCGTTCAAGAAGAAGGGGCACGTCGTCGGGATGACGGGCGACGGCGTGAACGACGCGCCCGCGTTGAAGAAGGCGGACCTCGGCATCGCGATGGGGATCACGGGGACGGACGTCGCGAAGGAGGCGTCGGACATGGTCCTCACGGACGACAACTTCGCGTCGATCGTGCACGCGGTCGAGGAGGGGCGCGTCGTGTACGACAACATCCGGAAGTTCGTTCGCTACATGCTGAGCACGAACTCCGGCGAGGTCCTCCTGATCTTCGTGGCGGCGCTCCTCGGGATGCCGATCCCGCTGATCCCGATCCAGATCCTGTGGGTGAACCTGATTACGGACGGATTCCCGGCGCTCGCGCTCGGCGTCGAACCGGAGGAGCGGGGCGTGATGTCCCGGAAGCCGCGCCGGGCGGCGGAGAGCATCCTGTCCGGCGGCATGGGATTCCACATCCTGTGGGTCGGCGTCTTGATGGTCGTTGGCACGTTGATCGTCTACACGGGTTTCCTCCCGGCAACACTTCCCACGGACCCGGTGCTGCGCGAGGAGGTGCTCCGCCACCCGAGGACGATCGCGTTCCTCACGATCTCGCTGTTTCAGGTCTTCCACGTCCTCGCAATCCGCGTGTGGAACGAGTCCGTGTTCACCGCCGGGTTCTTCCGGAACCGCCACCTGATCGGCGCGGTGGCGCTGACCGTGGCCCTGCAGCTGGCGGTGATCTACGTGCCGCCGCTCGCCCTGGCCTTCAAGACCGTCCCCCTCGCGCTCGACCAGGTCGTCCTGTGCGTTCTCTTCGCAAGCACGCTGTTCTGGACCGTGGAAGCCGAGAAGGCGTGGCGGCGTCGGAAACGGACCGCACCCGTGGTCGCGCAGCCGGTCCCCGAGGCGGTCGGGTGATCGAGGTCGACGGGTCGCACGGGGAAGGCGGCGGGCAGCTCGTGCGGAACGCCGCGGCGTTGGCGGCGGTGACAGGGCAGTCCGTGCGGGTGACGGACATCCGCGCGAAGCGACCGAACCCGGGATTGGCCGCGCAGCACGTGGCGGCGCTCCGCGCGGTCGCAGCGATCGCGAACGCGGAGATCGTGGGGCTCGAGCCTGGGTCCCGCCAGATTCTCGTCAAGCCCGGCACGATTGGCGGCGGGAAGCATCGCGTCGACGTCGGCACCGCGGGGAGCGTGACCCTCGTCCTCCAGGCATGTCTGCCTCCCGCGCTCCTCGCGCCCGCGCCGACGGAACTCCACCTGACTGGCGGGACGGATGTGAAGTGGTCGCCGCCCCTCGACTACTTCCGGTTCGTGTTCCTCCCGCTCCTCGAGAGAATGGGCGGACACGTCGAGGTCGAGCTGGTGAGGCGCGGCTACTATCCGCGGGGTGGCGGTGAGATTCGCGTTCGGGTCACACCCTCGTCGGGCCTCCGCCCTCTGGTGGTGGAACCGCCGGGCGCCCTGCGTCGCGTGCGCGGCATCTCTCATGCCGCCAATCTGCCGGAACACGTTGCGCAGCGGATGAAACAGGCGGCGTTGCGGCGGTTCGTGGGGATCGCGGAGGCGAAGGTCGAGGACCAGTCCCTCGGGAACGCGCAGGCGTTCGGTCCGGGCGGCGCACTGGTCCTGTGGACGGAGCACGAGAACACGGTCCTCGGGGCCTCCGCGCTCGCGGAGAAGGGGACGCCCGCGGAGAAGCTCGGTGAACTGGCGGCGGAAGAGCTCGTGGGGGATCTGAAGGCGCGCGCATCCCTCGATGTCCACGCCTCGGACCAGGTCCTCATCTACGGCGCGCTCGCGGGGGGCGAGTCGCGGTTCTCCGCGCGCGAGGTCACGGAGCACGCCCGCACGACGATGTGGCTCCTCGAGAAGTTCTTGGCGGTGAAATTCGAAACCGTGCAGGTCGGCGGGCGCGTGCAGTTCCGGATCCTGCAGGCTTAGCCGTACATCGACGGCCGTTCCTTAGCGGCGGGCTTCTTCGAACTTTCCGTCTGGTGCTGGATCGACTTGAGCTGGACCTCGATCCGCTCCGCCTCCTCGTACAGGGGCTTCGCGTCGAGCTCCGTGTGCAACAGGATCTTATCGATCGTCTCGATCACCCGCGCCGCCGCGCGCGCATCCGGATAGTCCGGGTGCGCCTCGGACAGGAGCGTAATCACGTCGAAGTCCCGCTTCCGGCCCTCGTTGAGGAGCACGCCCGCGACGCCCGTGATCACGCCCTCCTCGAAGATCGCGATCTCGTTCCGCTTCAGGACCTCGTTCGAGCGGTCCGTGCTCCCGATGCCGTACACCTCGACCTCGCGCGTGTCGCCCGCCTCCTTGTCGACGATCAGGCCCTCCGGGCACACGAGTTGCGCGCACTTCTGGTCCTGCGCCCAGTCCAGCACCGTGGACGCGATCCCCTTGATCAGGTTCGGCGGTGGCTGGAACTCGGAGATGAAGACGACGAGCTGGTCGGATTCCGCGGGTTCCGGGGTGGCGCGCTGCCCCGCGTAGATCCGGACGGGGTTCATCGGCTTCCCGTCCCGCACGAGGGCGACGGTCGGGAAGTACGGGGAGTCCATGATCCCGATCTGGACCAGGTTCAGCGCGTTGATGAGGTAGTTCGCGACGATCGAGGAGACGAGGCCGACGGATGGAAAGCCGTCGATGACCGTGGCTCCCCGGAGGTCCATCCGCCGCAGCTCATAGATCTGGATGCCTTCGCCCATGAGCGCGCCGCCAACCGGAGGTGCGCTTTTAAAGGTATCTTTGGGAGTGACAGAATTGATTCCGAAGCGGGTCAGTGGGCCTGCGGGCGCTCGATTTCGTAGCTCGTCGTGACCTCGACGCCGCCCCGCTTCAGCATGATCGACGCGCTGCAGTACTTCTCCATCGACAGGTCGATCGCGCGCTTCACGTTCGCCTCCTTGATGTCCCCGCGGAGCACGTACTTCATGTGGATCCGCGTGAACACGTGCGGCAGTTCCGTCGCTTTCTCCGACTCCATCTCGACGCGGAACGCCTCGACGGTCTCCCGTTCCTTCTGCAGGATGTCCACGATGTCGATTGCGGTGCAGCCGCCGACGCCGAGGAGGACCATCTCCATCGGGCCGGGGCCGACGCGCGGGTCACCCTCTTTCGGGAAATGGATGGGGACCTTCGCGCCCGTGTACCCGTGGGCCTGAAATAGCCTCGGGTTCTCCATGACGATCGTCGCCTTCTGCGCTGCCATGGAGAGCGGGAAGGATTGGCGGCTATTGAACCTCCGCGCGCAAGTCTATGTAGGCCCTCCCGGTTGGCGCCGCCGTGCCCCGGCCGCACGTAATCGTGAACTTCGCGATGTCCGTGGACGGGAAGATCGCCCTCCCGACGCGGAAGCAGACGAAGATCAGCGACGATGAGGACCTCCGTCGCGTTCACCAGCTCCGAGCGACGTGCGACGCGGTCCTCGTCGGCATCGGGACGATCCTCGCGGACAACCCGAGGCTGACCGTGAAGCCGGAGTACGCCTCGGGTCGAAACCCGCTCCGCGTTGTGCTCGACAGCGAGGGGCGCACACCGGAGGACGCGGAGGTCCTGAGCCGTGCGGCGCCCACCCTGATCGTGACGACGGTCGACTGCGCCAGGACGTTCCCAAACGCGGATGTCGTGCGCCTGGGGAAGGACTCCGTGGACCTTCCCGCACTCATGGAATTCTTGGCGGCGGAGAAGGGCGTGAAGCGCCTCCTCGTCGAGGGCGGCGGGGAGACGATTTGGTCCTTTCTCAACGGTCGGCTCGCGGACGAGGTCAAGGTGTTCGTGGGGAGCGTCGTGATCGGCGGGCGGGCGTCCCCGACGCCGGCGGGTGGTGCGGGCGCGCAGCGCCTCGAGGAGCTCGTGCCCCTGAAGCTCGAGTCCGCGAAACCGTTCGAGTCCGGGGTCCTCCTCGAGTACAGCGTGGTCCGATGAACTTCCTGTGTGACCACATGCTGGGGACGCTCGCGAAATGGCTCCGGTTCCTCGGCTACGACACCCTGTACCCGGGCCCGCTCGACGACGGTGAACTCAAGGCGCTCGCAGAGCGCGAGACGCGCGTCCTCCTGACGCGGGACAAGCAGCTGAGCGGGCGCGTGTCCGATTCCCTGTACGTGGACAGCGATGACCTCGACGCGCAGTTCGCGCAGGTAGTGCGCGCGTTCTCGCTGAACTCGGAGTCCGCGATGTCCCGGTGCTCCGTCTGCAACGAGCTGATCGAGTGGGTCCCAAAGGAGAGGGCGAAGGGCCGCGTGCCGGAGGGCGTGTACAGCCGCCAGCGGGAGTTCTGGTTCTGCCGCAAGTGCGGGCGGTTCTATTGGCAGGGCAGCCACTTCGACGCGATGTGGGCGAAGTTCCGGGAGATTGAGGCGAAGGCGCAGTCGTAGGCAGTTTCGGATACGAGCAGCGCGTTCGGCGACGCAAAGCCTAATACCGGGTCCGCATAATCGGCGAAAGGTCGGCACCGATGGAAGGTTCCCTCGTCCTCGAAGACGGGAGCGTCGTCGGCGGCCTCGTTTTCGGCGCGAAGCGCACGGTGTATGGGGAGCTCGTGTTCAACACGAACATGACGGGGTACTGCGAGGCGCTCACGGACCCGTCGTACCGGGGCCAGATCCTGATGATGACCTACCCGCTCATCGGGAACTACGGCGTGGACCCGAGCACGAAGGAGTCCTCGGGGATTCAGGTCACCGGATACGTCGTCCGCGAGGCGTGCCGGACGCCGAGCCACCCGACGAGCAACATGGGGCTCGACGCGTTCCTGCAGCAGCACGGGACGCCAGGACTCGAGGGCGTGGACACCCGGATGCTCACCCTGAAGACGCGGACGCGAGGCACGATGCGCGCGGCGTTGGCGGCGGAGGGCGAAGATCTCGACGAGGTCGCGAAGACCGTCCGCACGATGCCGTTCCCCGATCAGGCGCGTAACTTGGTGGCTGAGGTTTCCGTCAAGGCCCCGGTCCGTGAAAACGGGAAGGGTCCCCTTTCCTTTGGAATCATCGATTGCGGCGTGAAGCGAAGCATCGTCGATCACGCCCTCGCCTTCGGGGACGTCACCGTGTTCCCGTGGGACGCGACCGCGGACGACGTCTTGGCAGTGAAGCCGGACGGCGTGATCATCTCGAACGGCCCCGGCGACCCCGCGCAACCGGACGTCGTCGCGAACACGGTCCGCACCGCCAAGGAGCTCGCGGACCGCCACACGCCCCTCTTCGGAATCTGCCTCGGCCACCAGATCCTCGGCCTCGCGTTTGGCGGCAGGACGTACAAGCTGAAGTTCGGGCACCGCGGCGGGAACCAGCCGGTCAAGGACCTCCGGACGGACCGCGTGTACATCAGCTCGCAGAACCACGGGTTCGCCGTCGACCCGAAGTCCCTCGAGGGCACGGGCTTCGACCTCACCCACGTGAACCTGAACGACGAGACGTGCGAGGGAATCGTGCACAGGGACCTGCCGATCCTGAGCGTGCAGTACCACCCGGAGGCACACCCGGGGCCGCACGACAACACGTATCTGTTCTCCGAGTTCGTCGACGTGATCCGGGAGCGGAGGCGGGCGTAGGTGCCGAGGCGGGCGGACATCCAGACCGCGATGGTGATCGGCTCCGGCCCCATCGTGATCGGACAAGCCGCGGAATTCGACTACTCCGGCTCGCAGGCATGCCAGTCCCTGCGCGAGGAGGGCGTCCGCGCAGTCCTCGTGAACTCGAATCCCGCCACGATCCAGACGGACCCGGACATGGCGGATGCCGTGTATGTCGAGCCGCTCACCGCCGAGTTCCTGGAGAAGATCATCGCGAAGGAGAAGCCGGACGGCATCCTCTCCGGCCTGGGCGGGCAGACAGGGCTGAACCTCAGCTCCGAGCTTGCGGAGAAGGGCATCCTCGAGAAATACGGCGTGAGGCTGCTCGGGACCGTCCTCGGTGCGATCCAGGCGGGGGAGGACCGCGAGAAGTTCCGCGAGCTGATGCTCGCGATCAGCGAACCGATTCCGAAGTCCCACTCCGCGTCGTCCGTGGACGAGGCGAAGGCGATTGCGAAGGACCTCGGCTATCCCGTGATCGTCCGCGCCGCGTACACCCTCGGTGGCACCGGCAGCGGCGTCGCGCACGATGAGGAGGATCTGGAGAAGGTCGTCGCCCACGGCCTCCACCTCTCCCGCATCCGCCAGGTCCTCGTCGAGGAGTCCGTGCTCGGGTGGAAGGAGTTCGAGTACGAGGTCATGCGGGACGCGGCGGACAACTGCATCATCGTGTGCAACATGGAGAACATCGACCCGATGGGCTACCACACGGGCGAGTCGATCGTCGTCGCGCCCGCGCAGACGCTGACGGACCGCGAGAACCAGACGTTGCGGAACGCGGCGATCAAGATCATCCGCGCGCTGAGGGTCGAGGGCGGGTGCAACATCCAGTTCGCGGTCCACCCGCAGACGAGCGAGTACCGCGTGATCGAGGTGAACCCGCGCGTCTCCCGCTCATCGGCCCTCGCGTCGAAGGCCACGGGGTACCCGATCGCCCGAATCGCCGCCAAGATCGCCGTCGGACTCACCCTCGACGAGATCCCGAACCCGGTCACGCTGCGCACGAGAGCGTCCTTCGAACCCACGCTGGACTACGTCGTCACGAAGATCCCGCGGTGGCCGTTCGACAAGTTCCCGACCGTGGACGCGAAGATCGGGACTTCGATGAAGAGCACCGGCGAGGTCATGGCGATCGGGCGGACGATGGAGGAGTCCCTGATGAAAGCGGTCCGGTCCCTCGAGGTCGGCAAGTCCGGCTTGGAGCCCGAGCCGTGGACGGACGAGGAGCTCGCGGAGGAGCTGGAACACCCGACGGACAAGCGCTTGTTCGCCGTGGCGGAGGCGTTGCGTCGCGGCTGGTCCGAGGGGCGGATCGCGGGCCTGTCGAAGTGGGACCCGTGGTTCGTGCGGAAGATGCAAAACCTCGTGGAACTCGAGGCGGAGGTCAAGGCGAACCCGACCGCCGAGGTCCTCCGCAGGGCGAAGGTGTGGGGCTTCGGGGACGAGTACTTGGCGGCGCTCACCGCCAAATCCGAGGAGGAGGTCCGCGCGCTCCGCGGGCGTTGCGCGTTCAAGATCGTCGACACGTGCGGTGGCGAGTTCGAGGCCACGACGCCGTATTACTACAGCACGTACGAGGCGGAGAGCGAGCTCGCGCCCCTCCCCGGAAAGAAGGTCCTCATCGTGGGTGGCGGCCCCATCCGCATCGGGCAGGGCGTGGAGTTCGACAACTGTTGTGTCCACGGGATCTTCGCTCTCGAGGAGGAGGGCGTCGGCGCGCTCATTGTGAACAACAACCCGGAGACCGTGAGCACGGACTTCGACATCTCCGACCGCCTGTTCTTCGAACCCCTGAACCTGGAGGACATCCTGAACATCCTTGAGGCGGAGGAGCCGGACGGCGTGATCCTGCAGTTCGGCGGGCAGACCTCCGTGAATCTGGCGGTGCCGCTCGAGGAGGCGCTCGCCCGCCGCCAGCTGAAGACGAGGATCCTCGGCACGCCGCCGGAGGGCATCGACCTCGCCGAGGACCGGGAGAAGTTCGCGGCGCTCATGGAGAACCTGGGGATCCGGCAACCGAAGGCCGCCGCTGGGCACTCCTTCGAAGAGGTCCACGCGCTCGCGGCGGTGATCGGCTACCCGGTCCTCGTCCGCCCCTCGTACGTCCTCGGCGGCCGTGCGATGGAGCTCGTGCACAACGAGGAGGAGCTCGAGTTCTACATGAAGAGCGCCGTGCGCGTCTCCCGGAACCATCCCGTGCTCGTGGACAAGTACCTCGACCACGCGACGGAGATCGACGTGGACGCCGTGTGCGACGGGCGGGACGTGTTCATCGGAGGGATCCAGGAACACATCGAGGAGGCGGGCGTGCACAGCGGCGACGCGGCGTGCGTCCTTCCGTCGCAGAACCTCCCGGACCCGGTCCTCGTTGCGATCCGAGAAGTCACCGCCAAAATCTGCGACGCCCTCGGCGTCGTCGGTCTCGTGAACCTGCAGCTGGCAGTGAAGGACGGCGAGGTCTACGTGCTCGAGGCGAACCCGCGCGCGTCGCGCACCGTGCCGTATGTGTCCAAGGCGATCGGCGTGCCGCTCGCGAAGGTCGCGACGAAGGTCATGCTCGGCCGCACCCTGAAGGAACTGGGGCTTGTCGGCGAATCCAGGATTCCCCATGTGGCGGTGAAGGCCCCCGTCTTCCCCTTCCAGAAGCTCACGGGGGTCGACGCGATCCTCGGCCCGGAGATGAAGAGCACGGGCGAGGTCATGGGGATCGACGACACGGTCGGCCGCGCGTACTACAAGGCGATGCTCGCAGCGGGGAACGGCCTTCCGCTCGAGGGCGGTGTGTACATCACGGTCCGAGACGAGGACAAGGGCGCGATCGTCCCCATCGCCGCACAGCTCGTCGCGAACGGCCTGCGGGTGTACGCGACGCGCGGGACCGCTGCCCACCTGCGGGCGGAGGGCGTCGAGGTCACGACCGTGTACCGGATCAGCGAGAACAAGGCGCCGGACGCGCTTGGCCTGATGCGCCGCGGGGACATCCGCCTCGTGATCAACACGCCGACGAGCTCGAGCGGCGCGCGGCGGGACGGGTACATGATGCGACGCCTCGCGATCGACCTCGGCATCCCGTTCATCACGACGATCCGCGGGGCGACGGCGGCCGCGGCGGCGATCGCGGAAGTCCATACCGCGGACTTGGCGGTGAAGTCCCTCCAGGCGTTCGCGAGGGAGAACACGTTGATGGTGAGGACTCCCGTGGAATAGCCACGGGCAAAGCTTGATGGGGTCGGGGGACTGAGACGGACCGATGCGCCGTCTCTCCCTCCTCGCCCTCGCATCCCTGGTTGGCGGCATCGCCCTTCTCGGCTACGGCGCCGCGACCGGGCAGGGGAAAGTCGTCCTCATCTTCCCGGTCTTCGAGGGTCCCGTGCCATTCGTCGGCGGCCTCTTGATCATGCTCGCGATGTTTCTGTGGTTCCTCTCCGTCGCGAGGTCAGGCGTACCCTGGCCCGCAGGGCCGTCGGAAGCGGTGACGCCATCGCCGCCAACGCCCGCGGCCGCGCCCCCCGCCAAAGCCGGAGGCGTCGTGTTCCTCGGGCCGTTCCCGATCGTGTTCGGTTCGGACCCCAAGGTCGCGAAAGCGATGTTGATCCTGGGAATCGTGCTCGCGGGTCTCCTTCTCCTCGTCTTCTTGCTCATGTATTCCGTACGGCCGTAACCGTTAAGGCGCTCCCATCCGTCCCGCCCTCCATGAAAATCCTGGTCACGGACGGACTGGAGGCGGAGGCCGTCGCGAAGCTCAAGGCGAAGCACCAGGTCGACGCGATCGAGGCCACGCCGCAGCAGCTCCTCGACATCATTGGCGGCTACGAGGCAATCATCGTGCGGAGCCGGACGAAGGTCACAGCGGACGTCATTTCGAGAGCCGCCAAACTCAGAGTGATTGCCCGCGCGGGCGTTGGCGTCGACAACATCGACGTGGCGGCGGCGACGAAGCATAGGATCCCCGTTGTTAACGCGCCAGCCGCGAGCACGATCTCGGTCGCAGAGCTCGCGCTTGCTCACATGCTCGCCCTCGCGCGGCACATTCCGCAGGCCCACGCGAGCCTGAAGGCGGGCAAGTGGGAGAAGAAGCAGTTCGAGGGCACGGAGCTGTACGGGAAGACCCTCGGCCTCGTCGGTTCGGGAAGGATTGGCGCGGAGGTCGCGAAGCGGGCGCAGGCGTTCGGGATGCGCGTGATCTCCTACGACCCATACCTGCCGCCGAAGGTCGCGGAGGAGCGTGGAATTCGGCTGACGACCTTGGAGGCTGTCCTCATGGACGCCGATTTCGTGTCCGTCCACGCGGCGCTCACGGACGAGACGCGGCACATGCTCGGCGCGAAGCAGCTCGCGCTCATGAAGAAGTCCGCGTACGTCGTGAACTGTGCGCGCGGCGAGATCGTCGACGAGGCGGCGTTGGCGGCGGCGCTGAAGGCGGGCGAGATCGCGGGCGCCGCGCTCGATGTCTTCGAGAACGAACCGCCGACGGGAAGCCCGGTGTTGGCGATCGACACCACCTCGTTCACGCCGCACCTCGGGGCCTCGACGAAGGAAGCCCAGATCCGGGTCGGGGAAACTGTCGCGAGCGATGTGCTTCGCGTCTTAGCGGGGCAGAGGCCGGAGTTCGTCGTGAACGCCGACGTCCTGAAGTAGCTAGAGTTCCACCGCCAACGCTTTGGCGGCCTCGTCGAGGGACGACCCGTCCTTCCTCGCGCGCACGCGCACACGGTCGATGAGCTCCCGGTAGTCCTGGAAGGTCCCTTGGTGCTTGCGCACGGTCCGGCCGAGCGCCTTCTCGAACGTCTCGTTCGGATGCAGATCCCGAGCGACCTCCCGCAGCACTTGTGATGCGGGCGCTTTCACTTTGACTCCTCACAGACTCCGAGGAAGTTCTTGAAGATCTCGTACCCGTGCTGTGTGTCCTCGACCTCCGGGTGAAACTGCAGGCCGAAGAGCGGCCGGTCCGCGGCGCGCATCGCCTGGCACGCGCAGGACTCGCTCCGCGCGAGGTTCGCGAACCCAGGCGGGACGACGGACACCTCGTCGTTGTGGCTCTCCCACACCTCGAACGTCTCCGGCAGGCCGTCGAACAGGACGTCCTTCTCCGTCACGGTGACCTGCGCCTTCCCGAACTCCGGATGCTTCGCGGGCGCGGCCTTCCCGCCGAAGTGGAGGGCCATGAATTGGTGGCCCGCGCAGATCCCGAGGATCGGGACGCGGAGCTGGTCCAGGTACTCGCCGTTCCTCCCCATCGCCTCCGCGTTGATCCCGACGCGCGGCGCGCCACCGGAGAGGACGAGTCCGTCGACGCCTCCAAGCTGGCCGACCTGCGTCGTGTTCGGGACGATTGCGGTCTCGACGCCCAGGTACTTGAGCACGCGGTACTCGCGGTGCGTCCACTGGCCCCCGTTGTCGACGACGAGGACGCGCATCGGGTGGACTATCGGGCGACCCGCATAAGACATTCGGTCCCGTTCGCTACCGTTATGTAGGCCCCGGCCGGATGCGGGGACCATGTACCCGTACCCGCAGCCGTATCCGGGGACCGCGTACGTGCAGCCGCCGCCGCAGCCGCGGACGCCCTCGGGTCTGCGGTGGTCCCTCGTCGGCATCGCGCTAATCATCGGGTACTTCGCCACGACCGCGCTCGTGGGGGTCGCCCTCGGCGGCGTCCTCGCGTCGTTCCAGCCCACCATGGTCGATGCGTTCCTGGCGGCGGTCGGCGCCCTCCTCCTCGCGACCGTCCTCGTCCTGATCCTCGGCATCCTCGTCCTGATCTTCTACTTCATCGGGTTCGGCTTCCTCTACGCCGGTCGCAACGAGTTCGGACCGGGGCACGCG
>Ga0209341_10002704_pt1 | contig 16791 bp, 12 predicted proteins | sample RifCSP13_2_FD_184020 | JGI IMG/M metagenome (GOLD analysis project Ga0209341, IMG submission 184020) | Soil microbial communities from Rifle, Colorado - Rifle CSP2_sed 13_2 (SPAdes) (version 2) | ecosystem: Environmental > Terrestrial > Deep subsurface > Rock core/Sediment | place: Rifle...
GGCCGGGTTGGGGCGTGGATCGAACAGACAGCCGCCGGGCGCACCGACGAGGTCGTGGACCTCCTCGCCCACCACTGGGGACAGGCAGGCGACACGGCGCGGGCGGTGGCGTATCTGCGCCGCGCCGGCGACCGGGCGCGCCAGGTGTTCGCCAACCGAAGGGCCTTGGATGCCTATTCGCAGGTCCTGGCTCAGGCCGGCGAGACGATGACGAAATCCGAACGCGCCGACGTCCGCCGGCGGCGGGGCGAGATCCTCCAGGTCCTCGGCCAGTACGATGGGGCGCAGAGCGATTTCGAGGCCGCGCTGGAGACCGCCCGGGCGATGGGCGACCGGATGACGGAGGCCCAGCTCCTGTACGAACTCACCCGACTGGCGCACCGCCGCCGGTCCCGGCCCTTTGCTGAAATCATCGCGGGGTACGAGGACGCGCTGCGACTGGCGCGGGAAGTCGGCGACCGCCGCACCGAGGGGCTGGCCCTCACGGAGATTGCCACCGGCCACTGGGATGAGACCCGCCTGGATGAGGCGGCGCGTGTCGGCCTGCAAGCCCTCGAGATCCTCCGCGCGACCGGGGATCACGGGGCAACCGCGGGCGTCATGAACCTCCTCTCCATGACGCATTACATGTCTCACGACGTGCACGGGGGGCTCCGCTGGGCAGAGCAGGCCTTGGCCGAGGCCCGCCTGGCCGGGGACCGTGCCCGGGAGGCCACGGCGTTGAGCTATCTCGGAACGCTGACCGGAGCGGACGGCCGGCACGCCGATGCGGCCCGCATCCTGGACGAGGCCGAGGTGGTCGCCGAAGAGATTGGCGATCAGCGCCGGATGATGTGGGTCCACTTCTTCCGCTCCTTCGAGCATTGGATCCAGGGGCGTCTCGATCTCATGATCCGCACGGTCGAGGCGGGGGTCGCGCTCGGGGATCGCATCGGGTACGTCAATCCCGGCAACCTCGGCGTCGCGGCGATCGCCCACTTCATCGCCGGCAACGTCCCGCGGGCGCGTGAGTTCATCGATCGGGCGCTTGCCGCCCTCTCTCCGCAGGATCCCGAGTCGCCGTCGGTGCTCGGCATCGCCGCGCTGCTCAAGGTGCGCGAGAGGTCCCCCGACGCCCCTCGCGCCCTGGAGGAAGCGGGAGCGGCGGTGATGGCGTTCCCGAGAACGGACCATGTCCTCCTGGGCAGCTGGGTCGCCATGGGCTGGGTGGAACTGAACGAGCCGCATCGCGCGGAGGCCATGGCTCGGTACGCCGTCGGCCACCTCGGGGCAGCGCGGTTCGTAGACGTCCAGGCTCTCGCCAACGTCGCGTTGGGACGCAGCACGCTCATGCAGGGGCGGGTGGATGAGGCCGCGGCCGCGTTCGCGCGCGCCGAGGCCAGCCTCGGCGACGAACGAAGTCCGCTGATGCGTCTGGAGATCGCGCTCGGCCGGCACTATCTCGCCGCCACAATGGGGCGCGCGGACGACGCGGCGTGGCATCTCCGCGAGGCGGAGCGCTGCGTGGATGAGATCCGGGAGCGCTTGGAGGACCCGGCGATCCGCGAGCAGTTCAGCGGATCATGGATCGTCTCACGCGTCAGGAATCCGAGGCCCGTGCCCGGCCTGCCGCCTGCAGCGCCTGCCAGACCTTCTGAGGGGTAAGCGGAAAGTCGAGGTGGTCGATGCCGTGGACGGCCAGCGCATCCATCACGGCGCTGACCACCGCCAGCGGTGCGCCGATCGTCCCCGCCTCCCCGATCCCCTTGGCTCCCAACGGGTTCAGCGGCGACGGCGTTTCCAGCAGTTCACTCTGTACGACCGGGAGTGAGGCGGCGCGCGGGATCGCGTACTCCGCAAACGAGCTGCTGATTGTCTGTCCGTCGTCCAGGTGGACGACCTCTTCCCAGAGCGCCTGTCCGAGTCCCTGAGCCACCGCCCCGACGACCTGCCCTTCGGCGAGCAGGGGATTGACGATGCGCCCCGCGTCGTCCACCGCTACGAGCTGCCGGACGATGATCTCGCCCGTTTCCGGGTCCACCTCCACCCGCGCCCCGTACGCGCCGAAGGGAAAGACCGGGCCGGGCAGCGCAAACGTCGCCGCGGCCTGGAGGCCTAGCTCGGCGCCTCGGGGGAGCCGGCCGGGCTGGTACGCTACCGCGGCCACATCCCGGAGCATCAGTGCGCGCTCGGGTGCGCCCCGGACGTGGAGCCGGCCATCCGCCCACGCGATGTCGTCCGGTGCGGCCTCGAGCAGATGCGCCGCGATCGCTTTCACGCGCGCCGCGATCTTCTCGAGCGTGACGAGCAGCGCCGACCCGCCGATGGTCGTGGACCGGCTTCCGAACGTACCCACGCCGCGTGGCACGATGGCGGAATCGCCGTGCTCGACGACGACGTCGGCGACATCCACCTGCAGCGCGTCCGCCGCGATCTGGGCGAAGGTTGTCTCATGTCCCTGGCCGTGGGGGTTCGATCCGATCCGCACCACGACGCGGCCGGCGGGGGTTACGGTCGCCGCCGCGCCCTCCCACAACCCGCTTCCCGCTCGCTCGACGTACAGCCCGACGCCGACTCCGCGCAGACGGCCCTCGCTCAGCGATGGGCCGTCGAGTTTTGCCGCATCGTAGTCAATGAGCGCGCAGGCCCGATCGAGCGCCGCCCGGTAATTCCCTGAGTCATACGTGAACCCCAGGGGTGTCGTGTACGGAAAGCGCTCGGGGGGAATCAGGTTGCGCCGCCGCAGCTCGACGGGGTCGAGCCCGACCTCGTGCGCCGCAAGTTCCACCATCCGCTCGACGAGATACGCGGCCTCGGGGCGCCCCGCGCCGCGGTAGGGTCCCACCGGCACCTTGTTGGTGGCTACCCCGATCAGCTCGACGGCGGCTGACGGGATGTCGTAGGGGCCGGTGAGCAGCAGCCCGGTGGTGATCGACGGCATCGCCGTTGAAGGGAAGAGATACGCGCCGAGGTCGGCGGTGAGGCGGGCCCGGACCGCGAGGATGCGCCCCGCCCCGTCGAGGGCGACCTCCATCTCCGCCTCGAGCCCGCGGCCCTGGTAGGATCCGAGCAGGTTCTCGCGCCGGTCCTCGATCCAGCGCACCGGACGCCCGAGGCGGATCGCCGCGTCGGCAACGACGGCGGTCTCCACGGGCAGCCCCCCCTTCACTCCGAAGGCACCGCCGACATCCGGCACGATGATGCGGATCCGGTCCTCGGGGCGACCCAACGCGCGGCTGAGCTGCGCCAGCGGACGGTGGGTGTCCTGCGTGGAGCACCATACCGTGAGCAGGTCGGTGCCGGGATCGTACCGCGCCACCGCGCCCCGCGTCTCGATCGGCGCGCCGGCCAGCCGTGGGACGTGAAAGCGCCGCCGCACAACGTGGGCGGCCGATCGGAACGCCGCGTCAGGATCGCCGCCGCGGCGCACCCACCGGGAGAGGACGTTGTCCGGCAGCGCGTCGTGGAGTCGGATCTCGCCGCGCACGGCGTCGGCCGCGCCGACCACGGCGGGGAGCGGGTCGTACTCGACCTCCAGCGCCTGCGCCGCATCAAGCGAGGCGTCCCCGGTCTCGGCCACCACGACGGCGACGGGCTGTCCGACGTACCGCACCCGATCCGCGGCCAGCGGCGGATGGGGAATGGACGCCACCGTCGCGCCTTCGAGGGCATTCGGCGGGACGGGATGCACACGCCCCTGGACGTCGGCGGCGGTGATGACGTCCACCACACCGGGGATGTCCTGCACCGAGGCCTTCCGCACGCCGACCACGCGCGCGTGGGCGTGCGGGCTGCGGACCGCCGCGGCGTGGAGCATCCGCGGCAGGACGAGGTCGGCCACAAACGTCGCCTCCCCGCGGATGAAGCGCGGATCCTCGAGACGCCTGAGCGGGCGGCCGATCCACTTGCCGGACGGGATGCTCACGAGGCCCGTTCCCTCACCGGCGCGGCGCTAAGCCGTTCGCAAAGCCAATCCGCAACCAGCGGCCGGTACTTGTACGGGATGTTGCTGCAGACGTGGTTCCCGTCCTCGTACATGACCAATTCCGCATGCGGCGCCTCGGCGGCCACCCGCTCCGCCTGCCGGTATGAGATGAGCCGGTCCTGGCGACCGAAGACCACCAGGAGGGGCTGCCGGAGGCGCGGGAGCACGGGGCGCAGGTCGAGCTGGTGGGCCAGGCGCCGGGCCTCGTCCTCATTTCGCGCACGGGAGTGGTGGATGAATGCCTCCCTCGTCAGCACCGGCAGCGCAGGCCAGCACTCTCCAAAGTTGTACGGCCCTCCGACCGCCACCACCGCGCTAATGCGGGGCTCGAATGCGGCGGCCCGCGGAGCGTAGTACCCGCCGAGGCTCACCCCCACCGCCCCGACGCGCCGGAGGTCGAGATCGCGCCGCCCGGCCAACGCGTCCAGGACGGCGGACACGGCCACCTCATAGTCGGGCCGGATCGCCGTCGCATATCCGGTCTCCCCCTGCCCCGGTCCGTCCAGGGACAGTGTGGCGAGCCCGCGTCTCAAGAACGTATTCTCCCAGTGGAAGAACTCTTCTTTCGTCGAATCGAGTCCAGGGAGGAGCAGCACCAGCGGGGGCGGCGAGGGCACCGCGGGACGCCGGAGCGTCGCCGCCATCGCGGCCGCGCCGAGCGGCACCTCCAGGCGCTCCGCGGATGGGTCGAGCAGACGGTGCGCCGCAGCCAGGCTGGCCACGGCCTGGTCCGCCGCGGCCCGGTGCTGCCTCAGATCCACGAACCACACGAACTTCGCAAAGTGGTAGCACAGCGCCGCGCGCACGTAGGCTTCCCCCGCGGTGATGCGGCGTCCCTGCTGCTCGGCCCGGCGGGCGAGGTCGACGTGCACCGCGGCCGTGCGCGTCCAGGCCCCCAGCCACTCATCCCATCGCTCCAGGGCCGTGACCGTCGTGACGAAATCATTGTAGTCCACGCCCTGCGCGAGGAAGCGCGGCGCCCAGTGGGCGATCGCCGCCTGGATGGTGGCGTCAGGAACGGCCGGCGACCTCCTCCGGTCGCCACTCGCAGGCCTGCTCGAGGAAGACCGTCTCATGGTTCCCATGTGAGAAGTACTCCAAGAACGAGAGCGGGCTGTCCACGTCGGCGTACACCTTGTGCACGTCCCCGGCCGCGATCCACACGACGCTGCCGGCACGCAGGGGGTGCTCCTGGTCGTTGATGGCGATGCGGCCGCGCCCCTCGAGCACGAAGAAGAAGTGATCCACCTCCCGGTGGAGGTGCAGCGGGGACGTCCCGCCCGGCGCATAGGCCAGAAGATCCACAAGGAGCGGTGCCCCCGTGTTCGTCGTGTTCAGGAGGATCTTCTTCCGCCTCCCGTCGTGCTCCGAAGCCAGATCGGGAATGTCGGTCACATGGAACACCTTCGACCCGCTCCCCTGCCCGACGACGCCGACTGTGGCATCGAACAACCGCTGATGCGGAACCGTCTCCATCCCTCGTCCCCTCCCTCACACCCTCCTCAACTCGCCGGGCCTTCCACGGCCGGCGCCTCGGCCACGCGGAGCGCGCCGGTCACCCTCCGGCGCTGCCAGAAGTACACACCGGCGAACAGGACCAGCGCCGCCGCCCACGCCTCCGGCCGGGCGAGAAAGGCCAGCACGGTGGCCGCCGCGAGCACGAAGAACTCCACCACCGTGGTCCGCGCCGCGAGAAACGCCGTACTCGTCACCGAGAAGATCACCGTGCCCAGCGTCGCGGCGACGATGGCCGCCGTATTCTCCCACGCTGATCCGGACAGCAGCAGATGGCTGTACGCGAACAGGACCGGCATGACGTAGATGATCTTTGCAAACCGAAAGCACGCCCAGCCCGTCTTCATCGGGTCGGCCCCGGCGATGGCGGCGGCGGCGAAGGGGCCCAGCGCCACGGGGGGGGTGATGTTCGAGTCGAGTGCGAGCCAGAAGACGATCATGTGGGCGGCGAGCATCGGCACGCCGAGTTCGCGCAGCACCGGGACGGCGATCACCGCCACAACCAGGTAGGTCGCCGTGATGGGCAGGGCCAAGCCCAGGACCAGGGTGGAGAGGGCGATGAGCAGCAGCGTCAACCACAGCTGCCCGCCGGCCAGCGCCACGATGATGTAGGAGAAGCGGATGCCGATGCCCGTGAGCGCCAGCACGCCGATGAGGATCCCCACCGCGCCGGCCAGCGCGGCGACGTACAGCGTGGCCCGGCCGCCGTCCACGAGGGCCTCGGCGATCTGCCGCGGACCCAACCGCGTCTCGCGCCGCACCCAGCTCACGGCGACCGTGGCGACGATGGAGTAGACCGCGGCGCGCTCGGGGGCCACGCCCCTCATCAGGAGAGCGACGAGGAAGGCCACCGGCAGAAACAGATACCACCCCCGCCTCACCGTCTCGACGAGCCGCGGCGCCTCGTCGGCCCGCAGACCGCGGAGCCCAAACTTGCGGGACTCCAGATAGACCATGATCCCGACGGAGACGAAGAACAGGATCCCCGGCACGAGGGCGATCTTTGCGATCTGTGTGTAGGGCGTGGCGGTCATCTCGGCCATGATGAACGCCCCCGCGCCCATCACGGGCGGCAGGATCATCCCTCCGGTGGAGGCCGCCGCCTCGATGGCCGCGGCCATGTAGGGGGGGAATCCCGTGCGGATCATGAGCGGAATCGTGATCGGCCCGTCCACCACGGTGTTGGCGACGGGACTGCCGTTAATCGTGCCGAACAGCGCGCTGCTCAACACCGCGGCCTGCGCTGGGCCGCCGGCGATCCGGCCAAAGAGGGCCAGCGAGATGTCGATGAAGAACTGGCCGACGCCGGCGCGCTGCAGGAAGGCGCCAAAGACCACAAAGGGGATAATGAACCCGGCCAGCACTTCCGCCATGACCCCGAAGATCCCGTCGGAGGTGAGGTAGACGTACTCGATGACGCGCCGGAGCGTGAACCCGCGGTGCCCGATGATCGGGGGAAGATACTGGCCGAACAGCGCGTAGGCGATGGGCAGCATGGCGCACAGCGCCATGGACCACCCCAGCACGCGCCGCGCGGCCTCGATGGCGACGATCGTCACCACCACGCCCATCCACACGTCCACCGCCGTATAGACGCCGGCCCGGTAGGCCATCGCCTCGTGTTCGACGATCCAGTACACGACACCCACGACGGCGCCCAGGGCGAGCAGGAGGTCCACCGGTGACGGCCGGTCGTCGCGGTCGCGGCGCCACCCGCGGTAGAGCAGGAGCGGCGCCACCAGGCTGTAGAGCACAGCGATCCCGCGGAAGTACTGCAGAGAGGCCACGCCGTACCAGGCCAGCCACACATAGTACGCGGACACCCCGCCCAGGAGGAGCTGGGCCGCCGTGTTCCACCCGCGGGAGAGGGTCCGCGTCACAGTATCACGCCGTGATCGACACGCTCAACGTTCACCCAGGCGCTCAGCGCGCCCGGATCGCTTCCGGGATCTCCAGTCCCACCGACCGCCAGTAGGCCTCCGCCCCCTTGTGCAGGGGGATCGTGATACCTGCCAGCGCCTGCCGCGGCCGCATGTCCGCGGCGGCGGCGTGGACGCGCAGCATGTGCTCGTGGCCCTGGGAGCTGTAGGCCGCGGCGACGATCGTCTGCACCAGAGAGGCCGGCACGTCGACCTGGGCGACCCAGAGCAGCGGCACGCCGAGCGCCGGCACCGCTTCCGTCACGCCCGGATAGCCGCCGGGCGGGAAGTTGAATCGCGCGTAGTACGGGTACTGACGCAGGAACCCCGCAGCCACAGCGGGCGTGTAGGCGTCGATCAGCCGAATCGGCTTCACCATGGCGGCCTCGATCGTGCCCCGGTCGGGGAAGGGTCCCGTGAAGAAGAAGGCGTCCACCCGGCCGTCCTGCAGCGCCGCGGAGGCCGCGGCGCCGAGCAGCGGCACGCGCGTAATGCGGTCCCAGATCCCGATGGCGCGGAAGGCACGCTCCGCGGTGGCGAAAGTGCCCGACCCGGGTGTGCCCACGGCGACGCGCTTTCCGGCGAGATCGGCGGCGGTACGGATACCGCTGTCCTGGAAGGCCACGACGTGGCTCGCGCCATTGAAAACCAGGCCGAGCGCGCGCAGATTCGTATGCCGGGTCCCCTGGAAGATCTCCAGGCCATTGTACGATTCGTGCACGTCGGAAGCGAACGCCAGCCCCAGCTCCGCGCTCTTGGCGTGGAGCCGGCGCACGTTCTCGGTCGACCCTCCCGTCGCCGCCACGGAGAGGTCCACCTCGGGCACCGCGCGGTTGATGTAGGTGGCGATGCCGGTGGCGAAAATCCCGAACACGCCGGCCGGCGGCCCGCCCAGCATCGTCATCCGTACCTTCGGCGCGGCCTGCAGCGCCTGGGGCACCGGTACCGCGAGCACCGTCACGAGCAGGATGATCGTAGCCGTGCCACGTCCCCACCGCATGCTCATCCCTCCACCCCCTCGTCCTCTCTCAGGCCCGAACCCTGCTGCCTTCCTGCTGAGCGCCGGTCACCACGGACGGGAGCGTTCCCTCCGCCGGCGGGCGATTGAGGTTCGACTGCGTCTCGCGCGTCGCCGGGAGGAACCCCGCCGCCGTGTGGTATCGGGTTCCGGCCACCAGCAGCTGCTCCGCCGGGAAGCGAGTGATCACCTCGCAGCCGGTCTTCGTGACGACGAGCTGTTCCTCGATGCGCGCGGCCGACCAGCCGTCCGACGCCGGCCAGAACGTTTCCAGGGCGAATACCATCCCCTCTTCGATCACCTCCGGATGGTCGAGGGAGACCAGCCGGCTGAAGATGGGCTTCTCCCAGATGGACAGGCCGACCCCGTGGCCGTACTGCAGCGCGAAGGCGGCCTCCTCGTCGGCGAAGCCGAACTCCGCGGCCCGGGGCCAGACCTTCACCACATCGGCGGTTGTCACGCCCGGCTTGATCAGGCTGATCGCCTCATCGAGGTAATCCCGGCAGCGCCTGTAGGCGTCCACCATCGCAGGCGAGGCGCTGCCTACGGCGAACGTCCGGTAGTAGCAGGTCCGGTACCCCATGTAGCTGTGCAGGATGTCGAAATACGCGGGATCTCCCGGACGCAGCACGCGGTCGGTGTACACGTGGGGATGCGGGTTGCAGCGCTCGCCGGAAATGGCGTTCACGCCCTCGACGTGCTCACTGCCGAGATCATAGAGGACCTTGTTCACCAGCCCGACGCACTCGTTCTCGCGCATCCCGGGGCGCATCGCCCGGTAGAGCTCCTCGTAGGCGGCGTCCACCATCATGCAGGCCGTGGCGAGCAGGGTAATCTCGTCCCGAGTCTTGATCTTCCGCACCTCCTGCATGAGGCGCTGCCCGTCCACGACGCGGATTCCCTCGGCCCGGAGGGCCTCGAGCACGGGGATCTCGATGACATCCACGCCGACGGGCGCGTCGAGGAGGCGCCGCGCCTCCAATTCCACGCGGATCTTGCGGGCCACATCCGCGGCCCGCTCCGGATAGGCGCCGCGCAGCGTCGAGATGCCGGCGCGTGACCGCTCCCCCAGCCACGGGTTGTACAGCTGGTGGTGCCGCGCGGCCGAGCCGAAGTCCCAGAGGATGGGCTCGTCGCCCCGCGGCAGGAGGGTGAAGCGGACCAGCTTGTCCATCGCCCAGGTCCCGATGTGCGTGGCCGTGATGTAGCGGATGTTGTTCATGTCGAAACACAGCAGGGCCCCGAGCTCGGAGCCCTCGAGGAACCGCTTCACGCGCGTCAGCCGGTCCGCGCGCAGCCGCTCGAAGTTCACCCGCTCTTCCCAGTCCACGGCCATCAGCCCGAAGGTCTTGGTACCCATCCGCTGTGCCCCCTTACGTCCGCCCGCAGAGCTCCCGGGCCGTGGCGCGCACCTGGGCCGCCGTCGGCACGGTGAGATCCTCCAGCACCGGAGAGAACGGCACCGGCACGTCCATCGCCCCCAGCCGCCGCACCGGCGCGTCCAGGTATCCGAACGCCTCCTCGGCAATGACCGCGGCGATCTCCGCGCCGACGCCGTAGCGGCGGGGGCCTTCATCCACGACGATCGCGCGGCTGGTACGTTTGGCCGACTCCACGAGGGCCGCGGTGTCGAGGGGAACCGTGGTCCGGGGATCGATCACCTCCGCGCTGATGCCGTCCTCCTCGAGCAGCGCCGCGGCCTCGAGCGCAACCTGGACCATGCTGCTCGTAGCCACAATCGTGAGGTCCCGCCCCTCGCGTTTCACATCGGCGACCCCGAAGGGGACGGCGAACTCGCCGTCCGGAACACTCCCTTTCAGCGAGTACATCATCTTGTCCTCGAAGAAGACCACCGGGTTGTCGTCGCGGATCGCGGTCGTGAGCAGCCCCTTCGCGTCGGCGGGCGTACTGGGGAGGGCGACCTTGAGGCCCGGGACGTGGCTCACCCAGGCGTGCAGGCTCTGGCTGTGCTGCGCCGCCGAGCGGCGCGTCGCGCCCATCGTCGTGCGCACCACCAGCGGGACCTTGAGCTTCCCGCCGGACATGTAGTGCGCTTTGGCGGCCTGGTTGGCGATCTGGTCCATGGCCAGCGTGAGGAAGTCCCCGAACATGATGTCCACGACCGGGCGCAGGCCGGTCATCGCCGCGCCCACTGCCAGTCCGGTGAATCCCGCCTCGGAGATCGGCGTGTCCACGACGCGGTCCGAGCCGAACTCCTCGACCAGGCCGGAGAGCACCTTGAACGGCGTCCCCGCCTCGGCCACGTCCTCGCCGATGACGAACACAGCAGGATCCCGCCGCATCTCCTGGGCCAGGGCCTCGCGCACGGCCTGCGCAAAGGTGAGCTCCCGCGCCGGGGTGCGGGTGCGCACTTCGCTACGCGAAGACATCTTGATCCACGTCGGCGGGATCCGGATATGGCGACGCCAGCGCGAAGGCCTCCCCCGCCTCGATCTCGGCCCGCGCCTCCGCCTGCAGGCGCTCGAGATCCGCCGCGGCGGCCTGCTTGGCGTCCAGCAGCCAGGTGCCCAGCACCTGCAGCGGGTCGCGCCGAGTCTTCCACTCCTCTTCTTCATCCTTGGCGCGATAGTATCCGCGGTTGACATCCCCCACGTGGTGCCCGTGGAAGCGATAGGTGTGGCAGAGCAGGAACGACGGGCCCTCGCCCGACCTGGCCCGTGTCACCGCCCGGGATGCCGCGGCGAAGACGGCGCGCACGTCCTGGCCGTCCGCCTCCTCGGCCGGGATCCCAAAGGCCTCGGGGCGCGCGCGCATGGAGCCGGCGGTGGTCTCCACGGCAGGCGTGTACTCGTTGTACAGATTGTTCTCACAGACATAGACGATGGGCAGCCGCCACAGCGCGGCCAGGTTCATCACTTCATAGAGGATCCCCTGGCCGAGCGCCCCCTCCCCGAAGAAGCAGACGGCGACCTGGTCGGTGCCCCGCCGCCGCGCCGAGAACGCCGCGCCCGTGGCGATGCCCGCGCTGCCTCCGACGATGGCGTTGGCGCCGAGGTTGCCGCGCTCCTGGTCGGCGATGTGCATCGAGCCGCCCTTCCCGCGGCAGTAGCCGTCCACCCGGCCCAATAATTCGGCAAACATCCGATCCACGCGCGCGCCCTTCGCCAGGCAGTGCCCGTGGCCCCGGTGGGTCGAGGTGATGAAGTCGTTGTCGCGCAGCGTGAGGCACACCCCCACGGCCACGGCCTCCTCCCCGCTGTAGAGGTGCGCCAGGCCCGACATCTTGGCGCTGCGGTAGAGGACGTTGACGTGCTCCTCGAAGATGCGGATGCGCACCATCTGCCTGTACGCCTCCAGCCAGGGGCCGTTCATCATGACGCCCGCCGCATCCCGGCCATCGTGCTCAGGACCTCGAAGAGGACGGCGAAATCCCGATCTCCGAATCCCATCCCCCGCGCGGCGGTGAGCCACTGGTTCGTGGCGCTGGTCGCGGGGAGTGGGACGGAGAGCTCGCGGCCGAGGTCCAGGGCCAGGGTCATGTCCTTCTGCATCATCCCGACATCGAACCACGCTTCCTCCGGCATGCGCAGGACGAAGGGGCCGCGGTAGCGGACCATGGGCGAGGCGATGACGCTGTTGAGGAGGACCTCCACGGCGGTGGCCCGCGTGATGCCGCCCCGCTCGGCCAGGAGCACGCCCTCACTGAAGGCCAGCATCTGCACGGCGAGGCTCAGGTTCGTGGCGATCTTCATCAGAACGGCCCGGCCGTTCGGCCCGACGTAGGTCACCTTCGGTCCGATGGCTTCGAGGATGGGGCGCACCCGCTCGAAGGTCTCCTGATCGCCGGCGGCCATGATCGAGAGCTTGCCTTCCTCAAGCGTGCTCACGCTTCCGGAGACCGGGGCGTCCAACATCTGGGCCCCCCTTTCGCGGACGGCGGCCGCCACCTCCCGGCTGACCGCCGGCGCGACGGTGCTCATGTCCACGTAGATCTTGCCCGGGCCCAAACCCGCCAGCAGTCCGTCCGGACCGGAGGTGATGCCCTGCAGCGCCGCGGTATCCGTGACCATGGAGAACGTCACGCCGGCGGCCTGCGCCACCTCCCGCGCCGAATCCGCCCACCGCATCCCGCGCTCGATGAGCCACGCCGCCTTCGCCCGCGTCCGGTTGTATCCGGTCACGGCATGACCGGCGGCGAGCAGGCGGACGACCATCCGTCCGCCCATCACCCCGAGCCCGACGAATCCGATGTCAGCCACGGCCGCTCCCCTTGCGGGGGGACGCCACGCTGGACAACCCGGCACCATCGCCGAGGACGGTGTCGATCTCCCCCTCGACGCGGGTCAGGTGCTGCAGCATCGTCCGGCGTGCCCCGACGGCGTCACGCGCCGTCAGCGCAGCCAGGATCAACCGGTGCTGAGCGATGGATTGCTGCGGGCTTCCGGGGATGTGATAGATCGAGGCGAGCGCTTCCTGCAGCGCTCCGCGGATGGCGTGCATGACGTGCAGGGTGGTGCGGTTACGCGTGGCCGCGGCGATCGTCAGATGGAACTGCAGGTCGGCGCGAATGTAGCGCCGTTCGTCCACGAGGCCGCTCACCATCTCGTCCACCGCATCGCGCATCGCCGCAAGGTCGCCCTCCGTGCGGCGCTCCGCGGCCAGGGCGGCGGCTTCCACCTCCAGGATCTTGCGGAGCTCAAACAGCTCGCGGAGACTGGTCTCACGCACGGCGAGGAGCAGGTTCATGGAGTCACGCAGCGGATTGGCGAACTCGGCGACCGTGAAGGCGCCCTTCCCCACCGCTTTGATCAAGCCACGCGATTCGAGCATGCGCAGGGCTTCCCGCACCGAGGAGCGGCCGACCCGGTATCGGGCCGTCAGCTCCCGCTCGGTCGGGAGGGGATCGCCCGGCACGAGCCGCCCCTGGGTGATGCGGGCCAGGAGTCGCTCGGCCAGCTGCTCATACACCTTGTGACGTTCGATTGGCGCGTCCATTGTCTGACAATCAGACAAAAGCTATGTGAGGAGGATTTCGCCCGTCTGGAGGAGGGTCCTGCTGCGGACCGAAGCGTCATCGTCGCGCAGTTCCACTGGAATCGAGAGGACGCCCTGGATGCCGCCGCTCTCGCTGGTACACCGCGTTCGCGCGCCGCAGGATGGCGCCGCGCCCCCTCCCCTGCTGCTCCTCCTGCATGGCGTGGGTAGCCACGAGGAGGACCTCCTGGGGTTGGCGCCCTACCTCGATCCCCGCTTCCTCATCGTGAGCGCCCGCGGCCCGGTCACCCTCGCGCCCGGGATGTATGCCTGGTTCCAGGTCGTCCTCGATCCGGCCAACCCGGTCATCAATCCGGAGCAGGCCGAGTCGAGTCGGCGCGCCATCATCCGGTTCATCGGCGAGGCCGTGGACGTCTATCATGCCGATCCCGCCCGGGTCTTCCTCATGGGGTTCAGCCAGGGGGCGATCATGAGCCTGAGCGTCGCCCTGACCGCGCCGTCGGCGGTGGCGGGCGTCGTCGCGATGAGCGGACGGCTGCTCCCGGAAGTGCTCCCGCTGCTTGCCTCCCCGGATGCCCTCCGCGGCCTCCCCATCCTGCTCCAGCACGGCACCGCCGACCAGGTGCTGCCGGTTCAGCACGGCCGCACAGCGCGCGACCGCCTGGCCGCGCTCCCCGTCGATCTCCACTACCGGGAATTTGCCATGGGCCACCAGGTGTCCGAGGAGAGCCTCACCGAGGCGGCGGCCTGGCTGCGCGGACGGCTCGACGGGCCGCCGGACAAGCCGCGCTCGACCTGACGGCTCCTCCGGCAGCGCAGGAATCCCGACCAGGCGGTCGAACAGGCGCGCTAATCATCCTCAGGAGAAGGGAGCTCCACACCGATGTCTTTGCGCAGGTTCCTGGCCCTCTGCACCGGGCTCCTCATCGTTGTCAGCCCGCTGGCCCCCGTGGGCGCGGCCCCCGCCGGATCCGTGCTGCGCGTCGGATTGGACGTGGACGCCGGCACGCTGGATCCCCGGCTGGCCAATGACACCACCGCCCGGCGCGTGATCGAGCAGATCTACGACGGCCTCGTAGAGCTGGATCCTCAACTGCGCGTGCAGCCCGCGCTTGCGGAGTCGTGGACGGAGGTGTCCCCGACCGTATGGGTGTTCCGCCTCCGCCGCAACGTGCGCTTCCACGACGGCACGCCGCTCACCGCCGCGGATGTCGTGTTCACGTACCAGACGATCCTCGATCCCGCCTTCCGGGCTCCGTTCCGCGGCCTGTACACGCCGATCAGCAAGATCGAGGCCGCCGACGGCGACGCGGCGGTGCGCATCACGCTCACCGCGCCCTACGCGCCGCTGTTCAAGTACCTCGACATGGGCATCGTCTCGAAGCGCGCCGTGGAGCAGATGGGCGCAGAGTACGCCACCCGGCCCATCGGCACCGGGCCCTTCCGCTTTGTCTCCTGGCAGCGGAACAGCCGCATCGTGCTCGAGCCCAATGCCGGTTACTGGAAGGGCGCGCCCAAACTCGCCCAGGTTGTCTTCAATATCATCCCGGACAACACGACACGGGCCGCCGCGCTCGAAGCCGGCGACGTGGATCTCATCCACTCGCCGCTGTCCCCGCAGGACGTCGGGCGCTTGAAGGGCAACAGCCGGCTGACCGTCACGGAGATGACGGGTCTCGGCATCACGTACCTGAACATGAACACAGCCGACCCCGTGATGCGCGATGTGCGCGTGCGCCGCGCCCTGGCCCATCTGATCCCGCAGCAGACCATCGTGAAGCAGATCTACCGGAGCATGGATGTCCCGGCCAGCTCGATTCTGCTGCCGGCCTGGGCGGGAGTCTTCACGGACGAGATCGCGCAGCCCGGCCACGACATCACCCGGGCCAAGTCCCTCCTGGCCGAGGCGGGGTGGACGGATTCGAACCGCGACGGCGTCCTCGATCGCGGCGGCCAGCGGCTCTCGTTGGTGGTCCGGACACACAGCGAGGATCCGAACCGGATCCAGGTGGTCGAACTCCTCCTCAGCATCCTCCGATCGTCGGGGGTGGATGCCCGGGCGGAGATCACAGAGTTCCCGGCCCTCGTCCAGGCGCTCTTTGCCGGCAACTACCAGGTCGCGCTGCTGGGATGGCTCAACCTGGTGGATCCGGACCGGGGGATGTACAACCAGTTCCACAGCAAGGGCAGCAGCAACTGGGAGAAGTACGCGAACGCCCGCGTCGACGCCCTGCTGGACGAAGGCCGGCAGAAGTCCAACGCGACCGACCGGGTCCGTGTCTACAGAGAGGCCGCGCGGATCGTTGCCCAGGAGCTGCCGTACTACGTGCTGACCTACCAGGGGTATATCGTCGTGCAGAGCCGCCGCGTCCAGGGCTTCCGGCCGAATCCGACGGGGAATTTCCGGGCGATTTGGAACACCGGCGTGCAGTAGCCCGGTAACGGCACCGGGCACCGATGACCCGCTACTTGGCGCGGCGGGCGCTGCTCCTCATCCCTGTCGTCCTGGGCGCGGCGCTCCTGGCCTTCGTTCTCCTGCTGCTGGTTCCGGGGGATCCGGCGATCGCCCTCCTCGGCCAGGACGCCTCGGTGGAGGAGGTCACGCGGTTCCGTCACCTCCTGGGCCTGGACCGGCCCCTCCTCGTCCAGATGGGGCTCTACCTGGCACGCACGATCCGCGGGGACCTCGGTCGCTCGGTCACCCTCGATGTCCCGGTGCTCCGGTTGATCGCCTCCACATTGCCCGCGACCCTCGAGCTTGCGCTCATGTCTCTCGTCATCGCCATCGGCGCCGGCATCCCGCTCGGCCTGGTTGCCGCGCGCCGGCGCGGCCGGGCGATCGATACGGCGACGATGCTGCTGGCGCAGGTGGGTGTGTCCATGCCGGTGTTCTGGCTCGGCGTGCTGCTCATTCTCCTCTTCGCCGTCCGTCTCGACGTGCTCCCCTCGTTCGGGCGCGGTCCCGCCCTCGTACCGGCCCTCCTCGCCGGAAACGGCGGGGCCCTCAGCGATGCCCTGGCCCACCTGATCCTGCCCGCCGTCACATTGGCGTTCTTCAACCTCGCGCTGCTGAGCCGGCTGACGCGGTGGGCGCTCGTCGAGGTGCTCGAGGAGGACTACGTCCGGACCGCCCGGGCGAAGGGACAGCGGGAGCGGGTGGTCGTGTACCACCATGCCTTCCGGAACGCTCTCCTGCCGATCGTGACCATCGTCGGGCTGCAGTTCGGCAACGCCCTGGGCGGGGCGGTTGTTACGGAAACGATCTACGGCTGGCCCGGCATGGGCCGCCTCATCGTGCAGGCCATCGGCCAGCGGGACTTCCCCGTCGTCCAGGGCGCCGTCCTCGTCCTGGCCTTGCTGTTCTCGCTGGTGAATGTGGTCGTCGATCTCGCGTATGCCGTCATCGACCCACGGCTCCG
>Ga0209341_10002708_pt1 | contig 16774 bp, 19 predicted proteins | sample RifCSP13_2_FD_184020 | JGI IMG/M metagenome (GOLD analysis project Ga0209341, IMG submission 184020) | Soil microbial communities from Rifle, Colorado - Rifle CSP2_sed 13_2 (SPAdes) (version 2) | ecosystem: Environmental > Terrestrial > Deep subsurface > Rock core/Sediment | place: Rifle...
CGCGGTCGGCCGCTGCCGGATCGGGGAGGCTCCGTCGATGTAGGCCACCGCCACCGAGGTCTCGGAGGGAACGCGGGCACTCACGAGACCGGCTTCGAACGAGCTCGCTCGGGCACTGACGATACCAAACACCGGGTACCGCGAGAAGTCGAAAGAACCGGCCTCGCTTCCCGTCGGGGATTCGACAACCAAACAGGGCGGAGCGCCGTCCGACACGAACACAACCTCCTCGGTCGCCAGGTGTCCGATGTGGAGCACCAATGCCGTGGTGCCGAGTACGGGCCGGTCGGGCGAGGGGCAGGAGATTTCCCAGCGAGCCAACGACAACGCCTCGGTCAGCGAACCTGCGGAGATGAACGGGGCCTCCGCTCCCAGGGTGCTCGGGTCGAAGCGCGGCTCGGGGCCCGGGCGTGGCTGGTAGACCGGCGGGTCTCCGCCGAGGAGCACCGCACCATCGAGGGCGAAGGCGAAGTAGGAGTCGCGCAGCGCCGCTGCAGTCGCCTCAGGAAGCGTGATGTTCGAGAGCCCGGTCACCCGGATGAGGCCGTCGGCGACCTGAAGGGGATCGGCTCCGGGGAGCAAAGCCACGGTCATGGTGAGATGTGGGCGCCCCGAGGGCACCACAGTCCCAGGTGCCACCGTGGTCACCACACCCCCGCTCGCGGAGGTGGTCACCACCGCCCCTTGGCCGGACGGCTCGGGTTGGGTGATCGTGTAGGTGGCGTCGGCAACCCCGGGGATCGCCAGTACCTCGCTCCGGAGACGCTCGGGGATCCAGCTGATCACGGTGAACTCGATCGTCAAGGCGGCCGGCTCCGCAGCATCCGGGCCAATCGGAGGATTCTCCCCCACCGTCCAGATCGTTGCCACTATTGCCAGTACCGCGGCCGCCCACACCAGCCCAACCCGGATCCGAGAACGGCCCGCCCGACGAAGGGAAGCGGCGCGCCCGTCGGGGAACTGCGGGGGCGGCGGGCTCTGCTCGACCACGTCGGCCATCAACTCGCGGATACGCGTATCGAGCACGTCGTTCACACCAGCACCTCCCTCAATCGCTTTCGTGCCCGGGCCAACTGGCGCCGGACCGTTCCATCCGAGACACCGAGGATGCCGGCGATCGAGTCGATGCCGAGGTCCTGCCAGTAGGCGAGGAACACGACGGCGCGCTGCTGCGGACTCAACGCACTCACGGCCTTCCACACCTCAGGCTGAGGCGCCGGATCCTCGACGACGACCTCTGCAGCAGCGGCGGCGTGCTCTCGCGTGCGGCGCCGCGCCGTCGACCGCTGCGAACTGCGCGCTTCGAAGAGCACCGCCCGAAACAGCAGGGCACGCCGGTTCTCCGCCTCCAACCAGACCCGAGACTTCATCATCCGCACCACCGCATCCGCGACCACATCCTGCGCCGACGCCGGCCCCACCAACGCCGTGGCAAAACGGGTCAACTCCTGGGCGTGATCGCGATACACGTCGGCGTCTGAACGGCCGTCCATCCTTCTCAGAGTTAAGTCGCCACAGAGGCCGCGACCGGGTGACACCCGATGCCACGAGCAAGATCGCACCCCCGGCCCCACTCCCAACAACCCGGCGAAGCTCCCCGCCTCGCACCCCCCTCCACCGACTGCGAGAATCCCGTCAAGCCGCGGAGGGAGAGCCGTGATCCGCATCGTCACCGACTCATCGTGTGACCTTCCCGAGGACGTCCTCGAGCGTCACCGCATCGCGGTCGTCCCCCTCACCATCCGCTTCGGGACGGAGGAGTTCGTCGACCGAGAACAACTGAGCAAGGACGAGTTCTGGCGGCGGCTCACCGAGGGCGATGTGCTTCCCCAGACCGCGGCGCCGTCGGTGGGGCGTTTCCAGGAAGCGTTCCACCGGCTCTCCAACGAAGGCGCCGACGGTGTGGTGGTGATCTGCATCTCGTCGCGGATATCGGCGACGCACCAATCGGCGGTCCTCGCCGCGGAGCAGTTCCCCGGCGGCGTCCCGGTGCGGGTGATCGACAGCGGACTCGTCTCTGCCGCGCTCGGGTTGGTCGCGATCGAGGCCGCCGAGCTGGCGGCGACGGGAGTCGGAGTCGATGCGGTGGAGCAGACGGCCCGCGAGGCCGCCGCGTCCACCAACCTTTTCGCCACCCTGGACACGCTGGAGTTCCTGAAGCGGGGCGGCCGCATCGGATCGGCACAGGCCTTCTTCGGGAACCTGCTCGACATCAAGCCGATCATCTCGTTCAAGGACGGCGCCGTCGAGGCGGCAGGGCGGGTGCGCACCCGCCGCAAGGCACTCGCCGCCGTGGTCGACCACGTTGCCGGCCTCGGCGATCGAATTCGTCGGTTCGGCGTCATCCATTCCGACCCCGCCGACCTCGACGAGTTCCTCGCCTCCCTGCGCTCTGTCCGGGACGAGGATCCCCTCGTCGCCCGGTTGGGGCCGGTGGTGGGCACTCATGCCGGCCCGGGGGTAGCCGGCGTGGTCTACCGCCTCGGCTGACCGGTACCGTTGCCCTGTGAGCGACCGGGCCGAAGTCGACGCCGTCCTGATCGAGCGGTACCTCCGAGGCGAGATGGAGGCCTTCGAGCAGCTGATGCGCGCCCATGAGGACCGGGTGTTCGCCGTGTGCCTGCGCATGCTGCGCGACCGGGAGGCGGCGCTCGACGCCACCCAGGAGACGTTCATCACGGTGTTCCGCAAGGCGGACCGCTTCGCCGGTCGTTCGGCGTTCGGCACCTGGTTGTACCGGGTGGCGGTCAATACCTGTTACGACCATGCCCGGCGCTTCCGCCGCCACCTCGCCGAACCGCTTCCCGAGGGCAACGACCCCGTCGACGCAGCAGCCGGCGACGCCTTCGACTCGATCGAGTTGCGCCCCGACCTCGAGGCCGCCCTGGCCGCCCTCCCCGCGGAGTTCCGTGCCGCCGTCGTCCTGGCCGACGTCGAAGGCCTCGGGCTGCAGACCGTGGCCGAAGCGCTCGGGGTGCCCGTGGGCACGGTCAAGTCACGGGTGTTCCGGGGGCGCCGGCTCCTCGCCGAAGCACTCGGGAACCTCAGAGGCCCCTCCGACACTCAAAGTGACGAGGGCAATGCATAGATTCGATCCCGAACTCGTCGCCGCACTGGCGGAGGGCACCCTGGAGGCCGCAGAGGCCGGGGCGCTCGAAGCCCAGATCGCGGCCGATCCCGCGGCTCTGGCCGACCTGGCCAAGCAGCGGGCGGCCCTCGCCGCCATCCGTACCGCCGGGTCGCCCCGACTCGAGGATCTCGAGCGAACCACGCTGCGCGCCGCCATCGCCGAGCAGTTGGGACTCGCCGCGGCGGACTCCCCCGCCGCCGCCCCGACCCGCCGGGTGGCATGGGGGGCGATCGCGGTCGCCGCCTCGGCGCTGGTCGCCATCGTCGCCTTCGCCCCCGTCGTCGGCCTGCTCTCCACCGGCGGGTCCGACGACGCCGGCGACCTGACGTTCGGCGACGACGCCACCATCGTCGCCGACGAGGCGAACGCCCCACTCGGCGCCGCCCTCCCGCCGGGTGACGACATGGACACCGAGGCGATCACCACCACGGCTCCAGCGACCGTTGCGACGGGCAACAATGAATTCACCCCGGCCGCCGTGGAGACCGGGGGAGTCGAGCGCTCTGCCGCCGACCGCCTCTCCGTCGCCGACGATCTCGCCCTGCTCAAGGGTGATCCCGAGGCCCTCCAGGTCCTGGGGATGCCGGTGGACGAGACCACCGCATGCCTCGCCGAGGCGACGGAACTGCTCGGGTCCGCCGAACTGCTCTTCTTCGAGTACCCCGCTCCCGCCGAGGACCCGGCACGGGCCCCGATCGTGTACGTGGTGTTCCACCTCCCCGCGGCAGACGGTGCCGGGCCGGGCACGCTGCTGGCGTTCTCGCCCGACGACTGCGTCACGCCCATCGCGATCCCGTAACAGGGGTACCGCCCCTCCGGGGGCTCAGACGGGCACCGCTAACCTCGGGGCGATGGCCGACGAGATCCCCGAGCGCGAGGACTTTCCGACCCATGTGGCGGATCTGCTCGAGGCAGTCGCCACCCGAATCCGTGCCCTCACCGTCGACCGGATCGCCCGGGTGATCACCTTCATCACCCTCGGCATGGTGGCCCTCACCCTGGTCGGCCTGGCCTTCATCTTCTTCCTCGTCGGCCTCTTCCGCATCCTCGACGAACTGATCCGCAAGGCGTGTGACTGCGGGTTCTCCATGGAGATCGTCTACGCGATCGTCGGTGGACTATTCCTGGTTGCGGGTGCGTTGATGTGGCGCAAGCGCATCAACCGTGAGGCGGCGTGACCGACAAGCTCATCATCATCGGGTCGGGCCCGGCGGGGCTCACCGCCGCCGTCTACGCGGCGCGCGCCGCGCTAGAACCGCTCCTGATCGAGGGCATCGCCGCCGGCGGCCAACTCATGCTCACCACAGATGTCGAGAACTACCCGGGGTTCCCCGACGGAGTCATGGGGCCGGAGATGATGGAGCTGTTCCGCAAACAGGCCGACCGCTTCGGGACCCGCTTTCTCACCGCCGACGTTTCCCGCGTCGATTTCTCGCAGCACCCCTTCCGGGTGTGGGTGGACGACGAAGAGCACCGGGCCGAGGCTGTGATCATCTCCACCGGCGCCTCCGCCCGCTGGCTCGCCGTCCCCGGTGAGGAGAAGTTGCGCGGCCACGGAGTCAGCGCCTGTGCCACCTGCGACGGCTTCTTCTTCAAGGAGCGAGAGGTCGTGGTGGCCGGCGGCGGCGACTCCGCCATGGAGGAGGCCCTGTTCCTCACCAAGTTCGCCAGCAAGGTCACGGTCGTCCATCGCCGCGACGAGTTCCGCGCCTCGAAGATCATGGCCCACCGGGTGATGAATCATCCCAAGATCGACGTCCGCTGGAACGCTGCGATCGTCGAAGTACTCGGGGAGGAGTCCGTCACCGGCGTCCGTCTGCGCGACACGGTCACCGCAGCCGTCGATGACTTCCCCACCGAGGGGGTATTCGTCGCCATCGGCCACACCCCCAACACGGAGTTGTTCGCCGGCCAGCTCGAACTCGACTCCCGTGGATACTTGCGCACCTTCACGGGGACCGCGACGTCGGTGGAGGGGGTGTTCGGCGCCGGCGACGTCGTGGACTCCACCTATCGTCAGGCGGTCACCGCTGCCGGCATGGGATGCCAGGCGGCGATCGATGCCGAACGCTGGCTCGAGTCGCAGGAATGAGCGGACGAGCAACACGGTTGTTGCCGAGGAGAATGGAGGACGGCCGCACCGCGGCCGGCGACACATGTCTGAGAACACGATCACGGCAACCGATCAGAGCTTTCAGGAGCTGATCGCAGGCGACACCCCGGTCCTCGTCGACTTCTGGGCCGAGTGGTGCGGACCGTGCCGCATGATTGCACCCATCGTCGAGGAGATCGCCGCCGAGTACGCCGGCACTCTGAAAGTGGCGAAGCTCAACGTCGACGAGAACCCGCAGACGGCCGGCACATACGACGTCATGAGCATCCCCACGCTCATCGTCTACCGCAACGGCCAGCCGCAGAAGCGGATCGTCGGCGCCCGGCCCAAGCTCGCCATGCTCGCCGACCTCGCCGAATTCATCTCCTAGCGCACGGGCACCAGCTCGGACACGCCGGCGCCGCGACCTGCGACGATTGCGCGCCATGGAGCTCTATCGGATCGGTGATTCCGGCGAGTCGGTCCGGGACATCCAGGACCGCCTTCACGCGTTGGGTTTCTCCACGGCGCCCGACGCCCCGGGGGTCTTCGACGAGGGGACCACGGCCGCGGTCAGGGCGTTCCAGCAGTCGCGCCGCCTCGCCGTCGACGGATTCGTGGGCCGGGAGACGTGGCGGACCATGGTCGACGCCGGGTTCCAACTCGGCGACCGGCTCCTCTACAACCGCATGCCCATGCTGCACGGCGACGACGTCGCCGAACTGCAGCGCCGGCTCAACGCCCTCGGCTTCGACGCGGGACCGGTCGACGGCATCTTCGGCGCCTCCACCCTGCACGCGGTACTCGACTACCAGCAGAACCGGGAAATGGCCGAGGACGGAGTCGTCGGCCTCGAGGTGGTTCAGGAGCTGTCCCTCATGTCCCGGGAGACCGCCAAGATGGGGCGTCACCACGTCCGCGAGCGCGTGTGGTTGTCCGCACTCCCGCACAGCCTGGTAGGACTGTTGGTGTTCCTCGACCCCTCCTGCCGCGACGACCACGAGGCGGCCGAGGCGTGGACCGCAGCCGGCGGAGCCGCGATGACCATCCGGGAGGCGGGAGCACAGGCGTTCCTGTCACGGTCGGCGGACACCCAACCGGCAGAGCGGCTCCGCGCCGAGCACGCCAACGAGGTGGCCGCCGACCTGATTCTCGGCTTCTGTCACCCGGGGACGGACGTCGCCGGAGTCTTCTACTTCGCATCGGCGCAGTCCCACAGCGAGGCCGGTTCGGCGATCGCCGCGGGGCTGGCCGCCCGCCTCGGGGTGCGCGCCGCCGGCCGGTCGACTCCGCTGCTGCGGGCCACCCGGGCCCCGGCCGTGATCGTCTCTCTCCCCCGGCTTGACTCGTCCCTGGGACGGACGGTGGTGCGCGCCCTGGATGCCTGGCTCGCAGCCCGCGGTGGTCAGTAGCGCAGCGTTTGCTCAATGACCACGCGGTTCGCTGCCAGACACCGGATCGCAGATGGCAGATGGCAGACCGACCGACCGGACAAGATCTGCAATCTGCAATCTGCGGCGTCACGCGCCGAGCAGCGTGCGGTAGATCCGCTCGAGGTCGTCGAGCGAACCGAACCGGATCGTCATCCGCCCGCCGCCCCGCCGCGCATACTCGATCTTCACCGGTGAGCCGAGCCGTTCGCCGAGCCGCTCCTCGAGGGCGATGATCTGGGCGGCCCGATCCTTCTTGACGCGGGGCGTCTTTGCCGCCGACTTGTCGCCTCCCTGACGGGCCCGCACCGCCTCCTCCACCTGCCGCACCGACCATCCCTCGGCGGCGGCCTTGTTGGCGATGCGCACCGCATACGCGGTGTCGTCGGTGCCGAGGAGCGCCCGCGCCGCCCCGGCGCTGAGCCGGCCGGAGACGAGCAGCGTCTGGACGGCTCCGGGGAGGCCGAGCAGGCGAACGCTGTTGGTCACCGCCGAGCGGCTCTTTCCGACCCGGGTGGCCACCTGCTCGTGGGTCAAACCAAAATCTTCCATGAGGGTTCGGTAGGCGCCGGCCTCCTCGAGGGGATCGAGATCCTCGCGCTGCACGTTCTCGACGACCGCTTCGACGAGGCGCCCCTGGTCGTCGCCGTCGCGGATCATGGCGGGGATCTCACCGAGCCCTGCCATCCGGGCGGCGCGGAGCCGCCGTTCCCCGGCGACGAGCGCGTGGCGCCCGTCGGTCCCGGCGGGACGCACCACGATCGGTTGGAGCACCCCCACCTCGCGGATCGATTCGGCGAGGGCCTGCAGGGTCTCGATGACGAAACGTTCCCGGGGCTGGCGGGGGTTGGGGTCGACGGCGTCGACCGGGATCATGGCGAACCCACCCGTGGGGCGACCCGCCGCCAGGAGCGCGTCGAGTCCCCTGCCCAGTCCGGACTTACGCGCGGCCATGTCTCCTCCTGAACTCGTCGGCGAGTGACCGGTACGCCTTGGCACCGAGGCTCTTCGGATCGAAGGATTCGATCGGTTCTCCAAACGAAGGCGCCTCGGCCAGCCGCACCACCCGGGGAATCACCGTGTCGTAGGCCATCGTCCCGAAATGCTCCCGCACCTGGGCGCTCACCTCGGTTGCCAGCGTGGTGCGACGATCGTACATCGTGATCACCGCACCCTCGATCTTGAGTCGAGGGTTAAGGTTGGTGTGGATGGCCTGAATCGAGCGCAGCAACTGCGTCAGTCCCTCGAGGGCGTAGTACTCGGCCTGGATCGGGATCAGCACCTCGTCGGCAGCGGTGAGGGCGTTCACCGTGATCAACCCCAGGCTCGGAGGGCAGTCGAGGAACACCGTGTCGAACTTGTCCTCCATCTGTGCGACCGCGTTGGCGAGGAGCCGCTCCCGGGAGTAACGGGCCACCAGCTCGATCTCCACCCCGGCGAGGTCGATGGACGAGGGGACCACGAAGAGATCCTTAGTGGCGGTCGGGGTGACCACATCGTCGAGTCGGCGTTCGCCCAGGAACACCTCGTATATGGAGTGCTCCACGGTGCGACGGTCGATCCCGAGGCCGCTGGTGGCGTTGGCCTGGGGATCGGTGTCCACGACGAGCACGCGCTCACCCTTGGCTGCCAGGGCGGCGGCGAGATTCACGGTGGTCGTGGACTTCCCGACGCCACCCTTCTGGTTGGCGATCGCGACCACGACGCCGTGGGGAGGCGTCACGTCATTCACCGGCGCGCATGATAAGAAGCCATGCCGGTCCGTCAAGGATTGTGGCCGGCACCTCGGTGACCATCATCCCCAGCCCGAGCGCCTCGCCCACCCCCACCAGGTCGCGGGTGCGGACCGGTGGCGCCTCACGTCTGCTCAGCCCGAGCACCGCGGTACCTGCGAGCGTGAGCATGCGTGCGGCCAGGCCAACCGCCTCCGGGGCGCGCACCGAACCACGAAACGTCATGCCCTTCCACTCGTCGGCGACGTCGAATGCGTCGCCCTGAGCGACGTGCACGTTGTCCAGCCCCAGCACCTGAACCGCCCGGGAGAGCAGGCGGATGCGGCGGCCGCCCCGGTCGAGCACGGTGACCTGGGTGTCGGGCCACAGGATCGCCAGCGGAATGCCGGGGAGCCCGACGCCGGTGCCGACATCGAGGATCTCGTCGGGAGGGGTCTTCCATCCGACCGCAAAACTCAGCGAATCGGCGACGTGGCGCCCCCAAATGCGTTCCGCCTCGCGGGGTCCGAGACCGCCGGCAGGGATCGCCTCACGGATCAGCCAGGCCGCGTACTGCTCGAAGGTGGCGAATCGCTCGTCGTCGACCGGATGCCCGGCCCAGGAAGCGGCGGATCGGGCGAGGTCGGGGGAGTCGGGCATGCGAGGAGGGTACCGGAGGAGCGCGCAGTTTCTGTTTCACGTGAAACCAGGCACGCCGCCCGAAGGGCGGCGTGCGTACCACGTACCACGTACCCGATGCCCAGCACCCGGGGAGGGCCGGTGGCGCTTGCTGTTTCACGTGAAACCAGGCACGCCGCCCGAAAGGGCGGCGTGCGTACCACATACCAGATGCCGAGCACCCAGCCGGGTACCAGGTACGCCGGGAGACCCCGAGGGTCTCCCGGCTACTCCGCCGCGATCACCACCGAACGACGGGGTTCCTCGCCCTCGCTGAACGACCGGACCCCTTCGATCTCCGCCACGGTGTCGTGGACGACCTTGCGGTCGGCGGAGTTCATGGGCTCCAGCATCACCTCTCCGCCCTCGGCCTTGATCTTCTCGGCGAGCCGCGCCGTGTAGATGCGCAGCGCCTCCCGCCGCCGCTCGGAGTACCCGTTGACGTCGAGCCGGATTTTCGCCCCGGACATGGTCTTGCGCTGCACGATCGTGCGACACAACTCGAGCACCGCCTGGGCGATGCTCCCCTTGGGCCCGACCAGGGCCTCGGTCTGCTCACCGACGACGTCGACGTAGATGGCGCCCTCCTCGATGCGGCCGGTGACCTCACCCTCGAGCCCGAAGGAGGCCAACAGGCCGGTGAGAAAGCGTCTCAAGTCCGCCGCCTGGTCCTCGACCGGAATGTCCTCGCGGTCGTCATCATCCCGCGGGGGGCGAGGGACCCGCTCTCTGGGCTTCGGCCGCTCTGCGGGGCGACTCCCGCCGCCCCCACCATTGCGCGGCGACGGACGGGAACCTGAATTACGCGCTTGTAATTCATGCCCGCCGCCTCGCGGCGCCGCCTCTTCCTTGCGCGTCCTGGGCTCCGCCGGTTTGGCTGCCGTGGACCGGCTTCCCCCGCTCCGGCCGCGGCGGCTGCGCGGCTCGGCAGCCCGCCCCTTGCGCTTGACCCGCACTACGGCATCCTGCCCACCCATCCCGAGAAAGCCCCGCTGTGGCTCCTGGATGACCTCGACGTCTGCCTGGTCGGACGACGCCAGCCCCAACTCGGCCAGGGCGGCCTCGACCGCCGTCTCCACGCTGGGTCCCCGGACCTCAACCCATTCGAGCGACTCCATCGCTAGTTCCTCCTCCGCTTCTTACCCCGCTTCTTCGAGCCCTGGGGCCGGCGGGTCGGCGACGGCGTCGGCGCCGCCCCGGACGCTCCCGGGTCCGCGGGTCGCGGTGCTGGTGACGAACTGCCCTTCGGCTTTTCCGGAGGGGCAGCAACCCGCCGCTTCGTGTCCAGACCGAGGATCAGCGATTGCTGACCGATCCGGAACAGCTGGCTGGCGGCGAAGTAGACCACCAGTCCGGCGGGAAGATTGAACGAAATGAACCCGAAGAAGAACGGGAAGATCTTCATGACCGCCTGCCCCGGCTGTGCCTGCTGTCCCGGCGGTTGCTTGGCCATGGTCTGCTTCTGCTGCCAGTAGGCGGTGAAGACCACGAGGGCGATCGTGATCAGGTAGGGGATCGCCTTGACGAACGAACCGGGGATCGTGTCGCTGCCGCTCAGCGCCTCATTGGGGGAAACGGACAGGTTCATCCAGAGAAACACCAGTTCCTTCTGGGCGTTGAGGGCGCCTTCGAGGGCGCTCCCCGAGGTGACGTACTTGAGTCGATCGATGAGCTCGACGGCTCCGAACGATCTCAGCACGCTGAACAGGGCAAACCACACCGGCATCTGCAGCACGAGGGGGAGGCACCCGGCGGCGGGGTTGACCCCCCGCTCCTTGTACAGGGCCATCATCGCTTGCTGCTGTGCGGGCTTGTCGGTCTTGAATTCCTTTTGAATCCTCTTGATTTCGGGCTGGATCTCCTGCATCGCCTTCATCGAGCGGGTCTGTTTCAGGGTGAGCGGAAACAGCACCAAACCGATGGCGACGGTGAGCAGGATGATGGCCACCCCGAAGTTTGGGACCAGCTCGTAGAAGAACGTGAGCGTGCCTCCGAGGAGGTCCTGCAAACCGTTCCACAGCGACGACATCAGACGACCTCCAGATCGGCGGTAGGACGGTGTGGGACGGGATCGAACCCCCCATCACGCCACGGATGACAGCGGCCCAGCCGGCGGATCGCCAGCCAGGTGCCCCGCAGCGCCCCCCACTCGTCGACCGCCTCGAAGGCGTATCGGGAACAGGTGGGAAGGTACCGGCAACGGGTCCCAACCAGGGGCGAGAGCGTGGCCCGATAGGCCAGGATGAACCTCTGCAGCCACCATCCCGGTTGCCACGGGCGCAGGCTGGTGCGAAGCCGTTCCGAATCCGCCCGCACCGGGCCCTCTTGCCTCTCCGAGTCCATGTTCACTCCTCTGCCAAAGCCGTCTGCGCCCACGAGACCACCGTCTCGAACGGGGCGTCGACCACCGACCCGGCGGCGGTCACGACGTAGTCACGGCCCGCCCGGAGCGGAATCCGCCGTAGCGCCTCCCGCAGGCGGCGCCTGGCGCGGTTGCGACGCACGGCAGACCCCGCCGCACGGCCCGCCACGAACGCGACCCGCGAAAGGCCCGGCTCGCCGGCGGCGGCGAAGATCGTGATGCCGCCGACGCGTCGCCGGATCCCCATCCGGCGCACCTTCTCGATGTCGGAGCTCCTCCGGAGCGATCTGTAGGGCGCCGCCCTACGCGGTGAGGCGGCTACGGCCCTTGCTCCGACGGCTCTTGATCACGGCGCGGCCGGCTCGCGTCCGCATGCGGAGGCGAAAACCGTGGCGCCGCTTGCGGCGTCGGACGTTTGGTTGGAACGTGCGCTTCATTGAGGTGTCCGCAGAGAGAGGATGCGTCGGCGGGGGAGGTTACGGAGCGTGCCGGAGGTTGTCAAAGGTGGGGAAGCAGGCCGCTCCGGCCGACCGCGAAGAAACCCTTTGAGTCGCGAAAGATAGTGGAAGGCCCCGCAGTCGCCCACAGACGATGTCCACACTGTGGGGAACGCGAAAACGGTCCCCGAAAACCCTTGTGACACAAGGGGGGATCGCTTCCATGCGACTCGTGCAATGGTGGATAACGCGCGATTTCACCGTCTTGTGGGGCGCCGCGACCGCTCCATATAATCGCCCGCTACCGGGTGCCCCCCGGTCACTTCCTCGACAGGGCTCGGCGGCGCGCCGAAACGGTCACTAAGGGGCGAGAACGGGAAAACGATCGTTCTCCACAGGTGTGGATAGCACTGTGGAGAACCGGTTTGGAAGCCGTCGAGGGAGCGAGGGAGGACGTGGAGGCACATCCTGCCGCCGGAGACTGGGAGCAGTTCCGGCAGACATTGCGTGGTCGCGTCACGCCGGTCACGTGGCGGGCCTGGTTGGAGAGTCTGGTTCTCGAACCCGGAGACGGAACTGCGCTGCGGATCGTCGCACCGAGCGAGTTCCACCTCCGCTGGGTCAACGACAAGTACCGCGGCCTCATCGAAGAGGTCGCCCGGATCGCCTTCGGCACCGCGGTGACGGTTGAACTGGCCGCCGCCGACGGGCAGGCGTTCGAGGGTCCGATCATCGACGACGAGCCCGAGCCCGAGCCCGCCCCGGCCGTCACCCCTCCGGCTCATCCCGAGGCCGGGCGGCTCGTACCCAAGTACTCCTTCGAGAACTTCGTGGTGGGACAGAGCAACCGGTTCGCCCACGCCGCGGCCATGGCGATCGCCGAACAACCGGGGGGCAACTACAACCCGCTGTTCGTCTTCGGCGGCGCCGGCCTGGGAAAGACCCACCTCCTCCAGGCGATCGCCCAGCACGCCCACGATCTCCACCCGAATCTCGAGATCATCTACCTGAGCTCCGAGGCGTTCTTCAACCACTTCATCGAAGGAATCCGCAAGAAGCGGATGGACGAGTTCAAGGGCCGCTACCGCGGGGTCGACATGCTCCTCCTCGACGACGTCCAATTCCTGGAAGGTAAGGAGCAGATCCTCGAGGAGTTCTTCCACACGTTCAACTCGCTGTACGAGGCCGGCAAACAGTTGATCTTCTCTGCCGATCGACCCCCGAAGAGTCTCTCCAGCCTCGAGGATCGCATCCGGAGTCGGTTCGAGTGGGGACTCACCACCGACATCCAACCGCCCGACGTCGAAACCCGTCTCGCCATCCTGCGCAAGAACGCCGCCTTCGCCCCCCAGGAGGTGCCACAGGCGGTTCTCGAATTCATCGCCACCCGGGTGGTCGACAACATCCGCGAGCTGGAAGGGGCGCTGACCCGGGTGACCGCGTACGCCGCCCTCACCCATCAGCCGATCGATCTCGAGATGGCCGAGGACGTCCTCCAGGATCTCGGTCCGGCTCACATGGCGGTACCGATCAGCCCCGGGCGAATCCTCGCCGCCACCGCCGAATCCTTCGGCGTCTCGATCGTCGAGCTCGAGGGGCCGAGCCGGCGGCAACCCCTGGCGCGAGCCCGGCAGGTTTCGATGTACCTCTGCCGCGAACTGACCGACCTCTCCCTCCCCAAGATCGGCGGCCTCTTCGGCGGGCGCGACCACACCACCGTGATCCACGGAGTGAACAACGTCGGCAAGCTGATGAAGACCGACCCGACCCTGTTCGACCGTGTCACAGCCCTGTTGCAAAGTCTGCGGAAAACTTCATGATCTTTCCACACCCCTCGCGACCGCCGATCAGGCCTGTGGGCGCCTCTCCCGGGTCGTCCACACCCTGTGCACGGCGGATTACCCGGCCGAACAGGGAGAATACGACGTTCTCCCCAATCCACAACCACTACTACTGCTACCTGTTCTTTGATTGAGTTACAAGAGTCGTAGGAGAGAAAGGGTTTCCTGTGCGTATCCGAGCCGAACGTGACGACCTCGTCGACGTCCTGAGTCGCGCGGGGCGTGCCGTGGGAGCCCGTGCGGCCCTCCCGATCTTGCAGGGCGTGCTCATCGAGGTCACGGGCAAGACGATGCGCGTCATCGGCACGGATCTCGACGTCACCGTTCGCACGGAGCTCGAGGTCGAGGTGCTCGCCGCAGGCACGACGGTGGCTCCCTCCCGCCTCGCCACCGAAGCGGTGCGCAAGCTGCCCCCGGGTGCGGTGACGTTCCAGGCCGAGGGAGGCGAGATCGAGATCAGCGGGGGAGGTCCGGTGTTCCGCTTCCGTGAGTTCGCCGCCGATGATTTTCCAAAGCTCGGCGAGCCGGATCTCAAGGGTGCCGTGGCCGTCGACGGGTCGGCATTCGCCGCAGCCATCGGGCAGGTATCGGTGGCGGCATCGACCGACGACGCCCGGCCGATCCTCACGGGAGTGTTCTTCGAGACGGAGGGGGGCCGGCTGCGCATGGTTGCCACCGACTCGTACCGGCTCGCGGTGCGCGATGTCCCCGCGGTCGAGGCGTCTCTCTCCGGTCTGGTCCCGGTTCGGGCCCTGCGGGAGCTGACCCGTACCGTCTCCGCCGAGAAGATCCGGGTGGCGATGGGTGATCGCGAGGCGGCGTTCGCCTCCGACCGCGGCGTCCTCACCGCGCGGCTCATTGAGGGGAGCTTTCCCAACTACCGGCAACTGATCCCGGCGAGCTATCCGAATCAGCTGCGCATCGGGCGCCAGGGGCTCCTCGAGGCGATCGATCGCGCTTCGCTCGTCGCCGAGGATCACATCCCGATTCGGATCACCCTGCAGAAGGGCGGTATCGAGTTGAGCGTGACCCGTCAAGACGTGGGTGGCGAGACCGAGCACGTCGAGGCCGAATATGCCGGCGAAGAGATGACCATCGCCTTCAACAGCAAGTACCTCAACGACGGAGTGTCTGCGGTCGACGACGAGACGATCGTGCTCGACGTTCTCGATCCCCTGAAGCCGGGGGTACTGCGCGGTGCCGAGGCCGACGACTTCCGTTACCTGCTGATGCCGGTTCGCCTGTAGGGGAGGGGCGGTGCGCCTCTCCTGGATCGAAGTCACCGACTACCGGTGCTACGCACTGCTCCGGTTCGCCCCCGACCCGGGGATCAATGTGCTCGTTGGTGACAACGGTTCGGGGAAGACCTCGCTGCTCGAGGCGATCGGTTATCTCGCGTCGTTGGCATCGTTTCGCCGCTCGCCGGATGCCTCGCTGGTGCGGCATGGCGCCGCAGGTACGGTGATCCGGGGCGAGTTCTCGTCCTCCGCCGGGACGACCCTTGTCGAGGTCGAGGCGCCGTCCTCGGGACGGCGACGCGTACTCCTCAACGGCAAGCGGGTCGCCAGCCGCGCCGCGGTTGCGGTGACCGTCGCTCTGGTCGCGTTTCTCCCGGACGATGTCGACTTGGTGAAGCGCGGTCCGGCCTATCGCCGTGAATACCTCGACGACCTGGCGGCTCAGCTGTGGCCGGCCGCCGGCGCCGAACAGGCGGAGTACGAGCGGGCGCTGCAGCAGCGCAACGCACTGCTGCGGCGCGAGGGGAGACAGGCCGACGCCACGACACTCGATGCGCTCGACGAGCGGCTTGCCGGGCTCGGGGGTGCGGTGCTGGCGCGCCGCCTCGCCACCGCCGAATTGGTGACGCCGTCCGTGGAGCGGCTCTACGCGGAACTCGACGAGGTCCCGGCCCGGGTGTCGTTCCGCTACGTCGCAGCAGGGTTGGGAGAGCTGCCGGCAGCCGCATCCGCCGATGAACTGGCGGCGCTGCTGGCTCCTGCGGTCGCCGCGGCCCGTCGCAGCGATCTCGAGCGGCGTGCCACCAGCGTCGGACCGCACCGCGACGACATCGAGATCGTGCTCGACGATCGCGACGCGAGGACGCGGGCGAGCCAAGGAGAACAGCGCTCGGTGGCGCTCGGGTTGCGCATCGCCGCCTATCGGGTGATCGGGGAGCGACGGGGCACCGCCCCGGTGCTGTTGCTCGACGACGTCTTCAGCGAGCTCGACGCCCGTCGGAGCGCCCGTCTCGTCGAGCGGCTCCCCGACGGCCAGATGTTCGTGACGTCGGCGCGCAGCGAAGAGGTCCCGGTGGTGGGGAAGCGGTGGCGGGTGGCGGCGGGGATGGTGGAACCGGCATGACCGACGACCTGCGGCCGATCGGCGCCGGCCTCGAGCGGCTGTTGCGCGACATGGGCATGCCCAGGGCCTTCGACGTCGCCCGCCTCGCCGACGAGTGGCCGGAGGCGGCCGGGGAGCCCTTCGCCTCACTGTCGCGGCCGGCCTCCTACCGGGGCGGCGAGCTGGTGCTGGAGGTCGCCGACGGAGCGAGCGCCAGCCTCCTCAAGTTCCGCATCGGGGACCTCATCGAGCGGCTCACCGAGCGCTACGGGCCGGGCGCCGTCACCACCGTCCGCATCCGGGTCGGCGGAGGGAAAAAGGGCCCCTGACCAGGGGTTTTGCGTCGTCGAAAGGGTCGAAACGGTCCCCGGACGAGGCTAAGATCACAGCGATGTCAGCAGCACTCCCGGCCCTCCTCGATTCGGGCCCCAGGGGTGCCGCCGGCGCCCTGCCGAACCCGTCCTGAGCCGCGCTGGCGACGCTGCGAAACGACCGAAGGAGCACCGTGGCAACGAAGAGCGCGTCCTCGTACGGGGCGAAGGACATCACCGTCCTCGAGGGCCTCGAGGCGGTGCGGAGGCGTCCCGCCATGTACATCGGCTCCACCGGTCCCCGCGGGCTCCACCACCTCGTATGGGAGGTGGTGGACAATTCGGTCGACGAGGCCATGGCGGGCTTTTGCACTCGCATCGACGTCACCATCCATCCCGACAACACGGTGACCGTCAAGGACAACGGCCGGGGGATTCCCG
>Ga0209341_10002709_pt1 | contig 16773 bp, 15 predicted proteins | sample RifCSP13_2_FD_184020 | JGI IMG/M metagenome (GOLD analysis project Ga0209341, IMG submission 184020) | Soil microbial communities from Rifle, Colorado - Rifle CSP2_sed 13_2 (SPAdes) (version 2) | ecosystem: Environmental > Terrestrial > Deep subsurface > Rock core/Sediment | place: Rifle...
GGAAATTGATGTTTAAACAAATCGCTGTGAACCAGAATTGATTCTTCGTCCACTTCCCCAAGTTCAAGCGAGTTTAGAAGTGGCTCGAACTCCTTTTGTAAAAATTCTGCGCGTTGCCTGTATGATGGGAATTTGGGCTGTATGAAGCCCCAAAATTCTCGAACAGTGCGGCTGGTTAAAACAAAGCGCGGTAGTACATCTCTCAATGAAGATGAAGCTAAATCTTGGCGAAGTTGAGAGTATTCGTCATCGGACGGTTGACCGCCAGTCGCGCGGTCTACAAGGATCGCTTTTATCCTTTCAACTTTGGCAAGCAATTCTTTTCTGGGTTCCATCGGCGTCAACTTCTCAAAATGCAAATGATGCATTTGCGAGGGGGCCTCGAATCGCGGATTACACAGGTTTCTAATCTGTGTAATCCGCGATTACCTCACCCTCCAAACACCTTATTCCACCTCATCTCCCCTCCCTGCGGCGGGCGCTCGTGGGCCAGGCGGAGGCACAGATCCGCCATCTTCTCCACGCACCAGCGATGATACTCGTAGCCGGTCGAGTTGATGTCCATGTCCGGCGCGGGGTTCATGAAGTCAATCGCGTAAGGCATCCCGTCGCGGATGGCCCACTCGATGGTATTCATGTCGTAGCCCAACGCGCGCACGAGTTTGCGCGAGTCCTCCACCACCCGCTCGACCATTTGAGGTGAGAGGTCGTGCGGCAGATACTTGCGCGCGTCCGGGTCGTACTTCATCACCCTGATGTCCGTCTGCCCGAGACACATGCACCGCAGGTAATCCTCCCACTGGACGAACTCCTGCAGGACCATCGTGAGCAGGCCGCTCTCATTGTAGGCTTTCCATAGATCGTCGTAGGAGCGGACGATGTGCACCTGCTTCCAGCCGCCCCCATGCGCGTCTTTGAGCACGACCGGGAAGCCGCCCAAGTAATTGATGTGCTCTTCCCAGGGCACCGGGTACATCAGGTTGCGCAGGCTTTCGTCGTGGACGATACCAGGGACATAGTCCTTGTTGGGCAGGGCGACGGTCTTGGGGCTGGCGACGCCGAGTTTCGTCGCGAGCGCCGCGCCGAAGAACTTATCGTCCGCCGTCCACATGAACGGGTTGTTGACGACGTAGGTCCCTTGCAGCATCGCGTTCTTGAGATACGAACGATAGTACGGCACCTCGTGCGAGATGCGATCCACGATCACGGCGTAGGAGCACGGCTCGTCCATGCGCGTCCCGCCCAGTTTCGCGTACTCGGCGACGACGCCCACGTTCCGCTTGTTCACTTCCTCGATGAAGGCCGGGGGCCACGACCATTCGCGTCCGACGATCACGCCGATTTTGAGCACGGATGCCTCCTGTGAGTGGAAGTTGGAGGTTAGGGGCGCTCTTGGCCTGCCCGCGCCTCCAACTTCTAACTTCCAATCTCCAACGTCTATCAGAATTTTTCTGACAGATAGTACTTCATCATCGCCCGCCAGGTGGGCCAGTCGTGCGGCATGTCGAAGCCCCACAGGTCGAGTTCGTGCGGGATGCCCTTCGCCGCCAGGACGCCCGCCAGCTGGCGCGAGCCTTCCGGGTTTTCGTAGGCGCCCTGCCCGGAGACGATGTGGATGTGCCGCTTCTGCTGCAGGAGCGGCAGGTCATGAGCGTCGTTCAGGTTGGGCAAAAAGGCCAGCGGGTCGTTGAAATACACGTCCTCGTCGTAGTAGCCGTCGGTGAAATTGCGGATATGGTAGTTGCCGCTCATGGCGATCATCCCGTCGAACAGATCGGGGCGGCGGAAGAGCTGGTTGGCGGCATGGTACGCCCCCAGGCTGGCCCCGGCGGTGATGACGCCAATCTGGCCCCGGCAGCTATTCCAGATGTATGGAACGACTTCCTCCGTGATGTAGTGGTTATATTGGGCATGCCGGATGGCGCGGTCATGCGGGTGCATCTGTCTATTCATCCAGCTTTCGCGGTTGATGCTGTTGATGGAAAAGACTTTGACCTTGCCGCCCTCGATTTCATCCTTGATGGCCTCGATGACGTAGAACCGCTCGTACTCCAGGTAGTCGGCGGCGGCGGTGGGGAACATGAGCAATGGAAACCCGTAATGCCCGTAGGTGACGATTTCCATCGTTTTGTTGAGGCTGGGGCTGTGCCAGCCATCCAGGATTCTATGCATGCGTCTTCTCCCGTCGAGCGGCCGGCCTACTTCACTCCAATGCGTACCCGGTAACTGAAATACCACGGCTGGGCCACCGCGCCCAACGTGTGCTCGGCGATCCGGCGCAGTTCGTCCAGGCCCAGTTCGGCCTCGGTCAGCCCGCGATTCAATATGAGAAGGCTTGCATGGCTTCTCAACGCATCACCGGCGGCCAGTCGTAGTCATAAGCCGCGAACACGCCGCTGGGCCGCAGAATACGAGTCACCTCCGCAAAGGTGCTTTGCGGTTCCATCCACTGCAAAGCCTGGGCGCAGGTGACGATGTCGGCGCAACCATCCAGCAGGCCGGTCTGGTGGGCGAAGCCGGACTGAAAGCGCACGCTGGGCACGGGTGGGTGCGCTTCGGCGCGCGCCCGCATCGCCGCATTTGGTTCGATCCCGATGACTTGCGCAGCCCGCTCCGCCCATATAAAAGTCGAAAGCCCTGTCCCGCTTCCGAGGTCAACCACCAACCCCGGGCGTTCCACGTGCGCCAGTTGAGTCAAGACATCCTCGAGCGCAGCTGGAGGCTGAGGGCGATAGGTATGATAGCGATCCGCAAAGCCGGGAGCGCCATATTCGGAGCGCTCAATGTTCCGGGCGGGATCGTAGGCTTCGGCGCTCATCGTCTATAGTGTAGCCCCTTGCGGGGCAAACGCAAACGGGCACAAGGCCCTAAACGGCGATCTCCTCCATCGGTTTGTCTACAAACGTCCGTGCGAACTGCATAAAGCGATAGACGTCCGCGAAGTTGGTGACGAGGCCGACCGACACACGCACCGCGCCCGTGCTCTTGTCGTCAATACAGCGGCGGAACTCGTCCAGCGTCAGCCGGTTCTGTGATTTGATGAAGCAGGACGTCAGTTCGTCCGCCGAGATGCCGAGCGCGAGTTCCCCGCCGCCGGGGTTGCAAAAACAGCCGGTGCGCAGGGAGATGTTGACCCGGTTCGCCAACTGCTCGACCAGGCGGTGATCAACGAAGTGGCCCTTCGCGTCGTAGAAGTTCAGCGTCACCGTCCCGCCGCGCGCGTGCGCCTCCACCGGGCCGTAAATACGGACGACGGGCGCGCCGTGGCTGTGGCGGAGCGCGGTCAGTTCGCTCAACAGCCAGCCCGTCAGGCACACCACGCGGGTATGGATCGTCTCGACGCCGATCTTCTCGATGTGCTTCAGGCCGGTCTCGACGGCGGGGAGCGTCAGGTAGTTGAGCGTCCCGTCTTCGAACGCCTCCGCGCCCTCCTGGAAATAGTAGCGGTCGCCCTGCACCGAGGCGACGGTGATCGTGCCGCCCGCGAACCACGGGCGGTGCAGTTTGCCGAGCGCGCTCCGGCGGGCCAGCAGGCACCCCACGCCCGTGGGATAACCGAAGATTTTGTAGAAGGAAAGCGACACAAAATCGGGATGCCACCGGCTGAGGTCGAGGCGGTTGGTGGGGATGAAGGCCGCCGCGTCGAGCAGGACCTCCCAACCTTTGGCCTGCGCCTTTTCGATCCATGCGAGCGCGTGCTGCACGCCGGAGAAGTTCGACTGGGCCGGGTAAGCAAACAGGTCGAATGCGCCCGGCTGGGCCAGGTCGAGGAAAGCGGCGAGTTTTTCGTCGTCAATCCGCAAATCCGGCGGGAGGACGGGGGCGTAGACGACCTTTGCGCCTTTGGCGCGGGCGAACTCGCGGATGCCGTTGACGGAGTTGTGGTTGTCAAACGTGAGTAGATAATGTCCGCCCGGCCCGAAGGGGTACGACTCGCCGACCAGTTTGAGCGCACCGCTCGCGTTCTGCGTGAAGATCGCCACGTATTCGGCCGGCGAGGCGTTGAAGAACTTCAAAATGTAAGCGCGGGCGCTCTCGACCAAATGCGTCATCGCCAGCGAGGTGGGGTTGGTCGAGTGCGGGTTGCCGAACACGTTATCGCGCAGCAAATCCAGGTGGGCGCGAACCTGCGAGTCCGCGTACAGCCCCCCGCCCGTGTAGTCCAGGTAGACGTGGCCCGCGCGGTCGAGGCGGGCGTACTCGGTCGCTCTTAATTCGTCGAGCCGCCTGGTCGTCAGATAGTCCGGATAGTCGCGGTGGAATTGATACTTGGCGTCGGCGAAGGAAGCGAGAGACAAGACGGTGGATAAGGACATCAGGCTTCTCCTGGCGGTTGCAGCTGGCCGTAATAGACTCGACAGTCGTACAGGATAGCGACCTGACCATCACGTTGATGCGCCTGAAAGATGGCCGCGAGTTCGTTCAGCAGGGCGACGCGCTCCGGGGTTCCGGCTTGAGGCGCGACAGAGGCGGATAAGACGCGGCCTTGCAGGCCATCGTAGTCAACGGTCTGGAGGTTGTCGAAGATTCTGGCCTGGAAAGCGCCCGGCGCATAAAAGGCCCGAAAATCTTCTTTGGCTTGCTCGGTCCCGGAGCAGCCCTGTCTCGGCGAGACATACTTCTGCCACACCCGATCATAGGCGGCGAGGAACGGCGTGTCGGTGCGCGGGATATTCCAGCACAACACAACCCATCCCCCAGGCTTGAGGATACGCTCAAATTCCAGTCGGGTCTTGGCGCGGTCAAACCAGTCAAACGCCTGTCCGGCGGTGATCAGGTCTATGCTGCGGTCGGCGAGCGTCGTCGCCTCCGCCGTTCCGGCGACGCTCGTGAAGCCCTGATACTGTTGGAGCAACTGCTGGCCGGCCGCGCGCATCTCGTCATTCGGCTCGACGCCGAAAACACGATAGCCGTTCTTGAGAAACAATTCCGTCAGCAGCCCGGTGCCCGCGCCAACGTCGGCCACGACTGCGCCGTTGGCGAGATGACATTCCGCCCGGAGCAAATCCACGATGGCCTGCGGATAGCCGGGGCGATACTTGATATAGTACTCGACTGTGCGCGAAAAACGGCTGACCGAGTCTTCCATTTCTCAATTGCTCCCTCAATCCACAATCAATCATGCCCTCCAACATATAGCTGTATCATCTGCTGCCACCACGGCCAGTCGTGCGCCCAGCCATCCCACTCGCGCAGCGCGTTGCCGATGCCCTTGCCCCACAACGCGCCGGAGAACCAGCGGTTGTTGCCGATGTTCGGGTCCTCGCGGCCAATCGACAAGATGATGTCGAGGCGGCGGAGCCAGTTCAGGCGAGCCGGGTCATGCTCGTTGGGGAGATACAGGCAGGGGCAGTTGAAATAGACGTTGTCGTCCACATAGCCGTCGAGCCAGCGCTCGAGGTCGTACAGGCCGCTCATGGCGATGACGCGGTTGGTCTTGTCCGGGTGGCGCAGGGCGAAGTTCATGGCGTGGTACGCGCCGAAACTCGCGCCCGCGACAATCAGATAGGGCGTCGGGTTTTTGGAATAGACGAGCGGTAGGACCTCGTAGAGGAGGTAGTTCTCGAACTCGATGTGCCGCCACGCCCGCGCGCCCGGATGCTTCCACCACGCATACCAGCTCTCGGCGTCTACGCTGTCCACGCAATACATCTGAATCCAGCCGCGCTCCAGGTGCTCACCCAGCGCCCCGATCATGCCCCGGTCCTCCCACTCGTAGAACTTGCCGAGCGAGGTGGGGAAGACGAGCATCCGCGCCCCGGCGTGGCCGAAGACGAGGAGTTCCATGTGGCGTTGGAGGGAGGGGCTGTACCAATGGTGGTATTCGCGATGCATAGTCAATAGGGCAGCAGATTTTGCAACAGATATAACGGAGGCCTCATCCACTCCATCCGCTTACTCTATCCGCCGCCAGTTTCTCACGCCTTTGTCTTGCTCAACACCAGCAAAGAATTGAGCCCGCCATACCCATCCTCCATGCGGGCAGGATTCTCCGGGTCGTGCGCCCAGCGCATGCCATCCACCAGAAACTTGTAAGGGTAAACGTCGGCCGGCGGGCGCGGGATCGTGATCTGCCACATCCCGTGCGCAGGGCCGTGCAGGTGATATTTCTTCGACTGCCAGCCGTTGAAGCCGCCGACGAGCGCCACGCTCCGCGCCGAGGGATCGTGGTAGTAAAACGTGACCGATTTGCGCGTGAGGCGCGGCGAGAGCGGCAGTTCTTCAAACAGGCCGCCCCGCGCGCGGAGGGCAAGCGCCACCGCCGCGCCCGCATTGATCACGCCCGCGCCCTGCTGCGCAAACGGGACCCCGTCGAGCGGCTCGGCGGTCTGGACGAGGATCTCTTTGACCTGCGAGGGAGTGAGCGCCGGGTTGGCCTCCAGCATTTGCGCGGCGACCGCGCTCACCACTGGCGCAGCCATCGAGGTTCCGTCCACGTGCTGATAGTGCGGGTGGATGTACTTCTGCTCGTTCATGCGCCCGCGGATGATGCGGCGGACTTCGTCGAGCGGCAGGCGCCGAGTTTCTTTTTTGAAGCGCGTCTCCGCATACTCCGTCTGCAAGAACCCGCTCAACTCGCGGTCGGACGAGCGCTCGAGTTCCCACAGGAACAGCGCCTCGTTGTGCACCCACGTCCTGGGCAGCATGGGCGCGGCAAGCCAGATCGAGGGCGCTAGGACTTCGGGCTTGGCGACTTTGTGCGCGCCAAAGCCATAGTTGGAAGGCCACCTCCGGCGGAAGCGCGGGTCGAGCACGTTCTGATCGTTCACCCCGCCGACGGTGATGGCTGCGGGCGCGCTGGCCGGGGGGACGATCCGGTGCTGCCCGCCATTGCCGGCCGCCGTCACGACCACCAGGCCCTGCGCGACGGCTTCCTCGGCCAGTTCGTCCAGCATGGTCAGTTTTCCAGTCGAGGGATGATCCCCGCCGAGGGAGACGTTGACCACGCGGATGTCGAAGCGCTCGCGCTGGGCGACGACCCACGCCAGGGCGCGGTGGATGTCCCGCTCGCGGATCCCCCGCCCGCGCGGATTGCCGGTCTTCACCAGCACCAGCCGCGCCTGGCTGGCGATGCCCCGGTATAACCGACTCGACATGAACCCGTTGCCGGCGCCCACCGAGGCGGTCATCAGCCCGTGCCAGTTGGTGACGCGCGCTTTTTTGAAGCGTTCCTTCTCCACGACCTCCGCGCCGGTCGCATCGGCGTAACACAGAATGCGGTTGACCGGTCGGACCAGGTCGGGGTGGGGGTAAAAACCCGAGTCGAGGAAGGCGATGGTCACGCCGCGCCCGGTGTAGTTGGGGTGGGCGTTCACCCGGAGGGGCGTGGGGAGGAGGTGAGCATCGCCGCGGCCGTTGAGCGGGAAGGGCAAGGGTAACGCGCCCTGGATGGCCGACTCGGTGCGCTCAGCGCGCATTTGACGCACCGCCTCGAACACGCAGTCGGGGCAGATGCCCTCGCCGGGTTTCCACTTCGGATGCACGGCTTCAAGGCGGTGCAGGACGCGCGCTTCGAGGTCGCGTTGGAATCGGGCGATAACCGGGTCAAGGGGTTGGCCGCACAGGGGGCAGGCGTGTGAAACGGGAATGGCGAGACTCCTCTGAATGACAGGGGTAGCAATAGAGATGGTCACGTGGCTCTCAAGGGTGGCTCAATTATTTGAGCCGGGCTTAGGGCGTGATTTTAACGGGGCGGAGGATTGGCGTCAAACTTCTATCCCACCCTGCCCTTTCCCGCGCCTGCCTCACGGTAAAAATGAACAGGCTGCCCCCATTCGAAGGTGGCAGCCTGTTCACCACGCGCCGATGATCAGCGCTGGATCAGCGGCAGATAGAGTTTGTTATTGAGGGGCAGCACCGGTCCCGGCACTTTCAGCGCGGCGTCAATCCCGCTGACTGTGCCAGGAGCGGTCACGGCGATCACGTCGGCCAGGTCGTAGCTGGGCTTGTCATTGTAATACTCGCTGACCGAGTCATAGATGACCGAGCAACCATCAACGCGGCTTGTTGTGTAGGAGAAGCGTACGCGATAATCGCCGGACGGCAGACCCGAAAGCGTATAGTTCCCCATTTCGTCGGTAAAGTCAGAGGCCACCCATGAGCCAGGCGTGTTGTAGGCTCGGACATATACATCTTCAAGCGGCGTCCCCGTTTCCTCGGAGGTGACACGCCCGGTGATCTTCCCGCCGCGCGCCAGCACGGCGTTAATGCCGCTCGTCGCGCCGGGCGCGGTCACGTTCACCGCATCGGCCGCCGCCAGGCTCGCTTTGTCGTTGTAGTATTCTGAGATGTAATCGGCGGACGCTCCAGAATACGGATCGAACAGAAGATAGTAGCTGCCCGTCTTTAAGCCTTTGAGCGTATAGTTGCCCGACGCATCGGTGGAAGCCGACGTAATGTAGCGCCATGAGGCGCCAGTGTTGATATAGGCGTCTATGAACACATAGTGCAGCGGGGCGTTGGTGTCGCCGGCCGTGACCTGACCCGTGATCTGGCCCCCGCGCGCCAGCGCCGCGTCAATTCCGCCGACCACATTTGGCGCCGTCACGTTAATCGCATCGGCTGTATTCAGATCGGGTTTATCGTTGTAATACTCGACGATGTAATCGGCGGACGAGCTGTATGGGTCGAACTCCAGCCGGTAGCCGCCGCTCACCAGGGCCGTCGTCGTATAGACGCCCACAGCGTCGGTAGAAGCGAAGCCCACGTAACTACCATTGCTGTTGTAAACGTCAATGGACACATCGTCGAGCGGCAGGTTCGTGTCAGCCGCCGTCACTCGCCCGGCGATCTGGCCTCCCCGTTCCAACCCGGCATTGATGCCGCTCGTCACGCCAGGGACAGTCACGTTAACAGCATCGGCTGTCGCCAGGCTAGACTTGTCGTTGTAGTATTCGGGGAGGTAGGCGCTCGCGGCCCCATAACTCAGCGGGTTGAATCCGACCCAGTAACTGCCGGTCGCCAGCGCGGTGACGGTGTAGAGGCCGCTCGCATTCGTCGTGGCCGACCCGACGGCGAAATTATTGCAGTCGTAAACCGTAACCTGCACGTCTTTCAGAGGCAGCCCCGAATCGTTGGCCGTGACCAGGCCCGTGATCTTGCCGCCGCGGGCGAGGGAGGCATTGATGCCGCTCACGACCTGAGCGACTGTCACGATGACCGGATCGGCAGTGTCAATATTCGCCTTATTGTTATAGAACTCCGCGAGATAGTCGCTGGCTGCGCCCGAGCTCGACGGTCTAAACTCCAGGCGATAGTTACCCGTGGCCAGGCTGGTGAGGGTGTACACGCCTGTCGCATCGGTATAATCGGTACCCACAGAGTTGCCATAACTATTGTAGGCCGTGACGGCCACAGCGTCGAGCGGCAAATTTGTGTCGGCGGCGGTGACCTGCCCGGTGATCTTGCCGCCGAGGGTCAACGCGGCGTTGATCCCGCTCGTCACGCCCCCCAGCGTCACGCTCACTGAATCGGCAGACGCGAGGTTCGGCTTGTCGTTATAGTATTCCTCAAAGTAATCTGACCCGGGCGGATCAAACCAGAGATAGTAGTTGCCCGTCGTCAAGTCTGTGATCGTATAGACGCCGGTCGCATCAGTGGAGTCATAGGCTACATCGTTCCAAGATGCGCTGGCCGTGCTGGTATACGCGCGTACTGTCACATTTTGCAGCGGCAGGCCTGTGCCAACAGCAGTGACCTGCCCAGTGATTTTGCCGCCCCGCGCCAATGCCGCATTGATCCCACTCGTCACGTTCCCCAACGTCACACTCACCGGATCGGCGCTCGCGAGGTTCGACTTGTCGTTATAGTATTCCTCAAAGTAGTCTGACCCTGGCGGATCGAACCGGAGGTAGTAGTTGCCAGTCATCAGGCTGGTGATGGTGTACACGCCGGTCACGTCAGTAGAGTCATATGCCACGTAGTTCCAACTCGAACTCGTGGTGCTGGTGTAAGCGTAGACGTAAACATTAGATAAAGGCGTCCCTGCCCCAGCCACGGTAACCTGCCCGGTGATCTTGCCGCCCCGCGCCAGCGCGGCATTGATCCCGCTCGTCACGCCTCCCAGCGTCACGTTCACCAGGTTGGCAGAGGCGAGGCTCGGCTTGTCGTCATAGTATTCTTCGAGATAATCCTGCCACGAGGGAGGGTCGAAGCGAATGTAGTAACTGCCTGATTGAAGGGCCTTGATCTCGTATATCCCGGATGCATTCGTGGAATCATAGGCTACGTAATCCGAGCTCGTGGTGCTGGTATAGGCGTAAACGGAGGCGCCTGATATGGGCAGGCCTGTACCGGCAGCGGTGACCTGCCCAGTGATCTGGCCCCCAACTTCCAAAATCGCGCCGATATTCGGGGTGACGCTCCCGGCGCTCGCGGCCACATCGTTTGCGCTTGTGTAGTTGGGCTGATTGTTGTACCACTCAGGCGCATAAGGGCCGTACCCATCCACAAATTCTACCTTGTAGGCGCCCGCCGGAACCGTGAGGCTATACGAGCCGGTGCCGCTCGTGTAGTCTGTATCCATCCAGTCGCCTGAATTGTCATAGGCTCCAACCTGGATGGATGACAGCGGCAATGAGGTGTCCGCCGCAGTCACCACGCCGGTGATGTATCCATTCGCTTGTATCACTGCGGTCGGCTCAGATTGTTCCGTGCTGGCTGGTTCCAGCAGCGCCTCGGTTGGTTCCGCGCTAACCGGCTCTGGCGACGCCTCAGCGGGGACGCTTTCGCTAGGCGATGCCGGCGCAACCAGGGGCAGGATGTACTCGACCGGCGTCCCGGCCTGCTCCGGCGTGATCTCGACCCAGGTATTTGGCTCCAGCGCCAGCGGCGCGCCCGCCTCGTCCACCACGCGCAGTTCATAATGCCCGGCGGGGAGCGAGGGGAAGCTGTACCCGCCGTCGGGGCCAACGTAGGTTTCTTCGACAACTGGCCCACCGTCCGGCAGGGCGACCTGGACGCGCAGGCCCGAACGTCCGTTGAGCACCTGCCCGCGGAGGATGAGTTGAGGCGCGTCCTGCGAATCGGCGGTCACGGAGGGCGGATAGTCTCGCGCGCCGGGGCCAGACCCGGCCGGATGCGCCGACGCGCCGGAGACAGGCGTGAGCAACAACAATAGAGCCAGTATCGCGCGATTTGCCAGGACGACTGAGGCGATGAACGGCCGAGTCTTCATTTGAGAATGCATCCTTCTTTGTCGATATCTGAAAATCTGCCTCCGCGGCTCGCTTTCCTTGAGAAAGCAGGCCGCTTAAGGCGCGCGCATTGACCAATGCGCGCTCAACGCATCGCTGCTGCGCCCTAACTTCGGGCGCTTCATCAACGGAGCTGTTACCGCGGATTGGGCGTGTCCTGGCTTGGGGGAGCTATTTATTTCAGCAAGGGACGGGGAGGAGGAGAGCGCCTGTTGGTCAACGAACGGCGCGATGGCGCTGAGGAGTGAATTATCCGAAAGAGTTGGCAGCGCGCTGGCGAGTAAAGAGACACACGCCAGCACGTTCAGCACACGGCGTGCCGACTGGCTCCCAAGCTTTTTGAGCGACATACCCCGTCTCCCTGCCGCTGTCCTGTACTACACGAGGGCGCATTCCTGCGCGCTCGGCTACCCTAAAAACTGCTGAAGATTGTAAGGCAACTCCCTTGCGAAGTAAATAGGCAATTAACGGGCGACCACATGCAACGCTCAAAGCCTGCGGCTTCGTGGGCGTCCGCGAGGGCGCAGAGCAACGGGAAAGATAAACAATCATCCGACAAATTAGATCGGGGCGCAGGAAACAAACCGGCCCGGAGCATGCTCCGGGTCGGCGATTTTCACTCTTCGTTATCGCGGCGCTTTCTCTTGTTGATGCGGCGAATGGCCTTCTTCTTCTCGATGCGGCGGATCTCGCTCTTCGAGACGAACCAGCGCTTGTTGCGCAGCTGCGTCAGGATGCCGCTGCGCATGACCTTTTTCTTGAAGCGCTTAAGCAGTTGCTCCTGCGTCTCATTGGGCCGCAGTGTCACGGAAGTCATCAGGTATCACCTCCTTGCCGAGAAGTCTCTCACGCCAATCGCGTCCGGGTTTCTGACTTGCCTGAGAGCCGGGCGGAAGTTTACCTTGCCGGACCGCTCCTGTCAATGGATTTTCGCTTGCGGGAGCGCGCGAGGAGCCACGCGCCCACGCCCGTGAGCGCCAGCCCCGCCCCGACGAGCATCGGGCGCTTGAGCGCGGCGGGCGTGACGCTGGGGCGGTGGATGGCCTGGTAACGCTTCTCCGGGGCCAGGTAAGCGCGGGCCACACGGGCCATGTCCTCTGGCGTCACCGCTTCTACCTCGGCAAATAGGTCGGGCACGGGCGTCCCTTCGGGGACGAACAGGCTCATCTCCGTCAGCCACCACCCGAGTTCCGAGTTGCCCTCCATCCCCAGCAGCAGCCGCCCGCGCAGCGCGGTCTTGGCTTCGGCCACGGCGGCGGAGTCGATCTTGCCCTCAATCGCCTCGGCCAGGCGGCCCTCCACCTCCCCGAGAATCTCATCGAACTTGTTGCTGTCGGCGGTGGTGTAGACGACGAAGTAACCCACGTCGGTGTACATGGCCGGGTAGACGTCAATGCCGTACACGAGGCCGCGTTTGAAGCGGATGTCGTTCGTCAGGCGCGTGTGCAGGATTTCGGAGAGGACGGAGAGCGCCCAGCGGTCGGGGTGGCTCAACCCTGGCAGCGGGGCCCCGAGGAGGATCTGCCCTTGATCGTTGATGTTCGGCCCGCTCAACCGGACGTTGAAACCGCCCTGAGGCGGGGGAGGCGTGGCCGGGCGGGGCGGCCGCTCCCCGGTGGGGAACGCGCCGAAGTGCTGAACGGCGCAGGCTTCCACCTGATCCGGCTTCACGTCGCCGACGACGATCAGCGTCATGTTGTTCGGCACGTAGTGCCGGCGATAGAACTCGATGACCTGCCGGTAGCCGATGCGCCGGAGCGAGGCGTCGTCGCCGATGACGGGCAGGAGGATGGTGCTCTGGGCGAACAGGCGGCGGCGCACCGCGCGGAACACGTTCCAGCCGAAGCCGTGGTCTTCGATCCAGTCCCCCAGGGCGTCGAAGAAGCCATAGTCGCCGCCCTTTTCCTCGATGATGATCTGCCGCTCCTTTTTGAATTTGTCCTCCGGCAGTGTGGAGCGAAGCACGACCTGTGTCAGCCAGTTGAGGCCGAAGTCCAGGTCGTCGGCTTTGAGGTTGAGCCAGAACACGGTGTCCTCGGCGGAAGTGCGTGCGTTGACCTCGCCGCCGCGCCGCCGCACGCTTTCGATGACCTCGCGCTCGTCCCACTTCTCGGTGCCAGTGAAGAGCATATGCTCGAGGAAGTGGCTGATGCCGTTGTTCTCCTCCGTCTCATGCCGCGAACCGACCGGGACTTGCAGGGCGAGAAATACCGTGCCTGTTCCGGGGCGCGGTTTGACCCACACGCGCAGGCCGTTGGGCAGCACGGCGCGGCGCAGGTTGAACATGCCGTCTTCCTTGAGATGCGGCTGGGGCGCGCGGAAGAGGGACGAGAGACCAGCGAGCGGCTTAAAGCGCGAGGGCTTTTTCATTTCTGGTCAACGGATGGAATGGAGAGATAAAACGAAAGGCGGAAAATGGCCCGCCCGGACGGGAGGCGGAGACGGACGGACCGATGAGGTCATCCCACTGAAGTGATTATACAACAAAGGCGCTGGGTATTGGAGATCGTCCTCTACCGCCTCTGCCGCGCCGCCTCGAACAGAAACACCCCCGTCGCAACAGCGGCGTTGAGCGACTCGGCTTTGCCGGACATGGGAATATGGACACGCTTTGGGGCGAAGCGGCGCGCTTCGTCGCTCGGCCCTTCGGCCTCCGAACCGATGATAAGCGCGCATGGTCTGCGCCAGTCAACATGGTCATAAGGTTCGCCCTCGCGCGCCTCGGCCAGCCAGATTTCCAGCCCCGTCAGCTGTTTCGCCAGCTCCTCCCAACCCGCTTCGATGATGGGCAGGTGGACGTGCGCCCCCATCGCGGCGCGCACGACTTTAGGGTTGTAGGCATCCACAGTGCTGGGCGCGAGGAACACGGCGTCCACCCCGGCGGCGTCGGCGGTGCGGAGGATCGCGCCGAGGTTGCCGGGGTCGGAGAGGCGGTCGAGGACAATGACAAATGACAAATGACGAATTTGGAAATTGAGAAAAGGAACGACGGCGAGGAGGCCTTGAGGCGTCTCGGTGTCAGAAGCAGCGGCCATGACGGAGGGCGAGACCGTTTCGATCTGCGCGCCTAGGCGGGCGAGGTGGTCAACGGCTGTCTTTGCCCGCGCGTCCAGGTCGGTCGTATGGAGCACAAGCGCGGCCTTTGCCTCAGCCCGGATCACCTCCTCCACCAGGCGCACGCCTTCTATGACGAACAACTGTCGGGCCTCGCGTTCCCTACGCTTGGACTGAAGCTGGCGGACGAGTTTGATTTTGGGATTAGAGGAGGAAGTTATCATGGCAGGAGGCAGCCAGCAGCGAGCAATAAGCAGTGAGTAGTTCTCTGCTTTCTGCTGCCTGCCTACTGCTTTCTGATTTTCTCGAACTCGCGCCTGAATACTTCCACTGTCTTCACGTCAATGATCGTGAACCGGATCTCTCGGAGGGGCGAATCAGGGTGAGTCACGCAGAAGTCTTCGACGCTCTTGAGCGCAATGGCCGCGCCACGCCCGACGGGGAAGCCAAAGATGCCGGTGCTGATCGAGGGGAAGGCCATAGACATGAAACCCTGACGGTGTGCAAGTTCCAGCGCCGAGGTGTAGGCCGCGCGGAGTTTCCGGTCTTCGTCGCCCGCGCCCCACATCGGCCCGACCGCGTGAATGACAGCCCTACACGGCAATTTGCCGGCCCCGGTCAGCGCCGGCTTGTCGTGCCCCGCCGGGCCGTGCTGCCTCACCCACGCATAACTCTCTTCCTGAATTTCACGCCCGCCGCGCCGGACGATGGCACCCGCCACCCCGCCGCCATGTGCGAGATGCTCGTTCGCGGCATTGACGATGGCGTCAACTTTTTCTTCCGTCAGGTCGCCGTGATAAAGCGCGAGGGTCTGGCCGGAGGGGAGGGTGAACTGAGTGACAGGCGTTGCCATGACGACCGGGATTGTAACCACTAAGACGCTAAGACACAAAGCGTATCCATTCTTTGCCAGAAACCCGTTGTCTTTGAGAAAACGGGTTTCTCCGGTTAGCGGCTTTGTGGTTAAAACAAGAACCGCACCCTCAACGGATGCGGTTTTGGGATTGGGCGCTTGGGGTTTTGGATTTCGGCGTCACGCCACGCTCTTCGCCGTCTCGGCCACCCTGGCAAACGCCTGCGGGTCTCGCACGGCGAGGTCGGCCAGCGTCCGGCGGTCGAGGTTGACGTTGGCTTTCTTCAAGCCGTTCACCAAGCGGCTGTAGGAGAGGCCGTTGAGGCGGGCGGCGGCGTTGATGCGCGCAATCCACAGCCGACGCAAATCGCGTCGGCGGTTGCGGCGATCGCGATAGGCATACCACAGAGCGTGCAGCATGCCTTCGTTGGCGCGCTTAAACAGCCGGTGGTAAGCGCCGCGGCGTCCCTTACCCAACTTGACGATTTTCTTGTGTCGCAGATGCGGGCGGTAACCGCCCTTCACACGAGCCATGAACTCACTCCTGCGAACGGCCTATGGCCTGGGCGCGAACAATGCCGCACGTGAGCGCCATAAGCCGCCCGCACCATGGGCGACCACCAGGGTCGCCCCTACGGATCATCCGGCCTACGCCGGTGGATTCGCCTTGTATTTCTTCAGGTACGGGGCCAGCCGCTTCACGCGTCTGGCGATTTTTTTCCCCTGCACCGGGATCATCTCAGTGAACTGGGCCTGGGTGCGGGCCGGGGTGCGGCGGCGCAGGTGGCTCTTGCCTTTCTTCGTGCGCACCAGCGTACCGGTCCCCGTCAGGCGGAAGCGCTTGGCAGTCGCCTTGTGGGTCTTCAATTTCTGTTTGCCGTGTTGCTTAGCTTTACGAGGCACGTTCAAACTCCTTGGGTAGTTAGACACAAGGTCCGGGGCAGACACAAGGTCCGGGGCAGACACAAGGGTCTGCCCCTACGGTTTATTTCACACAAAATTCACCGGGGCTAAAGGCCGCCCCGGTGAATGCACGGTTCACTCGGTTTTCTAGTCCGGCTTCTGTGCCGGCTGTGGTTGCGGCTGCTCGTCCTTCCTGGCCGCCGGTTTGCCGCCCTTCTTAGGCGCTGGGGCCAGCACCATCAACATTGTCCGTCCTTCCAGGTCAGGCATCTGTTCGACCACCGCCACATCCGCCAATTCCTTGGCGATATCCATCAACTCAGCCCTGGCAATCTGGGGGTAAGAAATTTCGCGCCCACGGAACTTGATGCGGACCTTGACCTTCTTGCCCTCCTCCAACCAGCGGCGCGCATCCCGCACCTTGAAACCGGCGTGGTGGTCGGTCGTCTTGGGGCGCAGCTGGATTTCCTTGACCTCGATGATCTTCTGCGCCTTGCGCGCTTCTTTTTCCTTCTTGGTCTTCTCGTACAGGAATTTGCCGTAATCGAGGATGCGGCATACCGGCGGGTCGGCGTTGGGGCTGACCTCGACCAAGTCCTTCTCCGCTTCGCGAGCCAGCCGCAGGGCCTCCTGGACGGAGATGACCCCGATGTTTTCGTTGTTCGGGCCTATCACCCGCACTTCCCGGACGCGGATTTCTTCGTTGATGCGGTATTCGGATGTAATGGTAGTAATAGTTACTCCTCTTTATAGCAACCTAGCCGCCCC
>Ga0209341_10002712_pt1 | contig 16763 bp, 14 predicted proteins | sample RifCSP13_2_FD_184020 | JGI IMG/M metagenome (GOLD analysis project Ga0209341, IMG submission 184020) | Soil microbial communities from Rifle, Colorado - Rifle CSP2_sed 13_2 (SPAdes) (version 2) | ecosystem: Environmental > Terrestrial > Deep subsurface > Rock core/Sediment | place: Rifle...
CGGACTTTACCCTGCCGAGTCTCGATGGGCAGACGGTTCGCCTGTCGGACTTCCGCGGGAAGAAGGCAATACTCCTCAACTTCTGGGCGACCTGGTGCGCTCCGTGTCGCCTGGAAATGCCCACGATGGATAAAACCTACCAGGAGTACAAGAGCCGCGGCCTCGAGATCCTGGCGGTCAGTCTTGATGCCGGATCGAATAGTGTCGTGAAGAACTTCATGGACGAATTGAGTCTGAGCTTCCCAGCCCTCTTGGATCCCGACATGGAGGTGCTTCGCCTGTACCGGCAGTTCAGCATTCCGGCGACTTTCCTCATCGATAAGCAGGGGATTGTCCGACACCGGGAGCTAGGCTACCGCGACTGGACCACCCCGGAATCCCGGAAGCTGCTCGAGGCGATTTCGAGGTAGGGAGATCGAGGACCGTGGGAGATCTATGATGAAAGACAGGCGCCTCATCGAGCGACCAATGCTCGTTGTGCTTCTGCGGGGGCTTCTCCTCCTCGCCCTCGTTGGGGTCGTGGCTGTCCTCGCGATCTGGAAAGGCCCAGCGATCCGATCCTGGGTGAGCGGACAACGGCCAGGCGGGGCGTTGGACGTTTTCGGGACTGTGCCCGACTTCTCTTTGATCGAGCGAAATGGACGACAGGTGGGACTCACCGATCTTGCAGGAAGAGTCTGGATCACCAACTTCATTTACACCCACTGCCCCGACACCTGTCCCCTTCAAAGTGCCGAGATGGCCAAGTTTCAGGCGGACTTCACGGAGGATAAAGATCTCCGACTGGTCTCCATAACCGTCGACCCGGAACGGGACACTGCCTTGGTTCTCTCCCAGTACGCAAGACGTTACGGTGCTGATCCCGAGCGATGGCTGTTTCTGACCGGCGAGAAGAGCACGATCTACCGGCTCGCCCTAGAGGGCTTTCGGTTGAGCGTGGCCGATCCGGCCGAGGGAGCGAAGAGTCGGTTTTTCGGGCCCATCCCTGTATTGGCGCATCATGGGGAGACGGGAAAGCAGTTTATCCACAGCTCCCGGTTTGTGCTGGTGGACCGTCAGGCCCGTATCCGCGGCTACTACCACAGCAACGACGAGGAGGCGCTTCAGCGTTTGCGTCGCGATGTGCGGATCTTGCTCCGGGGAGAAAAATGACGACGACCGGAGCAGACCCGCGTACACGGCCTAAATTGCACCGAGGGTGACGGAGAAAGAGAGATGGGCCGAGGACTGCTGATCACGCTGATCGTTGGAGTCGCGCTGAGCTTCTCAGGGACCGTGCTCCTTTCGGCTCCCCCGCGGTTTACCCCGGTCGATGAGCTCCACCACATCCATGGCCTTGCCGTTGATCCGAACGATCCCACCATCGTCTTCATCGCTACCCACGGAGGTCTCGTCCGTCTCGTGGACGGGAAGCGCTGGGAATACGTGGGCGAGGGTCGCTCTGACCTGATGGGCTTCACCGTTCATCCGTCAGAGCGGGGCGTGATGTATGTCAGTGGTCACCCCGATCACTCATCCCACCTGCCAAACCCCATCGGCGTGATGCTCAGCCGAGATGGAGGGCAGAGCTGGCAGCCGCTCGCCCTCGCAGGAAAGGTGGATCTTCACACGATGACAATCGGGGCCGATGGCAAAACCCTGTACGGATGGAACGTGAGCGGCGCGCCGGGACTCTACCGGATTTCGGTAAGGGACGGCACCTGGGCACAGGTGGACGCAAAGGGGCTGCAGAACGTTTTCAGTGTGGCGGCCCATCCGGAGCAATCCGATACGCTACTTTCCGGCACCCGTGATGGACTCGCAATGAGCCGGGATGGGGGAAGGACGTGGTCCTCTGGGAGTAAGACTCTGTCCGGGATCCCCGTGACAGCGGTAGCGTATCACCCCAAGAACCCGCGGATCCTTTACGCCTACGCAGTGCGACCGGACCTAGGACTCATCAGGAGCGAGGACGGCGGAGAGCAGTGGAGGAGCCTCGGTTTCTTCCTCGGCGAGAAGGATGCCGTGAACGTCTTTGCCATCTCGCCCCATCAGCTCGAGATCATCTACGTTTCCACCTTCACTTCGGATCTTTACCGCTCGGAAGATGGCGGGAAGCGATGGCAACCTCTGGTGAGGCACGGAAGGCCGGCGAGGCGATGAGAAAGTATCAACCCCGCTGGGCCAGGAGACCTTGGTTGCGGTTTCCCCCTTCATGAAACGGAGGGATCCGGTTGCCGCCCTTCCCGGGAGCGGCGGCGCTCCTCGTCGATGTCGGGTTCCACATGGACCACCATGTCCGCCAGCTCCGGGAACCGCTCCTTGAGCGAGGCCTCGACCCGGTGGGCGATCTCATGAGCTTTGGCCACGGTGAGCTGGGGGTCGACCAGAATATGCAGGTCCATGTAGATGGCGTCGGGGAATCCGCGACTGCGGACGGCGTGGCACTCATGGACCCCCTCGACCTCGAGGGCGGCCTGCTCCACGGCGGGTGGGTGCAGACGCGAGGCGTCGGCCAGGACGTAGAGGCTCTGGCCGATGATCCGAATACCGCTTCGCGCGATCAGGACGACGATGAAGACGGCTGCGGCCAGATCGAGGCCGGGGTATCCGGCCTTGGCGGCGATGAGGGAGGCGACCACGGCTACAGAAGCGTAGAGGTCGCTTCGCGTGTGCAGGGCATCGGCCACCAGGATCTCGCTCTGGAGGCGTTGGCCGACGCGGGTCTCGTACCAGCTCACGAAGACATTCACCCCCATCGTGATAATCATAACCGCGAAGCTCGTGAGGGTGACGTGGGGTGACGTCCCCGCCCGCCATCTGCTGAACGCCCCCTGGCCGATCTCGAGGGCGGCCAAGAGGAGGAGAAAGGAGATGCCCAGGGCGGCGAAACTTTCGAATTTTCGGTGCCCGTACGGATGGGAGCGATCCGCCGGGAGGACCGCGACGGTTATGGTGATGAGGCCGATGATGTTGGCAGAGCCGTCGAGCAGGGAATGGAAGCCGTCCGCCACCATGCTGAGGGTCTCGGACGACGACCCGTATCCGAGCTTGAGGGCGGCCACCAACCAGTTGAGGACCAGGGTCGTTGCGAGGACGGTTCGGACCTTGACCGCCCGTTCCCGGTGGGATATGGACACTGCCTCTCTCCTTGCTTGGGGGCCAAGCCGCTCCATGGCACCTACCTCACACACTGCCGGACAAGGTCTACCATCACGGGCCGTGCCCTGCATTCTATTATAGAAGCCGGCCGTCTCCCAAGCCACTCCGGGGATGGGCATCTCTTGTTGCTATTCTTGGCAGGCACAGGGGACACGTTCGGAGCGCTTCAGGCGGCGGGCAGGGCACCGGTTCCGCCTTGGCGGGTTTGGCGCTCGACTTGGTCTCCTGCTGGGCCCTCCAGGGGCAGGATCACGGTAAAAGTGCTTCCCTGGCCAGGCCCGCCCGATTCGCCCTGGATGGTCCCGCCGTGTAGCTCGACCAGTTTTTTCGTCAAGGCAAGTCCGAGGCCGGTTCCCTGGTGCTTTCGGGCCAGCGAGGCGTCAAGCTGGGTGAACGGCTGGAAGAGCTTGGGCAGATCTTCGGTCTTGATGCCGATGCCCGTGTCGGTCACGGAGATTTCCACGAGATCTCCGTGGTCCAACGTCTCAGGGTTTGCATCCACTTCGTCCATCCGATCCCGTTGACCTTGGACCTTGGACTTTGGACGCGAGACGCGTCTGGCGGAGAGGCTGACCTTTCCGCCAGTGGGAGTGAACTTGATCGCGTTGGAGAGGAGGTGGTCGAGGATCTGCCGGATTCTCGCCGCGTCGGCCACAAGGGTTCGGGGAGCAGACTCGATGTTGAGTTGAAGTTCGATCCCCTTCGCCGCAGCCTGGGGGCGAATGCCTTCGCAGGACGTCTTGAGAGCTTGGGCCAGGTGGAGAGGGTCGAGATCGAGGGCGGAGCTGCCGGCCTCGACCTTGGCGAGGTCTAGGACGCCGTTGATCAGAGCCAAGAGGTGCCTGGCGCTGGTGAGGACGCGGCTCACGTACTGACGTTGCTTCTCGTTCAAAGCGCCGAACTGCTGGTCCTCGAGGAGTTCGGAAAAGCCGATGATGGGGTTGAGCGGAGTCCGCAGCTCGTGGGACATGGTGGCGAGGAACTGGGACTTGGCGCGGGAGGCCTCCTCGGCCCGATAGAGCGCCTGCCGGAGCGCGACATTGGTCCGTTGAAGCTCCAGGGTCCGGGCCTCGACCGTGGCCTCGAGCTCAAGGGCGGCCAGTCGAACCTCCTGGTACAGGCCGGCGTTCTCGATGGCAGTGCCGATCTGGTTGCCGATCGCGGTGAGGAGATCGATCTCCGCTTGCGCGAATCGACGTTGGCCATGGCCCAAGACGCTCATGACGCCCACCATCCTCTCGCGGGAGCGGATGGGGATACTGGCGACAGAGCGGACCCCGTCTTTCTGGGCCATTTGGTTGAGTTCCGGATGCTGCTGCAGGTCCTCCACAAGGAAGGCCTCCCCGCTCTCGAAGACCTTCCCCGCGACCCCCTCTCCCAGCCTGAAGTGCCGCATGCGGCTGACATAGCCTTCGCTCATCCCCCGGTGGGCGGCCAGGGTTAAGAACCCCTCCCGTTCATTCCAGAGGCGGATGTTACCCGCCTCGACCTCGACCGCCCCGAGCACCGCATCGAGTGAGGCCTCGAGGATGTCTTGCAGGTGAAGGGACCGGTTCACCGTTTGGGCAACCTGGTTCAAAGCCGTGAGACGGCGATTCGTCGATTCCACGTCCTCGAAGAGGCGGGCGTTCTCGATGGCGGTGGCGGCCTGATCGGCGAAGGCCTGGAGCAGGTCCACTTCCTGCATCTGAAAACTGCGACGATCCTTCCCGAAGACGTTGAGGACGCCGATGATCTTCCCGTGGTAGCGCAAGGGGAGGGCGAGAAAGGCCGCGACTCCATGCGTCAGGGCAGCCTCCTTGTGTTCGGGGAGGTAGGTCTCATCCTCCCGCAAGTCCGGGACCGAGATGGGTTGACCGTCTCGGGCGACAAGGCCGGCGAGGCTTTCCCCTACCTTGAGCGAGGGCTTGAGCATAACGTGGTAGGCGAGGCCGTACCGCCCCGCCACCGTCAGCCGATCACCCTCCAGGAGCCTGAAGCCGGCCCCTTCGACCCCGAGAAGTTTCGCCGCCTCCTCGGCAATGCTGCTGAGGAGCTCGTGCACGTGGAGTGTCCCGGTGATCTTGGCGCCCGTTCGGATCAGCCCCTCAAGCCGCTCGGTCTTCTCTAACGCCTGACCGAACAGGTTGGCATTGTCGATCGCGATGGCGGCCTGGGCCGCGAAGAGCTGGAGCAGTTCCCGTGTGGCCGGCTCGAGGGGGCGGCGGCTATGTTTCCGGTCGGCACCCATCACGCCGATGGCGCGACCCTGGACCACCAGGGGAACGTTGGCAAAGACGCGGGACCGGAAGGCCTCGATCTGGTCGTAGGGTGGCTTGAGGCGGAACTCCTCGGGCACCGAGTCTTGGCCATCCCAAAAGATAGCCTGCTTGGTGAGATAGGCGTGCGCGATCGCCCCCCCTTCAGGCCCGATGGGGGCTCGGATTACCTCGAGCGGCTCGATGGTGCCCATGCTCGTGACCGCCTGCAGCCAGTGCCCCTCGGGGTCTGCGAGGAGGATGTTCACGCGATCCAGCTCCAACACAGACTTGGCCGTCTGGAGGAGGCGATTCAATCGCTCCGGAAGCCCCATGGGCTCTTGGATCTCGAGGCTTGCCCGATACAGCGTCTCGCGGAGCTTCGTTCGCTTACGCTGGGTGATGATGTGTATCATTGAATAGCTCAAAACACCGCTGAAGAGACAAAAGAAGCCGTAGACAACCAAGTTACGACTTAACTGGCTGTCTCGCACCGCAAAGGCATTAACCGCAGGCTGCTCGGCGATAGCCCCCCACCCATAACCAACCACTGGCTCATAGGCAACGACTCGCTCTTCGTTTTCAACCGGATCGATCAGTATTTCAACACCCCGTTCTCCTCGAAGCACCTTCTGAACAGCCGGCAGGCTTGAATAGTCAACAATTTCTCCCTGGGGCGATGACTGCGGACCCGCTGCGATGCGTCCCCTTCTATCTACAAAGAAAACAAACCCTGAGGGACCTACGTCAATGCTTTCAGTCCATTTAGTCAAGATATTTAGTGGCACCTGCAATGCTAGTATCCCGATGATTTTTTGATCCTCGGCCTTGATGGGAATGGCTATCGCGATCACATTATATCGAGGCTCTGCAGCCCGTTTATACACTTCAGAAACATAGGGCTCCCAGTTGCTGCTGACACCCTGATACCAATCTCGAAAAGCGAAGTTTCTTCCTCTGACCCCGGGAAGCTCTGGCGTGTCCGCCATGAGCGTCGCGCTGGGATCAGCTAGAAATACCCGGTCAATGGATGGAAAATCCGTTGGAACGGTCCGCAGAATTTGAACCGCCTTATCCCACTTCCCTTCACTAATCAATTGACGAAATCGTGCGCGCGTGGCGAGGGAAAGACCGACATCAGTTAAATGGTCAAGCTTTTCTCTTAGTGTAGCGGCCGCGAGGTAGGTGATCGCTTGCCTCCGAGACAAGGTAGAACTCGTTAACTCTCGATGGGTTTGTCTATAGCTAAAAGCAGCCAAGAGAATGACAGGGGAAACAATAGTTAAAAAGACAGCCAGCGTAATAGGCCAGTGTTTCACGTGAGCTTTGAACAAGAGACCGGTCAACCAATCGGGAAGTCTTTTAGGCATCGAGGCGAGCCCCTCGGTTAGTCGTTGCTGTTCCGAGGCCGGGTAGAACGCAAGCGAGCAGCGATGGGGGCGGGGAGCGCTGCAGCGTTCGCATTCACGAATGTGTTGCCGGCCCGTGGCCCGCCGCGAGGTGGTTGAGGAAGCGTCGATACTCCACGAGATCGATATCGTGGGCAAAGCGAATGAGATGGATACCATGGCGGAATCGGTTGCCGGAGACCGGCTGGGGATCGTGCCAGATAACCCGGGCCTCCGCGGACAGCGATCCTTCCGGGAACTGGAGCTGGAGGTGGATGGCGCTGCCGCGCGCGACGATTTCAGGCAGAAGCAACAACAGACCGGTCAAGCTGATGTTAGCCGTGCGGCCAACAATCTCTCGGGAGGGATGCGAGCCCTCACGGATGACGCACCGGACGAGGATCTCGGCCGCGAGCCGGACCCGACGTTCGCGGCGAGGGGCCCGGGACTGCCGCTCGGCCGTCTCTGTGGCCAGCCTCACCACGCGGAGTAGGCTCTCGGCCCGAAAGGGCTTCGGCAAAAAGAACTCGGCCCCGGCACGGAAGACCCTTTCGGTGTACTTCAGATCCGCGGAGGCCGTCATGCCGACCACGGGGATATCCCCGAGGACCGGATCCTGTTTCAGCCGCTCGCACGTACCAACGCCATCGAGGCCAGGCATCATCATGTCCAAGAGAATGATGGCGGGGTGTGCATCCCGGGCCGTCTCAATCCCGGTTGGGCCATCGAAGGCCGCCAGGACTTTGAACCCGGTGCGGCTCAGGGTCGAGGCGACCAGCTCGCACAGCGCGTGATCGTCATCGATGATCAGGATCGGGCGTGTTCGCATGGCTCCCCCTGCTTCGAATCAATCCCCGGCTCCGGCAACACCCGTGTGAAACCTCCGGGTCCCCGTTGGGTTGACCGTCTGCTGCTCCGTCTGCGACGGGTTGGCTTTACCTCCGAAGCATTCTCCTGGCGCTCTCCAAGAAGGCTTCTGGCTCGATCGGTTTTGACATGTAGGCCGCCCCGATCCCTCTTGCCTGCTCTGCATATCCAGCCGCTTTGAAGGTGCTCAGGAGGATAATCGGGACCCCGGCAGTCTTGGGATCTGCCTTGATCCGTGTCGCCATGGCGAGCCCATCGACGTCGGGAAGCATGATGTCGGCAATGATGAGGTGGGGCTGCCACTTCTCGGAGAACTCGAGGCCCTCCCGTCCGCTCTTGGCTTCGAGGACCACGTGTCCCGCGCGCTTGAAGAGAGAGGCCAGGAACTGCCGGTAGTGTGCATTGTCCTCGACGACCAGGACCCGACAGGCCTCGGGTCCCTGGGGTCCCTTGCGCTCATCGGGTTTCTCCCACACGACGTCCTTCCTGGTGACCTCGGCAAACTGGCCGCAGTTTGGACAGGCCAGGCGGAGTCTCCCCTCCTGCGGGAGTGAGTCCCCAACCGGGAAGAGGGCCTTGCACCCGCGACAGGTGAATATCGGTAGCTCACCGCGCGTCTTCGCGCGCTCCTCGAGTCCCTGGACCACTTCCTCGAGGAGCCGTTCCCGGGGAAAGGGCTTTCGGAGGAAGCCGTCGGCCCCTAACCGACGACCGACGGCTATATCCTGGTCGCTGTGAAACTCCCCGGACATCATGATGACCGCAACGGTGTCGCGGATCGACTTGTATGTCTGGCACGCCCCGTAGCCTGACACCCCCCCGGGAAGATTTACATCCTGCACGACCAGGTCGAATGGCTCGCGGGTGAAGGCGCGGACCCCGTCCTGGCCGGTATGGACCGTCGTGACGTTGTATCCTTCCCCTTCGAGGATTTCCCGAACCATCCGGCTGAGTTCGGTATCGTCATCAACCACTAGGATCTTGGCCATTTCTCCTCCTCTTGCCTCCTCCGCACCTCATCGCGAGATTGACAGGAACAGAGTAGGAAATTCCACAAGCGCCCGCCGACCGCCCGTCATGGGCGGAAAGGGTCTGAACCCCGCGCGGGTGAGGATCGGGGCGACGAGCTCACGTCGCCCGTGATCGTCGTTGCTAGTCAGGATCGGGCGTTTCGCCATCGTTCCCCACCGAGGTCATCCCAGGGACCTCTTTCGACGGCGTTGGGTGGGGTAGTCGGTGTAAGTGTGCAAAATCCGTGCCCTCTTGACTCCGTTGGCGTCTGAATTCTTCTCGCCGCAATGTATTGATATGCCTACGCGCAGCACGAGAGAGCCATGAATGATCTCTGGGGGGGTGAGAGGAGGCGTGAGGGGAGAACGAGGGGAACAAAGGGCGAAAGATATCAGGGATTTAGCGGACCAACCCGTTCCGGATGGCGTAGTGGACGAGCTCCGCGTTATTCTTGAGCCGCATCTTCTTGAGCAGCCGGGTGCGGTGGGTACTCACGGTTTTGACGCTCACCCCCAGCTCCTCGGCGATCCTGGTGAGCGTCTTGCCAGACGAGATCATACAGAGTACCTGGAACTCGCGATCGGACAGGACCTCGTGGCGGGGCTTCCTGGGGTCGCTCCCCAGGTCGGAGACGAGCTTCTCCGCCAGAGAGGGACTGACATACCGGCCTCCGCTGGCCACCCGCTTGATGGCGCTGACCAGTTGATCCGGGGCGCTCTCCTTGGTGAGAAAGCCCGCGGCCCCCGCCTTCAAGACCCGCACGGCATACTGATCCTCTGCATGCATGGTGAGCACGAGGACGGGAAGCTCGGGGTACTCGTTCTTGATCTGCTGAAGGACGATCAGGCCACTCGGATCTGGCAGCGAAATGTCGAGCACGACCACATCCCACTGCCCGGTTCGGACCTTCCGCAGGGCTTCCTCTCCGCTGCCCGCCTCCCCCGTCACGACCAGGTCGGGGGTCTCCGCCAGGATCTGCTTCAGTCCCTGGCGCACGATCGCATGGTCGTCGACGACGAGAATCTTGATCATTGGGGGGGTCCGGATAGACCCGCCTCCTTTTTTCCGAGGGGGATGTGGACGCTGACGACGGTCCCTCTGCCCTGGATCCCGCGGATGCGGACGTCTCCTCCCCACGGCAGAACCCGTTCTCGCATGCCCATAAACCCCAGCGATTTTGGATCGGCCACGGCCTCCTCCGGGATGCCTCGCCCGTCATCTCGGACCTCCAGGCGCAGAGCCGCCCCCACCTGTGTCAGGCTGAGGTCAATCCGCGTGGCGTTGGCGTGCCGGGCCACATTCGTCAGGGCTTCCTGGCAGATGCGAAAGAGCGTCGTGGCCCGCGCGGGGTCCACCACGATGTCCTCGGGGCTGCTCGTGAACGCACACGCAATACCCGTGCGCTCTTGAAACTCGCGTACGTGCCACTCCAGGGCGGCGACGAGACCCAGGTCATCCAGGACGCGAGGCCTGAGTTCGGTCGCGATCCTGCGGATGGCCTGGACCGTCGCGTCGATGAGGTGGGCCATCTGGTCGGCCTTGTCGTGCACGGGCTTCTGATCCGCCGGCAGGCGCTGGCGGATCCAGGCCAAGGCGATCTTGAGGGCAGTCAGGGCCTGCCCCAACTCGTCGTGGGTCTCGCGGGCGATGCGGGTTCGCTCCTCCTCCAGCATGGAGAGCAGGCGGATCGAGAGGGCGTGCAACTGCTCCTGCGATTTGCGCAAGTGGTCCTCGGCTTTGTGCCGTTCGGCGATCTGCTCTTGCAGGATCTCGATGGCCTGCGACAGCTCGACCGTTCGCTCGTGCACCCCGCGTTCCAGCTCTTCGTGCACCCGTCGGAGTGCTGTCTCCGCGTGCTTGCGCTCGGTGATGTCCACGTGCGCGCCCAGCATGCGGGTCGGCCTTCCGTCGCTGTCGAAGATCATCGCCGCCCGGCCGAGAATCCATCGATACGACCCGTCTTTGTGGCGTAGGCGGAACTCGACCTCGTAATCCGGTGAGGGACGTGCGTGGTAGGCTTTCAGCGTGGCGAGCGTGTGGTGGCGGTCCTCAGGATGCAACCGGCTCTCCCACTCCTCGTACCGGTTTGGAATCTCGTGGTCTTCGTACCCGAGTTGCCTTTTCCATTCGGGGGACAGAAAGACGTCGTTCGTGCGGAGATCCCAATCCCACAGCCCGATGTTGACCGCTTGGATGGCCGATCGCCACCGTGCCTCGCCCTCTGCCCGGTCAGGGGCAGTCCGGGGCAAGGACTCGGGTTGCGTTGAGTGGCGACCCTCTTCGAAGCTCGAAAATCTCGTGACCATCGTCGACGTGATCCCCTGTCTAAAGGCCGGTCGGAAAGGGACCTGGCGGGCCTTCAGTATCCTCTGCGGACTAAGGGAGTGTCAAGTAAAATGGCGTTTTATCCCCTGTGAGTGCCAACTCGGGTTGGTGAATGAGGACCGATACGTTTGAGGGGAAAAGTTTGCTCTTTTTGACGCGGAAGCCGTATCATACGGAAACAGATGGAGGCACCCCATGAAGACCAAGGTTTTGGTGGTGGATGACGAGCAGGACATCCTAGACCTGGTTCGGTATCAGCTGGAGCGGGAGGGGTACCAGGTGGTGGGATGCCGGGACGGCAAGGCCGCCTTGGACCTGGTCGGCCGGGAGCGACCCGACCTCGTGGTCCTCGATCTCCTCATGCCCGGGGTGGATGGCCTCGAGGTGTGTCGCCGCCTCAGACAGGACTCCGCCATCCCGATCATCATGCTGACGGCGAAGGCGGAGGAGACAGATAAGGTGATCGGGTTAGAACTGGGGGCTGACGATTACGTCACCAAGCCCTTCAGTCCCCGAGAGCTTGTTGCCAGGGTCAAGGCGATTCTTCGGCGGGGAGCGGCCCTCTCCGAGGAAGGTGTCGTCTCGTTGGGTGACTTGACGATGGATTTTGCGCGATACCAGGTCCTGCTGGCGGGAAAGGGGGTTTCCCTGACCGCCAAGGAGATCGAACTGCTCAGGGCCCTTGTCCAGGCCAGGGGCCGGGTTCTCAGTCGTGACTTCCTGTTAGAGCGCGTGTGGGGTTATGATCGGGCGGCTGAGATCGAGTCCCGAACCGTGGACGTCCATATTCGCCGCCTGCGAGAGAAATTGGGTCTCGAGGCCCGGCGGATCGTCACGGTCAAGGGGGTTGGCTACCGATTCGATCGGGAGAATTAGTTGCGGAGATTTGTCGGGCGTCTTCAGACGAAACTCATCCTGACCTACCTCTTCATCATCGGCGTGATCCTCGGGGTGGTGGGGATCTTTGTCGCTCGTCCCTTCGTCGCCTACGCCGCCGTGGTGACTTTCGGGATCGCCATTGTCCTGAGCCTTTGGATGGTCCGTAGGTTGAGCTGTTCGGTGACCACCATGGTCGACGTGGCTCATCAGATTGCTGAAGGGGATCTCAGCCGGAGGGTTGCCGTTCCGGAGGAGCAGGAGCTGGCGATGCTAGCTCGGGCGCTCAACACCCTGGGTCAAAAGCTCCAGGAGAGGCTCAATAACGTGGAGGAGGAACAGGCAAGGACGGCGGGGATCCTCGAAAGCATGGTCGAGGGGTTGGTCGCCATTGATCAGCAGGGACGGATCGTGCTGATGAATGGAGCCGCCCTCCGCATGCTTCGGATGGGTCAAGACCTTGAGGGGACGCGGCATCTCCTGGAGATCATCCGGCACCCGGAACTGCACACCCTCCTGCAAGAATGTGACACGTGTGCGGCAGGGACAGTTTGTCGTCGGGAACTCACCCTGCACAGCCCTCCGATGACGCTGATGGTGCACGCCGTACCGCTCCGGCGCGGGGCCGACCGTGGAGGGACGCTGTTGGTTTTTCACGACGTGACGGAACTGCGGCGCCTGGAACGAGTCCGCCAGGAATTTGTTGCCAACGCCTCCCACGAACTGCGCACCCCCCTCACGGCTATCCGTGGCTACGTCGAGACCCTCCTGGACGGGGCGGTGGACGACCCGGGCCGCACCCGTCCATTCTTGGACGTGGTCGCCAGGCACGCCGAGCGCATGAGTCGGTTGGTGGATGATTTGCTGGACCTCTCCAATATCGAGAGTGGTCGCCTGCAGCTTGAACGACACGCCGTCCCTCTGGATGAGGTCGCGCGGCCGGTCTTCGCGCTGCAGCAGGAAGCCGCGTCGAAGAAGGAGATCACCCTTCGCCTCGAGATCCCCCCCGATTTGCCGGCGGCCCTTGCCGACCGCGATCGGCTCCAGCAAATTCTCATTAACTTGGTCGATAACGCCATCAAGTTTACGCCTGCTGGTCAGGTCACGCTGTCAGCCCAGAAGGCCTCGTCGAGTCATCTCGAGGTGGTGGTCACCGACACCGGGACGGGAATCTCCTCAACGGATCTCCCGCGGGTCACCGAGCGCTTCTATCGGGTCGATCGGGCCCGCTCCCGGGAGCTGGGTGGGACCGGCCTGGGCCTGAGCATCGTCAAGCACCTGGTCCACGCCCATGGCGGCGATCTTTACATCGAGAGCGAACTCGGTAAGGGAACGACAGTCCGCTTCACCCTGCCCATCGCCGCATAAGTCTTCCTTTCATTTTTAACCCGCGTGTAACCTCACCGCCCTTTCCCTGTCATCTCACGCGCCCATACTGTCGGTGAACATGCGGCGGGAATGCCGAAAGGAGGCGAGAGGGAGAATTAACACGGCGGTAACATGTCCGTAACCGGTCCGTAATGGACCGCGCCTAACCTGAATGAAAGGAGATCACGGATGAAGATGGCAAGCGTAGAGAACGGGATTGTTACGGCGATCGCCCTCCTGGTGTTGTCTCTGGCAGGCGTCGACGCGGCTAGGGCCCAGCGTGTCCTGATCAAGATTGATGGTTCCAGCACGGTCTTTCCGATTACCGAGGCCGTGGCCGAGGAGTTCCAGAAAAACCACAAGGGCATCAAGGTGACCGTGGGGATCTCGGGGACCGGCGGCGGCTTCAAGAAATTCTGCAACGGCGAGACGGATATCTCGGATGCGTCCCGCCCCATCAAGCCGTCGGAGGTAGAACTATGCGGCAAGAATAAGATCGAGTATGTCGAGCTTCCGGTCGCTTACGACGGCCTCGCCGTCATGGTGAATCCCAAGAACACGTGGGCGACGCACATGACGGTCAAGGAGTTGAAAAAGCTATGGGAGCCGGAAGCCCAGGGAAAGGTGACCCGTTGGAGCCAGATCCGGCCAGGCTGGCCCGATAAGGAGATCCATCTCTTCGGTGCTGGTGTGGATTCGGGGACCTACGACTACTTTACCGAGGCGATCGTGGGGAAGGAGCACTCCAGCCGCGGGGACTTTACGGCGAGTGAGGATGACAACGTCCTGGTCCAGGGGATCGCCACCGACCCGCTGGCCCTCGGCTTTTTCGGGGTAGCCTACTACGAGCACAACAAGGACAAGCTCACGCTGGTCGCCGTTGATGATGAGAAGCCTGAGAACGGAAAGGGTCCAATCCTTCCGACCTACGAGAACGTCGTCAACGGGACGTACCAGCCTTTGTCCCGTCCGATCTTCATCTATGTGAATCGCAAGGCGGCTGATCGGCCTGAGGTGAAAGAGTTTGTCCGGTTCTACCTGACGGCTGGGCGGCCCCTGGTCCGAGAGGTCGGCTACGTTGCCTTGGCTGACAAGGTCTATGATCTGGCGCTCGCGCGGTTTGACAAACGGGCGGTCGGATCCGTCTTCGGCGGAAAAGGCTCCCAGGTCGGTGTGACCTTGGAAAGCCTCCTGAAGGCCGAAGCGAAATAAGAGACGAGGTGGGTGACCGCCACGATGGTGCTACGCGCGAGGAGGAAGAGGGTTGGCGAGAGGGCCCTCCAGATCGGCTTCTTCGTCTGCGGTGCGCTCTCTCTCTTGACGACGTTTGGCATCGTGGCGGTCCTCATCTTTGAGACCGTCGAGTTCTTCGCAGAGGTCTCTCTCCTTGAGTTTTTCACCGACACCCAGTGGACACCCCTTTTTGCCCAAAAGCATTTTGGCATCCTGCCGCTCCTCTCCGGGACCTTCCTCACATCGGCCATTGCGATCCTGGTAGCCATGCCAGTGGGGCTCGTGTGCGCCATCTACCTGAGCGAATTCGCGCCGGAGCCGGTCCGACGAAAGACCAAGCCCGTGCTGGAAGTCCTGGCGGGCATTCCCACCGTGGTGTACGGCTATTTCGCCCTCCTTTTTGTCACCCCGTTACTCCAGACCTTTATCCCATCCCTGTCGGGGTTCAACGCCCTGGCCCCTGGAATGGTCATGGGCATCATGATTATCCCCCTCGTCTCTTCTCTGAGCGAGGATGCCATGTATGCGGTCCCCCAAAGCCTGAGGGAGGCGGCTCATGCCCTAGGTGCCTCACGATTGCAGGTTGCCCTCCGGGTGGTGGTGCCAGCCGCATTTTCGGGGATTGCCGCTGCGTTCCTGTTGGCTGTCTCGCGGGCGATCGGCGAGACGATGATCGTAGCGATTGCCGCCGGACAGCAACCGCGGCTGACCTTAAATCCCCTCGTCCCGGTCGAAACCATGACCGCCTACATCGTTCAGGTCAGCCTGGGAGATACACCGACTGGAACGCTGGAGTACAGAACGATCTTTGCGGTCGGCACGATGCTCTTTTTCAGTACACTCATCCTGAATCTCTTCAGTCGCTCGCTCCGTGAGCGCATCAGGGAGAGGTACGAGTGAGGCCCCAAGCTGCTGCATTGTACCGAATGTTAACCCGCCGACACTGGACGGAGCGACTCTTCAAGATCGCCGCGGTGGCGACCCTCGTGATCGTCTTGGCGACGCTGGCGGCTCTCCTCCTGAATGCGGTCACAGACGGGGCGGGGCGGTTGAGCTGGCAGTTCTTGACCAGCTTCCCCTCGCGGAAACCGGAGGAGGCCGGCATTCTTGCCGCCCTGGTAGGGACGACGTACCTGATGATCTTGACAGCGGTCGTTGCGGTTCCGGTGGGGGTCGGAGCGGCCATCTACCTGGAGGAGTATGCAAAGAAAGGATGGTTTTCTCGCGTGGTTGAAGTGAATATTGCCAACTTGGCCGGAGTCCCCTCCATCATCTATGGCCTTCTGGGGCTGGAGTTGTTTGTAAGGGCGATGGGCCTCGACCGTAGCCTCCTGGCCGGCGCGCTGACGATGGCCCTCCTCGTGCTCCCGATTATCATCATTGCGGGCCGAGAAGCCCTGCGGGCGGTGCCCCCCTCGATCCGGGAGGCTTCTTATGCCCTCGGGGCCAGCCGGTGGCAGACAATTCGGTATCAAGTGTTGTCCCTGGCCTTTCCAGGCATCCTGACCGGATCGATCCTGGCCCTATCACGGGCCATCGGTGAGGCGGCCCCGCTGATCACGATGGGGGCCCTGACCTATATCGCGTTCCTCCCCGATGGACTGATGGCACCTTTCACGGTGCTGCCCATCCAGATCTTCAACTGGGTCTCACGGCCACAGAAAGGATTCTTTGCCGCGGCCGCAGCCGGAATTATCGTCCTGCTGGTGGTGCTGCTTCTGATGAATGCCCTGGCGGTCTATCTGCGCCAGCGGTATCAGCGGAGGCTGTATCTATGAAGGTGGCCTTCGAGATTCAGGATCTGAACTGCTGGTATGGGAGCCGCCAGGTCCTGCAGAAGGTGTCGTTGTCGATCGCGGAGCATCACATTACCGCAGTCATTGGCCCGTCGGGATGCGGCAAGAGCACGTTTCTCCGCTGTCTCAACCGGATCAACGACCTCATTGACGGCTTTCGAATCAGCGGTCACGTGCTCTTCAAGGGCCAGGACATCTATGACCCTGCGGTCGACCCGATCGAGATCCGGTTCCGGGTGGGGATGGTGTTTCAAAAACCCAATCCGTTCCCCAAGTCCGTGTACGACAATGTGGCCTACGGCCCCCGGCTTTGGGGAGTGCGGAAGCGGTCCGGGCTTGATGCCATTGTAGAAGAGAGCCTCCAAAGGGCAGCCCTCTGGGACGAGGTGAAGGATAGCCTTGCCCAGAATGCCCTTGCCCTTTCGGGAGGCCAGCAGCAGCGCCTCTGTATCGCGCGGGCGCTGGCCGTGGAGCCCGAGGTCCTGCTGATGGACGAGCCGTGCTCGGCCCTGGACCCCATC
>Ga0209341_10002713_pt1 | contig 16761 bp, 16 predicted proteins | sample RifCSP13_2_FD_184020 | JGI IMG/M metagenome (GOLD analysis project Ga0209341, IMG submission 184020) | Soil microbial communities from Rifle, Colorado - Rifle CSP2_sed 13_2 (SPAdes) (version 2) | ecosystem: Environmental > Terrestrial > Deep subsurface > Rock core/Sediment | place: Rifle...
CCCACTCGCGGAGGCGCCCTGGCGGGTCGGCCCCAGCTCCACCGTCGTCGGCGCGCTGCTGTGGAACTGCCTCGTCACCGACACGGCGTTTCGCTTGCAGGCGGCCGGAGCGGCGGCGCCAGTGTACGCCAGCCTCAACCTGCCGGGCGCGGCGGAACACAACGCCGCGCTTCTGGAACGGTGGCGTCCACTTAACCCGCACATTTAGTGAACCACGGATGAATACCGGCAGAGGAGAACTCGCCGTAGGCGTTGACCTCGGCGGCACTAAAATTGCTTCGGCACTGGTCACGGAACAGGGGGAAGTCGTCGCCGCCCGCCAGACGCTCACACAAGCCGGCGAAGGCCCGAAGGCGGTGTGGGGCCGCGTGGCCGCCGAAGTCAACGCGCTCGTCGCGCACGCGCCCGGTCGAGTCGCAGGTGTGGGCATTGGCTCGCCCGGCCACGTGGACCCGCGCCAGGGCGTCGTGCGGAACGCCGTCAACCTGGGGTGGGAGGAAGCGCCGCTGGCCACCGGTGTTCGTTCACGGCTGACCATAGATTTGCCGGTGTGGATCGAGAAGGATACTAACGCCAGCACCCTGGGCGAGCACTTCTTCGGCGCGGCGCGCGGCTGCGATGATTTCGTGTACCTGTCCGTCGGTTCCGGGCTGGGCGGGGGCGTGCTTGCCAACGGCGTGCTGGTGAGCGGCGCGAATCACAACGCCTCGGAACTGGGGCATTTGTCGCTCGACCCGAATGGCCGTCAGTGCCGATGCGGCCTACGCGGGTGCGCCGAAACGGTCGTGTCGGGGGGCGGGCTGCTGGCCATGACCCGCGAAAAACTCGCCGCGCAAACTTTGCCCACCCACCTGACCGATGCGCCAGATCTCACGACGGCCGAGGTGATCGCTGCTGCCCAGGCGGGCGACGCGCTGGCGCTGGCGGCCCTGGCGGAAGTGGCCTGCTGGCTGGGGATCGTCATGGCCGCGTGCGTGGCGGTGCTTAACCCCGCCCGGATCGTGGTGGGCGGCGGGCTGGCGCTGGCAGCCTCTGATTTCTTGCTGGCCGGCGCGCAGCGCGAATTGCAGCGCCGGGTGCTTGCCAGCAGTTGCGAGCGCCTGGAAATCCGGCTCTCTCAACTGACTTCCAGCGCCGTCGGAGCTGCTTGCCTGGTGTGGCATGCGGATCGGTTAAGAGCCATGCGATAAATAAGGAGGTGATGAACCAGGGAGATCAATTTGACGCCTGATTGACAAAACCCGTTGTGCACCCCAAACTTATTTCTCTATGGAGGAGAAAAACATGCGTCACAAACCTTATCTCGGCTTGTTCCTGGCCATCGCATTGGCGCTGGCCGCCTGCGGCGGCGGGGCCGCGACGACCGCCGCCCCCCAGCCGACCGAAGCGCCCGTCGCCCTCACCATCGAGAGCTGGCGCAACGACGACCTGACCATCTGGCAGGACACCATCATCCCGGCCTTCGAGAAGCACTACCCGAACATCCACGTGGTGTTTGCGCCGACCGCGCCCGCAGACTACAATGCCGCGCTCAATACTAAGCTGACGGGCGGCACAGCCGGCGACCTGATCACCTGCCGCCCCTTCGACGCTTCGCTCGCGCTGTTCAACCAGGGTCACCTCGCGACGCTGAACGATCTGCCCGGCCTGGACAACTTCGGCGACGTGGCCAAGAGCGCGTGGATCACCGACGACGGCCAGAGCGTCTTCTGCGTGCCGATGGCGTCCGTGATTCACGGCTTCTTCTATAACGCCGACGCTTTTGAAAAGCTGGGACTGAAAGAGCCGGCGACCCTGGACGAGTTTTACGCGGTGCTGGAGGCGATTAAGAAAGACGGCACGTACTCCCCGCTGGGGATGGGCACAGCTGACCAGTGGGAAGCGGCCACGATGGGCTTCCAGAACATCGGCCCGAACTATTGGAAGGGCGAAGAGGGCCGCCAGGCACTCATCAAGGGCACAGGCAAGTTCACCGACGCGCCGTACGTGGCAACCTTCGCGGAACTCGCCAAGTGGAAGCCCTATATGCCGGCCGGCTTCGAGGCGGTCAAGTACCCGGACGCACAGAGCTTGTTCACCCTGGGCAAAGCGGCCATCTACCCCACCGGCTCGTGGGAGATCTCGCTGTTCAACAGCCAGGCCGCCTTCAAGATGGGTGTCTTCCCGCCGCCCGTGGGCAAGGCCGGCGACACCTGCTACATCAGCGACCACACCGACATCGCCCTGGGCATGAACACCAAGACTCAGCATCCCGAAGAGGCCAGGAAATTCCTCGAGTGGATGACCACCGCCGAATTTGCCGAGCTGTACAGCAACGCGCTGCCGGGCTTCTTCACGCTTGCCAATCACAAGATTACGCTGAAGGACCCCATTGCCAATGAATTCCTGAGCTGGCGCGGAACCTGCCAGTCCACCATCCGCAACTCCTACCAGATTCTCTCGCGCGGCGAGCCAAATCTGGAAAATGAGTTGTGGCGCTTGAGCGCGGGCGTGATCAACGGCACCATCACCCCCGAGCAAGCCGGCCAGGAGGCGCAAGCCGGCCTGGAGAAGTGGTACAAGCCCACGCCGTAAAGATTCGGTAAAACCAGAGGCCTGGCAGGTCTGCGCGTAGCGGGCCTGCCAGGTCTCCCGCCATACGACGAGGAGGCGCGGCGATGACATCCCCTGACACACGCAGACCCTTCCCCACTCACATCCTCGTATTCTTCATTCCGGCGGCGGCGGTTTATACCGTGTTCATGGTTTACCCGCTGTTGGACTCGGTGCGGCTGAGTTTCTTTGCGGAGAGCGGAAACAGCGAGGCGTTCGCCGGCCTGCGGAACTATGCCACCCTGCTCGCCAATCCGCTCTGGGCGCCGCGCTTCTGGGGTGCGCTGCGCAACAACTTCCTCTTCTTCGCCGTCCACATGCTGGTGCAAAATCCCGTCGCCCTGCTGTTGGCCGCCCTGCTCGCCGCGGGCGGGCGCGCGCGCGCCGTGTACCGCACCCTCATCTTCATGCCCACCGTGCTCTCGGTCGTCATCATCGGCTTCATCTGGCAATTGATCCTCAACCCGCTGTGGGGCATCGCCGAAGGCATGTTGAAAGCCGTGCGCCTGGGCTTTCTGTTTCAACCCTGGCTGGGCCAGCAGAGTACGGCGCTGGCCACCCTCTCGCTGATCTCGGTGTGGCAGTTTGTGGGCATTCCGATGATCTTGTTCTACACCGCCCTGATCGGCATCCCCGAAGAGCTGTCGGAGGCCGCCCGCGTGGACGGCGCGACCGGCTGGGATATTTTCTGGCGCGTCAAATTTCCGCTGCTGCTGCCGACGGTGGGCGTCGTCACCATCCTGACCTTCGTGGGCAACTTCAACGCCTTTGATTTGATCTTCACCATCAAGGGCGGGCTGGCTGGGCCGGAGTTCGCCAGCGACATCATGGGCACGCTCTTCTACCGCACCTTTTTCGGTTTTCAACTGCAGTTGGGCAACCCCACCATGGGCGCCACCGTCGCCACCGCCATGTTCTTGATCATCCTCAGCGGCGTGCTGCTCTACATGTTCCTTTGGCAGCGGCGCGTCACGACGTACGAGTTCTAAAGGAGGCGAGCGATGCTGAGCAGTCATCTCCGCCAGCGGATGGGCGGCCTGATTCCCCACGTGATTCTGCTGGCCTATATCCTGCTGGCGCTGTTTCCGATTTTTCTGATCGTGATCAACTCGTTCAAAGCCCGCAAGGCCATCTTCGGGATGCCATATCAACTCCCCGGCTCAGAGACGTTCAGCCTGATTGGCTACGAGACGGTATTCTCGCGCGCCAGCTTCCAGCAGTATTTCGTCAACAGCCTCGTCGTAACGGTCGTGTCGTTGGCGACCATCCTGTTCATCGGCGCCATGGCGGCCTTCGCGCTTTCGGAGTACCGCTTTCCCGGCAACGCGCTGATGGGGCTGTACCTGTCGTTCGGGATCATGATCCCCATCCGGCTGGGCACGGTCAGCATCCTGCGGCTGATGGTGGGCCTCGGCCTGGTCAACACCCTCGGGGCGTTGATCCTGGTGTACATCGCGCAGGGGCTGCCGCTGACCATCTTCATCCTCACCCAGTTCATGCGGCAGGTTCCGCACGAACTCAAAGAGGCGGCGCGCATTGACGGGGCGAGCGAGTACCGCATCTTCTGGCTGGTCCTGCCGCTGGTGCGCCCGGCCCTCGGCGCGATTGGCATCTTCACCATGATCCCCATCTGGAACGATCTGTGGTTCCCGCTCATCCTCGCGCCAAGCGACAAGACCGCGACGGTAACGCTGGGCGTGCAGCAGTTCCTCGGCCAGTTCGTGAGCGACTGGAATGCCGTGCTGGCCTCGCTCACCCTGGCGATGATTCCGATCCTCGTCCTCTACATCATCTTCTCGCGCCAGATGATGCGGAGCATCACGGCGGGCGCGGTCAAATAAAGGGGTCTGATGATTACGCATATAAAGTAGCCAGTAGCATCCTGAGCGGAGCGGCGCGCCCTTCGACTGCGCTATGCTCCGCTCAGGGTGCGCGCCGCGCAGTCGAAGGATGCGACCGCCGCCAGAAAGGAGCATGCATATGAGAGTGGGCATCGTCGGCGCAGGTTTCATGGGCGTGACGCACGCTGCCGCGTGGGCGGAGACCCCGGCCGCCCTCGCCGGTTTCATCGCCGAGACATCGGCGGAGGCGCAGCGGCTGGCGGCGCAATATGGGGCGCGCGTCTATCCGGCCCTCGCCGCGCTCATCGCGGACGTGGACGTGGTGGACATCTGCGCGCCCACGCACCTGCATCACCCAATGGCGCTGCAAGCGGCCGCGGCGGGCAAGCACATCGTGTGCGAAAAGCCGTTGGCCCGCACCGCGGCGCAGGGACAGGAGATGATCGCGGCCTGCCGCCGGGCCGGCGTCAAGCTGCTCGTCGCCCACGTCGTCCGCTTCTTCCCGGAATATGCGCTCGCCAGGTCAACGGTGGAGAGCGGAGAGATCGGGCGGCCGGCGGTGATCCGTCTGGCACGGGGCAGTTTCCGACCCAAGAAGCCGGTGGGCAACTGGTTTCTGGATTTTGAGAAGTCCGGCGGGATGATGCTGGATCTGATGATCCATGATTTCGACTATGCGCGCTGGGTGGCGGGCGAGGTCGAGAGCGTGTTCGCGAAGAGCGTCAGCCAGGCGCAGCCGGGCGCGGCGATTGACTACGGGATGGCGATCCTCCGGCACACGAGCGGCGCGCTCTCGCACGTGGCTGGGGCCTGGGCCTATCCGCCACCCACCTTCCGCACCCGGCTGGAGATCGCGGGCGACGCAGGGCTGATCGAGTTCGACTCGGACGCCGCCGCCCCGATCCAGATGCTGTTGCAGAAGGCGAACAGTGATTCGCCGGACGTAGGCCTGCCGGCCAGCCCGTTGAGCGAAAGTCCCTACACGACGCAGATCAAGGAGTTTTACGCGGCGCTGGCCGAAGACCGCCCGACCCGCGTCTCGGCGGAGGATGGGCTGGCTGCTGTGCGGATTGCGCTGGCAGCCATCGAGTCGGCTAGGACGGGCAAGGCGGTGAAGGTGACGGAGGTGGCGCAATGAAAATCGGCATTCTCAGCTTCGCCCATCTGCACGCCGAGGCCTACATTCAAAACCTGCGCGCCATCCCCGGCGTGGAGATGATCGGCCTGGCCGACGCGGACCACGAGCGCGGCCAGCGGTTTGCGAAGCAGTTCGACGCACGCTTGTTCGAGTCGTATGAAGCGTTACTGGCTGAGAAGCCGGATGGGGTTGTCGTCTGCACGGAGAACAATAAACATCGCCCGCCGGTGGAGTTGGCGGCGGCGGCCGGCGTGCACGTATTGAGTGAAAAACCGCTGGCGATCACGCTCGACGATGCGCGCGCGATGGTCGCTGCCTGTCAGCGGGCCGGGGTCAAACTGATGACGGCGTTCCCCATGCGCTTCAGCACGCCGCTGATGGAAGTGAAGGCGCGGCTGGACGCGGGCGACCTGGGGCAGGTGTACTGCTTCAACGCCACCAACCAGAGCGAACTGCCGCGCCATCACCGCGAATGGTTCGTGGATAAAGAACTGGCGGGGGGCGGTGCGGTGATGGATCACACGGTCCACCTCGCCGACATCATGCGCTGGTATCTAAATAGCGAAGTGGTGGAAGTGTACGCGCAGACCAACCGCATCTTCCACGCGGATGCCGTGGACGTGGAGACGGGCGGCCTGCTCATGCTCACTTTCGCAAACGGCGTGTTCGCCACGATTGATTGCAGTTGGAGCAAGCCGCCGTACTATCCGACGTGGGGCGGCCTGACGTTTGAGATGGTCACCGAGCGCGGGGCGGTGCTGGTGGATGCCTTCAAGCAAAACCTGACCATCTACCGCCACGCTCTGCGCCGCCCGGCCTGGGGCTACTGGGGTTCTGACGCCAATCAGGCGATGCTGGAAGAATTTGTGGCGGCTATTCGTGACGACCGTCCGCCGCGCATAAGCGGGATGGACGGCTATCGGGCAGTGGAAGTGGCGTTGGCTGCCTATCAATCTGACGAAACTGGACAACCTGTGCAGCTTGCGTGAATTCATCAAATGCCCGACTCCATTGCAGAAATTCGTGGAGAGAAGAGAAGATTGGGACAAGAGAAAGCTAGTCGTTATGAGCGACCAATGCACCGGCTGCTGATCTTCAACGCCCACGTCTTTGGCCCGGTGGACGACTGGGAACGAGGCTGGTTGTTGACGGAGGGCAAGGGCATTCATTTAATGGGGCCGGGCCAGCCGCCCGAATATCCGCCCGGCTATGTCTCGCAGACGATTGACGCTGCCGGGTTGAGCCTCCTCCCTGGTTTCATTGACCTGCACGTTCACGGCGCGGTGGGACACGAATTGATGGACGCCTCGCCCGACGGCCTGCGGGAGATGGCGCAGTTCTACGCGCAGCACGGCGTCACCGGTTTCCTGCCCACTACCTGGACGGCCTCGCGCGAGGCGATCTGGCGCGCCTTGGAGTTGGCGGCCGAGTTGACCGGGCCGGTCCCCGGCGGGGCGACTATCCTCGGCGCGCATGTGGAAGGGCCGTATCTGAATCGCGAGAAGTGCGGCGCGCAAGACCCTCAGTTTATTCGCCGGGCCGGGCAGGACGAGGCGCTCGAATTTCTAGACACGGGCGCGGTGCGCCTGCTGGCGCTGGCGCCGGAGTTTCCAGAGAACCTCTGGCTCATTGACGAGTGCGTGCGGCGGGGCGTCACGGTTTCCGCCGCGCACACCGCCGCCACGTACGATCAAATGCTGACGGCCGCGGCGCACGGCCTGCGGCAGGCCACGCACAGTTTCAACGCGATGGCCGGCCTGGGCCATCGTGAACCCGGCACGGTGGGCGCGATGCTCGCCCTGCCCCACATTCAATGTGAACTCATCGCCGACAACATCCACGTCCATCCGGCGGCCATGAAAGTGCTGGTGGAAGTCAAGGGGCCGGAGCGGGTGATCCTGATCACGGACGCGATTCGCGGGGCCGGGATGCCGGAGGGGGATTACAAGATTGACGAGCGGATTGTCCACATCCGCGATGGAGCGGTGCGCCTCCCGGATGGGCAGCTCGCGGGCAGCATCCTGACGATGGAGCGCGCGCTTCAGAACATCCTGCACGCGACGCAACTCTCGCTCCGTGCAGCCTGGCCGATGACCAGCCGGAACGCCGCGCGGGCCATCGGCCTCTCGGCCCGCAAGGGGAGCCTGGAAGTGGGCAAGGACGCCGATTTGGTGCTCTTCGACTCCAATTTTGAGGTTCAGGTGACCATCGTCGAAGGCGAAATTGTTTTTGTCTCGCCGAGGTTGAGGGTAATGGGCTATGGGACTAAGGGACGAAATTTTTGAACAACCGGCGGCGTTGCAGCGCGTGCTGGATACCCAGGTAGAAAACATCGAGCGCGCGGCGCAGGCCATTCGCGCGCGCGCGGTGAGCTTTGTGCTGCTGGCGGCGCGCGGCACCTCGGACCACGCAGGGGTGTACGCGCAATACCTGTGGGGCGCGAACAACCGCCTGCCGGTGGCGCTGGCTGCGCCTTCCCTATTCTCGTTGTACGAGGCGTCGCCGCGCCTGGAGAAGGCGCTCGTCGTCGGCATCTCGCAATCCGGGCAATCGCCCGACGTGGTGAGCGTGATCGCGGAGGGCAAACGGCAGGGCGCATTGACCCTGGCGATTACCAACAACGCCCAGTCCCCGCTGGCGCAGACCGCCGAGTTCGCGCTGGACATCAGCGCCGGGCCGGAGAAGGCCGTGGCCGCCACTAAAACGTACACGGCGGAGTTGATGGTGTTGGCCGCGCTCTCGGCGGCGATGCGCGCGGACGAAGCGCAGAAAGCGGCCTTGCGGCGCGTGCCCGAGACGGCGGCCGAAGTCCTGAAGCTCGAAGGCCAGATCGAGCAAATTGCGGCGGGCCATGCGGCGATGACCCAATGCGTGGTGTTGGGGCGGGGCTACAACTACGCCACCGCGCAGGAGTGGGCGCTGAAGCTGAAGGAACTGGCGTACGTCCTGGCCGACCCTTATTCGGCGGCGGATTTTCAGCACGGGCCGATTGCCATTATCGAGCGCGGTTTCCCCGTGCTGGCGCTGGCGCCCTCCGGCGCCGTCCTCGGCGATTTACTGGCGCTGCTGCGCCGCCTGCGCGACGAATACGGGGCGGCGCTGCTGGTGCTCTCCGATCACGACGACGCGCTGGCGCTGGGGCAGGAGAAGCTCCGTTTGCCAGCGGACCGGCCGGAGTGGTTGACGCCGCTGATCAGCATTATCCCCGCGCAGCTCTACTGCTATCACCTCACCCGCGCCAAAGGTTACGACACCGAAGCGCCGCGCCACCTGCGGAAGGTGACGCTCACCCACTGAAAGTCCCCCTTCATACGCCCGGCCTAAGCTGTGGAACGCGGTCGAATTAGGGAGTCAGGCGCGGCCGGCCGTCAGCAGGCCAATGGCGGCGACCCAGACGAGCGCCTGCACGAACACAGTCGCGCCGAAGAGGAGATAGGCCCCGGCGCGTTCGTCACCGCGCAGATGGAGCCAGATCCCACCCAGGGTGTTCAGCATCCACGCCACCCCGGCGATGACGGGGAGGAGGAAGAGGCCGGTCGGTGGGCCGAAGCGGTCGGGCTGGCCCTGTGGGTTGAAATGCAGGGCGAACTGCGGTGGAAGTTGCGGATAAATGAGCGTGAGATAGCCGGTAAGCAAAAGCACACTCGCTCCGCCGAGGACGATGAGCGCGAGCGCCAGCCGGTCGCGCCACAGCGCCCAGTAAGGCAGGGCTGGCAGAACCGACTCAGGCTCGATCTCTTCCACCGTGCCTTCGGCGCGGCGTTCAGCAATGGCGGAAATGAACGCTTGCGGGTCACTGGGCGAAAGCGCCAGCCACCCGTCGGGGTAACTGACGAGGACGAGGCCCGCCTGGCTGCCGGTCGAGGCGAGGAATTCCACTTCACCCAGGGACTCGATATTTGCCTGGCCAGCAAAATAACCGGGCCACGTGACCTCACGCGGGCGCAGAGCCAGACCTGAATCTCCTTCCGCCTCTGTCCCGGCGCGCACCTCGCCGAGCAGGCCCATGGGAATCAGTTCGCGCCGGAAGCCCCATTGGACGACCAGCGCGTTGCGCGTGACGACGTAGCGCGCGCGGGCGAGGGCATAGCAGCGATAACCGAGCCAGATCACCAGGGGGACGCTGGCAATCAGCCAACACAGAATCAGGAAGGTGAGCCAGGAGGGGAAATTGGCGCGCGCCACCGGCAGGAGGAAGAAATCGGACGCGCCGATGAGCGCCAGGGCAGTGAGGCCGATGGAGAGGCCGAGCCATTTAGAGGGAGAGAAAATCATGCTGGGGGCAGGGGTGCAGGGGAGCAGAGGAGATTTCTCCTCTGCTCCCCTGGCCTTGATCTCCCTTGCCATGTGAGTCAAGCGGTGGGTGTCTTCTCCGTCGCGTACACCGGCTGGCACCAATGCCGGTATTTCGGCACACGCCCGCGCACCACGTCAAAGTAGAGGTCGCGCAGGTCGCTCACCAGCGGGCCCATCTTGCCAGCGCCAATCGGACGATGATCCACGCGCGTGATGGCGGTCACCTGCACGCCCGTGCCGCAAAACCACATCTCGTCGGCCAGGTACAGTTCACTCCGGTCAATCTTGCGCTCCACCACCTCCATGCCCAACTCCTCGCGCAGGAGGGTGATGGCGGTGCGGCGCGTAATGCCCTCGAGGATGTTGTCGCTGACGGCCGGCGTCAGCACCACGCCGTCGCGGAGCATGAAGAAGTTGGCCGCCGATCCTTCGGCCACGTGTCCGTCGTGGTTGAGGACGATGGCCTCGTCATAACCGGCCGCGAGGGCCTCCGTCTTGGCAAACGCCGAATTGATGTACGCGCCTGAGATCTTGCCGCGCGCCGGGATCATATTGTCGTCCACACGCCGCCAGGAGGAGACCATGACGTGCGCGCCTTCTTCGTTCTGCACGTAGCGTCCGAACGGGATGGCGAAGATCGTGATCTCATCCGTCAGGCCTTCCAGTTTGACGCCGATGATCTCGTCGGCCTTGTAAGCCAGCGGGCGCACGTAAATATCCTCGCGGTAGCCCTCCGTGCGGAGCAGTTCCAAAATCACGTTGACCAGTTCTTCCTCCGTGTAGCCGAGGTCCATGCACAGGATTTTGGCGGATTGCAGGAAGCGGTGCATGTGGTCATAGGGACGAAAAACGAGGAGTTGCTCTTCCTCCTCGTTCCAGTAGCCGCGAATACCCCCGAAACAGCCAGTCCCATAATTGAGGGTGTGGGTCATCACCCCAACCTTGGCCTCAGTGTAGGGGACGATCCGACCTTTGAAGAAAGCGTACCTGGGCAAAGTTGCCATCTTCGTATGAGCCTCCTTGCTAAGGGTTGGGGATAGGTTATTTGTATCCCTTAGCGGGCGCATTATACTGTAATTCCGACAGAATCAACAGGAATAATTTGTACTGTTTGCACAAAATGTAACAGATGGTACTCAGAGTTCACGGATAGGACGGGTGCCGCTTGTTGATGCCGCCCACAATCGCGCCGACAGCGGTCCCCAGCACCGAGATCAGAAACAGCCCCAGCATGGAGGCCTGAAAATAGCCCTGCGCCAGCGCGTCGAGGAAGATCGTGCTCCGGATGAGGGCGATGTCCTGGGCGAAGTCGGCGACCCCCGCCCCGGCGATTATCCCGATGACACCCCCGACGATCATCCCGGTGTAAGCGCCGACGCTGACGCCGCCTGTGGCCCCGCCGGCCCTCGCGACCGTCGCGCCGACCACCGGGCCGGTGACCAGGCCGGAGAGCGCCCCGGCGACGGCCCCAGCCAGAACCCCCTCGAGCGTGAGCGTCAAAGCCCCGACAAACGCCCCTTCGCCAATCCCCAGTATCACTCCGGCCACAGCCCCCGTGAGCAGGCTATTGATGATGAGTCCTTTAGGTGTCATGAGCATCGTATGTGCGACGCACGGGGCATCAAGGTTTCGTGTAAATCAGGCAATAACTATGATCGTACCCATAGCCATAAGGTGCCGGTATTCTCTGGTTACGCCCACGGTGGGCCACTTCGAATTCGCGCTCTCCTCTCCTCGTAAGCTCCCCAGATGCCCTCCAGCCACCACGTCACCCCGGCTTCACGATAAGGCTGAACCATCTCGGCGCCCATCTTGGGGTCGGACGGTGTTTCCGCAGCAAATGCGACCTCGAAAGGAGCAGGGCTTTCACGATGGGCTTTCAAGTAAGCCACCATCTCGCGGAGCTCTGCCGGGGTCAGTCGCTCGCCATTGACCTTCGCCGTCATCACGTAGACCCCGTCCCAGCGGGCCGCCCTTTGAAACGGCTTGCGATGCGGCCACTGCCCCGCGACCCAAATAGGTATCCGGGGTGACTGAACCGGCTTGGGAAGAAGCCTCACATTTTTGACCTGATAATGTTTTCCCTGAAAGCTGAAGGGTTCACCGGTCCACAGCCCAGCCAGTATCGCCAAACCCTCCTCCAGTTTTTCGGCTCGAATCTTGGGGCCGGCCTCTTCGCCGAAAACAGTAAAATCACTTGGCTCGCCGCCCGACTCGGCGAAACCCAATCCTGCCCCGAAGATGAGTCGCCCCTGCGACAAGTGATCTAACGACGCCGTTTCGCGGGCCACTTTCCACGGGCGGCGGCGAGGTAAGGCGGTCATGAACGCCCCGATTCGGATGCGGTGGGTCTGCATCGCGATGGCAGCCAGCGCGACCCAGGGATCAACGATCGGCTCATCCGAAAGCAGATAGTCCTGAACAAAGAAGCCATCCCAGCCCGCTCGTTCCGCTTCGGCGGCAAGATCCGCCAGGGTGCGCGGATGAGAATACGCTCCCGCAATGGATACATCCAGCCCATACTTCATAAGGAACAAGCCCCGCTCGTTACCCTTCGTTTGAAGATAGCCGCGTTGTGATGTCCATGCAACCCGATGGAATCGGACGCCTGGGCCTGGCGCTAAGCCCGCGAAGCGGGCTTGATGCTTTCCTGCACTACCCTCTAGTTTACGCCCACTTATGGCAGCCGGCAATGGCTGCTACCCCCTCCCGCCATCCGGGAGTACAATCCAGTTGTATTCCCCCGGAGCCTCGCTATGTCGGAGTGGGTTGGCCGCACACTCTCCAAAGTCGAGATCCAGAAACGCCTCGGGCGCGGGGGCATGGCCGAGGTCTATCTGGGCTATCACACCACGCTCAACCGCCCGGTCGCGGTCAAAATCCTGCACGGCTTCCTCTCCGAAGACGAGGTCTCACTCCACCGCTTCCGCGCCGAGGCGCAGGCCGTCGCCGCCATGCGCCACCCCAACATCGTACAGGTCTACGATTTCGACCTCGCCGACGGCCGCCCGTACATCGTCATGGAATTGCTCGAGGGCCTGACGCTCGAAGCTTACCTCCATACCTCGGGCCGCCGCCTGCCGCCTGAGACGACCGCGCGCCTCGCCGTCTCGCTCGCCTCCGCGCTCGACTACGCCCACGCGCGCGGCATCGTCCACCGCGATGTCAAACCCGCGAACGTCATGCTCCGGCGCGACGCCGGGCCGCTCGACCCCGCCGCCCCTGCCGCTCGACGCCGACCTCTGGTGCTCACCGATTTCGGCGTCGCGCGCCTGGCTGCTTCCGGCCTCCGCACCGCCTCGGGGACGATCTCCGGCACGCCCGCCTACCTCAGCCCGGAGCAGGCGAAGGGCGAAACCGTGGATGCGCGCTCTGACATCTACTCGCTCGGCGTGATGCTCTACGAAATGCTCGCGGGCCAACTGCTGTTCGATTCCCCGACCGAGACGCCCTTCTCGCTCATCCTCAAGCACATCGCCGAAGCGCCGCCGCCGCTCCCCGGCGCCAGCCCGGCGGTGCAGGCCGTGATTGACCGCGCCCTCGCCAAAGACCGCGAAGCGCGCTATCCAAAAGCCGGTGACCTCGCCACCGAATTGCTCACGAGCATTTTTGGGATTAGCGCCAGGCCTTCCACCCCCGGGCGGACGCCGCCCCTCGCGGGATTGCTGGAGGCGCTCGACCTGCTGCTCACTCAGACTCGCGCCTACGAGCGTGCGCTGCCGCCCAACAACTACCCGGCCCGCGCGGCAGTGACGGCCCTGGGCGAGCTCGCCCGCCGCGCCCTGAACGAAGCGCGCGACCTCGCGGCCTCGCTCGAACCCCCGCCGCCCGCCCCTCACCCCTTCTCACCGCGCGAGCTCGAAGTGCTGACCCTCGCCGCGCAAGGGCTGACGAACAAAGAAATCGCCTATCGCCTCGGCTTGAGCGAGCGCACGGTGCAATTTCACATGAACAGCGTGTTTAATAAGACTACGACACAATCGCGGACGGAGGCAGTCGCGTTGGCCCTGCAGAAAGGGTGGCTCAAGCAGGATTAGCAGATTGGCGCGCGTGCAAGTATGATTGAAGCCCGCATCTGGATGCCTCATTATGGCGCCGATTCGCTTATTGCTCTTAGACATTGACGGAGTCTTGACTCAGGGCGAGGCCAAGGCCCTCGACCTGGCGCTGCTAGCCCGCCTGGCCGAGATGAACCGCGCCGCCCGCGCGGACCCCACGCGCCCGGCCGTGAGTCTCTGCACCGGCCGGCCCGCGCCCTACGTCGAGGTGATGATGCAGGCGATTGACGGCCACCTGCCCGCCGTTTTTGAGAACGGGTGCGGGCTGTACGCGCCGCGCGAGTATCGCTTTCTCCCCCACCCGCGGTTGGGCGATGGCCGCGCCTTCGCCGACGCGCGCGAGCGATTGCGCGCCCTCGCGCGCTCCGGTCAGGTTTTCTTCCAGCCGGGCAAAGAATATTCCCTCAGCCTCTTCCCGCTCGACGGCGTCGCCGTCGCCGACCTCTATCCGCTGGCGGAATCCGCGCTGGAGGCGGCGCGCGCCTCGGTGGACCTGGTCTATTCTTCGTCGTGCCTCAACGTCCTCCCGCGCGGCGTGAACAAGGGCGAAGGGCTGCGCTTCCTCTGCGAAGTGGCCGGTTTTCAGCTCGACGAAGTGCTGGGCGTGGGCGACTCGGACGTGGATTTGCAGTTTCTCGCCCTCGCCGGCCGCTCGGCGGCCCCTGCCAACGCCGCCGACGAGGTCAAGCGCATCGTGAGCTATGTCTCCCCCCGCGACACGTCGGAGGGCGTGAGGGACATTCTGCGACACTTCGGGTTGCCGCTATGAAACCAACGCGACGCATCGCCGTCCAGGAAGACATGCTGCCTGGCCCGCGCCTCGCGGACCGGTTCGCGCAGGCTGCCGATCTCGGCGTGCACGGGATCGAGTTCTGGAGCGAAACGCTCGCCGCACAGGCAGAGGACATTGAGCGGCTGAGTGGGCGGGGCGGCGTCGCCGCCGCGTCGGTGAATCACGGCCGCCGCTCGCGCTTCTTAGATCCCGACCCGGCAGAGCGCGAGCGGGCGCTGGCCGAGCTGCGCGAAGCGGTCACGCTCGCCGGGCGCCTCGGGGCGGCGGGCGTGGTGTTCGCGCCGCACTTCTTCGGGCCGCTGCTACCCGACCTCTCGCCGTTCATGGACGCGGTCGCGCTCGAACGCGCGCTGCTCGCCGCGCAGCTGGAGGGGCTGGCCGAACACGCCGACCTCGCGGGTGTGCAGTTGTGGGTGGAGCCGGTCAACCGGTACGAGACGCACCTGCTCGTCCGTCTGCAGGACGCGGCCTCGCTCATCGCGCCGCTCAAGCACCCGCGCCTGGGCATCGTCGCCGACCTCTTTCACATGGCGCTGGACGAGCCGGACATCCCGGCAGCCCTCCGCGGAAACGGCGCGGTCATCGGCCACGTCCATCTGGCCGATAGCAACCGCCGCCTGCCGGGGCAGGGCGCGACCGATTTTAAATCGGCCTTCGCCGCGCTGGACGAGGCCGGCTATACGGGCTGGATGGCGTTCGAGTGCGGCGAGCCGGGGGACAATCGCAAACGGGCGGCGGAGTATCTGAAGGAATTGCCGGCGAGTCTCAAGTACTTGCTCGGCTAGGCGGACGCCGCGCGCCTCCCGGAGAGGCGCGGCGTCTGAACTTACGCCTCGATCTCATCCAACCGGACCGGGCGGTTCTCGCGATACGACTTCTGCGCTGCCAGCCCCATCACTACCGGGAGGCGGCCATCCATCCCGGTGACGGGCGGCGGTGTGTCGTCCCGGAGGCACTCCACAAACGCCCGCAGCTCGGCGATGTACGACTCGGTGTAGCGCTCCAGGAAGAAATACAGCGGGAGGGCGGAGTGGATCCCGGCCGCGTTGCTGTACACGTGCGTGTCGGACGTGTTGTTGCTCACCGTCACCATGCCCGCCGATCCGAAGACCTCGACGCGCTGGTCGTAGCCGTACACGGCGCGGCGGCTGTTGTCAATCGCGCCGATGGCGCCGTTGGCGAACCGCAGCGTGATCACGGCGGTGTCCAGGTCTCCCACGCCGCCGATGGCCGGGTCCACCAGCACTGCGCCCGCCGCGTAGATCTCCGTGACCTCGCTCCCCATCAAATAGCGCGCCATGTCGAAGTCGTGGATGGTCATATCCAGGAAGATGCCGCCTGAGACCTTCACGTACTCAAGGGGCGGCGGCGCCGGGTCACGGCTGGTGATGCGGAGGAGGTGCGGCGCGCCGATCTTCCCGGCGGCGACCATCTCGCGCACCTTGCGGAAATTGGGGTCGAAGCGCCGGTTGAACCCAACCTGAAATTTCACGCCTGCCCTTTCCAGGGCGGCGAGCGTTTGGTCAATCCGCTTGAGGTCAAAGTCAATCGGCTTTTCGCAGAAGACGTGCTTGCCGGCGGCGGCCGCCTGCTGCGCGATCTCCGCGTGCGTGTCTGTGGGCGAACCGATCACGACGGCGTGGATCGTCTGGTCGTCCAGCAGCTGGCGGTAGTCCACGGCGGCGACCGGCGCGTTGAAGCGCGCCGCGGTCTCCTGAGCGGCGGCGAGGTTAATATCGGCAATGGCGGCCAGCTGGACGCCCGGGATACGCGCGGCTAAATGTTCCGCGTGCAGTTTACCGATGCGCCCGGCGCCGATGACGGCGATGCGGATTCTGTCTGGAGTGGTCATCTGCCTGCGTGTTCTCTTTCAAGTGAGTCAATGACATTCAACAGTTCGAGCGGCAGTTTGATCGTGTGCCGCGGAACTTCGGAGGCGTCGGCGGGTACTTTCGAGCGGCGCGGGGCCCAGTCGAGCCACACGCTGATCAGGCCCAGCGCGTTCGCGCCTTTGACGTCGCGCTCGAGGTTGTTCCCCACCAT
>Ga0209341_10002714_pt1 | contig 16753 bp, 14 predicted proteins | sample RifCSP13_2_FD_184020 | JGI IMG/M metagenome (GOLD analysis project Ga0209341, IMG submission 184020) | Soil microbial communities from Rifle, Colorado - Rifle CSP2_sed 13_2 (SPAdes) (version 2) | ecosystem: Environmental > Terrestrial > Deep subsurface > Rock core/Sediment | place: Rifle...
CGGCCGTCGCCGACAGTGACGCGTGGCGCTCCACGCTGACCACCTCCGCGCCGAGCTCGGCCAGGATGGCCGCCTGGTATCCGCTGCCGGTCCCGATCTCCAGCACGCGTGCTCCGCGCCAGCCGCGCCCCGGACGCGCGATGGCGGTCATCATCGCCACCACGAACGGCTGGGAGATGGTTTGGCCCTCAGCCAGAGGCAGCGCCTCGTCCGCGTACGCCTCGCGCGAGCTCACGAACCGGTGGCGCGGCACCGTGGCAAAGGCACGCAGCAGGTCGGGATCGGTCAGGCCCCGGCGTTCAATCTGGTCGCGGACCATCGCCATCCGGGCGGGGAGGAACGGATCGGACCCGTCGTCGTCGGCTCCAGGGGCGGGCACGGCTCCCCGGCGACGCCAGAACATCTGGGCGCGGCCGGCAGGCTGTCGGGGCTAGGCCTCGGCCGGCGTCGCGGCCTTCGGCCGGCCCTTGCCGTTGCCGGCCGGCTCCTCGGTCATGGCCGGGGCCTCGGGCATCGGTGCCGGGCCGGAGTCGAACGCGCCCAGGGTGGCGGCGTCGAGCAGGTCGTTGAGCAGCCGGTCGGCGCGTTCACGGACCAGGCGGCGGGTTTCGAGGCCCGAGCGAGGCGCCAGCAGGACGCCGACGGCCAGGCCCAGGAAGAAGAAGCGGATGGCGATGCGTACGCGGCTGAACATGGCCGTGTCCTCGTGCGAGCGGTCTGAGCGGACAGGATACCACCGGCCCGCCCGAACCCCGGCTACGCCAGTTGGGGTATGGCGATCATCGTGGCGACGATCGCCACCACGTAGCCGGCCAACAGCAGCAGGCCCACGTACAGGTGCAGCTTGACGTTCACGCCCATGTACGCCATGAGCGCGTACGGCTGGGCGTAGAAGCGGCTGATGCCGCCGTACACCTGCCAGGCCAGCGGTGCGGCCAGCAGCGCCAGCAGGGTCGCCAGCGGCAATACCTGGGCGACCACTCCTCCGATCACCACCCCGAAGCTCACCACCACGCCGGCGACGTACAGGCCGATGACCGCCCGCTGCGGCAGGCGCACCGGCAGCGTCCGCTTGCCGGCCGCGGCGTCACCCACCCGATCGGGGATCTCGTTGACGTACAGGATCAGGGCCACCAGGATCGCCACCGGGACCGATGCCACGGCCGCCTCCGCGGTCAGCGTGCCGGTCTGCACCACGTACGCGCCCAGGAGCATGACCGGCCCGAAACCGATGGCCACCGCGATCTCGCCCAGGCCCCGATACACCAGCTTCAACGGCGGGGCGGTGTAGGCCACGCCCAGGCCGATCCCGATCAGGCCGATCCACAGCAGCGTCGCCGATCCGGTGACCCACACCAGTGCCAGGCCGATGGCGGCTGCGCCGCCGAACAGGGCGATCGCCAGGGCCACCAGCTGCCGCAGGGTGACCAGGTCGTAGATCAGGACCCGCGAGCCGCCGCTGAACTGGGTGGGGTTGACGTTCGCCTCATCGGCGCCCGACAGGGTGTCGAAGATGTCGTTGGTCACGTTGATGGCCAGGTGGGCGAAGGCCGCCCCCACGATGGTCAGCAGGGCCAGCCACGCGTCGAACGCCCCGCCGCGGGCGGCCACCGCGATCCCCAGCAGGACCGGCACCGCGGTGGCCGACAGGAAGGGGAGCCGGGTCGTGCGCAGGAAGAGCCAGCCCAGCGACAGGCGCGGCCGGATGGTGCGGCCCTGCTCCTCGGAGAGCTGAGCCAGGTAGCGCCGCGACTGGGGCACCGAGCGCTCCGAGTACTCGAAGAACGGGATCTCGCTCTCGTCCCAGCCCCAGGCCTCGGTCGGGGTGAAGCGCACCCACCCGGCGTCGGCGGCGCCCGCTGCCCCGGTCGCTGCGTCGGCGGCACCGGCCGTCCCCCATAGCTGGAGGTAGCGCCGCTCGTCGTAGCCCTGGCCGGGCGTGGGGTGGATGTGGCTGCCCAGCACGTTGATCTCGCGGTCGACCGGGATCGCCGCCGCGTCGCCGGCCGGCGCGCGCAGGGCCACCACCCCGGCCGTCGCGTCGACCGTGAACTCGGTGGCCGCGCTCAGCGGGTACCCCGCGTCGTCGACCCACGACACGACGACGAACGGGTAGCCGGCCAGCTTCTCCAGGTGCGCTCGCTCGATGCGCGGCATCAGGCCGCCTCGTCCCGCGGCGCGCCGGTCACCGCTGGAGCCCGGGTCGTGTCGCCATCGGCCCAGTACAGGCAGCGCTCCGGCGTGATCTCGATCACGGCCCGCTCGAAGAAGAGCGGCAGGGCGACCCGCATCTTCAGGAAGGCGTCGATCACCGGCTCCTTCTTGCGCCACATGTCGAGGATCAGCCGCTCCCACTGGCTGTGCGGGTCGTCCTCGATGATCCGCGCCGTCCCCTGGATCGTGGCGCGGTCGGTGAGGCCGCGCATCGCGATCGGGTCCGTCAGCGACACCGACACGTGCGGGTTGCGCTTGATGTGCTCCAGCTTGCGACTGAACAGCGTGCTGGAGTGCATGTAGATCCGCTCGCCGTCGTACAGCGGGATGAGCGGGTGGGTGATCGGGCGACCGTCACGGCCGATGACGGTCAGCTCGCCGACCAGCGCCTCCTCGAGCAGTCGTTCGACCGGTGCCGGCAGCCAGGCCACGCGAAAGGTCCCTCCGTACGGCGGTGGGTGACTCCCCAAGGATACGGCTACGGTGCGGGCGATTCGCTCCCGCTGACCGATGGGCTGGCGGATGCGCCAGCGGTCTCCGATGCCGATGCCGATGCCGATGCCGACTCCGACGCCGACCCCGACGGCGCCACGCTCTCTGTCCCGGATGGCTCGGCGCTCCCTGATCCGGACGGTGCGACGGACTCCGATGTCGAGGGCAGCGGCGTGGGCGTGGCCTCGGGGACGAGGCTGCTCGGGAACCCGGCAAAGGCCAGCACGACCATCAGCACGAAGATCGCCACCACCGCGGCCGACCACGGCCTCGCCAGCCGGTCGTTGGCGGGAGGCAGGGAGCGACGGTAGCCGGCGGATTCGTCGGGACGGCGGGGCGTGGTCATCGGCGAATGAGCATGCGGCGGGGAGGGTAAGAGGCCGGGGCGCTACCTGGCGTTGCGCATGGAGGGCAGCAGCAGCCCGATGAACCCGGCGACGGCGATCATCGCCCCGCCCGCGACCAGCACCGGCCCGGCCCCGTACACCCCGGCCGCCCAGCCGGCCAGGCCCATCGACAGGGCCATCGCCCCGAAGGTGAGCGCCTGCCGGCTGCTCACCACCCGCCCGAAGAGCGCCTGGGGGGTGCGCTCCTGGAAGAGGGTGATGGTCGGCACCAGGTACAGCATGTTGGCGGCGCCGATGGCGAAGAAGAGCACCAGGGCGGCGACCACCGAGGTGGTCAGCCCGGCACCGATCATGGCCAGGCCCAGGCTGACGAAGCCCGTGATCGTCATCGGGCCCTTGGGAGTCTTAGTGGCGACCCAGCCGATGACCACGCCCCCGATGACGCTGCCCAACCCGAGCGCGGCCATCAGCCAGCCGTAGTTCTCGGGGAAGGGCAGCAGCGACTGGTCGAGCACGTCCTTGGCGTAGATCAGGCTGCACACGATCTCCGCGCCGAAGGCCAGCTGGGCCACGGTGCTGACCAGCGTGTTGGCCAGCAGCTCGCGCTGCCGGGTCAGGAAGCGCCAGCCCTCGGCCATCTCGGCCCAGATGACCCGCGCCGAGAAGGGCGCCTCGCCCAGCTCCTGGCGCGGGACCAGCATGGCCCAGATCAGGACCCCGCTGACCAGGTACGTCGCCGCGTCGACCACGAAGGCGGCCGCGATCAGGCCGCTCAGCCCCGCCACCAGCAGGGCGGCGAGTGGGTAGCCGAGCAGGTCGGCCAGCGTCTCGCTGACCGATGAGGCGGAGTTGGCGGTGACCAGCTGCTCGTCGTCGACGATCTGCGGCACGATGGCCGTCTTCGCCGGCCGGAACAGGAGCCCCACCGTGGCCACCGCAAAGGCGATGGCGTACACCAGCCCGATGTGGACCTCCACCGCCACCGGCACCAGCAGCACCAGCCCGGCCCGCAGCAGGTCGCACGCGATCATGGTGGCGCGGCGGTCCCAGCGGTCGACCAGCGCGCCGGCCAGCGGCCCCAGGAGCACGTTCGGGATGGCGCTGGCGGCGAAGACCAGGCCCACGTCCAGCGGCGTGCCGCGCGACAGGACCAGCACCCCGATCGCCACCTGGTGGACCCGGTCGCCGAAGAAGCTGACGAGCTGACCGATCCACAGCAGGCTGAAGTTGCGGTTGCGGATCAGGACCAGGTACGGGGATTGGCCGCGCTCGGCCGGTGGCGCCCCGACGATCGCCCCCGCGGCGGCCCCCGCCAGCGCGGTGCTGCCCACCACCTGGGCGGATGTCCCCGACGGATAGGGGAACGACCCGGCGAACGCCTCGCCGGGGTGCGCGCCCAGGGTGTACGCCACGCGCAACGGCGCCGATGGCCGAGTCATGGAGTACACGATCGCCCAGAAGATCCCCGCCGCCAGCAGCAGGTCACCGATGCTGACCACGTCGCGGATGACCGGAATCGGGATGGGCAGCACGTCGCCGAAGATCCCGCCGCGGGTCACGAACTCGGCGGCGGTGCCCGGCAGGAGCAGGAAGTGGAACGGGTCCCCGACCAGCGCGCCCACGCTGAAGCCGGCGGCCTCGAAGGCGGGCGCCCAGATGGGCATCTGGCCGGCGTTGATCAGGATCGCCATCCCGTTCAGCCCGATGCCCACCGCCGCCACCTGGAGGCCGGGCACGCGCCAGTTGCTCCACAGCCAGGCGAAGATCAGGACGAAGCCGGCGATGTACGCCGTCCCCACCGGCAGCCCGCCGATCAGGTCCGCGTCGCGTGCCCAGCCGGCGCCCAGGCGCAGCAGCACGGCCAGGAGCAGCAGCCAGCTGCGCCGCAGGTGCAGGTCGGCCAGTCGCGGGAAGCCCCCACCCGCCAGCGCGCCGACGACGAGCGCCAGCGCGATGACGCTAAGAAACATCCCCGGTGGTCTGTTCCCCCGTGGATGCCGCGGGTGGCTCCCCGGTCATCGGCGCGCGGCCGGCCTCCTGGAGCTGTGCCACCTTGCCCGGCTCGGAGTAGAGCATCGTCGGCAGCTCGTCGAGCCGCTCGGGCGGGCGGTCCAGGACCTCGCGCGAGAGGCCGACCAGGATCGGCACCACGGCGGGATCGAACTGGATCCCGGAGTACTTGACGAGCTGCTCGATGGCCTGTTCGTGGCTCAGCGGCGTCTTGCGGTACGGACGCGCGGAGGTCATCGCCTCGTAGGCGTCGGCCACGTTGAGGATGCGGGCGCCGTGCGGGATGTCGAAGGCCTCCACGCCATCGGGATAGCCCGACCCGTTGAACCACTCGTGGTGGGACTTGATCAGGGGCGCCTCCTCGGAGAGCTGCCGGGCCGGCGCCACGATCTCCGCCCCAATCGTCGGGTGCTGGTTCATCAGGAAGCGCTCGCTGCGGTCGAGCGGGCCCTCCTTGAGCAGGATGTTGTCGCGGATCCCGATCTTGCCCACGTCGTGGAGCAGCCCTGCCCACTTGATCTTCTCGATCTCGTGCTCGGCCAGCTTCATGACCCGGCACATGGCCTCCGCAATGTGGCTGACCCGGTTCGAGTGACCCCGGGTGTACCGATCGCGCGCGTCCACCGCGTTGGCCAGCGCGCCGATGGTCTGCTCGAACAGCTCCCGGGTCTCCACGTAGCGGTGGTACGCCAGCCGGGTGGTGAAGAGCGGGATGACGAACAGCGGGGTCGCCCACCAGCCCACGCCGTTGGGCAAGGTGAAGATCTGGGCCATGAGCCAGGAGAGGGGCACCAACCCGATCAGGTTAGCCGCGATCCCGACCAGATCCTGCGCCCAGACCGTCCGAATCGGAATGCCAGTACGTGTGGAAACCGCCACGACGGCGAGCGCGCCGTTCGCCAGGTAGAAGACGCCACTGCCTGCCAGGAGACCGACGAACTCAACAAACTCGGGGCTGGACTGACTCGCGGAAACGGCGCGTATCGCCTCGTAGACAACCCCACCGAGTACTACCGCCAGTACGACGGAACAATGGTTGAAGAGTGTCCCGAACCACGGGACTCGGCCGCGTACCTCTCGCATGTCGGTCGTCCCGACAAAGCCGACGATCATCGCCGCGAGGGGGCCACCAAGAATGAGCGTGGCTATTACTGGTGCGACGCTGACAGAGACGACGGTCCCGCGGGGAAGTCGGACTGGTAGCGCACTGCCAGTGGCAGTCAACGCGGTCCAGAACACTATCCCCCACGGACCCCCAACGTCATCGCGGATCGGGAAGAGCAGGGCAGCCGCCGCGGCAGCGATTGCCGCGGCGGCTGCACATGCGAGTATCAGACGGCGGATTCTTGGAGTCACCGGCAGTCACCCAGCGGGCGAGGCTGCGGAGTCTACCACCGGCCGTCTACCAGCCCTTGTAGCTTGCTCCCCCAGCGACAGCCAGAGTGACCAAGCTGCCAAGGGTGGCCACCAACGCCGAAAGACGTCGAAGAAACGCACGCATGCTTGGCTCCTGGGCCTAGTTACCAGCCCTTGATAACGGGTCGCATCAGAAGGTGCCCTCTTCTGAGAATGCTGTGCACTCAACCGACACAGTCCTGACGGAACGGTCGGTTGCACTGCCTGCTCCCCGACGACCTAAGTGCCCACATTCGGCCGGCGGATCTAAGCGTCCAAGGTCTTTAGTTGCGGTGCTCCGATAGTACGGAAGTACCTAACCCTGAGGGGTACTGTAGGGGTACCTCAGGGTGAAGTCAACACCCTCCCGCATTTCTGTCTCGGTTCAGTCAAGTCCTACTGGACTGACCATAGCGCACCCCCACCTCCCACAGCTGTTCGGCCATTGCGGGCGAGAGCTCGTCAGTTGAGTCGTCGCCTAACCTTTCGACGTAGCGGAGTAGCGCTTTCCGCGCAGCCGGTCGCTTGCCAGAAGCAATGAGTTGTTGTGCGAGGGCGAGGTAGGCGGGCTCATCAAACTCATCCAGTTGGATGAGTGCGCTTGCTGCTCGGACAGCCGCATCCGGGGTCGTCGTGCGCGCACCAGTGGCGATCGGCAGCAGTAAGTCGCGCACCTCTGCGTGCACCGACGTGCGGCACGGCGCCACCCAATCCTCGTACCGGAAGTCGGCCAAGTACTCCCCTCGGATTAGATCGATGGCTGCGAGGATCAGTTTGCGATTCGAGCCAAAGTCGCCTTCAAGGAGACTAGTCAGGCGCCTGAACTCGTCCAGGTCTGTGCGGACGAGCGCGCTACTCAAGTGGAGCGAGTCCATCGTACTTATGACGTATTGAGGGCTTTCTCCGTCGCGGTATTGCGGATCGATGCTTCGGCGAAGATGAAACACGGTCTGGTTGAGGTTGTTGACCGCGGCGCTGGCGTCTGATTCCGGCCATAGGATCTCCATGGCCATGTCTCGGGTAAGGCTCATGCCGTGGTACGCGACCAAGAGGCCGAGCAGCCCTCGGGTCCGTCGACGATCGACCTCGACAAGCGCGCCCGACCAGTCGTGTCGGTGGATTGAAATTGGGCCGAAAGACGAGATGAATAGCCGTGGCGCATCACGCCTTAGCAGCGCGCGTCTTGCCTCGGCGACGTCGTGACCGGAGATGGCCGCGAGGCGCGACACTGTTCCCTTGCGAGCGGAGTCGATGATACTTGGCAGCAGGTCACCTCGTCCCGATTCGGGCAAGCGTGCCAAGACTTCCAGAGTCGGGAAGTGCCACCCGTCTGGGTCGGCGACAACCATTACAGCAAGTTCCTTGAGGTAGTTCGATCCCAGATTCAATTCCTCGGCCCGCCTTGCGTATGACCGAAGCCAGTGGCGCGTGCCCCATCGCAGTTCGCCCGTCACGGCGTCCCGGAACGCATTAAGCGCGAAGCGTCTCGCTTTGACCCCCCCGTGCTCGAGTGCAAGTGACCCAAGCTTGGCCATAGCGGTGTTTGCCGAGAGGGATGCTCCTCGCTCGCGCCAAGTCGCTACCTCGCGCTCAACGGTGAGGCACTGACCTCTGCAGGGCGTGGAGTAGTGGCGCGCAATCGCGCGAGCTGCCAGTACGGCAATTGCCTGCCGCGGATCTCGGGGACTTTCCTGAAAGAGTGTGATCGCTGATCGTATCTCCGAACCATGGGCGCGCATCAGGTACATGCACTCTACGAGGAGAGCCGCCACGAGCTCAGCTGTGGGCCCCAATGCGTCGGAATTAGCGAGCAATCTGCGGGCTATGCCGGCGGCATGGTCGAATTGACCTCCCGCCATGTGGACAAGCGCCCTGCCATACAAAGCCTCAGCATGAGGTCGAGGCCATGGCCGAGTCCTTTCCACCCCTGCACTCGCGATAGCAGTGGCTTTGGCCATGTGACCCTTGGCCAATAACGCTTGTACTAACTCTGCGTTGTCCGCGAATGGATTGGAGGGGACGCCATTCCAATACGCCGCAGCTCCCTGAAGACTCTGAACACTTCCCTCAATGTCACCAAGATGTCGCTGAGTTGCACCTAGGTTATGCAATGCGATCGCCGCAAAATGCTCGAGGCCTCGTGACCTCGCCTCCACGGCGATGCGCCTACACGCTTTCGCGACGGCAGACAGGTCATGCCCCATCCATGTCTGTGTGATTGCTAGGTTGCCCTCAAGCCGCAGACGAGTCGCGTAGGCGTCGGAGGGGACGAGGCTGAGGCCCTCGACAGCGAGTTGGGCCGCGAGCCCAACATCTCCATGATTCGCGTGAACCGTACTTAGCTTGAGGCATGCCAATGCCTCCATTCGGCGATCACCTTTGCGTCGAAAGAAGGCACGTGATCGGGCAAGCGCATCAAGCGCAGGCGCCCAGTCGCCTCGCATTCCTAGGGCCTCGCCCTGAAGAAGCGAAAGCCTCGCAGTGGACGCGATGATCCGTTCGGCGACGACGCCAAGCCATTGATCGACGAGTTCAAGTCTTCCCTCGGCGACCACATCCTCGCCGTAGCGGGCCATCAAGCGCGCCGCCTGAGGCTGTAGGCCAGCGCTGAGGTAGTGGTGGATTGCCTGCGGCCAGTCATGAGCCGTCTCGAAGTAGGAAGCCGCATGGATGTGCAGGCCCGCTACCTCACCCAGCGGTCGCTCCCGCATCAGCCTGTCTGCCAAGAAGGCGCGAAATAGATTGTGGTATCGGTATTCGTTGGTGGATGCGTCGAGCCTGTACGTGAACAACCCATCGGACTCGAGGCCGGCGAGGATCACCGAAGCATTCTCCGCGCCAGTCAGACGCTCACAAAGTTCCGGGGTGAGGCGCACCGCTATCGAGGTATTGAGGAGGAACTCCCGCAGATCACCACGTTGCTGCTCCAGAACCTCCTCAGCCAGAAACTGGAATAGATCGCCTTCCGCGGCTGCGGTGACGGAGTCCAGGAACGAGCGCCGGTCCTCCGGGGTCTTCCGCTCGCGGAGCGAGACCTCGACCAACTGGAGGCTGACCGCCCATCCCTCGGTGCGGCGTTCGAGCTCCACGAGCTCCGTCGGGTCGAGGGGATCTTGGTAGATGTCGCGGAACAGCTCGTCGATCTCGCGATCGGTGAAGCGCAGCGTATCGGTCCGGAGTTCGGAGTAACCGGCGTGGCTCTTAAATCGGGCGAACTGGAGCTGCGGCTTCGCGCGGGACAGAAAGATGAATCGGCAAGTCGACGGAGCATCGCGCAGGATCTGGTTCCATAGCCCGCGGACCTCGGTGACCGAGGCGACGAACTGCCAGTCGTCGATGATGAATGTGCACGGCTCGGTCAAGACGTCGTACATCTCGGCGAGCAGGTAGGCCGCCACGCCGGGACGGGATGATCCGGGGCCGCCCAGCTGCTGCAGCATGCTGTGGGCACGACGCCCGAAGCCGGGGTTGCGCTGGCTGATGGCCTCGATCAGGTAGCTGATGTGGAGCGACCAGTCACGGTCGCTGCGATCGAGCTTGTACCAGTAGACCGGGAAGTCGACCTCGTGCTCCCATTGCCACAGCAGCGTGGTCTTGCCGTAACCGGCATCGGCCGCGACGACCACCGCGCGACAGGTGGCCGATTCATTCAGCCAGTCGATCAGCCTGGCCCGCCGCAGCGTGGGATTCACGAAGTGCGGCGAGGTGACCTTGTTGTGGATCAGCGGGTAGACGTATTGGATATCGGACATCCGCTTCCGAGGCTCCGTTGCAACGGTGGGCGACGACGGACTTCCCCCGCGGGCCGATCGGACGGACGCGCCCGCCGCGAAGGCCGGCCGGCTGCGTAAATGATATGGCGGACCGATTACCGGCGGCTTATCGGGCCAGTCGCGAGGGTCAGGCCCCCTGTTCGACCTCGAACAGGGTGTGGGCCTCCAGGCCGTGGGCCTCGCGGTGGACCCGGGTGGCGGTCTCTCGATCGGGCGCGTCCACCAGGCAGAAGACCTTGCCGGCCTCCTCGTCGACCCAGTAGTGCTTGTAGTTGACGCCGTACTTGCCCTGCACCCGGACATCGGCTGCGTGGGCCCCGGCCACGTCGGCGGCCTTCACTCCGGGGAGGTCGTGCATATCCATGTAGGTCGGCATCGGCTGGAATCCTCGTGGGTGATGGTTGGCCCGATGATGGTGCCCGTCCATCGGCCCCGGCGCAAGGCGCATCGGCGCGCATACTGCCCGGCACGAACCCGGCTTCGCGTGCCGAGGGCCCGTCGCCCTGACCGGCCGGCAGCGGCCGATACCGTTGGAGCGCCCCGTGCCGACCGTCCGACCCTCGCGCATCCTGTCCTTCGTGGCCCTCGCCGTGGCCCTCGCCGCATTCCCGCTGGGAGCGTTGGCCAGCCACCAGTTCAGCGACGTCCCGAACAGCAACATCTACCACGCGGACATCTCCGCCCTGGCCGACAGTGGGGTGACCACCGGCTGCGGTGGCGGCAACTTCTGTCCATCGGCCTTCGTCACCCGCGAGCAGATGGCGGCCTTCATGAACCGGCTGGGTGCGCTCGGCGCGGGGAAGACCCCGGTCGTCAACGCCGCCGAGCTCGACGGCCTGGACTCAGCCGACTTTCTGCAGGCCGGCACCATCGTGACCCACCATGCCGGCCCGTGGCTCCCGTACGGCGCCCTGACGAGCGACCTGACCACCGGATTCACGATCGGTGGAAGCTTCATCCACGCCGCCACGGCCGGGCCCAAGGCTACGATTCTGCCGATCCCGGGGATCGACGCCATCGGTGCGGCGTCGTACGGGCTCGCCCAGCTGGAGCTGTGCCTGAACCAGGTCTCCGCGGACGTGCATCTGGTTGGGGTCGAGATCCATGGCATCTTTGGCACTGGCGACGTGCAGCTCCTGGCGGACTACACCGACACGGCGATCTCCGGCCACGTCTGCCAGACGTACACCATTCCCACGCCGGCTGCCGCCGCCTACGGCGTGGCGCTGGACGTTGCGCTCAATTTCCCGGGCGTCGATACCGATACGTTGATCCTCGACGTGACCGCCACCTGGGTTCCGATCCCGTAGGCAGGGGTAGGGTCGCGTCGGAATGCGCGTCTACATCGGGCTGGGGGCCAACCTCGGGGATCCGGCGGCGACTTTCGCGCGGGCCGCGCGGGAGCTGGGCAGGGTCGGGCGGCTGACGCGGGCATCGGGCCTGTACGCCAGTGCGCCGCGCGACCTGACCGACCAGCCCGAGTTCACCAACGCGGTGCTCGAGCTGCGCAGCCCGATGTCGCCGGTCGAGCTGCTGGGTGTCTGCAAGCGGATCGAGCTGATCCTGGGCCGCGACCCGCACGGGGTGCGCTTCGGCCCCCGGGTGCTCGACCTCGACATCCTGGCCATCGTGGACCGCTGCGTCGACGATCCGGAGCACGACCTGCGCGTCCCGCATCCGCGACTGGCGGAGCGCCGCTTCGCCCTGGAGCCGTTGGCCGAGATTGAGCCGATGCTGCGGCCGTGGGCCGCGTGCCCGGAAGATCACCGGTCGACGCTGACGGTCACCGATGCCCTCGCCGCGATCACCGGCCAGGAGGTGCGCCGCGTGGCTGGCCCGGAGTGGGTGACCGTCGGTCAGGCCCCCGCATCCGACCGGTAGACGCCACGGCATTGGTACGACCGACGAACCGCGGCATCGACCTGCGTGGAGCCCGTTCCGCGGTCGGGCCAAGCGCAGGGTGATTGAGCGGACCGGCAAGGGAGCGTTCCGCCCGGTCCGCCGGTCGTACCAAGCGCTGGGTGATTAGGCCGCGTGACAGCGACCGGTGAACGAAGGCGGTTCGCTGCCTGAACCGCGGTGCGCGGCCACCACCAACGCTACCCCTCCCGTCGCTGATGGTTGACCGTGGGGCGCACAATCGCGGCACGATCACGGTCCGGAATGGCTCCCAGCCGCATGCAACCGCGGCGGCCGATGGACCGACACCCTGGAGTGTCCGATGCCTGCCGTCCGCGCATCTCGCCGTTCCTCCGTCGCAGTCCTCGCCCTGACCCTTGTCCTATCCGCGTTCCCGCTGGGCACCCTGGCCAGCCACGACTTCGCCGATGTGCCCGACTCGAACCCCTACCACTTCGACATCAGTGCCCTGGCTGCGTCCGGCGTGACCACCGGCTGCGGGGGCGGCAACTACTGTCCATCAGCCTTCGTGACCCGCGAGCAGATGGCGGCCTTCATGAACCGGCTGGGCGCGCTGGGCGCTGGCAAGGTTCCGGTGGTCAATGCGGACCAACTGGATGGGCTCGATTCCACGGACCTGCTGTCCGCCGGTGACATCGTGACCACCTATTCCGGCCCGTGGGCCGAGGCGGCCGATGGCTCGGTGGCGCTCTCCTTCGTGCGACAGGTCAACCACGTGCAGGTCATTTCGCCCGGCGCGGGAGGTGCGTCGATCATGCTGGACCTGCATGCCCCGCTGGCTGTCGGAAGTACGACCTATGGCCTCGCGTCGGTCGAGATCTGCTTCAACACGGCGGCTTCGGTGATCGGCGAGTACCTGTATGTTTACGAGGTCGTCCAGGCCATCGCCGCCGCCCGGATCTCGGACAACGCGGACTTCGCGCCAGACAGCACGTGCCTTGTCTGGAACGATGCGACGCCGACGCTGGGGCAGGGCAGCTACCTCCTCGTGCTGGGATTGAGCTACTCGGGCGCGGGCTCGGTGCGGGTTGCTACCACGGTGGCGACCTGGACCCCAACTTCCACGCCGGCCTCATGAGCTTGACGGCAGCCGTCGAACTCCGGACGACCGACGCGCCGCCCTGACCGTCGGCGACGCCCTCGCCGACTCCGGCGTGACGACCTGGTGTGGAGGCGGTGGGCAGGGTCGTGGAACGGATGGCCGGACCTGACGGGGCGCTTTGAACAGGATGACCTCCGCGCGGCCTGCCCGTCCCGTGATCCACCGGCGCGTTGACATCGGTCGCAGAATGGCCCCCCATCCCTTATGAGGAAGTTCCGATGCCCACATCCTCGCGCCGACCTCGCCTGCTCGCGGTGGTTGCCCTGGCGGCGACCCTGGCGGCCTTCCCACTCGGCACCCTGGCCAGCCACGACTTCGCGGACGTCGCTGACTCCAACCCATTTCACACCGACATCAGCGCGCTGGCCGCATCCGGGGTGACGACCGGCTGTGGTGGTGGCAACTACTGTCCATCCGCCTTCGTCACCCGGGAGCAGATGGCCGCCTTCATGAACCGGCTGGGAGCTCTGCAGGCCGGCAAGACCCCGGTCGTCAACGCCGCTGAGCTCGACGGGCTCACGTCCGGGCAATTCCTTCGCTCAGACGTGCAGACTTCCGGGGTGTTCAATTGCATGGGCTCGGCCATGCAGCCGGCCCAGGACGAGGACTACACCTACGGCGGCAACGCCCGCAGCCTGGCCACCGGTAACGGTTACTTCAACTGTGGAGTGCTGGTGCCCAACGGCGCCACGGTGACGCAATTCCGAGCGGGCATCTACGACGGCGTGACGGACGGATACGTCCAATGCGAGCTGTATCGCTTCCCGCTCTTCCTGCGGGACGGTGGCCCGGATCAGATGGCATCAGTCCAATCGGGCTTTGCCGAGGCGCTTGGCGACCTGGTCCTGCCGGACCTCAGCATCGACTTCGCCGATATCGACAACGACACCTACTCCTACAAGGCCGAGTGCTTCATCTCATCGGCCAGTAGCGATCTGACCCTCAACGGTGTATCGGTGACGTATTCGTTCGAGGGATGGCCCGTGCCCTGACGGGCGGTATGCCGCGATGGTGTGGCGCGGCAGTTCAGCAGCGTGGATGACCGGGCCGTGGCGTGGGTCTTCGGAGCCGAGTCGGCGGCCGACCGCTAAACGCCACGGAATTGATACGACCGACGAACCGCGGGATGGACCCGCGTGGAGCCCGTTCCGCGGTCGTGTCAAGCGCCCGGTGTTTGAGGGGACCGAAATCGCGGGGTTGGGCGCGGTTCGCCGGTCGTACCACGCGCTGGAGGTTTAGAGGCCCGGCGCCGCTGGGTGCCGGTGACGTAGTTCGGGCGACGCGGTCGAGCCTCGCGGCTGGTTCCTTCGCCGCTGATTCTCCGTGTGGGGCACAATCGCGCCACGATCCCGGTCCGGGCCTGCACACAGCCGAGTCATCACACCGGCGGCTCCCGGGCCGCAGCCTCGAGGTTGCCCGATGCCTGCCACCCGCCGTGTCCGCCGCACCGTCGCCGTTGCTGCCCTGGCCGTGGCCATGGCCGCGTTCCCGCTGGGCACCCTGGCCAGTCACGACTTCGCCGACGTGCCCGACTCCAACCCCTTCCACTTCGACATCAGTGCCCTGGCGGCATCCGGGGTGACGACCGGCTGCGGGGGCGGCAACTACTGCCCATCCGCCTTCGTCACCAGGGAGCAGATGGCCGCGTTCATGAACCGGCTGGGCGCGCTGGGCCCGGGCAAGACCCCCGTGGTCAATGCGGACCAACTGGATGGGCTCGATTCCACGGACCTGCTGTCCGCCGGTGACATCGTGACCACCTACTCCGGTCCATGGGCCCAAGAGGCCGATGGCTCACCGGCGCTCTCATTCGAGCGAGAGGTCAACCATGTCAAGGTCATTTCGGCCGGTATCGCCAGTACCTCGATCATGCTCGATCTGCATGCCCCGCGGGCTGTCGGAGGGACGACCTACGGCCTGGCATCGGTCGAGATCTGCTTCAACGCCGCCGTCTCGGTGGTCGGCGACTACCTGAAGGTGTGGGAGGTCGTCCAGGCCATCGCCACCGCCCGGATCTCGGACAATGCAGACTTCGCCGCCGCCAGCACGTGCGTTGTCTGGACCGATGCCACGCCGACGATCGCGGAGGGCAGCTACCTCCTCCAGCTCGGATTGAGCTACGCGGGCGCGGGCCATGTCCGAGTTGAAACCACGGAGGCCACCTGGTCTCCAACCACGACGCCGGCGACCTGATCGACGAGACGCGGGATCGCGGTGGCCCAGGGTCCACCGCCGGCGGATCCAGCCGGTAGTCACGAGGACACTGGTACGACCGGCGAGGGCGGCTCGGTACCGCTTTGGCCGCCTCTTCTCGGTCGCGCCAAGCGTCGGGTGACTGATCCGACCGGAATCGGGCCAACTCGCCCGGTTCGCCGGTTGTACCAAGCACCCGGGAATGGGCTGAACGTCGGGTGGGGGATCTTCCCCTAGCCCCGCGAGCCGGCTAGAGCCGAACGCGCGGCGGCTGGTGGGTATCCCACATGTGGACGGTGTCGATGAAGCGGACGACCCCCCGGGCGTGGCTCATCAGCAGGGAGTGGGTCCGCGCCCCGCCGCCGAAGAAGCGCACCCCGCGCAGGAGCTCGCCGTCGGTGACCCCGGTGGCGCAGAAGACGACGTTCTCGCCGGGGACCAGGTCATCGGTGAAGTAGACCCGGTCGACGTCGTCCACGTCGACGCCCATCTTCCGGCCACGCTCGCGCTCGGCGTCGGAGCGCCACGCGAAGGTGGCCTGGATCTCGCCCCCCAGGCACTTCAGCGCGGCCGCGGTGAGCACCCCCTCCGGCGCCCCGCCGGTGCCCATCACCGCATGCACGCCGGTGCCCGAGACCGCGACGCTGATCCCGGCAGTCAGGTCCCCGTCGGAGATGAGCTTGATCCGCGCTCCGGTGGCCCGCACCTCGGTGATCAACTCCGCGTGGCGCGGCCGGTCCAGGATCACCACCGTGATGTCGAACACGGCCCGTCCCAGTCGCTCGGCGACGGTCGCGATGGTCGCCGAGACCGGGTCGTTGATCGAGACGTGGCCGGCGACCTGGGGCCCCACGATCAGCTTGCGCAGGTACGTGTCGGGGGCGTGCATCAGCCCCCCCGGCTCGGCAGCGGCCAGCACGGCGGTGGCGTTCGGGGAGCCGGTGGCCACCAGGTTGGTCCCCTCCAGCGGGTCGACCGCGATGTCCACCGCCAGCGCCGCGTCGGGGTTGCCGACCTTCTCACCGATGTACAGCATTGGCGCCTCGTCGCGCTCGCCCTCGCCGATCACGATCGTGCCGCTGATGTCGGCCGCGTCCATCGCTCGGCGCATGGCGTCCACCGCGGCCTGGTCAGCGCCGATGCGGTCCCCGCGGCCCATCAGCCGGGCCGCGGCGATGGCCCCCGCCTCGGTGGCGGCGACGGCCTCGACCCCGATCAGCTTGTCCATCGGCTCACACCCATCGGTCTATCGGTCAGTGCTTGAAGTGACGCCGGCCGGTGAAGACCATGGCCATATGGTGACGGTC
>Ga0209341_10002715_pt1 | contig 16751 bp, 16 predicted proteins | sample RifCSP13_2_FD_184020 | JGI IMG/M metagenome (GOLD analysis project Ga0209341, IMG submission 184020) | Soil microbial communities from Rifle, Colorado - Rifle CSP2_sed 13_2 (SPAdes) (version 2) | ecosystem: Environmental > Terrestrial > Deep subsurface > Rock core/Sediment | place: Rifle...
TGACGTCTTTATCCATCACCATCGGTCCTCTAGTAAGACCTCCATATCTTGCAGTCTCGCTGACTCGTCTCCACATTCCGTTAATTCCATATCTTTGAATCATGTCAACAATTAGTTTCAATTCATGCAAGACCTCAAAATATGCTATTTCTGGTTGATATCCTGCTTCAACTAGTGTTTCAAATGCATTGATAATCATTGACGCACATCCTCCACAAAGATCCGCTTGCTCACCAAACCAATCAGTTTCTACTTCTTCTTGAAATGTCGTTTGGATAATTCCTGCTCTTGTGCTTCCAATTCCTTTTGCCATTCCAAGTGTCCTGTCCCATGCTTTTTTGGTATAATCTTGGTATACTGCAACAATTGATGGAGTACCAAATCCTTCAAGATACGTTTCTCTTACTTTGGAGCCTGGACCTTTTGGTGCAACCATTATGATATCAACATTATTTGGAGCCTTTATCCACTCCCAGTGGATTGCAGCACCATGAGAAAACGATAATGCCTTTCCTTCGCCAAGGTTTGGTTCAATCTCCTCTCGATAGATCTTTGCCTGAAGCATATCAGGTACCAAGACATGAATGATATCAGCAGCTTTGCAAGCTTCTGCAATTTTCATTACTTTGTGGCCGTCAGATTGAGCTTTTTTCCAGCTCTCACCCCCTTCTTTTAATCCTATAATGATTTTGAGACCAGAATCTTTTAGGTTGTTAGATTGCGCGTTACCCTGTATTCCATATCCAATTACCGCAATTGTTTGATTCCTGATTGGTTCTAAGCTGACTTGATCATCCTTCCAAGTTTTTGCCATAGGAGGGAGGCAATTTATTGCAAATATAATCTTTCGATATCTAGATTGTTATTTCTTTTCCGCATTTTATGCACTTGACTATTGTTTCTTCTGCTTTCATTTTTTCAAACTTTCTAGTTCCACAGACAGGACAGATGGGACATGCTCTAAGTTTTTTCATATTTCTAGGCACCAAGTTTTGCTTTGTATGATTTGATCTCACTTTCTTCTACTTTTTTAAAGAGTGGAGATACCAAGCCTAGTTTATGGTTTGGTTCAATTCCAAAATCTGAAATCGAGTCCCATTTTTGATCATATATTTTATTTTTCAAGTTAAGTTGGTCCCATATTTTTTCTGCAGATTCTGGTAAAAATGGAAGCAGCACAATTGCGATACTGCGTGCAGCATTAACTGAAAGGTAAACACAGTTGTTGGTTCCTTTTCCGTTTTTCCAAGGTTCTTTGTGTTGGAAATATTGGTTAAAGTTTGCTGAGAATTCAAGAATTTTTTTAAGAGCCCTATCAATATTGTTTTGATCTAATAATGCTCCAACAGAAGATGACAAGTTTTTGATCTTTGCTTCTGCCTCTTTGTCAATAGAATCCAACTCCCCTTTAGATGGCACAATTCCTGCAAAGCTTTTTTGTGTAAATCCTAACGCTCGATTCACAAAGTTTCCAAGATTGCCAATAAGCTCTGAATTTATTCTTGTAGCAAATTCATCCCAATCAAAATTAAGATCGTCTTGGCTGTATGGCGTAATTAACGCAAGATAAAATCGTAGATAATCAGCAGGATAAAGAGTGAGAAAATCTCTAAGACCAATGTACCAATTCCTGCTTTTTGAAATCTTTTTTGATTGTAGCATGAGGTGGCCACGAGTTGGGATGTAATCTGGAAGTTTGTATTCTTTTTCTATTCCAATTCGCATTGCAGGTAAAAACAAATAGTGATGATATACAATGTCTTTTCCAATAAAATGGTAAATGTCTGCCGCATTCCAAAATGCTTTTCCATCCAGTCCTTTGTCATTTAAGAATTTGATGGTGGAAGAAATGTAGGCAAGATGGTTATCAAACCACCCGTAAAAGACCTGATCTTTTGCATCTTCAAGGGGAATTGGTACTCCCCATGCAATGTCTCTTGTAATGTCCCAATCTACTAGACCATCATGAATCCAGTTTTGAACATATTTTTTTACATCTTTTTGGAGATTTGGGCTTTGTTCGAGCCATTCATTTAGACTAGTAACAAAGTTTGTGAGTTTGAAAAAATAGTGTTTTGTCCTTTCTTTTACAGGCGGATTTTTGCATATTGAGCATCGGGGGTTATCAATTTCTTCTGGCACTCTTCCACATTTTTCACACAAATCAGAATACTGATCTTCCGCTTTACAGTGCGGACATGTTCCAATTACATATCTATCTGGGAGAAACTTTTTGTCAAACTGGCAGTAAAACTGGACAATTTCTTTTTCGTAAATGTGGTTGTTTTTGTGTAGTTTTTTAAATACATTTTGAACGAATTCTACGTTTTCAGGCGAGCTTGTCCTATAAAAAAAATCAAATTTTATTCCAAATGCAGTAAAGTCGTCATAATCTCGTTTATTCCAAAATTTCACATACTCTTCTGGACTTTTTTTCTCCTTTTCAGCCTGTAACAGAATCGGAGTTCCATAGTCGTCTGATGCACAGATATAGTATGCTTCAACTCCTTTGAGTTTCAGATATCTTGTGATTATATCAGCGGGCAAATATGTTGATGCAACGTGGCCAAGGTGAATCTCACCATTTGCATAAGGCAATGCACTAGTAATGATAGCCTTGTTACTCATTAAGTGAGTAAAACGCGAGACGGATTTAAGCTATCCCCAGCTATGGGCATATTTTATCTGAGATGCAGTAGGTATGTCAATTTTAACATCCATAGATTCTAGTGCATCAACTGCAATCTGTCTATCAATCTCAGATGGGACGGTAATCACTTTTTTTCCTATCTTTTTGTAATTCTTTGCTAAGTATATCATGGAAAGAAGCTGGTTTGAAAATGATTGTGCCATTACTTCTGGAGGATGTCCTTCTGCAGCTACAAGATTTGCAATTCTTCCTTTCCCAATAAGATAAACACGTTTTCCATTTTTGAGTATGCATTCATCAAGACTGGGTCTTACTTCTCTTACTGATGTTGATTCGTTCAGTAGGAACTTTGCCTCCACCTCAACATCAAAGTGACCTACGTTACCCATTATTGCACCCTCTTTCATCTTCATAATGTGTTCTTTTCTTATCACACCAGTCTGACCTGTTGCGGTGATGAAAATATCTCCAATTTTTGCTGCTTCTGCCATTGGTAAAACTTCGTATCCATCCATGTGTGCTTCTAAAGCGCGAACTGGGTCTACTTCGGTGACATGGACTCTGGCACCCATTCCGTTCATTCTAGATGCAACTCCTCTTCCTACCCAACCATATCCAGCTACTACTACACGTTTGCTAGCAATTAGTAGATTCATTGCCCTCAGATAACCATCAATTGTACTTTGGCCTGTTCCATATCTATTATCAAACATGTGCTTTGTATATGCATCATTTACTGCAATGACAGGATATCGAAGTTTTTTCTGTTCTGCCAATGCTTTTAGCCTGATGACACCGGTTGTGGTCTCTTCTGTTCCTCCCATGATTTTCATAGATGAAAATTTTTTATCACTATGAACTTTGCTGTGACAGTCAGAACCATCATCTGTTAGAATTTGTGGTTTATGACTGAGCATCTTTTCAATACACCAGTCATATTCTTTTGTAGTCTGTCCTTCCCATGCATAAACATCGATACCATTTGATACAAGAAATGCGGCAATGTCATCTTGCGTTGAAAGAGGATTTGCACAACATACGCTGACTTTGGCACCTAGTGTTTTTGCGCCGATTATCAAAACCGAGGTCTCTTTAGTAATGTGTAAACAGATACCTAGTCGAATACCTCGTAATGGTTGTGATTTTTTTAGACGAGTAATAGTATTTGTAAGAATCTTCATGTGATCTTTTGCCCATTCGTGAGATATCTTGCCCTTTTCTGCAAGATGCAGATCTTTTATTTTACTCATAAATGGTCTCAAATTGAAGAAGTATAAAATGCTATCAAATGAAAATGTAAATATTGATCAGATTGTGGTTTGAAAAACATGGTTTGGAAAAAGGTTGGAGAAAAAAATGAGATTCCTGAAGGGAAAGGAAAAAAGTTTATAGTAGATGGGAAACACGTTGCTGTCTTTAACCAAGACGGATACCACGGTCTAGATTCCATATGTGTTCACCAAGATGGCTCTCTTGCTCCAGGTAAGTTAGATGGAGATATAGTAGAATGTCCACTACACTTTTGGCATTATAATATTAAAACAGGTGAACTACTAGATTATATCAAAGGAGTAAAACTGCAGACGTACAAGGTAGAAGTAAAAAGCGATGGCCTGTATGTTGATGTCTGAAGGTTTAATTCCATAAAACCAATTTGAAGAATTATTGAATAAAACACTTCTTGAGGAAATTATAAAAAAAGACTATCAGTCAATTCAGAGTAAAATTGAGAGGTTTCTTGCAGAAGAGGTGTTACAAAGACAATCATCAGGTGTCATTTTTGGACTCAGTGGCGGAATTGATTCGGCAGTTATTGCATCTCTGTGTGCAATATCGCTAAAAGACAAATCGCTTGCACTTCTCATGCCAGACTCCAAAATCACACCAAGAACAGATACTGAAGATGCGCTCAACCTTGTAGACCAACTTGGATTAAACTACAAATTAATTGATACAAGTTCGGTACATTCAGAATATTCTAAATACCTTGAGCCAAATTCTCTAGCACTTGGAAATCTAAGAGCCAGAATAAGATCAAATATTTTGTATTATTATGCAAATTCCAAAAACTTACTGGTACTTGGTTCAAGTGACAGAAGCGAGTATCTAATTGGATATTTCACAAAGTTTGGTGACGGGGCAGCAGACCTTTTACCAATAGTTTCATTATACAAAACACAGATTCGAGAGTTTGCAAAATCTCTTGGAGTACCAGATTCTATAATATCCAAGAAGAGCAGCCCAAGCCTCTGGCAAGGCCATACTGCAGAAGATGAAATTGGATTAAGTTATGAAGAAGTGGATCTCATCCTTCATTGCATAATAGACAAAAATATTTCATTACAAGAAACAGCAGATCTTGCAGAAATTGATCTCTCGATTGTTGATAAAATCCACAAACTGTACAAAAAAAGCGAACACAAGCGAATAACTGCAATAAGCTGTCAATTATAAGAAACGGTGCAAATTTTGAGAATTTTTGATACACTTACAGAAAAAGAAAAGGAGATTGAAGTATCGGGCACCATTAGGATGTATGTTTGTGGAGTAACGGTGTACGATGAGAGTCACATAGGGCATGCAAGAACAATAATTGTGTTTGATACACTAAGAAGATTTCTGGAATCTCAGGGGAGAAAAGTACAATTCATTCAGAATTTTACAGATGTCGATGACAAGATAATAAATCGTGCAAAACAGGAAAATGCCACAGCATCTGACATTAGTTCAAAGTACATATCTCATTATTTTGATGATTTTGATAGATTAAACATCAAACGTGCTGACATTCATCCAAAAGCAACTGAACACATCAACGATATGATAAATTTGATCAAAGATCTCATCGACAAAGGTTATGCGTATGTTTCAAAAAATGGAGTCTACTTTTCTGTAGGAAAATTTAAAGAATATGGTAAACTTTCAAAGAAAAAAATCGATGATTTGTTATCAGGTGCAAGAATAGAGGTAGACGAAACCAAAAACGATCCACTTGACTTTGCATTATGGAAGTTCTCTGACGAAGAACCAAAGTGGCCAGGTCCGTGGGGAGATGGACGACCTGGTTGGCATATAGAATGCTCTGCGATGAGTTTAAAATATCTTGGTGAAAACTTTGAGATTCATGGCGGTGGTAGAGATCTGATATTTCCTCACCATGAAAATGAGATTGCTCAATCCGAATCGCATACAGGAAAACAATTTGCAAAAATTTGGATGCATGTAGGAATGATGACGATAAACGGTGAGAAGATGTCAAAGTCCTTAGGAAACATAAAATCTGTAAAATATGTTCTTGATCATTGGGGACCAAACATAATCAGGCTATTTTGTCTCTCTGGTCATTATTCAAAACCAATTGATTATTCAGAAGAACTTCTTAGGGAAAACATTGCGAAATGGCGCCAGGTGGAAAACTGTTATTTTGAATTGATTCTAGCAGAAGGTCAAGGCCAAACTGATGAAGTACAGAAAATAATCTCAGAAACAAAAAAAGAGTTTGACGAAGGATTAGAATCAGATTTTAATACTCCCATGGCATTAAGTGCTTTTTTCAAACTTGTAAAAGAAATAAACAGAATTGCTGCGGCAGAAATGCTTACACAGTCAATTTCAAAAATAGTTGTACCAGAAGTTGAAAAGATATTTGAGACACTTGGTTTGAAAATTCCCAAAATTTCAGAAGATGAAAAATCAACTATAACCGAACTAATAAGAAAACGGAATATGTTTAGAGAACAAAAACAATACCAAGAAGCTGATAAGATTAGGAAACAAATTTCAGAGATTGGAATAACCCTAATTGATCATAAAAATAGAACTCTCTGGATGAAACAAGAAAAAATTGGAATAGAAAGCTAGGATTTTTTTGTTACAGCACTAACCACGGATATCACGTCTCTGTCTCGCAGCTGATAGCTTGGCGGCAATCTTACGCCATATCTTAAATCCTTAGCATAAAGAAGTCCTTTTGTCAAGTCAGTGTGTATTTCCTTTGCAAGGTCTTCTATCGTAGAACCGTCTTTCATCAAAATGAGATCTGGTAAAACTCTTCCTTTTTTGTCAGAAAGTTTCTCTGGCACTGCGATTGGATAAATAGAATTCATTTTTAATAATTTGAAGACAGTTACGTTGATTGCAAACTGTACACCGGTTCTCATATATTCACCAAGGATGTCTTTTGTGATAAAATCTAGAGCATCAATTTGTTTTTTGTTTAATTTGTCCTTCTCCAGTATCTCAAATTGTTCAGAACCTGGAACATATTTTATCAAACCCGCATGTTCTGCCCGTCGTAACGATAGCTCGCTATCTGCACTTGCAGGTACAATTATGGTATCAAAGTATCTTTCTCTCAGGCGGTCAAAGTTCTTGTCTGCTCCAGGCAAGTCTATCTTATTTGCCACTATGAGAGTAGGTTTTGAGATTTGTCTTAAATATGAAGCAAACTTTTTGCTGTCATTCATATCAAAGTTATCAAAGTGTTTATCCTCCAATTTAGTTACTTTTAGTGCTTCTTTTACATGAGACTCTTTTACTCCTATTCCTCTAAACACATCTGTTAATGCGACAAGTTGTTCAGTATCAGAATTGATAAGTTTTGAAATTTTATCTCTATTTCCTTCTAAGAGTTTTAGGTACCACATTATTAGTTCTTCTTCTATATCAGCAACATCAGATATCGGATCCCCGCTACCTACATCAGCAATTTTTCCTGATGAATCGACACTTCCTGACACATCAACTACATGTAACAGTGCATCAGACTGTGTTGCAACTGAAAGAAATTGGTTTCCCAGTCCCTTGCCAGCCCATGCATCTTTTATCAAGCCTGGAAGATCAATGAGTTCAACCGGAATGAATCTCCATCCGTCACTACACTTTGAATTTTGTGGCTGATCTTGGACATTGAATTCTGTATGAACACATGGAGTGACAGCATTACCCATTGCTCTTTCTGGTTTTTTCGTTGTAAAAGGATAAGTGGAGATTTCGGAGTGAGAAAGGGTAGCTGCGTTAAAGAATGTAGTTTTGCCGGTGTTTGTCTTACCAATGAGACCAATCTTTATTGGCATGAATTAATTTTAGAATTTGAATATTTATCTCTGCCGAACAAATTCAGCAATGATTCTGTTTTTCTTTGAGTTTTGCGCTAGTATTTTTGAGCTCATCAGAGCACCATGATATCTCATCAAGTTCTTCATTAGTCAATTCATCATTCCATTTTTCAAGTGCAAGTTTTGAGATTTGTGAGGCATTATAAATTAGACTCCAATATGGATGATGCTCTGCTGTATTGTATGCAAGCTCAGATACTTCTTCTAATCCAGTCTTTGCACGTTCTAAAGAGTCTGTTTTTTCGCCATATATTTTTATAATATTTGCATCAAGGTCTGGTTGAATTTTTATTGAGTTTTTTTCTCCAAATGATTTTGCAAGATTTAGAAGAGATTTGTAAAAGTCGGAAAACGTGTCATCGGTCATTTTAAAATAATCTCTCATGTTCTGCCAGCATGCATCTGTTAAAGACTACTTCAATTCCTGCATTACGCGCAAGTTCTTCTGCTACTTGGTTATGAATTCCTTCTTGCAACCAAATAACTTTGGGTTTTTTCTTGATCGAGTCTTCGACTACAGGCATTACCTGACCAGATGGTCTAAACACATCTACAATATCAATTGATTCATTAACATCAGTGATTTTGCAATAGCATTTTTTACCAAGTATCTCATCAGCTGTCGGGTTTACTGGTACAATGTTATACCCCCTATCTGAAAGATATCTTGGAACAAAGTGAGCAGCTTTTTCTGGATGTTTTGACATTCCAACCACAACGATATTTTTTAGTGAATAAAATTTTCTAATTTGTTCGTCAGTGTGAGAATCCTTTTCCACATCATATCAACGTAGATTGGGTTAATATTTTGTATTGCAAACAGTTTATAGGAAGATTTTAGGAATCATAAAATATGGAGTCAGAATCAGAACCAAAAGATGTCATAGTTTTAGAAGCAATCAGCAAAGGTGCTAAAAAATTCGATAAAATAGAAAAGATTGCAAAAATTGAAGGTAAAGAACTAAACGAAATACTTGAGAATCTCGATAAAAAAGGACTAATCACAGTGGTAGAAAAAAAAGGATTTTTCAGTACTAAAAAAGAGGTAGTATTAACGGAAAAAGGTCAACGAGAATTACAAGAAAGGAAGTTTGAACTTCAAAAAAACTGGAACCAGATGGTTACAATGTGGAAGGGTGGTGACAAACAGAAATTGCAGCAATACATGGACAAGAATAAATCAATTCTTCCATCATTGATGTTTTTGGGGATAATGGACATTATCATGTTTTCAACCATGATGAGTTTCATGGGCATGGCCATGTCAAGTTACATTCCAGCAGACCAGATGCCATCTCAAACAGACAGTGGAACAGATGCATCATCAGATACTGGTGATGCAGGGTCTGATATGGGTGGCGGCGGGGATTTCGATATTGACATAGGATTCTAAAAATCAGAAAAAAAGGAAAATTATGTCGAGGAGCTATTGTCCTGCAACGACTGAATAGCTCACTGTAAATGGCTCAGCATTCTTTGTGTGAACTGCCAAAGCATTTCCTGAGAAAACCCATGTTCCCATAGAGTTTCCAGGCTCCACAAAAGTCAATGCAAACCTGGTGTTTTCATCCAAACTCCATGTCTTTTGTCCTGCATCTTCCCTTGGTGCCAGTGGACCATGTAGTGCCACAAGCTGAATGTTCTCAGATGCAGAATAAGTCAATACACCAGTGTAAGTCTTGTCACTTGGTGGCAAGATTATTGCGAGTTGATGAGATTCATGTCCCAAGCCTGGATCCTGCACGGATGTGATGGTTCCAGTTTTTACAGTATTAGTTGGTTGATTTTCCATATAGCTAATCGAATAGCTTGTTGTAAATGGTTTGGGGTTCTTTGTGTGAACTGCTAAAGCATTTCCGGTGAATACCCAACTGCCAGCAGAATTTGCTGGCTCTACAAAGGTCAAAGCAAACTTGGTTTTGCCATCTGGAGTCCACATTGCTTGTCCTGCATCTTCACCTGGTGCAAGTGGACCATGTAGTGCCACAAGCTGAATATTTTCAGATGCGTCGTATGTCAGGATTCCTTTATAGACATTTGAGCTTGGTGGCAAGATTATTGCAAGTTGATGCGATTCATGACCAACTCCTGGATCTTGTATGGATGTGATGGTTCCAGTTTTTGTCTTCCATCCATGATCTGCGCTCATTTGTTTTTGCATCATTTTCTTGGCCGACATCTTTTCTGCCATCGCCTTTTCAGTCATCTTTTCTTTCATCATCTGCTTTGCTCCAGATACAGTACACAATTGATCTCCACAGACGTTTTTGTGACGTGTTTTTGGGTTTGGGGAACCAGAGCCTTTCAGTGCGTCTGCTGTTTGTATAGAGAGTACAGCAACGGACATCAACAAAACAGATGCCAAAAGTAAGGATGCTATGTATTTTGAAGTCATCGCGGCATATTCTTGGCAGATATATAAAAAATTATCTCACTTCGTTTGATGTCTCTTTGGAATAATTACGTTTTTAACTAATTTACCAATAGGATTCAGTCGATGACTGTAAGAATTGGCGAAAAAGCACCTAATCTAAAAGTTTCAAAATGGGTTCAAGGACTTTCGACAAATATAGATAAAGAAAAAGATAATGTAGTTCTTGTTGAAGTTTTTCAAGTAAATTGTCCTGGTTGTTTTTTAAATGGAATCCCTGAGGCAATTGAGATGTATAATAAATATCATAAGAAGGGACTTACAGTTCTTGGCATGGCCACTGCTTTTGAGGATTTTGATAAAAATACGTTAGAAAATTTAGAACTGTTACTTACTACTGGTGAAACAATCGGCGATACACTAAATGCACTTGGACAGTACAGACAGCTTAATGGAACGAAGCTGTTATACAAGATTCCTTTTCCAGTATCGATGGATTCGCTGAAAAAAGCGTCAGAAAACCTAAGTCAAGAAAAAATAATGGAAGTCATAGACGCAAATATTCCAAACTTTGATTCTTATAGCTCAGAGCAAAAGGCCGAATTAATTGAACGGGTTAAACAATACCTGAGATCAAAAGAATATTCTGCTGAAACTTTTGAAGAATATGCATTGAGAGGAACACCCTCTTCTATACTCATTGATAAAAAAGGCATATTACGTGATGTTTCTTTTGGTCAAAATGGCCTTCTTGAAAGCAGAATACAGAATTTATTAAATGAGTAATGTGAAATCATTACGTGTATACTTCTTACGATAATAGTTCGCTTGTCAAGATAGTCACTCTTCTTAAATCTCACAAATCAGAATACTTGTCCGGCCAGGACATAAGCGAACCACTGATGCTTAGTCGTGCAGCAGTTTGGAAACATGTCAAAAAGCTTCAATCTCTAGGATACAAGATTGATTCGCGCCCAAAGCTTGGATATAGATTAACAAAAACCACAGAGTTGCTTTTACCCTGGGAAGTAAGAGATGGATTAGAAACAAAACTTTTTGGTAAAAGGATCTATTACTTTGATACTATAAATTCTACACAAAATTTTGCCATGGAGTTAGCATCAAAACCACAAGAAAATGGAACCGTAGTAATTGCCGAGAAACAAACTCAAGGAAGAGGAAGATTAAACAGAAATTGGATTTCTCCTAGTGGCGGGATATGGATGTCAGTGATTTTGCGTCCAGAGTTTGAGATTTCAGCATCTTCATTCTTTCCTATAATTTCATCACTTGCACTTGGAATTGCAATCGAGAAAGTTTTGAAAATTAAACCGCAAATAAAGTGGCCAAATGACTTGACCATTGATGATAAAAAAGTAGCAGGGATTCTAGTTGACGCATCTGTAGAATCAGGCAGAATAGATTACCTTATTCTTGGCGTAGGAATTAATTTCAGAATTGATGTGAAAAAGATTGAAAAGACTATAAAAAACACAGGAAATTATTATGGAGTAGCCACAGTTGCAAGTAAATATAATAAAACCAATCCTGCACAATTGGTGCAGGCGTTTCTCTTAGAACTTGAAAGATTGTACAATTTATTTTTGGATGGAAAATCTGAATATATAATAAAACAATGGACAAAGAGATCATCTACCATTGGTAAAACCGTTAGTATTACATCCTCATATGATCCAATACATGGAAGAGCAATCAAAATTGACAAAGATGGTGCTCTTGTGATATCAAGTAAAGGAAAATCTCAACGTGTTCTCGTAGGTGATGTGAGTTGAGCATCTGCTGGGCAAATACTGATAATTTTGAGGAGGCAGATATTGTGATAATAGGAATTCCTGACGAGTCCAAGTCTCACGCTTTGCGAAAAGGCACGTCAGAAGCACCAGAGAAGATACGACAGATATCTTCAACAAGAGACGCATACAATAGAAACAGTACAATTTCACTGGGGATGCCATTTGGAGGAGTCAAAAAGAAAGTGTTCGATTATGGAAATGTTACGAGGGATAAAATCGGAGAAGTAATTGACAAAATAATTTCAAAATCAAAGATACCGATATCTATTGGAGGAGATCATTCAATAACAGTCGAGATAATAAAATCAATTTCTAAAAGATATGGCTCATTGTCTTTGGTATATTTTGACGCTCATCCAGATTTTATCGGTTCTACGAGAAATTATTATGGTTCTGTTTTTTTTGATGTCCTACCGTTTATAGATTTAAAATCAAGCATACAGATAGGGATTAGAACTCCAGAACAGGAAGAAATTGACAATATCAAAAAATATAATCTTTCAGTGATTACTCCGTTTGATATGTTAAAAATTGGTTTATTGGAAACTGAGAAAAAAATCATAGAAAAAATAGGAAAAAATGTGTACGTTTCGTTTGATATGGATGCAATAGATCCAGCATTTGCTCCAGGAGTATCTGCTCCGGTACCAATCGGACTGCGAAATAGTGAAGCAGTTTATTTGCTTAAATCCATTGCACAGAAAGGAATTGTAGGAATGGATATGATGGAAGTCTGTCCTGAGTATGACATCAAGGATAGAACGTCTCATCCTCCTAGTTTACTACAAAAAATAATCTTGGTTTTGACCATATGCTTTTAACTAGGCCATTTTGTTAACTTACTAATGTTTTCACATTTTACAATAAAAGATGCTAATGAAGTACTACCAGCAGTGATTAAAAAATTCCAGAACATTGTTAACCTAAAAGATCAGGCTGTGTTAATTCAAAGCGAAATAGAAGCAGATCCAAAATACATGTCAAACTTTAGAGATTATGTAATTAAAAAGCAAGAACTCAATACTACGATGTCAAATTTTTACAGAGCTATAGAAGATTTAGAAAACATGGGAGTAATGATCAAGAGTATAGAAGAAGGTTTACTTGATTTTCCATCAATCAGATTTAATGAAGAGGTTTTTCTTTGCTGGAAAGAAGGTGAAACTGAAATAAAATTCTGGCATGGTAAGGAGGAAGGTTTTATGGGAAGAAAACCACTTAGTGTAAGTGACGAGTCTTTAGTGTAATTCTACTCAATTTTAACTAACATAGTGAAGATTTTACACAACTAATTTGTGGTTCCATTCATTTTACAATATGTTTAATCTATCCTTATCTCTGGTAATCAGTAGAACTACAGTCTTAGTCTTACAAGCCTTTTGATGATTTTTGCATGGTTGGCTGCAGTACTAGTCGTTATATACAGAAGATGTTTGTTGCCAAGTGGCATTGTAATGCGCTTAATTTTTGCATATTCTGCCAGCACGTATCTTCCCTTACCAATCTTACGAAACAATTTGCTTCGTACCTTCCAAGCTGTCACTGCCAGTCTTAGTGAATTTCGACTTTCCGAAGTCGTCAGAAGATTCTTCACTCCTTTTCTGTGTCCACTGTACTTTACTCTACCATTGGTGTCACAAATTGTGACATACCGAATTGTTGGGCTCATACTCATAATTTTCTTATGCAGATTTTGATAGTTCATGAGAAGTATGATTTTTGATTAATAATAAAGTTTCTTACGTTAAACTCAAGATTTTCAACTTTTTTAGATGATGCTTTTTCAATACCTCAAAAATTTTTCTTTGAATTTTCTATTACGCGGTCTTTGTCGAAGTTTATAATTACAGCAAGGACAGAACAAACCATCCCATTTCAAAAATATGTTGCAAAGATTACACCGTTTCTGTCCTGTGATGTACCTGCTACCCCTTAAAGTTCGGTAGGCTTTGTATTTAACACAAATTTCTCTACATATCACTATTGTTTGCCCCTTTCACCGAAATTCTAGTCAAGGTTTGTGCACAAGAGTTTTCGCTTAGAACTTGCTCGTATATGGGAAATGTGACTCTTATTATCAAGAGTATTTAATGATACAAGGGTTGTTGAAAAACATATTGTTTAGATTTAAAAGATCCTGTCATTGGTAATAGCAGGAAAAGTAGATTTTTTTATTTATTATAAATTAAGTTTCATGCTGACTGTTTGTACCTTCTAAATTATATTTCAAGAATTCTGCTTATCTAATTTGTTAAAGAAATAGATCATTCAAGAATTTTCAGCCGAAAAATTGGAATCATTAAAATATCTGCCAATACATGTACTTATCATGCCAGAAAGAACTTTAGGTGATAATCCCTATAATGTGGTACATCAACTAACAAAAACATTAGAGTTCTTAAGTCGTGTCGATAAGTATATCGAGGATGCGGCCAAAACTAACAATGCCAAGTTTGAGGAGATGTGGAAAATAATCAAAACTGACCGAGAAAAACACGCTAGCTTGTTAAAAGAATTCCTTGTCACTGAGATGAAAGAAAACAGGTTCTAACCACGCCCTTCTTTCTTTTTTAGTTATTTAGATCAACTTCTTACCATACCAGTATCATTACTATAATTTTAAAAACTCTTTTTTTTGAGAAACCACAGTCAGTTATTATCTATAAAGGTAATCCTTTGCTTATGTACTGTCTTTGTATATTACAAGATCCTCCTCATAAAAGACTAAAATTAATTATGAAATCTAAGCAAATAGATTCAGACGTAGTGTTCTGATTCTAGTTTCATTTGAAAAAAGATTCAATAGAATTAATACAGCAATTTAACGTTTAATGAAAGCATAGTGTAATGCTGTCTACTTGGTTTAGAGTAATTAGAATAAGATTTCTTCTTTCGTCAGTAATTGCGGTATGTCTTGGTCTTGCCATAAATTGGTGGCACCATCAGACCATAGATGTATTCAGTGCATCTCTAACATTTGCTGGAGTGATAGCGTTACATGCAAGTGTTGATCTGCTCAATGATTATTGGGATTTTAAGCGCAACATAGACACAAAAACAAAACGAACAAATTTTAGTGGAGGCACGGGCGTTTTGCCAGAAGGATTGCTAAAACCAAAGGAGGTGTATGTAGCAGGAGTCGTTGCTCTCATTTTAGGCGCTGCAATAGGGGGATATTTTATTTTTGTAAATGGCGTAACAGTTGCAATCATACTTACTTTTGCAATTGTCTCAATTTACTTTTATTCCACAAGGATAGTCGATTCAGGTTTAGGCGAACTGTTTGTAGCAATAAAAGGAACAATGATCGTACTTGGAGCATATTTTGTCCAATCATCTGAGATTGTGACAGAATCAGTTCTTGGAGGGATAGTTTTAGGAGTTTTATCTTCGATGGTGCTTTTTGTAAATTCATTTCCTGACTTTGATGCTGACAAGGCTAGCGGTAGGAGGACTCTTGTTATTTTACTTGGAAAAAAAAGAGCTACAAGTATTATTTGGATCTTTTCTTCAATAGCATATGGAGTAATCATAGTAGGAGTAGCAACTCAGACTTTACCAGTTTTTTCTTTGATCACATTGTTTACTATTCCACTTTTAATAAAATCAGGACAGGAATTAAAACAAAGTTTTGATAATATAGAAAAACTGGTGCCTGTGATGAGATCATGTGTATTGTATAGTAGAATAACTGGAGTGTTATTGGTACTGAGTTTTCTTTTTAGTATAACACAGTACAATTAAATCAAGCAAATAAAAAATCACACCATGATTACAGGTCATGTAACTTCTGAAGGAACTGCAAACTTTGCAACAAAAAATCAAACAGTAGAAAAAAACCACTATAAACAATTTTTAGGATTAACACTTTCATCTATAGGAATTGGCACATATCTTGGAAATGCAGATAATGCAACAGATATTCTTGTAAAAGACGCCATCAAAAAGTCAGTTTTATCAGGAGTAAATGTAATTGACACCGCCATAAACTATCGCTCCCAAAAGGCTGAGAGATCTGTGCGAAAAGCAGTTTCTGAACTTATTGAAGAAAGTAAGGTGAAACGAGAAGAACTGTTTATCAGTACAAAAAACGGATACGTTACTAACGATGCAGATGTAAAGGAAGAATTTTGGGAATACATCAACAATACACTAGTCAGACCAGGCATAATCAAGGCAGGTGATATCTCATCAGGATACCATTGTATGACCATACCATATCTTGAAAATCAGCTCAAAACAAGCCTGAAAAATCTGGATTTTGAGTGTATTGATTTGATGTATATTCATAACGCTGTGGAAGGTCAACAAGATATTTCAAAAGAAGAATTTATGAAAAACCTCAAACTAGTTTTTGAGTTTTATGAAAAACAAAGAAAAGAAGGCACGATCAAATATTATGGAATGGCAACTTGGGATTGTTTTAGAGTACCAAAGAAAAATCCTCAATACATGTCGTTATCAGATATATTAAAACTTGCAAAAGAAGCAGGAGGAAACGAAAATGGTTTCAAGTTCATTCAACTTCCATACAATATGTATCTTGACCAAGCATTGACAATACAAAATCAAACATTCAATGGAAAAGAAATTTCCATATTGGATGCATCAAAAAACCTAGGAATTGGTGTTTTTGCAAGTGTTCCACTCATGCAATCAAAACTTCTTGGTCCAAATGTGATACCAGAGTTTGGCGGACTAAAACCAGCTCATCGCGCACTACAGTTTGTTAGATCAACTCCTGGAATAATAGCACCACTAGTTGGTCAGAAATCAAGTTCGCATGTTGATGAAAACCT